>Ga0315912_10001496_pt1 | contig 28340 bp, 27 predicted proteins | sample VfabasoilMG_FD_204469 | JGI IMG/M metagenome (GOLD analysis project Ga0315912, IMG submission 204469) | Garden soil microbial communities collected in Santa Monica, California, United States - V. faba soil | ecosystem: Environmental > Terrestrial > Soil > Garden | place: USA: California...
CCCGTCTCATCTGACCTCCGTTCAGACTCCGTTGCTCCGCGTCTCCGTGGTGATCCGAGTCCTCCGAGATCTCCGTGAACTCAAAGAGGGAGAAGAACGATGCCGACAGTGGCAACGAGCAAGCGAGTCGAGATCCTGGAAGCCGTCGATGCGAAGACGGTCGAGATCGCGGAGTTCCTCAAGCGCCTGATTCAGTTCGACAGCGAAACGGGCAAAGAGGGGCCTATCCAGCAGTTCATTGCCGCAAGCCTCACGAACATGGGTCTCCAGGTCGATCAGTGGGTCCCCGATCTCGACGAGCTGGCGAAGCATCCCGCGTTCTACCCGGCGAAAGGCCGCGACTTCAGTGGCCGGCCGAACGTCGTCGGCGTTCACCGCGGCGATCCTGCGGCGCGCTCGCTGCTCTTCAACGGACACGTGGACACGATTCCCTGGACGCCGGTGAGCGACTGGGAGTTCAACCCGCTCAGCGGCGACCTGACGGACGGCAAGATTCTCGGCCGCGGTTCATCGGACATGAAGGGGGGCCTCGCGGCGATGACGATGGCCCTCAAGACGCTGCTCGACATCGGGCTGGCGCCGCGCGGAACGGTGATTCTCGAGTACGTCATGGACGAGGAGGTCAGCGGCCTCGGGACGCTCGCGTGCGTGACGCGCGGGTACAAGGCCGATGCCGGCATCTCGCTCGAGACGAGCGATCTGCACGTGCAGCCGGCGTGCATCGGGCGTCTGTGGTTCGTGGTGGACGTGCGCGGGAAACCGGCGGGCATCTCCCGGCGTTGGGAGGCCATCAACGCCCTGGACAAGGGATACAAGATCGCCAAAGCCATCGAAGACTTCGAGGGGTTACGGATCAACACGCTCACCCATCCGCTCTTTCCCGACAATCGTGGCGCTTTACCGTGCGCGGTCGGCAAATTTGAAGCTGGGCATTACGCGAGTGCGACTCCCGATCGCGCGATTCTGCGCGGCAGCATCGGCCTCATGCCGCAGGAGGACATCGAGCAGGTCAAGAAGGAGTTCCAGACGTTCATCCGTAATGTCTGCGATCACGACCCCTGGCTGAGCGCTCATCAACCCGAGGTCTGGTTCGAAGGCCTCATCGCGGAAGGCGCCGAAATCCCGCCCGATCACCCGATTGTGACGACCGTCGCGCACGGGTTTCGCGAAGTGACCGGGCAGGCGCCGGTCTACAGCGGACGCATGGGAGCGGCAGATACGCGATTCCTCATCCGCCATGGCGACACGCCGACCGTGATCTTTGGCCCGGGTGTCACGGCGCAGATGCATGCGACCAATGAATGGCTTCCGCTCGAGAACCTCGTGATCGCCACAAAGACGCTGGCACTCACGATTCACGACTGGTGTGCGTAGGTGAGGCGTCGCACATCATTGTCGACAGCCATTCGTTTCACGACATTGATGTAGCGATGCGATCGAAGGCGATCGCGTGACACGTCCAAACGCCAACATTTTCACGTGGCCACGAGCGTCCGAACGTGGACTGCCGTTTGCTCAGCCCGCAGCAGGGTCAGGTAGCCTCCAACGGAGGCGGGAGCGTCCCATGGCATTTGGTTCATCAGCACAAGCGCTGGACTGGACGCATTCCCACGAAGAGATTCGCAAGCTCTCGGCACTGCACGGCGCAAGTCAGGCACTGCTGGCCGCTGCGGATTTCAAGCGCGGGCTTCAGAGCGTCCTCGAAACACTGAGCGTGTCGTTTGGCGCGTTGTCGAGCCGCGTCGTCCTCCTGAATCAGGAGACGCGTGAGATCGACGTCGAGGCATCCTCCGGCCGGCGGCTCGAACGTGCCGGTCCGGTTCGGCACGCGCTCAGAGAGGGTGTCGTCGGCGAGGCGGTTCGCAACGGCAAACCGATCGTCGTTCCCGTCGCGCGACCGGAACTGCGATTCCCGACGCACCTGAACGCGCGATCGTCCGGCCGCGAGAAGGTCACCTACATTGCGGTGCCGATTCCATACGAAGGGCAAAGTGTCGGCCAGCTCGATGTCGAACTGGAGTACACGCCGAACCGCGATTACGAACGCACCGTCACGTTCCTGGCCGTGGTCGGCGCCATGATCGCGCAGGCGATGAAGGTGCATCGCCTCATCGAAGCCGATCGTCAGCGGTTGGTAGAAGAGAATGCCCACCTGCGGCTCGAGCTCAACGAGCGCTATGGGTTCTCGAACATCGTGGGCGCCAGCCGCCAGATGCAGGACGTGTACGCACAGGTTGCACAGGTCGCCAAGACCAACACCACTGTGCTGCTGCGTGGCGAGTCAGGCACGGGCAAGGAGCTGATTGCGCACGCGATTCACCACAACTCGGCGCGCGCCAAGAAGCCATTCATCAAGGTGAGCTGCGCCGCGCTGCCGAACGACCTGATCGAGTCCGAGCTGTTCGGGTACGAGAAGGGCGCCTTCACCGGGGCCCATGCACCCAAGAAGGGACGCTTCGAGCTGGCCGAAGGGGGCACGCTGTTCCTCGACGAAATCGGCGAGCTGAATCTGGCGACACAAGTCAAGTTGCTGCGCGTGCTCCAGGCCCGCGAGTTCGAGCGCCTCGGCGGAACGCAGACGATTCAAACCGACATTCGTCTCATTGCCGCGACCAACAAGGATCTCGAAGACGCAATCATCGCCAAGGGGTTCCGCGAAGACCTGTTCTATCGCTTGAACGTCTTCGCCATCTTCATTCCGCCGCTTCGCGATCGCAAAACGGATGTCTTGCAGCTGGCCAACTTCTTCCTCGAGAAGTTCGCGACCCAACACGCGAAGAACGTCAAACGCATCGCGACACCCGCGATCGACATGCTGATGGCCTATCACTGGCCGGGCAATGTGCGCGAGCTGGAGAATGCCATCGAGCGCGCCGTCGTGGTGTGCAACGAGCAGGTACTGCACGCGCACCACCTGCCGCCCACGCTCCAGACCGCAGAAGAAACGGGCACGGTGATCGAGCAGTCGCTCGAGCAGGCCATAGAGGGCTTCGAGAAGGACATCCTGCAGGACGCCCTCAAAAGCGCGCGCGGCAATCGAGCCAAGGCGGCGCGGCTGCTGAAGACGACAGGCCGCGTCTTCAACTACAAGGTGCGGAAATACGGAATCGACTGGAAGCGATTCAGGGGTTGAATTGCCTGACAAAGCAACGATCGCGATCATCGGCGGCACAGGCGACCTCGGATCCGGGTTGGCTCGCCTGTGGGCCCACGCCGGTTTTTCCATCGTGCTCGGCTCGCGCGACAAGCTGAAGGCCGAAGCGATGGCGAGTGAGCTCTGCGCGGCCGGCGGGTGCGTCCGTGGCGACGAGAACGCGGCCGCCGCCCGCAGCGCCGACATCGTGGTGTTGTCGGTACCGTACGCCAGCCACGATGCGATCGTCGACGAGATTCGCGGCGAGGTGGAAGGCAAGATCGTCGTAGACGCCGCGGTTCCACTCGTGCCACCGAAAGTCTCGGTCGTGCAGTTGCCGGCCGCAGGATCGCCCGCAGTCGTGGCGCAACGCATGCTCGGCCCAGGGGTTCGCGTGGTCTCGGCTTTCCACAACGTCGGTGCGAAGAAGCTGCACGGCGGCGAGCGTGCCGACTGCGACGTGTTGGTATTCGGCGACGATGCCGCGGCGCGAGCGATCGTGATCGAACTGGCCGGGCTTGTCGCGACGCGAGGAGTGGACGGAGGCGGGCTGTCCAACTCGGTCGCCGCCGAAGCCCTTACGTCGGTGCTGATTGCCATCAATCGGAAATACAAGATCCCTGGTGCCGGCATTCGGATTACCGGTCTTCCCTGCGCGAGCGAAGGTGCGGCATGAGCTCCCGGCGGCTCGCGCTGTGTGCGTTGGAGGGGCTTCCTCTTATTGCTCCCGGTGACGATCTCGCCGGATTGCTCGCAGGCTCGCTGCGGCAGACGCCGATCGAGCCTCAGGACGGCGACATCCTGGTCGTGGCCCAGAAGATCGTGTCGAAAGCCGAGGGGCGCATCGTCGATCTCGCAGACGTCGAGCCGTCACCGCGGGCGTGCACGCTGGCGCGAGAAGTGGGCAAGGACGCGAGGCTCGTCGAAGTCATCCTGCGCGAGTCCACCGAGGTGGTGCGTCACAAGAAGGACGTGCTGATCGTTGCCCATCGTCTCGGGTTCGTCATGGCGAACGCCGGCGTCGATCAGTCCAACGTCGGGCCTGACGGGCGGTCACGGGTCCTCTTGCTCCCGTGTGCGCCGGACGCATCGGCCGCGCGAATCAAATCGCGTCTCGATCGCGAGTTCGGCGCTGACATCGGCGTCGTCATCAACGACAGCTTCGGGCGGCCGTGGCGCAACGGCGTTGTCGGCGTCGCGCTCGGAGCGGCAGGCATTCCTTCCCTCTGGAACCTGATTGGCGCGCCCGACCTGTTCGGCCGGGAGATGCGCGTCACCGAGGTGGCTCTCGCAGATCAAATCGCATCTGCGGCGTCGCTTCTCATGGGCGAGGCAGACGAAGGCCTGCCCGCCGTGCACGTCCGCGGGCTGACCTGGCCGGCGGCGAGCGTCCCGGCCTCTTCGCTGGTCAGGCCGAGAGAAATGGACATGTTCCGATGACTGGATCTGTACTGGCTCTCTGTGGAGGCATCGGCGGCGCGAAGTTGGCGCTCGGGCTCGCGAAATCGCTGGACGCCAACGACCTCACGGTCCTCGTCAACACCGGAGACGACTTCGATCATCTCGGCCTCAGGATCTCACCCGATATCGACACCGTGCTGTACACGCTGTCGGGCCTCGCCGACACGGACCGCGGGTGGGGTCGCGCCGGCGAGACGTGGAACTTCATGTCGTCGCTGCGCGAGATGGGTGGTGAGACGTGGTTTCAGCTCGGCGATCGCGACCTGGCGATGCACGTCGAACGGACGCGGTACCTACGCGGTGGTGGGACCCTGACCGACTTCGTCGAGCAGGTGGGGCATCGGCTCGGCATCGGCGCGCGGATCCTGCCGATGACCGACGAAGACGTTCGCACAATCGCGGAGACCGACGATGGCTCGCTGGAGTTTCAGCGCTACTTCGTGGAGCAGCGGTGCCGTCCGAGAGTGCGCTCGCTGTGGTTTGCGGGCGCGTGCCTGACACGCATATCCGCCGCCGTGAGCCGCGCGATCTTCGACGCGACACGCGCCATCATCATCTGCCCCTCGAACCCGTATCTGAGCATCGACCCGATTCTCTCGATTCCCGGAATGCGGGCGGCACTTGACCAGGCGAGCGCACCCATCGTCGCTGTGTCGCCGATTATCGGAGGAGAGGCAGTCAAGGGACCGACTGCCAAGATCATGTCCGAGCTCGGCATGCCGATCACCAACGTCTCCATCGCCGAGCACTATCGGGGACTGATCGACGGTCTCATCGTGGACGCTGTCGATCGCGACGAGGCTGTTGCGATCGATGTGCCCGTCCATGTGACTCGCACGCTCATGCAGGACCTTGGCGACCGCAGACGGCTGGGACGGGAAGCGCTGGCCTTTGCGGAGACGCTGGCGCCGTCTCGTCTCGCGCACGTGCTGTCCCGTCACATGGCGGCCGGAGTGTATGCATGACCGGCCCGGATGTGTGGGCGGTCGTGCTGGTCAAGCCGTTCAGGCTTGCCAAGCAACGCCTCGCTGACGTGCTCGACCCTGGGGAGCGCAGCGAGCTCGCGCGCGTGATGCTCGAGGATGTGCTCACGGCCGTCCATAGGAGCGACCGTCTCGCCGGCGTGATCGTCGTAACGGCGGACCGCGCCGCTGCGGCCGTGGCGCGCCGTCACGAGGCCATCGTGCTGATGGAGACCGCTGCCGTTGGTATGAACGCGGCCGTGAGGCGCGTTGTGAAGTATCTGACCGGCAGTCTGGACTCGGGCATCGTCGTCATACCGTCCGATCTTCCGCACGTGTCGCCGGCCGATCTCGAAGCGATGATCGACTTGATCAAGCAGACGCCCGCGGTCGCGCTCGTGCGGTCGGGTGATGGCGGGACCAACCTGCTGGCCTGCCGTCCGCTGAGTGTGATTGCCCCGAGCTTCGGACCCGACAGCTTCCACACGCACTGTGACGCCGCACGACGGAACGGCATCACCCCGCGCGTGTTCTTTGCGCCGCATCTCAGCCTGGACATCGACCGGAGCGAGGATCTCGCCGACTTCGTCTCGCGCCAGTCTTCGACCCTGACGCACGACTATCTCCTGAAGCTGGACATCGTGGCGCGCCTCGCGACGCGATCGTCGACCCCGTCGAGTCCGTTGGGTCTGGTGAGCTCGGGATATGAGGTCTCGAGGCATGAATGACCCGCTGGCCGATCTGTCGCCGGACGTTGCGCTCTCAAACGACCAGGCGTTAGCTCTTGCCGACGTTCGCGATCTCGGACTCCTGATGCAGGTCGCGGCCGCCCGTCGGGATGCGGCGCATGGCAACGTCGTGTCGTATTCGCGCAAGGTCTTCGTGCCGCTGACGCAGCTCTGTCGCGACGTGTGTCACTACTGCACGTTTGCCCAGGCGCCGGCCGAGGGCACGCCCGCATATATGCCAATCGAGGCTGTCCTCGCGATCGCCCGTGCGGGTCAGGCAGCTCAGTGCAAAGAAGTGTTGTTCACGCTGGGCGACAAGCCTGAGGTGCGATACCCCACAGCGCGTAGAGCCCTCGATCAACTGGGTCACAACACCACGCTCTCGTATCTCGAGGACGTGGCGAACGCCGTGCTGACCGAGACGGGATTGCTCCCGCACGTGAACCCCGGATGCATGACGGCAGCGGAGATCGCGGCGCTGCGGCGCGTCTCGATCTCGCAAGGCATCATGCTCGAGAGCGCATCCGATCGATTGTGTGCGCCTGGCGGACCTCATCACGGATCGCCGGACAAGGTGCCGGCCGTTCGGCTCGAGACGATCAGGATGGCGGGCGAGCAGCGGGTGCCTTTCACGACCGGCATCCTGATCGGGATCGGCGAAACACGCCAGGAGCGCATCGAGGCGCTGCTGGCCCTGCGGGCCTTGCACGAGACCTACGGCCACCTGCAGGAGATCATCATCCAGAATTTCCGTCCGAAGCTCGGGACGCGCATGGCGGACGTGGCGGCTGCCACCCTCGAGGAGCATCTGTGGACGATCGCTGTCGCACGGCTCCTTTTTTCACCGGAGATGAATATTCAGGCGCCGCCGAACCTGAGCGCCGGTGCGTTGGCCCCGCTCATCGATGCGGGCATCAACGATTGGGGCGGCGTTTCGCCGGTCACGCCGGATCACGTGAACCCCGAGGCGCCGTGGCCGCATCTCAAGGTGCTCGAGCGGGCGACGAAAGCGGCAGGGAAGGAGCTCGTTGAACGGCTCGCACTCTATCCGGCCTACGTGAGGTCGGCGCAGGAGTGGGTGGACAAGGGACTGCAGACCATCCTCCTGCACAAGGTGGATGCCGACGGATGGCCGCGCACTGACGAGTGGTCGCCTGGAATGGCGGGAGCGCTGCCGCACGTCGCGCCAGCGATCGCGGCGTCATCATCGCGACAGATCGATTCGATCCTCTCGCGCGCCGGTGCGGGAGTGGCTCTCGAGGAAGCGGATCTTGTTCGACTGTTCCGTGCGCGCGGCGACGAGTTCTCAGAAGTGTGCACGGCTGCTGATGCGCTCAGGCGCGAGGCGAGTGGCGACGTCGTTTCCTACGTGGTATGCCGCAACATCAACTACACGAACATCTGCTACTTCAAATGTCAGTTCTGTGCGTTCTCGAAAGGGAAGTTGAGCGAGAACCTGCGCGGCCGGCCGTACACGCTGTCGATGGGTGAGATCGCTCGGCGCGCGCGCGAGGCATGGGAGCGCGGCGCCACCGAAGTGTGCATGCAGGGCGGAATCGAGCCGAGCTTCACGGGTCAGACGTATCGGGAAATCTGCGCCGCGGTTCGCGAAGCCGTTCCCGGCATGCACATCCACGCGTTCTCGCCGCTCGAGGTGCATCAGGGTGCCGCCACTCTCGGCATTCCTGTTGGTGAATTCCTCGCCACCCTCAAAGCCGCCGGCCTCGGCACATTGCCAGGAACCGCCGCAGAGATCCTCGACGATGACGTGCGTGCCGTATTGTGCCCGGACAAGATCGGCACGAATCGCTGGCTCGACGTCATGCGTACCGCTCACAACATTGGATTCAAGACGACGGCAACGATCATGTACGGGCACGTAGAGCGCTACGAGCACTGGGCGAGGCACCTGCTTCGCATCCGGGCGCTGCAGGTCGAGACCGGTGGCTTCACCGAGTTCGTTCCGCTGCCGTTCGTCCACATGGAAGCGCCGATTTACCTCAAAGGCCGCGCGCGCCGTGGGCCTACGTTCCGCGAGGCGGTCCTGATGCATGCCGTCGCGCGGTTGGGGCTGCACCCGGTGCTGACGAATATTCAGACCTCGTGGGTGAAGATGGGGCCGGAAGGCGTGAAAGTCTGTCTCCAATCGGGCGCCAACGATCTCGGCGGCACGTTGATGGACGAGACGATTACCAGGTCAGCGGGCGCGATGCACGGTCAGGAGATGACTCCGGCGAGGATGGAATCGATCATCCATTCGATCGGTAGAAGGCCGCGCCAGAGGACGACGACATACGGCGACGCGGCGGAAGAGCGGTACGCGGCGTCGTTTGCGCCGCGTCCCGACGTCCCCGCCATCATCGCACTCAGGTCCTGAGCCTGGGGATGATCTCCGTGGCGATAATCTCGATCTGCTCGGCCTCGTACTTGTAAGGCACGAAGATGATCTTCTGCACGCCGACTGCGAGGTGCTCTTTGAGCTGTGCCACGCATTCGTCGACGCTGCCAAGAATGGCGCTGTCCTTCGTGGAGTCGCTCCACGACGCGTAGTCCCATTCCTTGCCGAGCCATTCCATCATTCCTGCTTCGACGTCCGCGCGTGACTTGCCAATGCGAATCGGCAGCTGGGCGGCATTGAGCAGCGTATCGGGATCCTTGCCGCCCTCCACAGCGAAGCGGCGGATCTTCTCCCACGACTTCGCAAAGCTGTCCGGCCGGTAGAAATAGGTGAGCCACCCGTCACCGGTGACCGCCGCGCGCTGCAACACCTTGTCCACGTATCCACCGATGAGAATCGGTGGCCGCGGCTTCTGCACCGGCTTTGGATACATCACGCCGGCCGGGATCTTGTGGCACCCGAAGTCGCCCTTGACCATGTCCTCGGTCCAGAAGCGAGTCAGCACGTCGAGGTTGATGTCCATAATCCTGCCGCGCTGATCGAACGGGACGCCAACGGCGTCGAACTCACGCTTGTACCAGCCCGACGCCATCCCCATGAGCAGACGCCCGTCCGAGAGCAGGTCCATGCTCGCGAGCTGTTTGGCGAGCACCACCGGGTTGCGCAGGGGGAGAACCAGGATCCCGGTTCCGAGCTTGATGCGTTTCGTGCGCGCCGCGATTGCCGTCAGCAGCGTCAGCGAATCGATGATTGGAAAATTCGGATCGACGCCGAGCAGGATGTGATCCCATACCCACAACGAGTCGAAGCCGAGCTCCTCCATCCTCACGCCGTAGTCCACGAGTGCCTGTGCGTTCGGCAGCGTGGGGTAAGTCGTGAAGTTGCGTGCGGCGATCCCAAACGTTCCTGCCAGGCTCATGGTCGGTCCCTCTTTGCTTCGCCTACGAAGCGGTGTATTTCCGCTCCGGATCCAAATGCCGCAGCATCGCCAGTTCCTCGGCGCTCGGCGGCTCGGTCTGCTGCAGGTCCGCCGCGAACGCGAGCGCAAAGCCCGTGTTCGCCTGCACCTGCTCGCAGCTCACGCCGGGATTGAGCGCGATGGCGCGCATGCGTCTGGTCTCATCGTCGAAATCGAAGACGGCCAGATCGGTGACGACGCGGAACATGCCGCCGGTGCCGAGACCGCTTTCACATCGCGAGGTGCGCCCGCGCAGCCAGCCCGGGCTGGTGATGAAGTCCACGTGCTCGACGAAGCGGCGCTTCTCGTGCTTCATCGCGACGATCATTGCGGTGAGGCTCGAGATGTCGTTGCCGCCACCGGTGCCGGGAAGCCGGGTCTTCGGGCGGGCCGGATCGCCGATGAACGAGCTGTTCAGATTGCCGAACTGATCGATCTGCGCGCCACCCATGAAGCCGACGTCCACGTAGCCGCGTTGCAGCAACAGCAGGACTTCAGCGCTGCCGAGCACCATGTTGGCCCGCGCGGTGCATCGTTGATCGTTGGTCGATGGCGGCAAGCGACCTGGCTCGATTAACGCACCGATCACACCGCCCTCGAAGAGGATCGTCAGGCCGGGGCAACGGAGGCGTTGCGCAAGCGTGGCCGCGAGGAGTGGAATGCCAACTCCCGCAAAGACCGCCTGGCCGTCCCGAAGCTGTCTTGCGCTCAGGATCGCGAGTAGCTCCGAAGCCGTCGTGCTACGCATCGTCGATCGACCTTCCCGCGCGTGCGGCGCGAATCAGTTCCTCGACGCCAATGCGCGCGAGAAACTCTGTCCACGACTGCGGGCCATAGACGAACTCGTCGAGGTACGCACGCATGCCGTCGACCGGGTTGGCGTTCACCTGAGCGACGTACGACTCCATGTGTTGCATCATCGGTTCGTAGACACCCGAGCACTCGTGCGGGGCGCACCCGTAGGGCAGCTCGACGACCGCGTCCACGGCGAAGAACGGAATCTTCGTGTGATCAGGCGCCCGGCGAATCTGATCGTTGGACACGATCCGCTCAGTCGTCAGGATCACGCGGTTGGCGGCCATCGCGAGATCGAGATCCATGAACGGCAGGCCATCGATCTGCGCGTTGCCAAACTCATCGCAGCGCTGCACGTGGATCAGTGCGACATCCGGATTGATCGCAGGCACGAGCAGCAGCTTCTCGCGCGTGTATGGGCAGATCATCTCGATCGTTTCCGGGCGCTGGCCAACGACGTCGGAGCCGAGCATCGACCGAATCGGCATGAACGGCAGGCCCATGGCACCGGCGCGGAAGCGCATGCCGACCGCCATGTGACTCCATTCGTCGTAGGCCGTTGCGCCGGTCTCGACGTGGTGGCGCATGACTTTCGATACGCCCCAGAGGATGCCCTGGCTGAACCAGCTCGTCGTGATGCGCTCGCAGATGCCAGAGCCGAAGAGCAGATCGCCGTCGCTCGAGACGATGCTGCGCACGCAGGACAGGCGCGACTTACGAGCGCGAATGAGCGCCCAGATCATCCCCATCGGCGTCCGCGACATGGTGCTGCCACCAATGCCGACGGTGTCGCCGTCCTTGACGAGTGCTGTCGCGTCCTCGAGCGACATGACTTTCCGGCGCAGGCTTCGATCGCGGCTCGCGAGCTGGCTTCGAAGCTGCGCGTACGACGGCACGAGGCCTTCGGGCGGACATTGCGGTGCGCTAGGATGCGCGACGTCCAGGGGCATGCCCCACCTCGTCGTTGAACTCGCTGATCAGGCGATTCCACTCTGGAATGGTGTCGACCAGCCCCTGCCAGAACCGCTGATCCCTGCGGCGGTCGAAGTCCTCGAGACTCACACCCTGCTGCTCAACCCACGTGTAGTAACCAAGGTTGAAGATGCGAGTGCGTTCGACGTGCGAAAGCTCGAGGACGTGATCGGTGGCGATGGCGTCGAGATGACGTCCGGCCGTTTCGCCGGCGTTCACCTCGTCGAACCCGTCGGGATACCGACGCTCCTCGTACGAGCGACGCTCTGTCTCGTACATCGCGGCGCCGTCGGTGGCGACCGTCATGACGACGTCGTCTGGGCCCAACTCGAAGTGCTTCGCCAGCTTGATGGCGGCAACGATGTTTGCCAGCCCGGAGATTCCGAAGTCGTCGAAACGAGACACGAGCTCCGGATCGATCCGCCGCCGTCCGGTCAGGTACGCTCGGCCGGCCCGGTGATTGAACAGATGATTGAGCGCATCGCTCACCCGGTCGGAGACTCCGACGACGACGTCGGTGTTCATCACGTTGTGAATGAGCGGGATGTGCTTGTCGCCAATGCCTTGAATGTTGTGTTCGCCGTAGCCGTTGCGGAGCATCGTCGGGCACTCGAGCGCTTCGACGGCGACGGTGCGCGACCCGTGCAGTGTCTTGAGGTAGTCACCCGCCGCGATGGTGCCCGCGGAGCCTGTGGCCGACACAAACGCGGCGAGTTGAGCACGGCGGTATGTCGCTCGCACGTGTGCGAGTACACGGTCGAATGCTCGCCCGGTGCAGTAGTAGTGAATGAGGTAGTTGGCGAACTCTGAGAACTGGTTGAGGATGACGTTGTCCGGGTCCTGCGCCAGCTCCGCGCATCGATCGTAGATTTCCTTGACGTTGCTCTCGGTGCCGGGCGTGCGGATGATGTCGGCTGGATCGCTGACCCACGCCCGAAGCCAGTCGAACCGTTCGCGGCTCATGCCCGCCGGAAGCACGGCCACGCCACGGCACCCGAGGATGCGTGAGATCGCAACGCCGCCGCGGCAATAGTTGCCCGTCGATGGCCACACCGCGCGGTCGCGCGCCGGATCGAACTGTCCCGTGACGAGGCGCGGCACCAGGCACGCGTAGGCGGCGAGCACCTTGTGTGCGCCGATCATCGGAAACCGCCGCCCGATGAGCACAACGATCGGCGCGTCAACGCCCGTCAGTTCGCGGGGGAGCACGAGGTGCGCCGGCACCTGGCTCTGTCGCGTGCGATCGGCATCGTTGAACCAATGCACTCTCCAGAGATTTGCCGGATCGGGTGCGTCGGGATCGATTGACGACAGGTCCGCTGCTTGCGCTCCCGCTGGCTCGGCGAGATCACTCCACGTCGGAAGTGTGCCGTTCACCTGCTGCAGCCGCTTGATGGCGGCGCGTCTTCGTGACTGATCGACAACGATGGCTCGCACGGCTGGTCCTCGGGTAACCCGTCACGGCGTGGCAGGGCGGCGTGCTGGCGGCGCCATCTCACGTTCCCGCAGCCGGTGCAGCTTCCGTTTGACCGCTTGCAATGCCGCCAGGTTCGTGGTGACGATAGGCACCTCGTACGCGATTTTGAGCAACGACAACGCGCTCATCGCGTGATAGTCGTTGGATGCGATCAAGAGCGCATCGCCTGGGACACGCGTGCCCATCCGCGACTGCACAAACGAGTAGATCGACTCCGGCGTGACGGTCGCCGCGTCGGCTGCCGAGAGCCCCATCCCGTACATCGCCGACACCGCGATCCCGTCCGATTCGAGCCCCGTCTTGATGCGCCGGTTCACATCGTCTGTATAGGGCGTGACCACTGCTACGCGGGTCGCCCGCGCATCGAACAGCGCCTGCGTGACGGACTCGACGACGCTGACAGGCTCCGCGCCGGTCAGCTCGCCAACGCGCTCGCAGATCTCGCGGTCGTAGTCCTTTCCGCGCAGCAGACAGGCGCTCGTCGAGCCGAAGACGACGATGTGCGGCCGCACCGTGCGCACCATCTTGGCCGCCGGCACGGTGAATTGATCGAGCATCTCTTCTTCGCTCGCCGTCGTCATGTCCGGCATATACATGCGCGCGGTGTGCAACGTGGTGTCGTGGGGGAGGCTGCGATAGAAGTCCACCTCCATGACCGAATTGGGGGACGGAATCAACAGACCCACGCGCCAGGTCGTGTAGAAGTCGACCTCGGTGAACGAGTTCGTTGGTGGAATCATCACTCCAGCTTCCCAACTCATGCGAGCTCGCATAGTGGTGGCCATACCGTCGAAGTCACCCGACGCTCAGTGGTCCCGCAGTCGCCTCGGCGGCCTCGCGGAGCAGATCGAAAATTCGTTCCGGCGTTGCCGGTGTGCTCGTCACGCGAACACCGACGGCGTCGTAGATAGCGTTCAGGATTGCGGGCGTGGTCGGGATCGTGGCCGGCTCGGATACGCCCTTCGCGCCGTACGGACCGTTCGGATCGGGGACCTCGACGATGAGGCATTCGATCTCGGGCACATCGAGCGGCGTGGGAACAAGGTAGAAGGCAAGCGAACCTGTGCGCGCACGGCCGCGATCCACGACGTGCTGTTCATAGAGGGCGTAGCCGAGACCCATCGCGGCGCCACCCTGCACCTGGCCCTCGACGCCCATCGGATTGATCGCGCGCCCGGCATCGGTTGCCGAGATGAGGCGCGTGACTTGAACGAACCCGGTATCTGTGTCGACTTCGACTTCCGCAAGTTGCGTCGCCCAGCCGAAGGTCTGGTAGGCGTCTCCTTGCGATGTCGTCGGGTCCACGTCCTTTGTCGTGATGTCCTGCCAGCCCCAGCCGATGCACCGTTTCCCCTGGTTGTGCATTTCGTCAACGACCTTCACGACACTGACGTGGCGGTCCGCCGAAACACGCGACCGGATCATCCCATCTGCAACGTCGAGCTCGTCGGGTGCGACTCCCGTCATTCGTCCGGCCATCTCGAAAAGGCGGGCCTTCACGTCGAGACTCGCGTTTCTGACCGCCTGCCCCTGCACGAAGGTGGCGCGACTGCCAGAGGTTGGACCGGAGTCGGGCGTGCTCCCTGTGTCTGCGTCGACGACGCGAATCGCACTCATCGGCATGCCCAGCTCGGTGCCGACGATCTGTGCGAGCAACGTCTGGATGCCCTGGCCGAGATCGCAGACGCCGGTGAAGAGCGTCGCGGTGCCGTCCTCGGCGACTTCGACGTGCGCAGCGCCGATATCAGGTCGATTGAAGCCGTAGCCGATGCCGTAGAACATCGACCCCACGCCGAGACCACGCTTTTTCATCGGGACCACTCCATGCCGTGTTGCGTCATGTAGTCGCGGATACGCGTCAGCGTCGCGCCGATGCCGGTACCGTCGTTGACGACCTGGCCGGTGGCTGTCGTCAGCCCTGGCTTGAGGCAATTGATCAAACGGAACTCGACGGGCGACAGGCCCAGTCCGCGGGCGAGCATGTCCATCTGCGACTCGTGCGCGACGGCAATCTGCAGCACGCCAAAGCCGCGCATCGCGCCGCCGATCAGGTTGTTCGTCGTGACGGTGTAGGTGTCCACCTTCACGTGGGGCACGTAGTACGGACCGGTTGCGTGGATGCCCGCCTTCTTGATCACGTACATCCCGAGCGAGAGATACGGGCCGCTGTCGCCGTAGATGCTGGCTTCGATGGCCGTCAGGCGTCCGTCGGCCCGCGCGCCCGACTTGTAGTGAATGGTGAACGGGTGTCGCTTGGTCAAGGCGAAGAGCGACTCTTCGCGTGTGTAGACCAGGCGCACGGGCCGGCCGGTCTTCAGGGCGAGCAACCCGGCGTGAATCTCTGTCGTGATGTCGTCTTTTCTGCCGAACCCGCCACCAACCGGCGCCATCACGACGCGTATCTTGTTCATGGGCAGGCCGACGTTCGGCGCGATCTGGCGCCGATCGCGGAAGGGATACTGCGTGGCGGTGAGGATGTTGAGCACGCCCATGCTGTCGACGTAGGCGAGCCCGGCCTCCGGCTCCATCGGCACGTGATCCATCGACTGCGTGCGATACGTGTGCTCGACGATGAGGTCGGCCTGGGCGAAGCCCTCGGCGATATTGCCTTTGCGTACCGTGGTGTGCTGGAAGAGGTTCTCCGCGTCGTTCACGCGCGGTGCATCCGGTGCCAGCGCATCTTCGATGCTGAACACGCCGGGCAGCGGTTCGTACTCGACGACGATTCGCTCGACAGCCTCGCGCGCGATCTCTTCGCTGTCAGCCGCAACGATGGCCACTGCATCGGCGAAGCTGCGGACCTTGTCCTGAGCGAGCACGCGCTGATCGAGCACCGCGACCCCGTAGCGATTCGCGCCGGGTACGTCCTGGTGCGTGAGCACCGCGTGGACACCGGGCAACGCGCGCGCCGCCGTGGTGTCGATCGAGCGAATGTAGGCGTGCGCGTGAGCGCTCCACAGGATGCGTGCGTGGAGCATGCCGGGCATCGTCATGTCGCCGGCGTAAAGCACCTTGCCGGCGACCTTCTCCCAGGCGTCCAGGCGAGGTGGCGACGTGCCGATCAGGCCGTGTTCGGTCTTGGTGTCGACGGTAATCATGCCGTTCTCCGCGTTGGTGCGGGAACGTCCGCCGCACGCATCGTCTCGGCCGCCGAGCGGACGGCCGCGGTGATCTTGTTGTAGCCAGTGCACCGGCAGATGTTGCCGGCCAGATAGAACTTGATCTCTTCGTCAGTGGGATCCGGTTGCTCGCGAAGCAGGGCGCACGAGCTGACGATCATTCCCGGCGTGCAGTAGCCGCACTGCACGCCGCCGAACTCGACAAACGCGCGTTGCAGCGGATGTGGACCGTCCGATCCCGCCACGCCCTCGATCGTCGTGATCGACTTGCCCACTGCATCGCCAATCAGGACAAGGCAGGAGTTCACCGGAACACCGTCGAGGAGCACCGTGCACGACGCGCACTCGCCTTCATCGCACCCTTTCTTGCTGCCCGTGAGACCGAGCGTCTCGCGCAGCGTGTCGAGGAGTGATTGGTGAGGCTCAGTTGTGACGAAGGACATCTTGCCGTTGACGGTCAACAAATACTGCCGTGTCATCGCGCACCTGCCATCGCGGCACGTGCCGCCGCCTGCTGGACCACTCGCATCGTCAGCGTTCGCACGATCGCGCGCCGATATGAAGCAGTCCCTCTGATGTCGGAGATCGGTCTGGTTGCTGCCGCGGCCAGTTCGCCGCAGGCATCTGCAATCGATGCTGTGATGCGTTCGCCGCGAAGCACGTTTTCTGCGGCGGTGGCGCGTAGCGGAACGGGTGACACGGCGCCGAGAGCGATGCGGCAATCCACGCATCGACCATCTGCATCGAGCGTCAGCGATGCGGCGACGCTCGCAATGCCAATGTCCATCGCTGCCCGCGGGCTGAACCGCGTAAATGCGTTGCCGCTGCGCATGGGCGGAGCCGGCACGCTGACTGTCGTAAAGATCTCTCCGGGAGTCAGTACTGTGTTGCCGGGGCCCGCGATGCACTCCTCGATCGGCACCACGCGCGTTCCGGTCGCAGAGGCGATCGCAATCGTCGCCCCGAGCGCAACCAGCGGCGGCACGCTGTCGGCCGACGGCGATGCGTTGCCGATGTTGCCGCCAACGGTGGCAAGGTTTCGCAGTTGAACACCAGCGATGACGCGCGCCGCTTCGACCAGTGCGTGGTAGTGCTGCCGCACATACTCGTTCTGCTCGATTGTGCGGAACGTCGTGAGCGCGCCCATCGTGAGACCGCGCTGCGCGTCCCAGGTGAGCCCGGTCAGCCCGGGAACGAACTTGATGTTGACGACGGAGCGGTATTTCCGGATGCCACGCCGTATGCGAAGCAGGAGATCGGTGCCGCCGGCGAGGGCCGCGCTGGCCTCTCCCTCACTGGCGAGAAGGCCAAGAGCCTCGGGCAACGTCGCGGGTTCGAAGACAGCAAATGCCACGGTGCGACTCCAACAGAGGTGTAAGTGCTGTTCCACATACAGAAACACATAACCTGTATGTGAAACGGATCGTGGCATACGCAAATAGGGTCGTCAAGGCCTCCTGACGTACAGAATTTGTCGAATTAAGGCCGAAAACAAACGAGATTGTTGCTATTGAGCGAGGGTGAGCGGTTAGACCGCTTCGCGCGCCGCGGCGTGTGAAGCGTGATGCCCAAGTTCGGCGGCGATGCGGCGCGCACCCTCGCGAACAATGGCCGTGTAGTGATCGATCGTGGCGGTGTTCACACGCGTCAGCGGACCGGAGATGGTGAGGCTGGCGATCACGCGGTCGCGCGAATCGCGGACCGGAAATGACACGCCGGCCACGCCTTCATCGGTCTCCTCGAAAGACACCGCGTAGCCTTTGCGCCGTATTTCCGCGAGCTGAGATCGGATCTGCGAGGCGTCCGTCGTCGTATGAGACGCCAACGGGCGCAGCCGTTTCTTGAGGATCGAGTCGATCGTTTCTTTGTCGAGGTAGGCGAGCAGAACCTTGGATGAGCAGCCAGCGTAAAGCGGCGCTGTTGAGCCGACATCGAGAATCAAGCGAAGACCGCGGCGCTGCTGCACGCGCTCGATGCACACGACGCGATCGCCTTCGGGGCTGACGACCTGCAGCAGCACCGTCTCGCCGCTCGTCGAGCTGAGCTGCTCCATGATCGGCAACGCCACCCGCCGCAACTCCATGCCGGCCTGCGCGCGGCGCCCGAGCTCGATGCCTGCCAGCCCCAGGCGGAACCGCTTGGTCTCTGGATTCTGTGCGACGAAGGCGTGCTGCTCCAGCACCCGCAGAATGCGGTGCACTGTGCTCTTCGACATGCTCACTTCGCGCGAAACGGCGCTGACGCCCCACTCCGGCTGTTCAGGAGAAAACAGCATCAGGACGCGCAAGGCCTTGTCGAGAATCTTGACCTGGGGCTCAGACATGGTGCTGTGAAAAGTGTGGCACACTTCACGACGCGTTCCACGCCAGAGGGGCCTTATGCGAAAACTGCTTCCCGCCAGCCTCGTCGCGATTGTCACGCTCGTCAGCGTGGTGCTCGTCGCCCAGGAACGTCCCGATCAACAGGTTCTCTGGAAGATTCGGCAAGAAGGGAGCACCAACTCCCAGATCATGCGGACGCTGCACATGCTGACCGACGTGCACGGCCCGCGGCTCACTGGCTCGCCCAGCCTGAAGGCGGCGGGCGAGTGGGCGATCCAGCAGATGCAGTCGTGGGGCCTCACGAACGGCCATCTCGAGCCGTGGAACTTCGGTCATCCCGGCTGGACGAACGAACGGCTTGCCGCGTACATCATCTCGCCGGTCAAAGACACACTCGTTGCCGAAGTGCTCGCGTGGACACCTGGGACCAACGGTGTGGTGAAAGGCGCCGCGATACAAGTCACGTTGCCGCGGCAACCCACGCGTGAGGAACTGGCGGCGCACCTCGACTCGCTGAAGGCGAGCCTCAAAGGCAAGATCGTGCTCGTCAATGCGCCGACGCAGGTGCCGGTGACTTTCAACCCTACTCCGCTTCGCCGCGAAGACAGCGACGTCATCACGCAAATGACAGCCACCCCGCCGGCGCAGGCCGGGCGAGGCGGCGGACCTCCCGCGCAGGCCACGCCGAACCAGGGGCCTCCTCCACGCCGCCCGTTGACCGGGGGCGAGGTTGAAGAGCAGCTCAATGCGTTTCTCGTCACGAGCGGTGCCCTTGTGCGCATTACGGACGCAGGGCGAGACCACGGTCAGATTCGCGCGTTCAACAATCGCACCTTCGACGAGACCAAAGCGCCGCCGATCGTCGTCATGCGCAACGAGGACTACGGCCGCATCTGGCGATTGCTCGACGACAAGCGTGCCGTGGAACTCGAGTTCGATATCGTGAATCGCTCGTATCCCGAAGGACGGACCGCGTACAACGTCATCGCGGAGATTCCGGGAAGTGACAAGGCCGATGAAGTCGTCATGCTCGGCGGGCATCTCGATTCATGGCATGCGGCCACCGGGTCGACGGACAACGCAATCGGTGTGTCCGTGATGATGGAGGCCGCGCGCATTCTGACGGCGATCGGCGTCAAGCCGCGGCGGACAGTTCGTGTGGCGCTGTGGAGTGGAGAGGAGCAGGGCCTGCTCGGATCGCAGGCGTATGTCCGCGAACACTTCGGCAGCTTCGAAGATCAGAAGCCGGCGTTCGGGAAGCTCGCGGCGTATTTCAACATCGACAGCGGCACTGGCCGGGCGCGCGGACTCACGCTCTTTGGCCCGCCCGAGGCGGCCACTGTCTTGCGCGACGCCCTGGCGTCCTTTTCAGACATCGGCCTGCTCGGCGTGACGACGACCCGCAGCCGTCAGGCAGCGAGCACCGATGCATTTTCGTTCGCTGCGGCCGGTTTGCCCGGCGTGAATGCGCTTCAGGATCCGATTGAGTATCAGTCGTACACGTGGCACACCAACCTCGACACCTACGAGCGCGTGGTCGAAGAGGATGTGAAGAAGTCTGCGATCGTGATGGCGGCTGCGGTGTATCACGTTGCGACGCGAGACGATCTGCTCCCGCGATTCACGGCGGAGCAGATGCCGCGTCGTGCCGGTGCCCCAGCGCCGACGCCAGCACCTGCACCTGCACCTGCGTCTTCCAACTAAGGGAAGACTGTTGACTCAACTCACGACAGGCGAGGGCCTGAGGCAACAGTTCGGCGACATCGATATTTATCTCTTTGATCAGATTCTGCGCGGGCGCTTCGATTCGCGGCAGCGTGTGCTCGATGCCGGATGCGGCGATGGTCGCAATCTGGTCTATCTGCTGCAGCACGGTTTCGAGTGCTACGGAGTGGATAGCGAGCCGTCAGCGGTGGACGTCGTTCGCCAACTGGCCGCGCGTCTGGCGCCAGGCCTCCCATCGACAAACTTCGCCGTCGCTGAAGTGACGAGGCTTCCGCATCCCGATGGACGCATGCACGCAGTGATCTGCAGTGCCGTTCTGCACTTCGCGAACGATGAGGATCACTTCACGTCGATGGTGACTGAGATCTGGCGTGTGCTCGCGCGCGGCGGGCTGTTCTTCGCAAGGCTCGCCTCGAACATCGGCCTCGAGCAGGTGGTGGGCCCTGCCGGGCGGCAGGTTCGCCTGCCCGATGGCACCGATCGATTCCTCGTTGATGAGGCCATGCTGCTTCGGCTGTCCGGCCGGCTGGGTGGGCGCCTGGCCGATCCGATCAAGACGACCAACGTGCAAGGCAAGCGGTGCATGACGACCTGGTGTCTTGTCAAACAGTGACGCTGACACGGCCGCGGGTCGCCCGGCGTATTTCGGGTAGCCAACTCTGTCGATATGATGAGTTGTGGCGGCCCCACCGAAGGAGGGCCGGAGGAGCCCAATGAAACGCCGGTTGAGAATCGTGAGCGGTGCCGCCGTGCTCGCCGTGGTGGCGCTGACATCAGCAGTTGTCTCTACGCAGGGGCAACCTGCGTCAGGTACGCAGGTCCCGTACACACCACCCAGGACCCCATGGGGCGACCCTGACATTCAGGGAATCTGGCCAGGCACGGACAGTGTTGGCGTCCCATTCGAGCGACCGCAGCAATTCGGGAATCGACTCTATCTGACGGACGCCGAGCTGAAAGAGCGAGAGCAGCAGGCGGCGAAGCAGCAGGAGCTCGATGTTCTCGACTTCGACTTGCAGAAGCCGCCGGCGGAGATCGTTGCGCTGGGCGACGTGGGTGGTGTGACGTCGCCGCCGCCGCACTGGCTCGAGCGCGGCGTGCCGTCGCGCCAGTCGTCGCTCATTGTGCAACCTGCGAATGGACGGATGCCGGCCATGACGCCCGACGGTGCGGCGCGGCAGAAGACCGCCGGCGGCACTTACGTCAAGCAGACCGGGTTCAACAATGCCTCAGAGCTGGGACCGTACGATCGCTGCATCTCGCGTGGCGTCGTCGGATCGATGATGCCCGTGGTCTACAACAACGGCAACGAGATCGTGCAGAGCCCGGGGTTCGTCGCATTTCGCAACGAGATGATCCACGAAGTTCGCATCATCCCGCTCGACAACCGGCAGCCTCTGCCCGGCGACATGAAGTCCTACATGGGATCGTCGAGGGGACACTTCGAAGGCAACACGCTCGTGGTGCGCACGACGAACCTCAATGGCAAGACCGGCATGCAGGGAAACGGCATGATGCTGATCCCGAGCGACTCGATCGTGATCGAGGAGCGCTTCACGCCAGTGTCGGCGAACGTGCTGCAGTACGAGGTGAAGATCGACGATCCGAAGACGTGGACTGCGCCGTGGACGGTCTCGTTCCCGCTCAAGCGCGATCAGGAGTACCAGATGTTCGAGTACGCCTGTCACGAGGGGAACTACGCCATGCGCAACACGCTGTCGGGCTCGCGAGCCGACGAACGGAAGCGCTAAGGACCTGCGTCAACTCCCAAGGAACCCAACCCCCAACTCCCAATCGTGCGGGCGCAAATTGGGACTTGGCTTTTTGGGCGTTGGGAATTGACAGGTTCGAGGTTACTGAAGTTCCTTCATCAATCCGTCCAGGCTGACCTGCACGTGAAGATCGGCGAAGTGGAAATCGCTTCGCAGCATCTTCTCGACCTCGGCGCGGCTCTTCTTCTGCGCCACCATGTCGTGGACCTTCGTGCGCAGGCTCATGGTGCTCTCGCGGAACTTGCGGACCTCCTGCTTGGTCGTCACGACGCCGTGCCCGGGCACTACGGTGTCGAAATCCAGCGCCAGCGCGCCGTCCACAGTCTTTGTCCACTCGACCGCGCTACCGCCACCGTTGTAGTCAACCAGCTGCGGAGTGGCATCGCCAAACGTGAACATGTCGCCCATCGCGAGGACGCGATGATCGGGGAATAGCACAACGACATCGCCGTTGGTGTGCGACCGGCCCAGGTAGTGAACCTCCACGCGTTTGCCGCCGACGTAGAGTCGCAAGCGATTCTCGAGCGTGACGTTGGGAAGGCCTGGCATCTTCGTCTCGACCATCTTCTTGCGCGCAGCCTCTGACGCAACCACCTGCGCGCTGAGCGCCTGCAGCTTCGCATTTCCGCCGCTGTGGTCGCCGTGGAAGTGCGTGTTGATCACGTACTTCACCGGCTGATTCGTCACCTTCTTAAGCTGCGCCATGATGTTGGCGTGATCGATCTCGAACTTGTCGTCCACGAGTACGACGCCCTCGTTCGTGATGAGAGCCGTGGTGTTGCCGGGGACGAAGTCGTTGTGGATGACGTAGAGATCGTCCTTCACCTTCACCAGATCGAGCTTGGCCGCTTCTGTCCCGAACTGCGCATGAAGGTAGGCACCGAGCATGGCAAGCGAGAGCACCGCGACGAGGCCGACACGCATTTTCATTGAAGATCTCCGGTAGAAAGCATCTCCAGCAGGAAGTTGACGGCTGGTGATGTTACTACGGCGGGGGAGGGGCGATCAGGCGCGCGCGAGACGTCGCGCAAACCAGCGCCGGACGGTGCGGACAATGACCGCGGCGAAGACCATGATCAATGCGATCAGAATCGCGGCGACGATGAGAGCGGCAATCGGGTGCTGGAGTGCGAGGTAGGCCAGGCCGACGACGAACAGATCTTCGCCGAAGCTGAGGATCCAGTTCGACACCGGTTCCGGGCTTGTGTTTGCGACGGCGCGGGTGCTCGTCTTGGTGAGATGACTGCTTGCGGCCACTGTGCCGCCGAGCAGTGCAACCAACCCCTCGACGGGGGTTGATGCGTCACCGAGCGTGGTCACGGCGATCAGGGCTCCACCGATCGGTCGGATCGCCGTGTGAATGATGTCCCACGCGGAATCGACGTAGGGAATCTTGTCCGCGAAAAACTCGACCAGGTACATGACGATCGCAGCGCCGATCACCACGGGGTGATTGAACGACTGAAACTGCGCCGGCAGATCGACCCATCCGTATCGCGCAGCAAGGCCAAGAATCGCGACGGTCGCATACAGGTTCACACCCGCCGCGAACGAGAAGCCCAGCGTGCGCCCCAGCGTGATCAGATCCATGTATCTCGTTGTTCTAGACGTTGGTCAGGGTACGCACGGTTCCGTCATCGTGCCCGGGCATTCACGAGCTCGGGATGGCGACGAGCGAACTCCAGCAACGGGTCCTCAGGAATTTGACCGTACGCGTCGGTGCCGCTGAAACTCCACGGCCAGGCACCGAGATATCCGGCGGCCACCGCGAACTCGAGATACTCCTCGAGCGTCGTCGGTGGAGGCGCCGCGCGCTGTGGATGCTGTTCGGGCCCATTACCGGGAAACTCGCCCAGCACGACCGGCTTCCTCACTCCAAGCGAGGTCGCAGGCATCCCGAACACATCGGCGTCGCGCTCCGGGGCGTTCACGTCCGGATAGGTGTGTACCTGAATGAAATCCACTCCGAGTGCAGGGTCGTCCCAGGCCCAGAGGTTGTGAAGACGAGCGGCGGCCATCGTTGTGAAGGCGCCTGAGTGCGCGTGAACCAGTTCGTTTGTGCGAGAGACGAGCTCTGCCAGGCTCTCGAAACGCAGCGGCCGCGCTACATGCGAGCTCAGGTCGCGTTCCCATTCCTCGACGATGAAGTCAGGCTCGTTCATGAACTCATAGGCAAGGATCTGGGTGCCCAGGTCGGCGCGTTCACCCGAAAGGCCGTAACGCCGCACGATCGGTTCGATGACGTTCTGGATCAGCGCATGACGTCCTGCGTGCGTGTCGAGTACCTGCGCGCGGCCGTCCGGCAATCGCGCTTCGAGCAACTCACCGGTCAGCGGATCCGCGATGACATCAGGGACGCCCTCGAACATCCACCGATGATCGAGCAGCACGAGGACAAGGCGGATGCCCGCGTCACGTGCAATGGCGAGCGCCGCATCCAGATCGGCGAAGAGATGCGAATCGGGGCCGGCCGGCAGCCCGCGGTCGTCGTACTCGATCCCCGATCGACCGTCGGCGAACACGAACCATCGAGCCACACTGAACCCGAGGCTTGCCATTCGAGCGAAGTCGGCCGCGACCTGTGTCTTTCGCGTGGAGACTCCGGCGTGCGAGCCCCAGACGTTCGCGCCGAAATCCATCCCGTAGTAGGCGCGCGTGCCGTCCGTAGACCACGGGTAGTTGCAACCGTGCAGGAACATCAGCGACTTTTCACTGCCGGGCGGATCTTACTGTGAGGGTCGTTGAGAGCCGCAGGTCTGCGGCTCCTCGGGAACTGTCCACCGGCGGGTCTAAGACCCGGCGCTACATGAAGGGCTACTCTCCGCCCGTTGAGTACCACTTGCGCGAACGGATCTTGAAGTCGTTGTTCCGCGCGCGAATCTCGATACGCCGCAAGCCGCCTGATGTGCCCGGCTCGAACGCGATCAGGTACTGATGGCGAAGCTCTTCGAGGAGCCGGCTCGTTGACTGGCTTACCAGCGACGGGCTCGACGCGAAGAAATAGTCGCCGCCAGTTGCTCGTGCAAGCTCGAACAGCGCATTGCGCTGCTGTGGGCCGGTTGCTTCCCCGGATACCGCCAGCGGGTTCAACTCGCCCACCGCGAATACGTAGACCGGCACGTCGATCGTGCTCGCGATCCAGGCGACCTCTTCGGCCGAATACGCGCTGGCGTTGTCCGCGCCGTCCGTGATCACCACCACCGCGCGCCGATTCTGCGTGCGATTGGCCACTGCCGCTGCCGTTCCTGCAATCGCGTCGTAAATGGACGTCGATCCGAACGCTTCGACCTCGCCCAATCCGGCGCGAATCTGATCGAACTCCTGCGTAAACTCGCGCAGCGTCAGCAGTCGTGTGTCGAAGCTCATGAGCGCAGCGAGATCCCGGTCGCGGCGCAGATTGGCCAGAATCATTTCGCAGATTTGCTGCGACGATACCGTCGCGGTGCCGAGACGCATGCTCCCGCTGCCATCCACCAGAAGCGCGACGCTCGCGGGGGCCTGATCGTCCGCCTGCATGCCGACGATGTTTCGCTGTTTGCCGGCGTCGGTGACGACGATGTCGTTGGGCGTCAGAGTGCGGACGACGCGACCTTTCTTGTCGCGGACGACTGCCGTGACCGAGACGAGGTCCACACTCGACTTGAATGTCGCCTGGGGCTGCTGCTCGAGCTGAGCCAGGGCGACACGGGGGGCCAGGCTCACGAGGAACCCGAAGATAGTGACCAGGGTCGCGCGGCGATAGTGCATGGTTATTCCTACGGACTGAACTGCTGGTTCCTCCTCTTGTCGGTCGTTCTCCTACAATACTTTAGCGCCATATCTGATCTATGACATCAGAAGAAACCCGGGCCGTCGTGGATCGTTTCAACGACGCCTTCAACCGCCACGACGTGGACGGCATCATGGCGTGCATGACACAGGACTGCGTGTTCGAGAACACCAGGCCTTCACCGGATGGCACACGCCTGGTTGGTCAGGCGGCAGTTCGCGGCTACTGGGAAGAGTTCTTCGCCCGGTCACCGCAGGCCCGCTTCGATATCGAAGAGGTGTTTGTGGCTGCAGATCGGTGTGCGGTGCGCTGGGTCTACCACTGGGTTCGCGATGGCAAACCTGGGCACGTCAGAGGGGTGGACCTGTTCCGTGTTCGCAACGGCCTGGTGGCGGAGAAGCTGTCTTACGTGAAGGGATAGATCAGGGCTCGAGCTCGTCCCACGACAGCGTGATGCGGTCCTCCTCGGGAGCGCTCCACTGAACCGCAAATCTCTGGCTCGGCCAGCTCACTGAATACCGGCGCTGAGGAACGGGCCGCGCAGCCGGCCGCACCGTGCGCGCAGGTTGCGGATGCGCGCTCTCGGGCTTCTTCTTCTCTTTCTCTTCCAGCGAGCGCACCGCGTTGGCGATTGCAGCCGCCACGGCCTCGGTCGAGGCCGCCGGCGCTGCCTTCACCGGCTCTGTCTTCACGGGCTCTGCCGGTTTCGCAGTCTCGGTCGTGGGCGCCTTCGGCGGTTCAGCCAGCTTTGGCTGAGGCTTTCGAATGATGCCGTGCGTTGGCCGCGCTTGCTCAGTTGCCTGCGGCGGATGAGCCTCTTGCGCCGCGACTCGCATCGAGCCGCCATAGAACACCGCAATCAGAAGGAACAGCGATCGGCGCCACATGGCTCAATGCCGATCGGGGCGAGGCGCAGCGCTGGTGGATTTTGGCGACGGGCTCTCGGCGTGCACCAGCCCCGAGAACGACACACGCCCGCTCACCAACTCGTAGTACGCGCCAATGAGACCGAGCTCGCCGGTGTCCACCTTGCGCTGCAACAGTGGGCTGCCGGCCATCGCGTCGTTGACGACCTGTTCCACGTTGGCGAGGATGAGGCCTTTGATCTCTTCGCGCTCCGACTTCGGTTGACGACGGGCGGCCTGAATGGCCTTCAGCATGTAGGTCATGCTCGCGCTCGTCGGTTCGTCCTTCGCTTGCGCGGCGGCCGTGACGGCGCCGCACGATTCATGTCCCATCACCACGAGCAGCGGGATGTGCAGATGCTCGGCGCCGTACTCCAGCGAGGCGAGGATCGATTTGTCGATCACTTCTCCTGCCGTGCGAATGACGAAGAGGTCACCGAGGCCGGTGTTGAAGACGTACTCCGGCGGCACGCGCGAATCGACGCACGACAGCACCATCGCAAAGGGATGCTGGCTGGTCGCCAGCTCCTGGCGTCTGTTGATGCTCAGTGATACCGGCGACGAGGCATTGCGCACGAAGCGATCGTTTCCGGCCTTCAGCAGACCGAGCGCTTCCTCAGGCGTGCGAGCTTGCTCGGGGCCCTCGGCCTGCGCAACGACGAGCGCGGTACTCAACACAACAGCCGCAACCGTGAACACTCGAAATCTGACAGTCATCGACACTCCCGGCGTGAGGAGCACACCAGTCTGGAGATCGACCTCGGGCGTAAAAGCTTGAGCCCTGCCCGCGATTGCACATTAGGATCTTTGGCGTGAGAAAACTGACTGCACTCTTCGTCGTTCTCGCGTCCCTCGATGTGGCGGCACAGCAGGGGCAGGCGTGGGATGCGCGATTCCGCGCCATTCCGGAGGCTCGCAACATCGGTGAGTACGTGCGAATCATGTCCGCACGACCGCACCACCTCGGCTCGCCGTACGGCAAGCAGACTGCGGAGTGGATCCTCGCCCGCTTCAAGGAGTGGGGGTGGGACGCCCAGATCGAGAACTACGACGTCCTTTTTCCCACACCGAAGGAACGGATCGTCGAGATGGTGGAGCCGTCGAAATTCCGGTTGACGCTCGAGGAGCCGCCGGTAGCGGTCGATCCGACGTCTTCGCAGAAGTCGGAGCAGTTGCCCTCCTTTAACGCCTACTCCGTCGATGGCGACGTCACCGGGCCACTTGTCTACGTGAACTACGGCCGGCCCGTTGATTACGAGGAGCTCGATCGGCGCGGCATCTCCGTCAAAGGCGCGATCGTGATCGCGCGCTACGGCGCGTCGTGGCGCGGCATCAAGCCGAAGGTGGCGGCCGAGCGAGGCGCGATCGGATGTTTGATCTATTCCGATCCTCACGACGATGGGTATTGGGTGAATGGCGTGTTTCCGGATGGCCCGATGCGCTCGAAGGATGGCGTGCAACGCGGCAGCGTCATGGACATGCCAACGTATCCTGGCGATCCGACGACACCCGGGCGTGGCTCAACGCCAGGCGCATCGCGTCTCGATCTGAAGGAAGTGACGACGCTCACGAAGATTCCGGTCCTGCCCATTTCATACGGAGACGCGCAACCGCTGCTCGCCGCGCTCACGGGTAATCCCGCACCAATCGACTGGCGCGGTGGGCTCCCGATTACCTACCGCATTGGTCCAGGCCCGGCGCGCGTGCACATGAAGCTCGCGTTCGACTGGAGCCTGAAGCGCGTGCACAACGTGATCGCGCGGCTGCCGGGAACGACATATCCGGACGAGTGGATCGTTCGCGGAAACCATCACGACGCGTGGGTCAACGGCGCACAGGACCCGG
>Ga0315912_10001497_pt1 | contig 28333 bp, 26 predicted proteins | sample VfabasoilMG_FD_204469 | JGI IMG/M metagenome (GOLD analysis project Ga0315912, IMG submission 204469) | Garden soil microbial communities collected in Santa Monica, California, United States - V. faba soil | ecosystem: Environmental > Terrestrial > Soil > Garden | place: USA: California...
GTTTTTCCGTCCCCTGGCGTTGTCGTATGTGCTGGCCGTCACTGCTTCGCTTGCGGTGGCGCTGATCGTCACACCGGCGCTCGCGTTGATTCTGCTTCCGCGTGCAAGCACTGCTGATCACAAGGAACCACCGCTGACCCGGCTCCTCAAGTCGCTCTACGCCCGCATGTTGCCGCCGCTGCTGGATCGACCGATGATGCTCGCCGGTGCCGTGGCGGTGATCTTTGTCATTACCGGATTCTCGGTCACTCGACTGGGCGAGGAATTTCTACCGCACTTCAAGGAATACGATTTCCTCATGCATTGGGTCGAGAAACCCGGCACGTCCCTGGAAGCAATGAACCGCATCACCGCGCGCGCTAGCGTTGAATTGAGAGCGATTCCAGGCGTGCGAAACTTCGGGTCGCACATTGGCCGCGCTGAGGTCGCCGACGAAGTGGTGGGTCCGAACTTCACCGAACTCTGGATCAGCCTGGACCCGAAAGTTCCCTACAAACCCACGGTCGCCAAGATTCAAGAAGCGGTCGACGGCTACCCCGGCCTTTACCGCGACTTGCTCACCTATTTGAAGGAGCGGATCAAGGAAGTGCTTTCCGGAGGCAGCGGCGCGATTGTGGTCCGTCTGTTCGGACCTAACCTGGGCGAATTACGCTCCAAAGCCGCTGAAATCGGTGCTGCCATGGCAACCGTTCCGGGCGTAACGAATTTGCAGGTCGAAGCCCAAGTCGAAGTTCCTCAAATCGAAATCAAGCTCAAACCGGAAGCTGCCCTGCGCTTCGGACTCACTGCCGCCGACGTTCGCCGCGCCGCGATGACAATGATCCGAGGAACCAAAGTCGGCGAGGTCTACGACGACCAGAAGATCTTCGATGTCACGGTCTGGGGCGAAGAGAAGCTTCGGAAGGATATTTCGTCGCTGGGCAAAATTCTCATCGACGCACCAGGCGGCGCGAAGATCCCGCTGGAAGACGTAGCCGAACTGCGCATTGCTCCCACTCCCAACGTGATCCAACACGAGAACGCCAGCCGCAGGATCGACGTTTCCTGCAACGTCAAAAGCGGAAGTGATCTCGGTGCCGTAGCCAGAGCGATTGCCGAGAAGGTGAAGGCCGTTCCCATGGCACCGGGCTATCATCCAGAACTGTTGGGTGAATACGCTGCAAGGCAAGCAAGCCGCGAACGTCTGCTGGCGCTTTCGGGCATCGCTCTGTTAGGAATCCTGTTGGTGCTCTACGCCGACTTCAAGTCTCCGAGGTTGATGCTCCTCGTGTTTGCCAGCCTGCCGTTTGCGCTGGTCGGCGGAGTGGCCGCCGCGTTCTGGTCAGGCGGCGTGTTGTCGCTTGGCTCGCTGGTCGGCTTTGTGACCGTATTAGGAATCGCGGCTCGCAATGGAGTGATGCTGGTGAGCCACTACCGTCATCTTGAAGAACAGGAGGGCATGGCCTTTGGCCGCGAACTCATACTGAGAGGGTCCGAGGAACGGCTCGCGCCCATCCTGATGACCGCATGCGCGACGGCTCTGGCTTTGCTGCCCATCGCCCTAGGAGGAGACAAGCCCGGTCACGAGATTGAACATCCTATGGCGGTGATTATTCTGGGTGGGTTGTTTACTTCTACGCTGCTGAACCTGTTTGTGATGCCGGCGTTGAGCATGCGGTTCGCGAAGGCTAACAAGCCGAACCTTTAGTCTTCCAGCGCGAGCCGTATGCCACCTCGCTGTAGCACCGCTACCGCGCTGTCACGGGCTGGTTGCAGGACATAGAAGAACGCCCCAGCCCGCGCACTACGGAAGATCACTCCGCCCATATAGTTGTCGACTTCTATGTGATAGTCAACACCAGCCTCGTCCAACAGGCTTTCGACGCGCAGGGATTCCTTCAACTTCTTGGCGATGTGCAGCAGTACCAAAACCTGTTCGTCAAAAAAATCCAGTTCTCTTCGCAAGCCTTCAGTGTAGCTCTACTTGCTCAGACGTAGAATCTGGGAGGACAAAGCCAGGAACGCCGAGTTCAACTGTGCCGGACTGCTGGAGAAGATGAACGTGCCTTCGGGCTGATTGTTATAGTGAACACAGCCGGGCTGCAAGGCGCAAGGCTGATAAAGCGCCGGACTGTTGAAGGTATCGCCGCTGGCATCGTTCGTCATGCGCTGCATGAGCGTATAGTCAGGCGGAGGCGACGGAGGATTTCCGCCCAGTCCGATGCCGAACATATAGACCGGCAATGTAGCGTTGCTTCGAACTTTGAATGCCGCGCTATCTGCTGCATTGATAGCAGCGTTATGGTGAGTCTGCCAATTATTGGCAACCACCCGTCCGCTACCAGCCGAGGTTGTGGGCTGCCAGCCCACCAACGCATTGCCGAACACATCAGTTGGCGGCAGCCACGCTATGTCGCTCATTGTGTTGTGTCCACCGTTGAAGGCACACCCGGGTGTGCCGGGATTGCCCGATGTTGGCGGATAGGTCAGACTCCCAAAATTGCTGGCTGTCGAAGTGGACCAGTACTTAAGGGGAAGCAAAAACCCACCGTTGTTCGCGTCGGCAGCATAGAAGCCGCCCACAAGACCAGCGGGGATATCGGAGAAGTAACTGCCCGTTCCCAAGGCTTGACCGCTGGTCCAATTCGGCAGCGTGGCCAATGTCGTGAATCCGCCCTGACTCTTCTTTTTTCCATTCTTATCGGTACAGGTGCTGGCGGCAGTAATTCCGGCCGCATTCTGATCCCAGAGATTGAGGGTCATCGTATTGGGCAAGCCATCGGTCTCAAACATCATGACATTGAGAGCACCGGGCAGGTTCATCTTGTAAAGTTCGTTGTAGGCGACTGAGACCGCCTGCGCGGTTCCTGTTGCTCCGTTGCAGACCACGGTGTCGATGGCCCCGTTGCCTGTTCCGAAGCTATTCTTATAGCCAAGGACTGTCTGGAAGTTGGTCACCGGAGATGAGTGAATGTAGGTGTTGTCGCTGTAGGAGAGCAGGCCGATGCGGTCGCGCCCGTTCGCAAACTGGCCCGTAAACAGCTTCGCAGCCGCAATCATAGCGGCACAGGCGCCGGGGGAATTTTGCATCGAGCTGGAACGATCCAGCACAATCATCACTACTGCGTCTCGTCGCGAGGCATTTCCTGTAGCCGCCACATGTACGTCGGCGAACTTGAGATACCGCATGAAGTACGTCGGCGCTTTCGTAGAGGCCGAGATGGTGACGTTACGTAGATTCGGATTTCCAGGGGCATCGAAGACCTGAATGGTGGTGGTATCCATCACCGTATTCTTGGTGGACCAATTCCCGTTCGGGAAATTCGCATAAAACCAATTCACTGCGTTTTGCTTCGCATTGGCCTCTTGCGCCAGAGTAGTCTGACCCAAATTGAGAGAACGCGCTGCGGCGAGCGCTGCGCCGTCCACCGACGACTGGAGTCGACTCTTCACCGAATAGAGAATGGCACTGTCGACCGCCAAACCCACAAGCGGAATGATAAACATCAGGCCGAGCAACCCGACAATCAGGGCAACGCCCTGTTCTTTGGATCGTCTAGTAGAAATAGCGTGCATAAACTCCACCTCCATCGGATTTCCCGATTGCCAGATCTGGCGAGTTGAAATAGGTCTCGACAACATACATTGTTTGTCCGTCGACAAGCGGCGTTCGCCCGTTTCCAGATACTTGCCAGAGGGCATTCATTTTTGTCTGGTTGGCGTTTGGCAGCGCTGCGCCAGCTACGGTCAACGGATTCAAAACCACGCCGTAAGCGGTTACCGTCGAGGTTGGGTTGCCAAAAGAACTAGGATTTGCCGTAGCCAATGCTCCGTTACCGAACTGGATGCGTTGCAGGAATACGAACTTGTCGTGGTTCGTGCAGTTGCCTGCACCCACCGAAGCGCAGTTCGTCCCCGTGGTAGGACCCACATACATAATCTGAGAAACCGTAACGAGGCCATTGCCGGTGTTACTCGTATTGCTCGCCTGATTGCCGCTAAAGGAGGATCCGATCTCCAACTTCAAACCTGCGGCCAGCCGCTTGGCGAGACTCTGCATGCTATAGGTGCTAAAGTCTGCTCCGTGGATGTACATGTCGGCGAGGTCGCGGCAGACGTGATTGACCTGAATGCTGCGGATCAAATTCATGCCTGTAATAAAAGATCCTGCCAGCAAAGGGACAAACAACAACGCCACCATGGCGAACTCGATGATCTCCTGGCCCTGCTGTGATGATTTTTTTCTTCTCATGATTGCTTCTCCATCGCTTCTCCTAACGAGGCACGGTCAGGACCCCAACTGGCAAACCTCCGAGGAGGTCGGCTGCGGTTACCGTCAGTTTGATAGGATCCTTATGGCGAAACGGTGCCGCAAGACTTCCACTGAGAGGAGCCAGAAAGGTTAGTGGCACGTCTTTAACTTTGACTTCGACGATGTTACCGGGAATGTTGCCGCCATTGACAATGGGGGTGCTGGATGCGTTGGGGTCGTAGTAATCGACAAGGATGGTGGCGGGGCTATCGGTGGTCTTAACGATCCCTTGCGCGTATTGCGCAACCACTTGCTTAATGGAAGCGTCCTGACCCAAACTCCCAATGCGCTGAAAAGTTACGGCGTATCGGGTACCCTCACGGACGGCGTTCTGGAGTGTTCCCCACCTGTAAATTGCTAAGGCCACGTCGACGAACATGAACATCAAAGCGAATAAAGGTAAGAAGGTAAAGGTCGACTCGATGATTGCGTTGCCACGCCGATTCCTTTGTCTCATAGATGGTAGTATCCACTGCTTGCGAGTACTTTGCACTACGCCAAAGGACAGATTATAAAAGGGTTTTTGACTCGCTATACGGAGTAGTACCACCTGAATTTAGTACCGCAATATCGTTTGATATTGGTGGTTTGTTTCACCTTATACCTAGCCTGAAAGTACCCCTAACTAGTACCCGCTTGGTACTTGAACCTCTAGAGTAAAAGTACCAGGAGTCCTATCTATGTTATTGATAATACGTCAAGAGCCAGAAAAGACAGCAATCACCCGTGTAGGGCCTCCACTCCCACCTCCAATCTTCATGGGGAGAGCGATTAGGGTGGCTCCCTGGCTTGGGAGCTTGTCGAGATTGGCTATGTTTTCAAGGGCGTAGATATTGGCACCGTTGAGTACACGGTGGGTCTGGTATTCCTGAGACTTACCAAAATCGATGCTGGCGGTATCGATGCCAAGACCTGATATCTTCCGATTTACAAGGGCGCGAGCAGCCTCCAGACCGACTCCGGGGAAACTTAGGCCGTCTGTAGTGCCTCTCTTGTCCGAACCTAAGTACGCCTTGGCGTTAGGCCAGTGTTTTCCCCACCCTGTGCGGATCAGTACGATATCGCCTTCGCCGATGCGGGCGTGAGCTTTTTCCCAGGTTTGGATGTCGCTGAGCTGGACAAGGTAGTCACGGTTGCGGGCGCAGGCAGCGGAGACGTCGATGACGTCTGCCGGGCCTATAAGCCGGGAGAGCGGAATCTCTGCGGTAGTCCATTTTCCTTCCCCGAAGTGAATGGGACTGTCGAGGTGTGTGCCTCCGTGTTCACTTGTCGTGAGCGTTGCCGAGGAATACCAGTAGCCGGCTGCAGACTTTCCCCAAGCGTCCTTTTTCCAGGAGAACGGCGGCGAGGTGGGCCAGTAGAGGGTGTTCTGATCATAGGTATAAGAGAGATCCACGACCTTCGACCGATCCACGGCCGATTTACGAGGCGCGCTCTGAGCACCCAAAAAGAATGCGGCCGCAACGGCCAGGGCGAAACAAGTTATGTATTTCATACAATCCTTATCTGTTATAACGCAGCACGGCCGCGCCGGATTGTGGTCCGGGCGTCCTGAGCGGCGAGGAATGGGGAAGCAGGCGGCCAGTGCACCGTAGACTTTGGTGGGCTGGCATCTCGAATCACCAGCAGAATCCCGGTTCCGATCAGAAGGAAAACACCCGCGCCGCTACATCGGCACCAAACTGCTTCCAACTTCGAGAGACCCTTGGTGTGCTAAGATCCCGCAACATGTTCAATCGCGTATTGAATATTATTCCGCTTTCCCCAAATTAAAACGACCCCACTACCCTCGCCGTTGACCTCTATTAGAAATACCCCCACACCCAAATCCCGCTCACCCAATCTCCAACTCATTGATTCTAAAAATGCTTTGTGTACCAAAAACTTTCCCCTTGCATAATTACCCCATTATTCCTAATATGAATTACTGTTAAATACAACTTAAACAAGGAGAATTCTTATGAACACCGCAGCCGCAGCAGCTTCCACCGGACCTCGCACTCCCGAAGGCAAAGCCGCCTCATCCAAAAACGCAACCAAACACGGTTTCCGCGCCGCCACAGCCTTCATCCCGAAAGGCATGGAACAAGACTTCAAGGAAATGCACGACCGCTACGAATCTGCCTTCCTTCGCCCCAACGCTCCAGAAGCCCAGGTCATCGTCTTTGAAGACCTCCTCAAAGATGCCTGGAATGTCTACCGCATCGAAATTCTGATCGCCACCATCAACGGCGAACAACCAGACGACCCCATGAACAAATGGGACTTCGACAAACTTCACCGCAATCTCCTTCGCTCCAAATCCAGCTACAACCGCAATCTCAAGCTTCTCCAATCCCTCCAAACCACCCAACTCCTCCAGGAAATGCTTCCGCCCGAAATCCTCGAAGGCAAAACCATCTCAGGACTCATCAATTTTCAACAAGTTCTCACTTTAACCAAACGAACTACCCAAACCTTTGGCCACACCCCCGACATGGCCGCCTTCAACGGCGTCTGACCCCAAAACAACAAGGAGAAACCCACCCGGACACCGCATAGTCACATTTCGCTTGACAAAGCAGCACACTAGTACTAACGTATTAGTATGTCGCAGCGCCCACCCGTCCTCGCAGACCAGGAACTTCAGATCATGAAGGTCATCTGGGAGAAACAACCCGTCACCGTAAGGGACGTCTACGAAACACTCCTGGAAGACCGCAAGATCGCCTACACCACGGTCATGACCATGATGTCGATCCTCGAACGAAAGGGCTTCCTCAAGCGCTCCATGGTGGACCGCGCCTACGTCTATAAGTCCGCCCGCCCCCAAAAGCAGGTCATCAAAGGACTGGTGCGGGACTTCCTCGACAGAGTGTTCAACGGCTCCGCCGAACCGCTTCTCCTACACCTGGTCGAAGACAGCCAACTCACGGCCAAGGACATAGAAGAACTTCAGAAGTCCATCGCGGAGGACAAATGAGCCTGTCACTTCTCATCAGCAACATCGCCGCTTGGTCTGTTCAAGTCGCCGCCCTGACCACCGTGGCAGCCATCGCCATGTGGGCCCTCCGCGCCCGCAGTCCCCGTGTCATTCTTGGCTGCTGGCAGACCCTGCTCCTCATTACTCTGCTGCTTCCCTTCCTCCAATCCTGGGAACGTCCATCGGCTCCAGAGGAGCACATCGTGTTCAACAGCTCCATCAATGTCCCGATGCAGGCCGAGACTACGCAGCGCAAGCCCGTTGTGCCTTGGCGTGAATTCTTCATTGAGGTCTTGGTTCTCGGGATAGCGGTACGATTTGTCGGGCTTGGGCTGGGATTACTCAGACTCCGAAAGTACGTAGCAGCTTCTCACAAACCGGAGTCGCTCGCCAGTTGGGTCTACGAGATGCAGTGGAAGCTCAACACCTACGCGCGGATCATGACGACACCGCAACTACCAGGACCGGTGACCTTTGGACTCACATCACCCCATGTGCTGCTACCGCTGAGCTTCGCAGAGATGGAGCTGGCTCAACAGCAATCCATCCTGTGCCACGAGCTTCACCATATACGACGCCGTGATTGGGCGTTCACCATACTGGAGGAGATCACCACTTGCGTGCTGTGGTTTCACCCGGCCGTCTGGTACATCACAAGCCGGATTCAACTGGCTCGGGAACAAGTCGTCGATAGATGCACCGTGCAATACCTGGGCGGAAAGCAAGCCTATCTCGATGCATTGCTCGCCACCGCAGCAAACCGCATCCAGCCGGACCTTGTGCCGGCAAGTCTGTTTCTAAAGAAGCGCCACCTCCGTCAACGTGTGGCCGAAATCATGAAGGAGTCAACCATGTCGTACCCGCGCATCCTCACCACACTGGCCGCCCTCGGCGGACTGGTCGCTTTCACCTGCAAATTTGCCGTCACAGCTTTCCCTCTGGTCGCGGCTACCAACGTTCCACTCCGGCCCACTCCCAGGGTGGTAGAGATCCGGGCCACACCAACTCGGATCATCGCCCAGGCACCCGGAGTGATCCATGGCAACGTGGCAACAATTCCCAAGGCGGCCCTTGATAGCAGCACAGAAGGCACCGTAATCGTCGAAGTTCGGCTCGATGCACAAGGACACGTCATCGACGCCAAGGCACTCAGCGGACCCGATGTACTGCGGAGCGCTGCACTCAAAACCGTGCTGGACTGGCACTTCGAAAAACCACCGGTAACAGGCACGGTAAAGCAAGTCCCGGTCGACTTCCGGCTCCCAGCGCCGCGAGCAGCCGTCCCGTCACCCCAGCCAGCCGATCCCCTGCTGATACAGGTCACAAAAATCGACGTCTCACGCCTGCCGGAGAACATCCGCCAGGAAGTCCTCGCCAAACTGCCCTTCCGCGAAGGCACGACGGTCACCTCCGCCCAAGCTGCTGAGGCCATCAAAGCTGCGCAGTCTGTCGACGACCACATCACCGGAACCTATTTCCCAGACAGAAGGACCAACCCTCTGGAGTGGCAACTAGTTTTCGCGCTGCCCGACCTTCCCACCAAAGCCGCCGGTACCCTACAAACTCCGATTAAGACGGCGCGACCCATTTACCCGCCTTTGGCCAGACAAGCACGCGTCCAAGGCACGGTAAAGTTCAACATCGGTATCGACAAGCAAGGTCAGGTCGCCACAGTTGAACTCATCTCTGGTCACCCCTTGCTCATCGACGCAGCCAGAGAAGCCGTTCAACAATGGAAATACCAGCCCACTGTTCAAAACGGGCAGCCTGTCGAGGTGCAGACAGAAGCCGTAATCAACTTCTCGCTCATGTAATGAGGTACAACATGCGACTCACTTTATGTTTTATACTCGCCACCGTCCTAGCCACCGCTCAACCACAGCCAATGACTCCAGAGACCTCAGCCATCGTCTCTGGCAAGGTAATCGCCACGGCAACCGGCAACCCGCTCCGCAATGCGAACATCACGCTCGCGCCGCTAATCCAGGGCGTAACAGGAGCTCGCAGCTTCACTACCACCACCAGCGACGACGGCTCGTTCACCATTCAACTCATACCGCCCGGCACCTACCGGCTCACTGCGGCTCGCGGTGGCTTCGTCAACGCCGAGTACGGCTCAAGAGGCCCAGGCCGCACCGGCACTCCACTCATACTCAAGGCTACAGACACCCAGTCCAACCTCACCATCAAAATGGTGCAGCACTCCGTCATCGCCGGCCGGGTTATCAACGATCAGGGAGATCCCATTGATCGCGTTCAGGTAACCGTGATGAGGTATCGCTATCAGAATGGAGAACGCACCCTCACCAATGCCGGTTCAGGAGGTAACACAGATGACCTCGGCAACTACCGTATCTTCGGCCTGGAACCGGGCCGTTACTACGTGCGGGTCGCTCCGCAAGGCTTCGCTATCGCGGCCACGCAGACGCAGTCGCAATCTCAACTCACTTATCAGCAGACCTACTATCCGTCTGCGCTAGAGCCAGACTCGGCAACAGTCTTGGAAACCACACCAGGAGCCCAGTTGCTTGGGATTGACTTCACATTATCCAAGAGCCGTTCCTACAGCCTCAAGGCGAAGGTGCAGACTCCGCCGACAGGTACCGGACGCATGATGGCAATGCTTCAATCCGCTAAGTCCAACGTTGGTCCCGGACCATTCTCCAACCGGTTCATCACCGTCGATGCCGAAGGAAAAATGGAAGCCACCGGATTGATGCCAGGCCCTTACTATGTGACTCTGGCCTACTCAGACCAGAACAAAACCTACACCGGAAGAGCCGACTTCACCATAACCAATGAGGACGTCAAGGACTTGGTAATCCCGGTTGGATTAGCGTTCGATATGCCAGTGGAAGTACGAGTCCAGGGCGGAACTATTCCCCTGACCGCCGTCCGCGTGCGATTGTCCAGTCCAAACTCTTCGCGGTTGATGACATCGAGTTCTGGCGGTGGTCCGGCATCGTTCTCGTTCGGAACCAATGTCGACGAAGCTGCCGACGAAGCCGGAAAGCTCACCATACGCGGTCTTCAGCCCGACACCCCGACGCTCACCGTCACAGGTCTCCCCGATGGCTATTACGTGAAGTCAGCCACCGCCGGAGACCAGGACGTTTGGGTCAACGGTATGGACCTGTCAAAGGGCGCACCCGGAACGTTGACGATCACGATCAGCAACGGAGCCGCCAACGTCGAAGGGACCGTGATGGACACCGACGGCAAGCCGCTGTCGACAGCGACCGTCATTCTTGCGCCCAAAGCCGAGGTCCGCCAGAAGGCCCAACGCTTCTATAAGACGGGCAACTCAACCCAGCAAGGCCGCTTCAGCATCAGGAACGTGGAGCCAGGCGACTACAAAGTCTACGCCTTCGAAGAGATTGAGAGCGGCGCTTGGGCCGACCTCGGCTACATGAAGGCCCACGAATCCAAGGGCGTCGAGATCAAAGTAACCGCAGGCGGCAATCAACAGATGTCGCTCAAGGCGATCCCGGCCCAGTAATTCGGTATGCTATTTTTGGGCAATGCACAAACTTGCTCTTCTGTTCCTGTTCTCAGCCTCCGCGTTTGCCGAATCTGTTGGTGAGATTGAGTTCCGCCACTGGTTCGCCCAGTCCGATCATAAGTTGAATCTGGACGGGTTTGGTCCGGACATCCACCTCAAGAGCGACCTGGGAATCGATAAAGACAAGATTCCCGGAGTTCGCCTGGAGTATCGATCCACTGGCGGTTCGTCCCATTTTGTGGACTTCTTCACCATCAAGCAGAGTGGCGACAAGGTAGTAAACCGGACTATTGACTTCAAGGGGCAGACTTACACCGTCGGAACGCGAGTGCAGTCCGATCTCAAAACGAAGAACCTTCGCTACGGCTACGCCTACCGTTTTGGTTCCGACAAGTTCCGGATTGGACCGGGAGTGGTTGTCTCGGCAGTGTTTCTCGACGGCACTTTGGCTGCACCCGCTCTCAGCCGCACCAGTAAGGGTGACATTCAACTGCCGATGCCGCTGGTTGGACTTTCTTTCTTTTCCACGCCGCACGAGCGCGTAAGCTTCTCCGGCAATTTTGGCGGCATCAAGCTTGGCCAATACGGTAGCGGCACTGATGGCGAGATTCAAGGGCGTGTCTACCCGCATAAAAACGTCTCTTTTGGAGTAGGCTATCGGAGCTTGCGGTACGCTCCTGAAGTGGACAACAAGAGCGCTGTTCTGCGCTTCAAGGGTGCTTTCTTCAGCGCCGGTGTTCGCTTCTAAACACTACATGGTCACCACTTCCACGCGGAAGCGTTCCGGTGGAAGCGAAGAGATTGGCTCAGGGTTCATGTCGGACCACGCGTGATATGCCGTATCGGCGATCTGCCGGTTCAGGTAGAACAGGAACTGGTCCGACATCATGCCTATAGGCGGGGTTTGCCGAAACGTCAGACGCAGGCCGACGGCCTTCTCAATGTCGACGCCTGACGTAGGTACAGCCTTGTCCTCCAGCAAGCGTACAAAGCTGGAACGACCCGCATGCGGCCAGACATCAGGACGCAGGAGACAGCGCAGTTCTGGCCGTAATTCAAAGGTGGTCTCGCACTGCCTGATCCACTCGACAATGCCATCGCCCCAATGCCAGTGACGCAGGAAGCCGAGATAGTTGTCCACCAGATTGACAGCCATATCCAGCTTGCGGCGCTCCACGTCGTGTGGGTTGACATGCTCATCCAACAAGAGCGTCGGCACCATGTCTTCCTGCTCGACGACGCGAGTGGCCATGTCCATCACACGATCCATCCGGGCAGGGCTGCCGCCGTGAACCAACAAAGGCGGCAACTCCAGCATCGAGTCGCCCGGAATCTCTACGAATTTCCGATCTCCTACGATGTCCATATTTGCCTCCAGCTACTCTATCGGACGTATCCGGGGCAGTTTTAGTTCCGTGCCGTCATCCACCACTGATGGCGCAGATGATGTGCAGCTCTTCCCCGCCCTGCAACACACGGCCAAGATCAGGAGTCAGCTCTTGATCGACGAACAGGCGGATGTGTTCGCGGATGCGGCCCTGCTCGTCAATCATGCGGAACCTCATACCTGGGAACTGCCGGTCCAAGTCGTTCAGAAGTTGTCCCAGCGTGGTCCCCTGCGCTTCTACGGCAGAGCGGTCACGTGTATAGGAACGCAACGGACTCGGGATCAGAACCTTCATTCGGCTACTTCCACCGAATGCACTCTCGGCAGGTGCCGGGCGATGTTTTTCCAGTTACTGCCTTCATCACGGCTGGCCCAGAGTTCACCGCTTGTGGTGCCGAGATACAGTCCCAGCGGCGTACCGGCGTCTGCTGTCATGGCTTGGCGGAAGACGGTCCACCAGGCATTTTCTGTCGGGAACCCGGCGTCCTGGCGTATCCAGCTCTTGCCTCCATTGCGAGTCACATAGACTGCGGGTTTCCCACCAACACTAGTGCGCGGCCACACCGAAGTCCCATCCATTGGGATCACCCACGCTGTATCCACATCGCGGGGATGCACCACCATGGAGAAGCCGATATCGCCCACCTTCTTCGGCAACTTCATTCCGATGCGGGTCCATTCATTGGATGGCCGATCCATGCGATAGACGCCGCAATGGTTCTGTTGATAGAGCCGGTCAGGGTTAAGCGGATGCACTCGAACACAGTGCGGATCGTGGCCGTATTCAGGATCGGGCGTAGGGATGAAGTCGGCTGCACAGCCTTTGTTTAATGGGGTCCAAGAGGCACCCTGGTCCAGCGTTTCGAAAACACCACCGGACGACATGCCGATGTACATGTGCCTTGCATCGCGCGGATCGATGTTGATCGAGTGCATCCGAGCACCGTCCGGTGGACCTTGCTTAGGATCGCCGCACCACTCGCGCCGCATGGGATGCTTATTGAAACCATCGACGCTTTGCCAAGTGTCGCCGTCGTCGTCGCTGCGGAATAAACCTTGCGGCGAGGTTCCCGCGTACCAGACACCGGGCTCGGAAGCGTGACCAGGCGTAAGCCAAAACACGTGATCCACGGACAAGGCATCGGGATCACCTTCTGCCTTTGGGAACGCAGGAGGCACAGAAGCCTCCTTCCACTTCTTGCCTCCGTCAGAAGACCGATACACCGTAGGCCCTAAATGCCCAGCCTTAGCGGCGATCAGAAGGTTCCGAGGCTTCCGAGGGTCCTGGACAAAGTGATAGATGATGTTACCGAACAGGATCGGCGAACTCGACTCCCACTTCTTCCTGCTGGCAGAGGAGCGCAGAATGAAGGCACCTTTTTTGGTGCCCACCAGAAGAGTGGTTTCCTGTGGCATAGAGACTTGTTAACACGGCAGGCGACGTCTATGCAACTGCTACTTCCTGCGCCGCTTGGGAGCTGGAACTAAGCGTTGCGAAACCTCGTTGACGAGCTTGGAAAACGCGGTCTCGTTCACAGCCTGAACCTCTGGGGCTATCGCCGTTGTGGCCGGGCCTGTCTTCGATGTCCGATGCACTACGTACATGTTCACGGTGGATCGGCCAGGGATGCTTTTGCGCAATGACAGCATCGGCGCAGCCATGGCGGGCATGACGGTCTTGGTGGCTTTGCACTCCACCATGCACAACTCACCGCTGGCATTGGTAAAAAGGAAATCCACTTCCAGTCCCTGCTGGTCTCGAAAGAAGTAGATCTCCCGACGCAGTCCGTGGTTGATCTGGCTCTTGGCAATTTCAGAAGCGACAAAGCCTTCGAATATGGCACCAAGAAAGGGTGATCGGTCTAATTCCTTCTGCGTCGTGATTCCCAACAGGTAACAGGCAAACCCGGGGTCTGACCAATACACCTTGGGCGATTTGATCAGCCTCTTGCCAAAGTTCTCAAAGTAGGGTTGAACGAGGAGGACCTGGCCCGTCAGCTCCAATACGTAGAGCCATTCGGTGATCGTCGGAATGGAGATGCCTAGCGGTACCGCTAGGTCCGCGCGGTTGAGGATCTGACCGTGGCGGCTTGCCACCAGCGCCATGAAGCGCCGGAAGGTTCCCATGTCACGTATGTTGAGCACTGTGCGGACATCGCGCTCCAAATAGGTCTGGATGTAGGAGCCAAACCACAAATGGCGCAGCATGGGACGCAAAGCGACATCCGGAAATCCCCCGCTCAGCATGTTCACCCGATCGGTCTCGGCCAGACTGAGTGGCATCATTTCCACCACTGCAGCACGCCCGGACATCGATTCGGTGACACCTTTCATGAGAGGTGCTTCTTGAGAACCCGTAAACATCCAATCTCCATAGCTGCGCGGGTTGTAATCGATGAGACTGCGCACGTAGGGCAGGATCTCCGGTACATATTGTATTTCGTCAAAGATGACGGGGCGTTTCAAGGACTCGATCAAGGCCCGTGGATCGGACCGGGCACGCGCCTGGATGTCAGGATCTTCCAAGAGCACATACTCGGCGTTCGGGTAAATGTGCCTGAGAAGGGAAGTTTTGCCGACTCTCCGCGCACCCGTGATCACCAACGCCGGATAGTCCGTCATCGCCCAATCCAGAGTGTGTTCGATGAGTCTTGGAACGAATTTCACTATTGAGTATTATAAAGTACTACTTTAGAAAACTCAAACCATGGGGAAGCCCCCAGACAGGGGCTGACTGTGCAATAATGACCCCAATATGAAAGCTTTAACCAGTCTCCTACTCGTCGGCGCACTTGCCTTTGCACAAGCGCCTCCGGCCCAGCCACCGGCTGCGCCCGCTGCTACCGCTGCTGCGGCGCGGCCTGCTCCGCGTTATCCTCCGCCGCCGGGCGTCGCCGTTCCCGATGCGGATCGGGCGGAACTGGAAACGGGATTGAAGACCCTTCAGGCGGCTATTGAGAAGCTCAAGGCTAATCCGCTGGTGGCGGATATCCAGATCTATTCGGAAGCCGTGCGCTACGCCCTTCAGTACAACGAGTTCTTCGCCGTTGGCGATATCGCAAAAGCCAAGGTGCTCTTGCAACATGGCCAGGAACGCGCCGATCAACTTGCCGCTGGTAAGTCTCCCTGGACTACGCAAACCGGACTTGTGGTTCGCGGCTACGTCTCCAAGATCGACAAGAGCGTGCAGCCTTACGGCCTCATGGTACCGGCTTCTTATTCGCCCACCGCACCGCACCGCTGGAGGTTGGACACGTGGTATCACGGACGCACCGAGACGTTGAGCGAAGTCAACTTTCTTTCCGAACGGGAACGGCAGGTCGGCCAGTTCAATCCGCGCGACACGATCACGCTGTATCTTTATGGCCGCTATTGCAACGCCAGTAAGTTCGCTGGCGAGATCGACACCTTTGAAGCACTGGACGCGGTCAAGCGCAACTACCCTATTGATGAGAACCGCATTCTCATGCGCGGTTTCAGCATGGGTGGCGGTGCTGTTTGGCACCTTGGACCGCACTACGCCGGACTCTGGGCAGCCATTGCTCCCGGTGCTGGTTTCAGCGAGTCCTATGAGTTTCTGCGGTTAAGACCGGATGGTCCGAATGCTCCCGCACCCTGGGAACAGACGCTGTTCAAGGTCTACGACGGCGCGCAGTATGCCATCAATCTCTTCAACACCTCCACGGTTGCCTACAACGGCGATATGGATGGGCAAAAGCAAGCAGCCGATTTTGCTGAGAAGGAAATGGCCAAGGAAGGGCTACAACTCACACGCGTGATTGGACCCAACACGGGCCACGCCTATCATCCTCAGTCCAAGATCATCATCGACAAGATGCTCGACGCGATTGCCGAGCGTGGCCGTGATCCCTATCCACGCAAGGTTCGGTTCACCACGTTCACGCTGGCTTACAACGAGATGAAGTGGCTCACCATTGATGGAATGGCGAAGCATTGGGACCGCGCCCGTCTGGATGCCGACGTCGTGAGCGATACTGCCATCGATGTACGCACGGCCAACGTGACGGCGTTCTCCATCAACATGGGTCCTGGCGGTGCTCCGCTGGACCTCATTGCAAAACCAACGGTCACGATTGATGGGCAAAAGGTCACCGCGCCTGCACCGATGTCGGATCGATCCTGGAGGGTTCACTTCCGCAAGACCGGCAACCAGTGGGCACTCACACCAACTGCCACCGTGGCGGGCATTCACAAGGTCCACGGACTACAGGGTCCTATCGACGATGCGTTCATGGATAGCTTTGTGTTCGTTACGCCAACCGGAACACCGACGGCGGCAGGCACAGCGAAGTGGGTGGAATCTGAGCAAACGCGCGCGATCAAGGAATGGCGCAAGCACTTTCGCGGCGATGCACAGGTCAAGCAGGATAAGGACATCACGGACGCCGATATCGCGGCCAGCAATCTCGCGCTGTGGGGCGATCCGGGCAGTAACGCGATTCTCGCCAAGCTCGCCGACAAACTGCCCGTGAAATGGACCGCTGCAGGTATCACGTTCAACGGGCAAACCTATGATGCGGCGACACACGTACCTATTCTGGTCTTCCCGAATCCGCTGAACCCCAAGAAGTACGTGGTACTCAACAGCGGCGTCACGATTCGCGACAAAGCATCGTTGAACAACGCGGATCAAACGCCGAAGCTGCCTGACTATGCCATCGTCGATACCACCACGCCTCCTAACGATCGCTGGCCGGGCAAGATTGTGACGGCTGGATTCTTCAACGAAGACTGGGGCCTCTAGGCGATTCTGAGGATCTCGCGATGGCCGGTTAGGTATAGATCGGTGTAGCCGGCCATCTTCTCTTTGAACACAGGGTTCGTCATGTACACCTGCATCATGGCGTCGAGTTCGGCCAGGTTCGTTAGCTGGTATTCGAAGACAACCTGATTGAAGTCTCCAACGGCATCGGTGAGTACACGGTGATTCGGGATCGGCACCGAGGCACCGACGTCTTTGAACATGTTGGCCAGTTTGGTGGCTTGGCCGGGTTTCGCTATGAAGCAGTTTCGGACGAGTATCATGATGGGTTCTCCTGAGGGAGAGAGTATCTCATTCCCCGTGATAAACTCAAATTGCGCTGACCGGTAACGGCAGCGACCGACGTTCGTACTTTGAAGTTATAGAGGACTTGATCTGAAAGGACAGGTACCATGAGCGCAAAGCATTTTCTCAAAGCTAAGGCCGAGGGCCGCAAGCTATCGATGGTGACGTGTTATGACTACACGTTCGCCAAACTCCTTTCCCGCACACCCATTGATGCCATTCTTGTCGGCGATAGCGCCGCCATGGTGATGCATGGGCACAAGTCGACTGTGTCAGCGAATGTCGAACTGATGCAACTTCACACCGAGGCCGTTGCCAAGGGAGCAGAGGGCAAGTTCGTTGTCGCCGACATGCCGTTTCTTGCGACTCGCAAAGGACTCGCACCGGCGATGGACGCCGCGCAGGCGTTGATGGGCGCGGGTGCTCATGCTGTAAAGATTGAAGGCGTGGATGGGAACGAAGATGTCATTCGCGCGTTGGTACAGAGCGGTGTTCCCGTGATGGGACACCTTGGCTTGCAGCCGCAGTCGGTGAATGCTTACGGCGGGTATGCGGTGCAGGGGCGAAGCGACAAGGCGGGACAAGAGATCCTACTTCAGGCAAAGGCGTTGGAAGCTCTCGGCGTATTTGCAGTGGTGCTGGAGTGCATACCGGCAAAGCTCGCCGAGGCGATCACGGCAGCAGTGCAGATGCCGACGATAGGCATTGGCGCTGGTGCCGGCTGCGACGGACAGATCCTGGTATTGCAGGATCTGCTTGGCATGAACACCGACTTCCAGCCGAAGTTTGTGCGGCAGTTCCTGGACGGGGCAAGCGCAGTTCCCCAGGCAATTGGTGCTTACATTCAAGCGATCCAAGCAGGTGAGTTTCCCGCTGAAAAGGAGAGCTTCTGACATGCAGGTTTGGAATACATTGGACGCTTGGTTCGCGCGGCGCAAAGCCATCCCCCCGGGAACTTCAATTGGCTTTGTCCCGACAATGGGAGCGCTCCATGCCGGTCACGCGGCGCTGGTGGAGCGAAGCCGCAAAGAGAACGATGTCGTCGTGGTCAGTATCTTTGTGAACCCGTCGCAGTTCAACGACCCGAAGGACCTTGAGAAGTATCCCCGCACCATGGAATCGGATCTTGCGATTCTCAAGAGCATCGGCACAGATGATGTCATCACGCCAGCCGTGAGCGACTTCTACCCGAACGGCTATCGCTTCCGAATCGAGACCAACCAGCAACAAGCGGTGATGGAAGAAAAACACAGGCCGGGTTTTCTGCAAGGGGTGATGACCATTGTGATGAAGCTCCTCAACGTGGTTCAGGCAGACCGCGCTTACTTTGGCGAGAAGGACTTTCAGCAGTTGAGGACGGTTACTGAGATGGTGGATGACTTCTTCATGCAGACGAAGATTGTCCCCTGCGAGACAGTGCGCGAGGCGTCGGGACTTGCCATGAGTTCTCGTAATGCACTGCTGACGCCGGAGGCACGGGAACGGGCGGCCGTGATTTTCAAAGCCCTGACGGGATCTACGAATGCGTCAGATGCAGCGTCTGCGTTGGAAGCGGCCGGGCTGCAAGTGGACTACGTGGAAGAACACTGGAATCGGCGCTTTGCCGCTGCGTTTTTGGAAGGCGTGCGGCTGATCGACAACGTGCCGCTCGCGGGAGCTCGGTAATGCTGCTCTGCCTCGACGTTGGCAACTCTCAAGTCTATGGCGGAGTCTTTGATGGCGACGACCTCAGGGCGACGTTTCGCAGGACGTCCAGCATACGAGCCTCGTCCGATGAGTTCGGAGTCTTTCTCAGAGTCGTCTTGAGAGAGAACGATATTGACCCGGCCGCGATTCACGGCGCTGCCATCTGCTCGGTGGTGCCCGATGCGGTGCATTCGTTGAAGAACTGCTTCCGCAAGTACTTTGACTTCGAACCCTTCCTGCTACAGCCTGGCGTGAAGACGGGTCTCAAGATTCGTTATCGAAATCCACTGGAAGTAGGATCTGACAAGATCGCGAATGCGGTTGGTGCCCTGGAGCGGTACCCGACAAGAGACATCCTGATCATCGACTTCGGGACAGCCACTACGCTGTGCGCGGTGAGCAAGGACAAGGAATATCTAGGCGGAATTATCACACCCGGGATTCATACGTCGATGGCGGCGTTAGAGTCGAACACGGCCAGGCTCCCGTCTGTGGAGATTGTCAAACCGGGTGAACTGCTGGGCCGATCCACAGTAGAAAGCATACAGTCCGGGCTGTACTATGGAACGCTGGCAACGGTGAAGGCACTGATTGCGGCGGTTACGAAAGAGTGTCTGTCAGAGAGTAAGCCGGTTGTCATCGCAACCGGCGGCTTCGGAAGATTGTTCGAAGAGGAACAAGTCTTCGACGCGTTTCTACCAGAGCTTGCCCTGCTGGGATTGCGGAAAGCTTACACGCTGTCGCCATCTTGAAGTTGCATGCAATAACCTCCTTCACATATTCAATAACCTTTGTTTTTCCTGAGAAGTTTCCCAGACTGGAGTACTACCTACTTGTGGCACTCTTTCGCACTCGAAGTGCAGCCGTTTACGGCATCCAGGCTCATTTGATTGACGTTGAGGTGGATATGTATGCCTCTGGCTCCGCGCGTGACTTCATCACTGTGGGTATGCCGGACACTGCGGTTAAAGAGAGCCGTGAACGAATCAAGTCGGCATTGATCAATTCCGGATTTGGGTATCCAAGCAAGTCCGTGACGATCAACCTTGCACCTGCCAATGTTCGCAAAGAAGGTGCCGGATTCGATCTTCCCATGGCTACCGGAATTCTTGGAGCAATGGGGATCCTCAAAAACACCGCTTCTCATCTGATCGCTGGGGAACTCAGTCTTGATGGTTCCTTGCGCCCGATTCGAGGCGCACTCTCCATCGCCGTTTGTGCACGCGAGCGCGGACTTACCAGTCTCATCGTGCCTGCCAGCAACGCAACTGAGGCCGCTGTGGTCGATGGCATTGATGTTTACGGCCTCAACAATCTTGCGGAAGTTGTGGCGCACCTCAATACCGAAGGAAAGTTCATGCCGGCCAGCGCGCAGCAGATCGACGTGGTCCAAAACCTGATGGATACGCCGGATTTTCGCGACGTGCGTGGTCAGGCATCGGCGCGGCGTGCGCTTGAGGTGGCCGCTGCCGGTGGTCACAATCTGTTGATGATTGGTCCTCCTGGCTCAGGCAAGACGATGTTGGCGAAACGGCTGGGTGGAATTCTTCCGCCGCTGTCCTTCCAAGAGGCGCTGGAGACAACGCAAGTTCACAGCATTGCCGGACTGCTTCCCTCGGGCACCGGATTACTTCGCCAACGCCCTTTTCGTGCTCCCCATCACACCGTCTCTGATGCAGGACTTCTCGGCGGAGGCAGCGGCACTCCCCGCCCTGGTGAGGTGAGTCTCGCGCATCACGGCATCTTGTTCCTGGACGAACTCCCTGAATTTCCAAGAAATGTTTTAGAGCAGCTTAGGCAGCCATTGGAAGACCGCTCCGTTACTATTGCTCGATCTAACCTGACACTCTCTTTCCCGGCCAACTGCATGTTGGTCGCCGCAATGAATCCGTGCCAATGCGGATACCACGGCGATCCGACCAGAGAGTGCCGCTGCACCGGCGCAATGATCCAGCGATACATGGGCAAGATTAGTGGTCCGTTGCTGGATAGGATCGACCTGCATATCGAAGTCCCCGCCGTTGCCTACAAGGAACTGAGAGACAAGCAAGACGGCGAAGCATCATCGGCAATTCGAGACCGTGTGGAGACAGCCAGAGCACGCCAGCTAGCCAGAGGATTCTACAACGCCGAAATTCCCCAGCCCCAACTTCGAAAGCTCTGCGCCCTGGACGAAGCAGGCGAGCGAACACTGGAGATGGCCGTACGCCGTCTCAGCCTGTCGGCTCGCGCGCATGACCGGATCTTGAAGGTGTCGCGTACGATTGCTGATCTCTCGGCTGTTGAGACCGTGTCCGCCAAGCATCTGGCTGAAGCAGTCCAATACCGTAATCTTGACCGGAGCTATTGGGCCTAGGCTAGGCTAATCAGACTTCCAATGCGTCGGCGCCGAGATCCGCAAACTTCTCCTCTGTGGAATCCGCCGGACCATCGCCAAGTACGTGAATCGATAGTGCCGCCACTGCGGCCCGTAATCTTTCTGCCTGCTCGTTGAGCTCATCGCAAATGAGTTCGGATTCCTCCCGTGATACCGAGTGATCTCGACTCCTTTCGCGAATGCTCTCCACGCACGAGTGCAGACTACAGACTCCCGGAGTAAGAAGCGCTAGAACGTCCTGTAACGGTAGAGTGATGCTGCGCAGAAGCAAAAACGCCAGGATGCCTGCTTCCAGCGTCGCCAAAGCGGCCAAAATCAAGCCCCAATGCTGGTCAGACTCGTAGCTCTTGATTCTGATGCGAAGCAGATTATCCAGCTCATTGGCAGTCGCATTCCACTGCGCGGCCGTTGCGACGCGGGCCTTCCGGGCTGTGTCGAGAAACTCTTGTTGTCGGATAGCTTGGCCGTTCGAAAGCCGCTGCAAATCTCGAATGAAGGCGTTGCTCGCCTCTTTCCACGTTGCCAACACAGGCACGATGGAAGATGGCAGGCTACGACTCGGCCTATAAAAATTGAGATCTTCCTTCAGCGCCGAACCCACCGACTCCTCGACACGGGCTACATCAACCTCGGCCAGCATCGCTGCTTCCACCGCAAAATCTCTCTGTTGCTGTGGAGTAAGAGAGCTTGCCAGTCCAAGCGCAGAATAACCCATTCCGGCAATCCGTCCTTGGCGCGCCTGCATCGGTACCAGTCCAAGCAGTATGGCATCCATCAAGTAGTAGCTATCCAGATCCGGATCCAAGATCAAATTGGATCTGTCGCCCACAAGTCGCATGATGGCTCGCGTAGCATCGATAAACGTCTGGTATACCGACTCGGGAGCAAACTCGGGAGCTGATGAAGAGGCCTTTACGTCCTCCCAACTGGAGCGTAGCGCCTCTACCGTCGCGCCCTCACGTCCTGGTTTCTTGAGCTCAGCAGGAGTGAGTTGGAGAATCTCACGATGAGCCAATTGGAGCCGCTCCAGTGTAACCAGAGAACTCTCAATATCGGCGGTGACAGCAGTAACCGCTTCGCACGGGGGCGACACGCAAATCACACGTTCCAATTGGTGCTGCTGGATTCCCGTCAGCAGCGCAAAAAGAGGACGCTGGAACCGCGTTCCCAGCAGTTCATGCTCAGCAAACACGATGTGAGAATGAATACCGCCGATCATCAACCAGACCAGAACGGCAAGTGGCAACAGAAAACTCGCTGCAATCAAAGCCACTTTTGTAGACACACTGTACTGGTTTGACTTGTTCTTTAGCATTGCCACCCATCCCTCTCTTCGGCCCAAAGAACCAGTCCTTTACCAATTCCCAGCTGCTGCTAATCGTTGCTGTTGCCGAGGAAACCGCCGAGCGCGCCGAGCGGGCCGTGTTCGTCGCCTCCGCTGCGTATGGGGGAGACTTCACGACGCAGTTTCTCAAGCGTCAGACTTTGGATGATGACTTTGCCTGGACCAGTCAGGGTAGCCAGAAAAAGACCTTCCCCTCCGAAGATCGCGGTCTTGATTCCGCCGGCCATCTGGATGTCGTAGCTGACAGATTCCTCAAAGGCAACAATGCACCCGGTGTCGACTTGCAGCACTTCACCGGGTTTCAAAATAAACTCAAGGTGATCCCCGCCGGCATGGATGAACGCCAGTCCGGGACCAGTGAGCTTTTCTAGAATGAAGCCCTCGCCTCCCAGAAAGCCAGCGCCAAGTTTCTTCACCAGCGCGATGCTCAACTGGACCCCAAGCTGAGCGCAGACAAAGGCATCGCGCTGCACGAGTATGGATTGTCCGGCAGCGAGATCGAACACCTGAATCCGGCCTGGATAGTTGCCCGCAAACCCGACCTCTCCATCGGAAAACGCCTTGAAGTACGTCATGAAAAGCGATTCGCCCATGACCTTGCGCTTCACTGCGCCCCAGATTTTTTCACCGAGTGTGTTACCGGACATCTTGGTTTCCCACTGCACATTCGCGGTCTTGTAGACCATCTTGCCTGCTTCGGCAAAGATCTCCTGACCGGCCTTCAGGTGCAGGCGGGCGACTTGTAAGTTGTCGCCATGAATCTCGTATTGAAGCGGTGCTGCCGGCTGGTAGGGTACCGGGACAGGCGGCGCGCCCGTAGCGAGATCCGAAGATCGGCCGCATCCTGGACAGAATCTCGCTCCGTCCGCCATCTGAGTTCCACAACTGGTACAAAAAGCCATTCGCTTACTTGATCCTCCAAACTGATATTTTACGCCTGCTAGATAACATTACGGGGGCCATCCAGGATTTGTTCCGGAAGCCCAGGTTCCGCTGGCGCGGCTCAGCATCCTACGCGTGGCTGGCTTTTTCTTTGGCTTCTTCCATTTTTTGTAGGAAGTGGGTGTCGATTTTGCCTGAGATGAAGTCTTCGTTTAGTAGGATTTTTTGGTGTAGCGGGATCGTCGTGTAGATGCCTTCTACTACGAACATTTCCAGGGCCCTTTTCATTCTCGATATGGCTTCAGCCCGGTCCTTCCCGTGGACGATTAGTTTGGCCATTAGGGAGTCGTAGTATGGCGGGATGACTCCGTCGGTGTAGGCTGCTGTGTCTACTCGGACTCCGATTCCTCCTGGGAGATTTAGGCCTGTGATTCTTCCTGGGGATGGGGTGAATTTTTCGGGGTGCTCGGCGTTGATGCGGCACTCTATGGCGTGGCCTCTTATTTCGATTTCCTTGGGTAGGATTTCGGAGAGCTTGGCGCCTTGGGCTATTAGGATTTGGGCTTTTACCAGGTCGATTCCCGTTACCATCTCTGTTACCGGGTGCTCGACTTGGATTCTTGCGTTTACTTCGATGAAGTAGAGGTTTCCTTTTTCATCCATCAGGAATTCGACTGTTCCTGCGTTGGTGTAGCCGACTTTGCTGAGTGCTTTGGATAGCGTTGCGGCCATCTTCTTGCGGAGTTCGGCGGTCATCGCTGGAGATGGGGCCTCTTCCATTAGCTTTTGGTGTCGGCGCTGGATGGAACATTCGCGTTCGCCTAGGACTCGGACTTCTCCGGTTTCGTCTCCTAGTACTTGGAATTCTATGTGTCTTGGGGCGGTGATGAATTTTTCGATGTAGACGTCGGGACAGCCGAAGGAGGCCATGGCTTCCTGCTGGGCTTGGTTTAGCAGGGTGAGGAGTTCGTCGGCGTGTGTGACGACTCTCATGCCGCGGCCTCCGCCTCCGGCTGATGCTTTCACCAGAACCGGATAGCCAATCTTCTCGGCGACCGCTAGTGCTTCTTCGTCATCGGCTATGATTCCGTCTGAACCGGGAAGAATCGGGACTCCGGCCTTCTGCATAACTTCTCGGGCTTGTTGTTTGAGGCCCATGAGTCGGGTGACTTCGGGCTTGGGTCCGATGAAGCGGAGGCCGGAAGTTTCGCAGACTTCAGCGAAGTTGGCGTTTTCACTGAGGAAGCCGTAGCCGGGGTGAATGGCGTCGGCGTTGGTGATTTCGGCGGCGCTGATCACAGATGGAATGTCAAGATAACTGCGGGCGCTTTTGGCTGGACCGATGCAAACGGCCTCGTCAGCAAAGCGCACGTGCAGGCTGTTGCGATCCGCTTCCGAGTACACTGCGACCGTCTTAATGCCCAGATCTTTGCAGGCGCAGATGACGCGCACCGCGATTTCTCCGCGATTCGCGATAAGTATTTTTTTAAACATGTGCGCCTGCTAGGACGGGCGGATGGAGAACATGGACTCGCCATACTCTACGGGCTTTCCGGTTTCGACCAGTTTGGCCACGATGGTTCCGGCCACCTCGGCTTCAATCTCGTTCATCAGCTTCATCGATTCGATGATGCAGAGAACCTGACCGGGTTGGACGGTGTCGCCGATTTTGACGAAGGGCGGCGCATCCGGGGACGGCGATTCATAGAAGGTCCCCACGATGGGAGATTTTACGAAAAGCAGAGAGGGATCAGCGGTGACGGCCTTTTGTGTTCCGCCGGTGGGCGGCGCGGGTGCTGCTGGGGCGGGATGCACGGGGTGCATCACAATCTCCGGGGCCGAGCCTCCGCCGATCGTCCGGCGGATGCGGACGCGGTTACCGCCGCGCTCCACTTCGAGCTCGGCGATGCCGCTTTCGTTGGTCATGTTAATCAGTAGTTGGATTTCTTCAAAGGTCATTGAGTTGTTAGTTGGACGCTCGCTGGACCCGGGGTCACAGGACAAGCAACTCCTTGGGAGTAGTAGTCAGGATATCGCAGCCGGTCTTAGTCACGACCACTGTATCCTCAATGCGAACGCCGCCGTAGCCTTCCAGGTAAACACCAGGCTCGATGGTAATCACCATGCCCTCCCGGAGGATCGTCTTTGATTTCGTTGCGATGCGCGGCTGTTCATGTATTTCCAGCCCCAGACCGTGACCGGTGGAATGGACGAACAACTTATCCAAACCATATTTCCGGAGCACCCCTCGGGCCTTTCCGTCGACGGCCTCTGCCGTCTCTCCGTCTCGAACCGCAGCCAGTGATGCTAACTGCGCCTCCAACACGGCATTGTACATCTTCCGTGCCTTTGGGGTGGGCTTGCCGATCCAGGCCATGCGTGTCATATCGCTGGCGTAGCCGGAAAGCTGCGCACCCATATCTATCAATATTAACTCATTGGTACGTATGAGGGATGGTCCGGGCTGGGCGTGGGGGAGGGCGGTCCTTGGGCCGGAGGCAACAATTGTTTCAAAGGCGTTAGCTTCGGCACCCATCAGGCGCATGTTGTGATCGATGTCGGCGGCTAGGGCGGCTTCGGATGTGCCGGGTTTGAGGGTTGCCATGGAGGCTTGGAAGGCTGCGGAGTTGAGGTGTACCGATTCGCGGATGAGGTCGATTTCGGATTTCGACTTGATCTCGCGCAGGCTTTCGACTAGGCCGGTGGTGGGTTTGAGCTTGGCGGTTGTGGCTTTGCCGAGAGCGATGCGTTGGGTGACGGTGGTGTGGTCGGCTTCAAAACCGAGGGTTCCTTTGATGGGCGGGAGTCCTGCGGCGAGGGGGCCTTTTACGATTTTGATTTTGCAATTGGATTGCTGGGCGGCTTGGGTGGTGTAGCGAGGGTCGGTCAGGAGCCAGCTTGTTTTTGGGGTTACGAGCACGAGTCCGTTGCTGCCGGTGAAGCCGCTGAGGTAGCGGACACTGGCGGGTGAGGAGACAAGCAGTGCGTCGATTTTGGCTTTTTCGAAAAGTGCAATGAGTTGGGCGCGTCTCATGCTCCCACCTGGAGCAGGAGTTTGCCGGTGGTCTTGCGAGTTTCCAGGTCTTTATGGGCTTGGGATGCTTCGGCGAGCGGGTAGGTTTTGTCGATGTGAAGTTTCAATTTGCCGGAGGCGATCCAGCCCAGGACGTCGCCGGCGCGCCAGGCGAGTTCATCCCGGTTGGCAACGTAGTTGGCTAGGGTTGGCCGTGTGAGAAAGAGAGATCCTTTGGCGCTGAGGGTGAGCGGGGCGAAGGGAGGGACGGGTCCGCTGGCATTGCCGAAGCTGACCATCATGCCTCTTGGGCGGAGAGAATCGAGACTGCCTTCCCAGGTGGAGGCTCCGACGGAATCGAACACGACATCGACACCACGGCCATCGGTAATGCGGCGTGCTTCCTGAGCGAAGTTTTGGGTTGTATAAAGGATGACGTGATCACAGCCGGCCTGACGCGCTTTTTCGGCTTTGGCTTCTGTGGAGCAAGTGCCGATGACGGTGGCTCCGCGCATTTTGGCCATCTGGACGGTGAGCAATCCGGCTCCGCCTGCAGCTGCGTGTACGAGGGCGACGTCGCCTTGTTTGAGGGGGAAGATGGTTTGGGTGAGGTAGTGCGATGTCATGCCTTGGAGCATGGCGGCTGCTGCTTGGTTGAGTTCGAGTTCGGCGGGGACTTTGACGAGTTGCCAGGCGGGGACTACGGCGAATTCGGCGTACGAGCCGCGCTGCATGGCGTAGGCGACACGGTCGCCTACGGCTACTTCGGTGACGTCGGGTCCGATGGCTTCGACGGTTCCGGCGGCTTCCATGCCGATGGTGAGGGGGAGGTCGGCTTTGTAAAGTCCCATGCGGAAGTAGACGTCGATGAAGTTAACGCCAGAGGCGGCGATGCGGACGAGGGCTTGGCCGGAGGCTGGCTTGGGCATCGGGACCTCTTCCAGTTTCATGTTGTCAGCGGAGCCACACTCGTGGACTAGGATGGACTTCATGGATGCAAGATAGCAGAATTACCGGGTGTGATGGAGGTGAAGATCGCGCGGTCTGGCCAAGGAGTTGTCGAGAGCGGACCATATAGAACTCCGGGAACTGTTTGAATCCCGGACTTCAACGCAAAACTCGCCGCCACCATGGCACTGGTGGTCGCGGAACCGCGCAGCCATCGAAGACAGGTAGAAGCGCCGCTAATGTGTTTGATTCGGTTCAGTGGTTGAGCGGCGTCGAACCACCACGACCACACCCGCCAGCGCCAATCCACATAGACCAAAAGTCGCCGGTTCCGGCACAGCGTCAATGCTTGCCTGGCTGTTGATGTCGAGCACCGCGAACTCCGCAGCCTCTCCCGTCAACAGAAACAACCCCAGGTCGGGACTATCCAGGCTGTTGCCAAACACGCTGAATACGGAGTTTCCAAGGGAATTCGCCAGGAACGTGAATGTCGCCAGCGTGATGCTCGGTCCGCTCTCCCCGGTGAATGAGTTCGATATCGCCGACACCGCCGGGTTGCCCAGAAGCAGGTCCGTGAACAATGGCCCGATAGTGTACCCCTGGTAAAGGATCGCCGATGTGCTCACCGAGTAGTCGAAACCAAAGCCAACAATTGAGTCGAGACCCGTCGTGGATGCCATGACGTCGATTGTAAAAGTGCTCCCCACCTGCGGAGTCGTCGTCGACGGACTCAGGAAAATCATGCTGGCGGACGCATTCAGCCCGAAAGCCAGGAGTAGTGTTGTTAAGATTGTTGCTCTCATTGGTAGTATGTTCCCTTCTAACGCGTATACGCCGTCGCATACGAGGCCCATCGCGTGTAATCGCTGAGC
>Ga0315912_10001498_pt1 | contig 28322 bp, 33 predicted proteins | sample VfabasoilMG_FD_204469 | JGI IMG/M metagenome (GOLD analysis project Ga0315912, IMG submission 204469) | Garden soil microbial communities collected in Santa Monica, California, United States - V. faba soil | ecosystem: Environmental > Terrestrial > Soil > Garden | place: USA: California...
GAAAATGCTCGATACTCGTGTCAAGGCTTGGTCCTCGTCGGAAGGGATTCTGTTCTTGGCGGAACGCCTCCTAACCTATCAGGACCTTGCCTACTTTTCGTCAATCGCTAATTTGGACACGCCTGGTCCCAAACACCGAGTAGCGCACGAGTGCAAACGTCGAAAAGTGGTCGCGGGTACGGAAATGGAACTGCGCCGTTAACTCGCGCTCCGGTTTCTCATAGACGGCGTATTCAAACGCATGCCACGAATAGAAAACCGGTTCCTGCCGTTGAGCCCGCACCGAAGCCGCCAGCATCATTGCCGGTAGAAGCAGCCGCCCGATCATGCGTCTGAATCGGGCCCCAGTTGCTTCTTGTGCTTCGGCTTCTTTTTGCGGTCGGCGGAATCCATCGGACGCGCCGCCTTAACGATACCCACAACGTTCCGCGCTACGCGGCGGGCCGTCTTGCCGGCATCGGGCCCTTTTACCTTTTTCTTCGCTGCCATCGGGTGAACTTCTCCAACCTTCCGGCCCGGGGTCAGTTGACGCGGGCGAAAGGGTTCTATAATGATAGTTGTATTCAGAAGGAGGCCGTATGGGACGTTCAATTGGGCCTATGGAGCTCGTTATCATCCTTGCCATCGCTTTGCTGCTATTCGGCGGCAAGAAGATTCCTGAAATGGCGAAAGGCTTAGGGGAAGGTATCAAGAACTTCAAAAACGCCATCAAAGAAGAACAGAAACCACCCACCGAGGAAAAGAAGCAAGCCTAACGGGCTTCCCCTGGACGCTCGCAACTTGAGCGAAAAGAAATCGGTACTAAAAAGAGGAATCCCGCCGGGCTACCGGCGGGATTCCTCTTTTGGTTTATAGGGAGTAAAACTACTTCTTCTTCGGAGGAACGATCGCGTCCTTGACGGCTTTCGCCACGCGGAACTTCACGACCTTCTTCGCCGGAATCTTGATAGCCGCGCCGGTCGCGGGATTGCGGCCCATGCGCGCCTTCCGCTCCTGGCGGACTAAGCGGCCGAGGCCGGGAAGAACGAATACACCGTTCTTCTTCGTTTCCTTGATAGCAATGTCAGAATAACCTGCCAACAGCGCTTTTACCTGCTTGCTGGTGGACCCTTCGACGGCGTCGACGAGGGCCTTTACGAGTTGAGTCTGCGTCATACGAGCAGCAGCCATTTTGAGCTCCTTACTTAACTAAAACTGATTCTCCCGAGAGATCCGCCCTCTACGCTAAATCATTTTTGGTGCTAAATGTTCTGGCGACGAGCGTTGTTCCGATAATAAGGGAATCCCAATGCGCGTGTAAAGGGGAAATATCGCGAAAAGCCCCATTTTTCGTAGATTTTTCGTAATCCACCTCTTCAAACCCCCATTTCTTGCGGGTTTGGCGGGTGACGGCACGGAAGAATCCGCGCGATCCCTGCTTTCGGGTATGTCCCGGGCGGGTGCAAACCGTTGTAAAATCGAGGCAACTGCCGATGCCTAGACCGTTCCCGATAATCAGCCTGCTGATCCTATCCTTGCCGCAACTCGTTGCCCAGAATCCGGCCAGGCATGCGTTTTTATTGATCAACACCGATTATCAGAGCGTCCGTCCCTTAGCGGTGAACGCCGCATCGGTGACCGAATTGAAAGCCGCCCTTACCGCGGCGAAATTCCAGGTACACGAAGAACGCAACTTCACCCAGGACCGGCTGGCCAAGGATTTGGACCGGTTGCTCCTTTCCACAGTGAAGCCGGGCGACACGCTGCTGTTCTACTACCTTGGTTACGCCATACAGGCCAATGGCGACAATTTTCTCGTTCCCATCGACTTCGATCCGAAGAAAACCGACCCTGTCCCCTTCCGTGCCCGCTCCCTCACAGGATTCATGCAGGTTCTGGATGAGAAACAGATCGGCCTGAAGATGATCCTAATTGACGCCACGACGCAGTCGACCGAACTTTTGGCTCGTGCGACCGGCCCGGGACTGGCGCTGCCGGATCTAACGGACATTCGGGAGATCGTCTATCTCTCCAGCGCGGCGATGAACGCGGTTCCGCAACCTTTTACCGACGCCGAGCGGGCCCTGTTCGCCAAGCACGTTTCGGCGCTGATCCGGAAGCCCGGAACGACGGTTGTTGACCTCTTGACCGGTACCCAGAGCCAGGTCGCTACCGAGTCGAAGAATCTTCGGCCGTTCTACCTGACTCAGGCTACCCAGCCGTTCCGCTTCACCGATCCTCCCCCTGCGCCGAAAATCGCGCCGCCGAAGCCGGTGGACGAATTTATTAGCAAAGACCGCGTAAACTCCCGCGACCGGCAGGCCTATCTCTACATTCCCGCGGGAAAGTTTCTGATGGGCTGCGTCCCCAGTGACAACAAGTGCGAGGATCACGAAAAGCCGCAGCACGAGGTGACCATCACCAAGCCATTCTGGATGGGGGAAACCGAAGTACAGGTCGAGGCTTACCAGAAGTTCGTAGACACTGCGACGCCAAAGCGCAAGATGCCGCGTGCGCCGATTGAACATAAGGGCTGGAGCCAGACGAACCTTCCGATGGCGGGACTTCCGCCCGAAGACGCCGACGCCTTCTGCAAATGGGTAGGCGGCCGCCTGCCGACCGAAGCCGAATGGGAGTACGCCGCCCGCGGCGGCAAAGCGAATGAGATCGTCCCTTTGAACGCCGAAACGGCACGAGATAAAGCAAACTTTAGCGGCAAACAAGGCAATGACCGTTTCGAGCAGGTAGCCCCGGTGAAGCAGTTTGATCCCAACGGTTTCGGCCTCTTCGATATGTCGGGCAATCTGTGGGAGTTCACGTCGGATTTCTACAGCAAGACCTTCTTCGCCGAATCGCCGAAGGAAGATCCAACCGGCCCGGCTTCGGGGAAAGAGCGCGTCGTCCGCGGAGGCTCCTGGTTCAGCGACCCCACACAGCACCTGCGCATTTCATTCCGGAACAAAGGCAACGGAGGTAACATCGTTGGCTTCCGCTGCGTCCTGCCGGACTCCGAGGAGACGCGCAAACTGCTGCGCTAAACACAATATGCCTGACTTCCGAATCGCCGTACTCCCAGGAGACGGCATTGGCCCCGACGTCACCGCCGAGGGCCTGAAAACGCTGCGGGCCGTCGAATCCGCGATTCCCGAACTGCACTTCCATTGCGAAGAACTGTCGGTTGGCGCCGGCGAATTTCTGCGCAGCGGCAATCCGCTTCCGGACGCGACCATGGAGGCGATGAAGGGTTTCGACGCCATTCTTCTGGGCGCAATGGGGTTGCCCGGCGTTCGCTGGCCCGACGGCAAGGAGATGACGCCGCAGATCGATATACGCGAAGTGCTCGATCTCTACTGCGGGTTGCGGCCGATCAAAACCTACCACGCCGATGACTCCCCTTTGAAAAAAGGGAGCGCCATCGACTTCGTGATCATCCGCGAAAACACGGAGGGACTCTTCTTCGGCCGCCATGGCAGCGCCGATTTGAACGGAGATACCGCGGAAGACACCATGCGGATTACCCGCCACGCCTCGGTCCGGCTCTTTCATTCCGCGTTCAAACTGGCCCGCCAGCGCCGCAAGAAGGTCACGCTCGTAGACAAGGCGAACGTGCTCCCCACCATGGCGTACTTCCGCCACATTTTTCAACAAGTCGCGGCTGAGTATCCCGATATAGCCACCGAAGCCTGTTACGTCGACGCGGCTGCACTCTTCCTTGTGCGCCGCCCGCAGGATTTTGACGTGATGGTCACCGAGAATATGTTCGGCGACATTCTTTCGGATCTGGCCGCCGGGCTGGTCGGCGGCATGGGGATGGCTCCATCCGGCGATATCGGCGACAAGTATGCCGTGTTCCAACCAAGCCACGGCACAGCGCCTGATATCGCAGGCAAAGGCATTGCCAACCCGGTGGCGATGATTCTGTCGACGGCCATGATGCTGGATTGGCTTCCCGGCGAGGCCGCGAAAGAAGGCGGACGCTTGCTGCACCGCGCCGTAGAGTCGGTGCTGGCGGACCCCTCCGCTCGCACTCCCGATGTCGGCGGGACCATGAAGACTCATGAGATGGGAGACCGGATCGCAACGGCGGTCCTGCGGTGATACAAGGCCACAAGGTCTTCGATACGCACACGCACATCGGTACGGCCCGCCATTCCGGCCGCGTATTCACCGCTGAACAGATGCTGCGGTCGATGGACAAGGAAGGCGTCGACCGATCGCTGCTGATCCCATTCCCGCTGGTCGAGGACTACCGCGAACAGCATGATCTGATCGGAGCCGCCCTTCGCCAATGGCCGGATCGCTTCGCCGGCGCGGCGTGCCTGAACCCGTTCGTGAAGGAGAGTGAATTCCGTGGGGAAGTCCGGCGCTGCGCGGAGACCTTCGGTTTTCGGGCCTTGAAACTGCAGCCGATGTTCCAGCCAATAAATCCGGTTTCGCGCCGCAGCGACTTCTTCTTCGAGACTGCTCTCGAAAATGGCATGGCAGTAGTGGCTCATACCGGAAGCGGAGTCCCCCTCGCGCTGCCCTCGTTGTTCATCGCCGCCGCGCGCCGTTTTCCCGCGTTACAAATTGTGCTCGGCCACGCCGGCGGCCCGATGCTGGTCCTTGAGTGCGCCGTTGCCGCCGAGGTTTGCCCGAATATCTACGTGGAAGTCAGTTCATTGATGCCCCATCATCTGGCCGAACTCATGCATTACGTGCCGGCGGCGCGCCTGATGGTTGGCTCCGACCTCCCGGAAAGTACCGCCGTGGAAATCGGGAAGGTTTTTTCGTTGGAAATGAACGAATTCGATCGTTCCGCGCTCCTTTGGAACACTGGCGCGAAGTTATTCGGCGAATAGCCGGTAAAGAAGTGTAAAGTCGGTAACATTTCCGTTACAATCGCCGTAAACTCATCTGTGCGACCACTCATGAGTTGGACTGAAACACGCGAAAGCCGACCCTTTGTACAGGAAATGAAGTTTCTTATATCTCCTGGATGCGCTGATGCCATTCGCGAGTGGTCGCGCCAAAAAATGTCGCCGGACCCGCACGCCGGGGGCGTCGCAGGGGACGGGTATCGCGTCACCAGTCTCTACCTGGAAACCGGCGATTTTGCCGTTTACGAACGCCGCGGCTCGTTTGCCCGCAGCAAATATCGAGTCCGCCGTTACGGCGATGGCGAAGTCATTTATCTGGAGCGGAAATTAAAGACGCGGAACCGCGTCGCCAAGACCCGTTCGATCGTCGATCTGTCAGAAGTGAACTGGCTGGAGCAGGAAGAGACTCCGAAGCGCTGGGCGGGCCACTGGTTTCATCGGCGGGAGCAACTGCGCGGGCTGCGGCCCGTGTGCCAGATCTCCTACGACCGTACGGCACGATTGGCGATTGCCGAAGAGGGTCCCATTCGCTTGACCATCGACCAGAATCTGCGCGCGGCCCCCGTGCGGGGCTTCGCCTTTACGGAATCGAACGCGGGAACCGCTCTGTTGCCTCACCAACGGATTCTGGAGTTGAAGTACAAGACGGAGCTTCCTGGGCTGTTTAAGGTGCTGATGCAGAAGTTCGATCTCCGTCCGCAGCAGTCGTCGAAATACCGCATGGCGGTTGAAGCGCTGGAATTGAGAAAAGAATTGCGATGCCTGGCTTCCTGACTAAAGCGCTTGCCGAAAGCGCCGCCGCTGACCCGCTTGAGGTTCTCATCCGGTTGTTGGCGGCTGTGGTGTTCGGTTTCGCCGTGTCCTGGATCTACACAAAGACGATCACCGGCGACGACGCGGCCAGTTCCTTGCCGACGACGCTGGTTTTGTTGTCGGTGCTGATTGCCATGGTCACCCAGGTAATCGGCGACAACGTGGCGCGGGCCTTCAGCCTGGTTGGCGCGTTGTCGATCGTTCGGTTCCGCACCGTGGTGCGGGATACGCGTGACACGGCATTCGTTATTTTCGCAGTGGTCGTTGGGATGGCGGTTGGTTCGCAACAGCCCTGGGTGGCGGTATTGGGGCTATTGGTTGGCGGCGGCGCCGCGTTCGGACTCGCGTGGCGGGAACGGGGTCCTGCCGGGCAGGGAACGCCAATGATCTTGCGATTGCGTGTGAGTGTCGGAACGGAATTGGATTCCCTCTTGAAGGGCGTCCTGGGAAACATGCCGTACCGGTTGTTATCGCTTTCGACGGGGAAGCAAGGGACGTCGTTGGAAGCGGCGTATGAGATTGAACCGGGCGAGGGGTTTAGCCCGGAAGAACTGGTGAAACAGTTGCACCGGATGGATGGAATATTCGACGTGCGCCTGTCGGCGCGCGGGGCCGATTCGGAATGAGAGGTTCGAAGATGAACAGATACAGCTTCGTTTTGCTGGCCGCTGGTGCGGCATCTCTGGTGGCGCAGCCTCCTGGCGGCGGTCCCGGCGGGTTCGGTCCCGGCGGTCCTGGCGGCATGATGGGCCAGAAGAAGGAGATACTGAAGGACTTCGACAAAGACGGCGACAAGCGGCTGAATACCGCCGAACGGGCCGCTGCGCGCGAATTCCTGGCCTCGCAACCGCAGCGGGGCATGCGTTTCGGCCGTGGCGGTGAACCGCCCGCTCCGCCGCAGCCTGGACCCAAGGTCGCTCAGAAAGACGTCAAGATCTACGGCAAGGAACCGCTTTACGATCCCAAGGTTCTCCGGACTCTCTTCTTGGAGTTCGAGAACCCGGAATGGGAGAAGGAGATGGCCGCCTTCTACCACACGGATGTCGATATTCCGGCAAAATTGACTGTCGACGGCAAGGTGTATCCCAACGTCGGAGTGCATTTCCGCGGTGCGTCCTCGTTCATGATGACGCCGGAAGGCCGGAAGCGCTCGCTCAATATTTCGCTCGATTTTATGGACGAGGAGCAGCGGCTGGGCGGGTATCGGACATTGAATCTTTTGAACGCCAATGGAGACCCGACCTTACTGCGCTCTGTTCTCTATCTGCAGATCGCCCGCCAGTATATTCCAGCGCCAAAAGCGAACTTTGTGAAGGTTGTGATTAATGGAGAAAGCTGGGGTGTCTACCCGAGCGTCCAGCAGTACAACTCGGACTTCGTGCAGGAGTGGTTCAAGACAACGAAAGGCACGCGCTGGAAGACTCCCGGAAGCCCGATGGGCCGAGCGGGGCTGGCCTACATTGGCGATGATCCGTCGGCTTACAAGAAGCTGTATGAAATCAAGTCGAAGGATAGCCCGAAGTCCTGGGCGGCATTGATCAACCTCTGCAAAGTGCTCAACGAGACACCGGCCGACAAGTTGGAAGCGGCGTTGGAGCCCATCCTGGACATTGAAGGCACGCTGAAGTTCCTGGCGCTGGACAAAGCGCTGATCAACAACGACGGCTACTGGACGCGGGCCAGCGACTACAGCATCTATTTGGACGAAAAGGGGAAATTCCACCTTTTCCCTCATGACGCAAATGAGACCTTAGCGCCAGCGGAAATGATGGGAATGGGCCGTGGTCCGCGAGGGCCGGGCGGCCCGCCTCCCGGCTTCGGGCCCGGGGGGCCAGGTGGCCCTGGCGGTCCTCCTCCAGGCTTTGGCCCCGGAGGCCCTGGCGGCGGTCCTCGCGGCCCCGGCGGTCCCGGTGGGCCCGGCGGGCCGCCCCCAGGCTTCACGCCGCCTCCGGAGAACGCGAAGCTCGACCCCTTCGCCGGTTCCAACGATCCCAATAAACCGCTGATCAGCAAACTGCTCGCCGTTCCCTCCTTGCGGCAGAAGTATCTCGGCTATGTCCGCGACATCGCTACAACCTGGCTCGACTGGAACAAATTGGGTCCGATCGCCACCGGATATCAATCGATGCTCATGTCGGAAGTCAAGGCCGACACACGCAAGCTGTACTCCACCGAAGCCTTTGAAAAGGGCTTGACCGAAGAGACTTCTTATCCGGCAATGGGGCCGTTCGGATCCCGTCCCCATATGGGTTTGAAGCAGTTCGTCGAAGAGCGCCGCAAGTTCCTGCTCGAATACAAGGAGCCGGAGAAGACTAACTGACCTGATTCACGGGCGCGCCAGCGAGGAACGCCCGGACATTGTTGATCGCAATTTCCATCAGCCGGCCGCGGGCTTCCAAAGTGGCCCAGGCGATGTGGGGTGTGACTATGCAGTTCTTCGCGCTGAATAGCGGTGAACCGTTCACCGGTGGTTCCTGCGGCAACACGTCAATACCAGCCCCGGCGATCACACCGTTGTTCAGCGCGTCGGCCAAGTCCTGTTCCACGATTAACGGCCCACGCGACGTGTTTAACAGGAACGCCGAAGGCTTCATCCTTGCGATGCGTTCCCGATTCATAAGATCCTTGGTGTCCGGGAAAAGCGGGCAGTGGAGGCTGACCACGTCGGATGTCGCGATTAGCTCCTCCAGCCCCATCCAGGCGAAATCAACGCCGGCGAGGCCTTCCGTAGGCTTGGCATCGTAGGCGGCGATCCGCATGCCGAAGCCAGCCGCGGCAATGGCCGTTTGCCGCCCGATCCGCCCAAACCCCACTACGCCGAACTGCTTGCCGGCCAACTCAACTTGGCGGCTATGCCAGAAGCTCCAGTCCGGATTCCGCGTCCACTCGCCGGCCCGCACCGCCTCACTGTGCGCGCCTACGCCGTGGCAGAGTTCCAGTAACAGCGCCATCGTCATCTGCGCGACAGTGTGGCTCCCGTACGATGGAACGTTCGTGACCACAACGCCCTGTTGGCGCGCGGCTTCAACGTCGATGATGTTGTAGCCGGTCGCGAGCACGCCGATGTACTTCAAGTCCGGCAGCGCGGCGAGCGTGGCGGCGGAAAACGGACTCTTGTTCGTCAATACGACCGCCGCCCCCGCGGCACGTTCCGCTACTTGCCCTTCCGGCGTGCGATCGAAGACTTCCACCTCTCCCATTGCGCGGAGCCCATCCCAACTCAGATCGCCGGGATTCAGGCAGTATCCATCAAGTACCGCAATTCGCATTGCATGAGTATAGCCGCCTACCGCGCGTAGTGGCCGCCCTCAATCAGGCTCGGCTTTGATTCGAGCAGAACGGTACGCTGCCGGTTCAGCCGCGCCGTCTCCTGTTCGACCAACGCCGCCGGCGGAAAAGCCGCTCCGAGCGGCGGTTCCGGCAGGTTGATCAGCTTTCCGACGATTGTCTGGAAAACACCGGCGCTCACCTGTTGCTCTGGAGGAAGGTACCAACGGCGGGCCGAGTCGGATAGGCGCTTGAACTCGGCGATCATTCGAGTGCGGGATACGTTGTGGCGTCCCGCATCGGAGATTGTTTCCAGCGAGAGTTCCACCGCCTGGAGCAGGTTGCAACGGCGCCATACCAGTCGCCGGATTAGTTCCTCATCGCCGGTTGTCGTCCCATCGGGGAAAATCCCTGCCGTTACGGGCTGTTTAGAGACGCTCAGTACAGGCGCCTTTCCGCCGCGCGGAATCACTTGCCGAGGCATAATCTCGAACTCCCGCTTGGGAGCCGCTTCGTCGGTAAGCTCGTCAAAATACACGAACTCCGGCTCATTCCTTCCAGCAATCTGATAGAAAACTGCGAAGGCCGCCAACGCCACCTCCGAAGTGTTCTTCACCTTGAAGATGAGCGTGCCGGACGGCGACCGCGTCTCAGTCACCGTGATCTGGCTATGCAGCGAACAGGCCATTGAGGCGAGCAGTAAGGCTCTCATCTCATTTAGAGTCTACGCAATCCCGATTGTGGGAATCGGGAAGCATATGGTAAAAAGGGTCCAATGGCTTACGTAATTGCAGAACCCTGCATTGGAACCAAGGATACGGCGTGTGTCGACGCGTGCCCGGTTGATTGCATTCATCCCAAGAAGGACGAACCCGGCTTCGACGAAGTGGAAATTCTCAACATTGAACCCGTCGAATGTATCGACTGCGGCGCTTGTGTCCCGGTTTGCCCCGTTACGGCCATCTACGCCATTGAGGACCTGCCGGAGAAGTGGGCGGATTTCGCTGCCCGCAACGCCGCCTACTACGGCAAGTAGACCGCGCTGCAGTTGTCCGTTTCCCAGACTTCCACCCGCGAAACCACAACGGCAAATTCCGGCTGCATGGGCGGGACGGACGCGCTGAACTGCTGCCACAAATAATGCGCGATGTTCTCCGCGGACGGATTGATTACGTCGAACGGCGGTACTTCGTTTAAAAACTGGTGATCGAGCGCGCCGATAATCCGCGCCATCTCTTTTTGCAGCGGCACAAAATCGATCAGCAGTCCCATCGAATCTACTTGCGGGCCGGAGATTGTAATCCTGGCCCGCCAATTGTGCCCGTGGATGGGCTCGGTTTTGCCGTAATAGTTCCGCAGCGCGTGAGCCGCGGGAAACATCGTGGTGACGTGGACTTCAAACATGTTCGTGGAAGAACTCCTTCACTCGCTCAATCTCGGTCGTGAAGGCGTAGTCGGGCAGGCTGTCGAAAAAGATCTGCCCGTACCGCTGGCGCGTGATCCTGTTGTCGAGCAGCGCCAGCACGCCGCGGTCGCTTCGGCTACGGATCAACCGGCCGAATCCCTGCTTAAGCGCAATCGCCGCCTGGGGAATCTGATAATCGCGGAAAGGTTCTCCGCCCTGCCGGCGCACGGCTTCGGTTCGGGCGGCCACCACCGGATCGGTCGGCACTGCGAACGGCAGTTTGTCGATGATCACGCAGCTAAGCTGGTCGCCTTGAACGTCGACGCCCTGCCAGAATGACGAAGTCGCGAAAAGCACGGCGTTCGGCGTGCTTTTGAACTGTTCCAGCAGCGTGTTGCGTGGCGCCGTGCCCTGCAGAAACACCGGATATACGACTTCGTATGACACTCGGTCGTGCAACCCGCGCATGGACTGATGACTGGTACAGAGAATGAAAGCCCGTCCGCAACTTAAGTTAAGAATGCGGATGATTTCCTCGGCCGCCGCCTTCATGAATGCCGGATCGCGGGGTTCGGGAAGATGCTGCGGAACGTACAGCAGGGCCTGCTCCCGGTAGTCGAAAGGGCTGGCGACGTTGAGAGTTCGCGCGTAGGGAATACCCACTCTTTTTTGAACATGTTCAAAACTACCGGCAACGGAGAGGGTGGCCGAAGTCAGAACCGCGGACGGTACGCGGTCAAAAAGTTTTTCGGAAAGCAGTTCGGAAATATTGATCGGGACGGCTTGCAGAAAAACTCCGCGGTTGCGGCGCTCGATCCAGTAGACGAAGTCCTCCGCTTCCCCTTCCAAATATTCCTTTAGACCATTCTGGAGCTCGCGGGCGCGGCCGAACAGCGGGACGATTTCATCCATCGACTCACGGATCATTTGTAATTGAACGCCGGTCATTTCCAGGGCGGAAAGCAGGTCGTCGTAAACATCGCGAAATCGTTCGACGAACGCGGCCCGGTTTGCGAATCCCGTTCGCCCTTCCTGAACCGGGAAACAGGCGAAGAACCGCTCGGTCGAATCCTGCAAGCCAATCAGAACGCGGTCGAGTTCCGCCGAACCCAGATTCTTTCGGCGCACGAGGCTCAAAATGTCCTTGCGCAAATCGTCGATCATGAAGTTGCTCACGGAGAGCCCGAAATACTGGCCGGCAACGTCCTCCAATTCGTGAGCTTCGTCGAAGACGACGGCTTCGTAATCCGGGATGATGCCGCCGAAGTCGTTCTCCTTGACGCCAAGATCGGCGAAGAACAGATGGTGGTTGACGATGATAATGTCGCTGCCGGCCGCGCGGCGCTGCATTTCGGTGATGAAGCAACGGTCGAACTGGGCGCACTTCTGGCCGGTGCACAATTCGCCGCGCGCGTCGATTTTCCCCCATGCCGACGAGTTTTCGGGAAGGTTGGAGATTTCCGCGCGGTCGCCAGTTTCGGTGGTCTTCTCCCAATCCCGGATGATTTGAAAATCGGCGACTTCCTCTAGCCCGGAAAGGATGGGCTCGCGCTCCGCGTCGTAAATCTTCTGGCGGCAGGCGTAGTTGGACCGTCCCTTCATGTAACAGACGCGCAGGGGGGTGGCGAAGTGCTGCTGGAGGAACGGAACGTCCTTGAAAAAGAGCTGTTCCTGCAGGTTTTTCGTCCCGGTGGAGACGACGATTCGCTTGCCCGCCAGCACGGCCGGAACCAGATAGGCGAGCGATTTGCCGGTGCCCGTTCCGGCCTCGACGATCAAGTGTTTCCCTTCGGCGATGGCCGATTCCACGGCCTCGGCCATCTCCAATTGACCGGGGCGGAATTCGTAGTTGGGATGCCATTCGGAGAGGGCGCCGTTGCGCGCGAAAAAGCTACGCGCGCTTACGGTGCGGGTTTTTTGGGGCATCCACTCTTCAGTTTAACTGGCGGTGAGCTTTTTCGCGCGCGAGCACCGCGTGATTGGCTGTATGCGACACTTTACGACTTTGACTCTATTTTGCGGTGTTACTTTTGGGGGGACGGTGCTGGAAAGCGACGGCTGGCGCAGGCAGGAGCAATCCGGCACCGTGGCGTATTTTAAGGGCGAGGAGGCCATGGTGATGGTCGTGCCTTCGAAGCCGTTTTCCGGCGATCCCAGAACGGCGTTTGCGAAAGCGCTGCAGGGCTATTTGGGCGGAAAACTGGTTACCGGCGGCGAGATCCGCGATCGCGAGGGCGGGGCGATGTTTGCCGAATACGAAATCCAGGAGCCGAATGGCTCGCGAACGCATCGTGCGGCCACCGCGTGGGTGAGCGGCGGCCAGTTGGAGGCCCTGCTCTACGCGACCAATGACGCTGCGGCTTATCAACGGAACCGGGCGACGGCGATGGCTTTTTTTGCCACGTACCGGGATCGAGACCGCATGACGGTGATGCCCGTCGCGGCCGGCCAGGCGGCGCCCATCCTGGGCGAATGGTACACCGGACGGATTTCAACGATTCAGCGGCAAAACACGGTGACGGGCGCGCTGGCGCCGCCGTCGGGCAATAACATGACCTACAAGTTCATGCCCGATGGCACGTTTCAACAGTACGGCCTGATGCAGTTTGTTTACGCGACATGCACCAACTCGTACTTCATGAACATTACCGGCAACTACACCACAAACGGCGATGAGGTTACGACCACCCCGGTCGATGGCACGTTCGAATCGCGGACCTGCGGCGGCCCGCCGGTGAAGAAGCCGACGACGAAAGTCGTCTCGGTGTTCAAAGTCCGGGTTTCCGGCGATGAGTTGACGATGACGGACGCCAAGGGCGCTTCCAGCACCTACCGGCGCAAATAGTTCAGTCCTCGTGGACTACGAGATTCGTGGCTTCGGCCCGTCGAACACCGTAGTGTTTGGCGAGAATTCGTTCCAGTTCGCGGGCGACGCGTTGCGGCTGCTCGGAGTTGTCGAGCTCGAGTTCTACCTTGAAGTAGATGTCGAGGTATTGCATGAGGCAATGATACGATGGCCTCATGGACCGCCGACAGTTGTTGGGAATGATGGGGGCGGCTCCGTTGGCCGCCGCGCCTGCGAAATACACCTACCATTTGCGCTACGCCCCGCGCATTGGAATGATCTCTGAGCCGATTGAGCGGCAGTTCGAGATCATTGCGGAGAACGGCTTCGTGGGCTTCGAGTACAACGGCCTTCCCAAGCATTCGTTCGCCGAGATTGAAGGCTTCCGGAAGAAGATGGACACGCTTAAGCTGACGATGGGAACGCTTGTCGTCAACCGCGGCGGATGGAAGCCAAGCGCGATGGTCCACCCGAGATTTCATGCCGATTTTCTGGCGGACGTGAAGAAGGCCGTCGAGATTCACAAGATCATTGGCAACGAAGTCGCGACCGTCTGCAGCGGACTGGCAGTGGACGATCTCAGCTACACCCAGCAGACGACGAACTGCATTGAAGTGCTGAAACGGGCCGGTGATCTGTGCGCGGGAACGAAAATGAAGCTGGTGCTGGAGCCTCTGAATGTGCGCGTGGATCATGCCGGCTACTTCGTGGTCTTTTCCGATCATGGCGCCGAGATCATCGCCAACGCGAATCACCCGAATGTAAAGCTGTTATTCGATTGCTACCACCAGCAAATTTCCGAAGGTAATCTGATCAATCACATCAAGAAGCACTACTCGTGGATCGGCTACTTCCAAACAGGCGACGTACCGGGGCGGAAAGAGCCTGGCACCGGCGAAGTGAACTGGAGCAATGTTTTTAAGGCCATTCATGGGTTGGGTTACCAGGGGTTGATTGGCATGGAGCACGGTCTTTCGCAGCCGGGATTGCCCGGCCTGATGAAGTGCTTTGACGAATACCGCAAAGCGGATGCGTGGAGCGCTTAGTGGCCACCTGTACGATTTGCGATATCCGCAAGGGGAAGCGCTACTGCACCGCGCGCGGCGAGGATATTTGTACGCAATGCTGCGCCACTGAGCGCGAAGTGACGATCAACTGTCCGTATTCCTGCGCCTACCTGCGCGAGTCCCGGCTGCACGAAAAACGGCCGCTGGACGAAAAACAAATGCCTCACCGTGACGTACAGATCGACCACGAATTCCTGCAACGATCGGAGATGGTGCTGATGCTATTCGCGGCATTCTTCAACCGGGCCCTGCAGCCGGTGCCGAATGCCACCGACCGCGATGCGCGAGAAGCGCTGGAGACGCTTGTGGCGCAATTCCGTCAAGGGAATGAAACAGTGCCCGAAGGGGAGATCGCCGCCGGTATCGTCGAGCGCTTCAGGGCAAAGATGGGCGAATTTCTCAAGGAGCTGAAGGACCGCGATGCGGGACCATTCGCCGACAAGGTGTGCCTGGGAATTCTCGTATTTATGACACGCGTCGCCTATGGGTACGACAACGGCAAGCCGCTCTCCCGGTCCTATGTGCACTACTTGCGAAGCACCTTTCCGGAAGGGGACCAGTGACAGGGCTGGTCATCTTCGCGCATGGTTCCAGCGTGGCGTCGGCTAACGAAAGTGTGGAGAGGGTCACGGAACTCGTTCGGCTGCAGGGCGGTTATGAGCTGGTAGAAACGGCGTTTCTGGAACTGGCGATGCCGGATCTGCGGGAAGCGGTCGCTCGGCTGGCCATGCGCGGGGCCAATCGAATCGTAGTGATTCCCTATTTCCTTACCCTCGGAATCCATCTAAAGCGGGATTTGCCGCGAATCGTGGAAGAGTTGGCTGGCATCCACAAAGGTGTGCGAATTGATGTCACTGAGCCGCTACATGGGCATCCATCCCTGGCCGGGATTCTGCTGGAAAGAGCGCGCGAGGCGCTCGACGCATGACGACGGCGAGGCTGGTGGAATACACGGATCTGGCGACGGAGATCCGGCATTTCGTATTTGCGGTGCAGGGCGTGGAGAAGCTCGACTTTCTTCCCGGGCAGTTTGCATCGCTGGTGGGCATGGTGAACGGCAAAGAGATCACGCGCGCCTATTCATTGGCCGCCGCGCCGCGGGGTGGGAACGAGTTCGAAATCTGTTTGAACCGTGTGGAGGATGGCGTTTTCTCGCCCTACCTGTTCGGGCTGCGGATCGGAGAGACTGTCAATCTGCAGGGCATTCTGGGAACCTTTTTGTGGCGGGAACCAATCATGGATTCGTACCTGGTCGCTACCGGCACGGGAATCGTTCCGTTTCGCGCGATGCTGCAGGATCTCTTTGCCCGGGGAACGGATCGCCAAATCACTCTCATTTACGGCACTCGGTTTGCCGAGAACCTGCTGTGGTTTGATGAGTTCCGGGATCTCGAAGCCCGGCATGACAACTTTCATTTCATCCCGACTGTTACACGCCCGGAGCCCGATTGGAAAGGCGCAACCGGCCGCGTACAGGCGCTGTTATTCGATGCCATCGGAGAGCGCCGAGACGTGCAGGTTTATATCTGCGGTCTCAAAGAAATGGTCGACAGCGTAAGGGCAATGTGCAAGGAACGGGATTTCCCGCGCCGGCAGATTATCTACGAGAAATACGACTAGCCCTGTACAATCAAGAAGATGGAGAAGCGGACTTCGCGGTGGTTGACGCTAGGCGGTGGGATTGTTTTGCTGTTTGTAGTTTCGATCGTAATCCTGTTGAAAGTTATTCCCGAGCCTCACAAGAATTTGGACTATCTGGTGATTGGCGCCGTGGCGACTTTCCTTTCGATGATCCTGCTCTGGCTGGCGCTGATGTTTGGCCCAAAGGACTAAAACAGCAGCTTGACCTCGGCGTAGAAAGCGCCGCATAAATCCGCACCCTTCGCGTCAACAAACCAGCCGTGCAGCTTGGTTTTAGTTCTTGCGCCGAGCTTGACTTTGAACGACGCGAACGTATCGTCCGCCTTTGTTGGCATCGACAAGTCGTTGCCCGCCACCAATAGACGCGCTCCGGCAATCGGTACGGCCTTGCCCGGCGGCAACTGCCCTGCCGTCATCTTCTGAGCCTCCCTGCCTGCCGTTAGCGCCAGTTTCAAATCCGGCGGCCAGCGCGAGAGGCGGATCTCGTAATCGCCGCTGCGTTCGACGATGATGTTCCACGGTCCGCCCCTGGGGCCGCCCGCGGCGGTGGAGACATGTCCGGGATTGTCGGCGTAAACTTCCTCCCAGTCGCTGGAGCAAAGCACGACCGGATTCTGCTCCGGCGCCCCTACGGACAGCGGAAGGAAGTCTTTCAGCGTGGGTTCGATCGGCGCCCACCACTGTTCGTAATGCGCCCTCATCTTTGCAACGATGTCCGGCGAGGCGGCGGCGACATCGCGCTCCTGCGCCGGATCGGCGTGAATATCGAACAGCTCCGTACCGTTTACCAGCCGCCATTTCCCCCAAATGATGGCCGCATCAAACTTCTTGGGAATCTGGCCGTATTGCACGATCATCATGCGGTCTCCGATGTCTTCGGCCCGGCCCCGGAGGATGGGCGCAAGGCTTCGGCCGTCAAACGCGGTCGACGGTTTCTTTAATCCGCACAGATCGATCAGGGTCGGCAGAATATCCTGCATTTGCGCCGGAACACGGGAATCGGAAGGCTTGCGGAAGGCGCCTCGCGGCCAGCGGATGAAGCAGGGAACCCGGTGGCCGCCCTCATAGTACTGCGTCTTGCGCCCGCGCATTCCGGCATTATGAACGTTGAAGCCGGCGGTGGCGCCATTGTCGGTCATGAACACGACGATCGTCTTGTCGCGCAGATTCTGCTGCCGCAAGAAGCGGTCCAGCGCCCCCAGGTTCTCATCCAGATTCGCGATCATTCCGAAGAAGTCTTTCGGAAGCATCGGCTTGTCGTAGGGCGCGGAATACTTCGCGTCCACCCAAGCCGGACCGTGCGGCGTGTTGGTCGGGATGTAGCAGAAGAATGGCCCCGTCCCTTTCTTCATCCACGCCATGGCCTCTCGAAACCAGAAATCCGTGCAGTAGCCGTCGAACGGCTTTACTTCGCCGTTATGGTGATGGCGTCCGTTGAAGTAGTCGTTGGAGAACTCCGGCGCCGAGGAAATGCCGAACCCCAAATGGTAGCGGGATTCATCGAAGCCCCGATCGATTGGGCGGTACGGATAGGCGTCGCCCAAATGCCATTTACCAAAGATGCCGGTGCGGTAACCGCTCTGCTTGAAGACATCGGCCATGGTCGGCAGATCGCGCCGCAAGACGGCGCGGCCCGCCGTCACGGAGGTTGCGCGGTTCTTCAACGCATCCACGCCCGTCATAAGCTGGCCCCGCGTCGGCGTACACATGGGCGCGGAATGGAAATCGACGAACCGCACGCTTTCGGCGTGAATCGCGTCCATGTTCGGCGTTTTCAGAATCGGATTGCCATGGCACGAAAAATCCCCGTAACCCTGGTCGTCGGTCATGATTACGATCACGTTTGGCCGCGGCGCCGTTTGCGCGAATGCCGGGAGCGCGGCCAATTGCAGAAATTCTCGTCGGGATGGATTCGGCATGATCTCCTATCCTATTACCTGAGAACTTTCGGTCTTGCAATGCGCCATTCCTTGTAGCCATGAAATGCAAGATTGCCCTCGTCGCGCTCGCCGTCATCGTCCCGGTTCAGGCCCAACTGGTCCTTCGCAAAACGGAAACTACCCGCCAGGTTTTGGGCGAGAAAGGCATGGAGGCGACCACCGTTCTGGAAGTTTCCAAGCCCGACCAAAAAGCGGCGCTGTACACGTTGAAAGTGGAAGGCGTGGACGGCCGCACGATGAACGATGAGCTGTTCGTCGTCGCGCGCGGGCTGGAGGATGTGGAGTGGTGGTCGGTTTACCGGCTGGCCGACGGCAAACCGATATTCGATACGCACGTGCCGGTGGTCCAAATCGGTAAACAGTATGCCGGATTCGATGTTCCCGCCGACGGCGATCCGCGGCTGCGCAATCCTCGTCTAGTGGGCGTGGTTAACATCGCCGCTGCGGCCGGCGCCGTTCGCCGCGTGGAAGTGCAGTGCGCCGATGCCAAGCGCGCTCAATTGCTACGGTCGTATTTTGATGTTCGGCGCACAATGGCCGTCGATGGCGCCTCGCTGGTTCTGACCTTTCGCGATGCGGCCCCTGACGTCACCGTTCGCGTTCCGGTGAATGGCGCCGGCCCCGTTCGCGCCTGTGATATCGTGGCGCGGTGATCAGAAAGTTACCATTCACTACTCTGCTTCTTGCTGCCGGCGCCGCATTCGCCCAACCGCCGGCTCCCACGGTCAATACGGATATTTACTACAAACTGGGCCCGGATTCGCTGGCTCAGGAAGGCGTACCGAAGGGAGTCATCAAAGGCCCGTTCCAGATCCAGAGCGAGGCCTATCCCGGTACGTCGCACACCTATTCGGTTTACGTTCCCGCGCAGTACGACCCGGCGGTTCCGGCCGCGCTGATGGTATGGCAGGACGGGCCGGCAATGATGGCTCCGGAAGGCGATGCGCGCGTTCAAAACGTGATGGACAACCTGATTTACCGCCGGGAAATTCCGGTGATGATCGCGGTGTTCATCAGCCCCGGACGCCGGCCGGACCAGCCGGAAGCTACGCCCAAGGAATGGGGCGATCGCACAACGAACCGGCCCGCCGAGTACAACACGATTGATGACAAGTATCCGCGTGTGATAGTCGATGAACTGCTTCCGGTGCTGAACAAGGAGTACAACATCTCGAAGGATCCGGAGCGTCGAGGCGTGGCGGGAGCCAGTTCCGGCGCCATCGCCGGATTTACGGTTGCCTGGTTCCGGCCGGACCAGTTCCGTAAAGTGCTGAGCATCGTCGGCAGTTTCGTCGATTTGCGCGGCGGCCACAAGTACGCTGATCTGGTCGCCAGCACGGAGAAGAAGCCGCTGCGCGTATTCCTGGTTGACGGGCGGAATGACAATCGCGGCCAAAGGCCGAACGGAGAGTACAACGCCAACCGCGACTGGTTCTATCAGAACGTCCGGTTGATGAAGGCTCTAACCGCCAAGGGCTACGACGTCAACTATTCCTGGGGAATCGGCCGGCATGGCCAGAAGCAGGGCGGTGCGCAGATCCCGGAAATGATGCGCTGGCTGTGGCGCGACCACGGCGTTTCCACCGATGTCAACGACAAGGTGGAGCGGTCCTTCAACGAGCCCGCCAAACCGAAACAGTAGCTATTCGCGCAGCCCGAATGTGTAGAGCGTGTGGCCCACCGCAATGGTGACCCGCTGCTTCCCGTTCACCAGAAACGTCATCGGCGAAGCGGCGGTCTGGCCGCCCAGATAGACATTCCAGAGCAGGCTCCCGTTCGCGGCGTCGAGGGCGAAGAAGTGGCCTTCGCGATTGCCGGAAAAGAGCACATTTCCGGCGGTGGTGACGATGCCGCCTTCGCTCACGTCGGTCATCTTGTACTCCCAGACTTTCGCGCCGGTGGACGGATTCAGAGCGCGAACGGCGCCATAGCCGGACTTCGGGTCGCGGCGCGCCAGGCGGTCGCGGCGGGTCGATTGCACGTCGGCCTTGATGCCCCCGCCGGCGTACCACTTGCCCCGTTCATACTCCTGGTCCCACGCGAAATAGATGCTCGAATAGTCGTCCCAGACGTTCAAATAGAACAGATCCGTCTTGGGGCTATAGGACGGCGCGAACCAGTTGGTACCACCCTGTACGCCGGGATAAATCACGGTCCCTTGCGGGCTGGGGACTTTGCCGGGAACGCGGACGGGACGACCCTTATCGTCGAGGCCTTTGGCCCAGTCGAGCTTGACGAACGGAGTGCCCTGCAGGAACTCGCCGGTGGCCCGGTCGATAAGATAAAAAAAGCCGTTGCGATTGGCCCAGAGCATCAGTTTGCGGGGACGGCCGCGCCATTGGCGATCTACCAGAACCGGGGTCTGTACGGCGTCCCAATCCCATTCGTCGTGGGGCGTAAATTGGAAGTGCCATTTCAGCTTTCCGGTGTCGGCATCGAGCGCGATGACGGAACTGGTGTAGAGATTGTCCCCGGGCCGTACTTTGGCGTTCCAATCCGGACCCGCGTTCCCCACTCCCCAGTAGGTCAGGTTCAGTACGGGGTCATAGGATCCGGTCAGCCAGATGGGCCCGCCGCCGTGCTTCCAGGCGTCGTTCTGCCAGGTATCGTGGCCGGGTTCGCCGGGCTCCGGAATTGTTTTAAAGCGCCAGACTTCTTTGCCGGTCTTGGCATCGTAGGCGGCGAGGAAACCGCGAATGCCAAGCTCGCCGCCGGCGGTGCCCATCAACACCTTGTCTTTGATGATCAGCGGCGCATGGGTCAGCGCGTAGCCTTCCTTGAAATCGACGACCGTGGTCTCCCAGCGAAGCTGACCCGTGATAGCGTCAATGGCCAGCAACTTGCCATCAAGCGTTCCCATGAACAGGGTGTTTTCGCGAATGGCAAGACCGCGGTTGATTTTGCCGCAGCACGGATAGGTAACCTCCGGGTTCTTGTGTTCGTAGATCCAGAATTCGCGGCCCGTTGCGGCATCCAGAGCCACGACCGTATTGGGCGCCTCGGTGATGTACATGACGCCGTCAATCACCAGCGGCGTAACTTCGAACTTTTCCAGAGACTGTGCCTGGAACGTCCATTTCAATTCCAGATTCTTCGCGTTGGCGGGGGTGATCTGCGTGAGCGCGCTGTGATGGGTGCTGGCGTAGCTGCCGTGATAGGTGGTCCAGTTGGCGTCCTGCGCCGCGAGGGCAATGCCGATAAGGAATACGACGCGTTTCATTTCGCATCTCCCTTCAAGGTGGCGAGAAAGGAGACGATGTCGTTGAGTTGCTGATCGTTCAGTTTGTCGCGGAAGGAGGGCATCGGCGAGCGATGATCCAATGACTGCTGGCGAAGATCGGCTTTGGCAACCGAACGAAGGCGGCCCGTGTCGTCCATGATCTGCAGTGAGAAGGTATCTTCGTTGAGCCGCGAGCCGCGGAGAGATTTTCCGTCCTTGGTGGTCGCCTGCCAGATCCAGTATTCCGGAGCGACTTCGGCGCTCGGATCGACAAGCGCGTTCCGCATTTCGGCGGGCGTGAGGCGTTGGCCAATTCGGCCGAGATCGAGGCCGCGGGAAGATCCCGCACCGTTCAGCCAATGGCAGTTCAGGCAGCGGTTGGCGCGGAACAGTTGCTCGCCGGCGCGGGCATCGCCGGTCACTGCGGAGTCACGGCCGGCGCTCAGGGAGCGAATAAAGGCGACAATCTGCCAAATCTCTCGTCCGTTCATGGAGAACCCTGGCATGGACGTTCCCGCGACGCCCTTCGTAATCACGCGGAACAACCCCTCGTCATTGGAGGCATGGCGAAAGTTACCGGTGCTGAGATTGGGGCCGCTAGCGCCGCCCTTACCGTCAACGCCGTGGCAACTGGCACATTGGGAACGGAAGAAGGCATCCCCGCGAGCGCGGTCATCGGGGGTTTGGAATGGGTTTTTCAGGGAGGTGTCGCTGTGCTGCGCGGAGAGCGGTGCCAGGCACAGCAGGAGGGCAAGCCAACGATGGTTCATCCGCTGGAAAGTATATCGTTGTTTGGGGCTTTCTCTCCGCCTGTGCGAATAATTGCAGATGCGAATTCTCGTGCTGGCTGCGCTTCTTCCGCTGATGGCTCATGCGCAGCGGGAGCCTCTAGTTTTCGACATAACGTGGGTGAATCCACCGAAGGACCCGCCGCGCGGCGTAACGCATCACGTTTTCCGCAGCGAGGCGATGAAGACCGATGTTGGCTTCAACATCTATTTGCCGCCGGAGTACGCCACGGCGACCGGCAAACGGTTTCCGGTAATCTACTGGCTGCACGGGGCCGGCGGACATGAGTCGCAAGGAGTTGCGCAGGCCGCGCTGCTGGACAAGGCGATCGCGGCAGGGCTGATGCCCCAGACCATCATGGTGATTCCCAATGGCGGCAAGCGATCGGAGTATCGCGACTGGGCTCCCCAAAACATCATGGCCGAGACGATGATCATTAAAGAACTGATCCCATTCGTCGACGCCCATTACCGTACGCAGCCGGCGCCATTCGGCCGGGCGATAGAGGGCATGTCCATGGGCGGCAACGGCTCGTTGAAACTGGCGTTGAAGTACCCGGAAATGTTTGGTTCGGTGCTGGCGATTGCGGGCACGTATGGGCGCATCCGGCTGGACGGCTACTTCTTTTTGGGAGTCACTTCGGATCAGCAGAAGTGGGTTTCGAAGTTAGCGCAGTGGTACTCCGAGGAAGACGATGTATTCGAACTGGCGAAGAAGAACTACAACCGCCTGGGACATCTGGCAATACGGCTGTTGATCGGAACACAGGACGTTTCGTTCCCGGATTCAGAGAAGCTGCATGTGCATTTACGGGACCTCGGCGTTGCGCATGAGTACGAGATTCTGCTGGGTGTAAGCCACAATACGCAGCAATATTACGACCGCTCGGGAATTCATGGATTTCAATTCCAGGCGGCGGGGTTCGCGCGCGTGAAATAGTGGAGGGGATGGGGAAGCTTAAATTTTTTCTACCGATCGCATTCCTCGCAATGGCAATTGGCGTGATTCTGGCCATCTTCAGTTCGGGGGGACGTGGGTTTCGGGATTCGCCGGGACTGCTGCGGGAGGTGCAGCAACTGAATGAGTTGGTCAGCGTGAAGTACTCGATTCAGAAGGTGGTTGGGCTGAAGGAGGACAAAGTTCCCTTCGGCACCGAGTCGATTCTGTTGGTGGTGCAGGGCACGGTACTGGGCGGAGTCGATCTGAAGAATTTGCAGGAGCGCGATATCAGCGTTGATGGGAAAACGGTGTCCGTTCGGATGCCGCAGGCGAATATTCTGCATGTGTATTTGGACGACAAGCAGACGCAGATCTGGGACCGTCGGATCACATGGTGGACGCCGTGGGTCCCGTTCAATCCCGATTTTGAGCGGAAGGCGCGGCTGGAGGCGATCGAATCGGTGAAGAAGCAGGCCGAGGAGATGGGGATCCTGCGCGACGCGAAGCGGAATGCGGAACAGACGGTGGAGAAGCTGTTGAAACTGCTTGGCGCGGGCGAGGTGCGGTTTATGCCGAGTTGACCTGCGCGAATCGAGGAGCAAAGCGTCGAACCGAGTACCGATTTGCTTGCGTATCCGTTCGATTGGCGATCCCGTTAGGTTAGGACAGGCCTCCTGGCCTGGCCAGCCCCGGCCAAGCGTCAAGATATTTGCCAGCCGAGATCACATGAGCCCGCCTAATCGGATGAATTACGATGCTTCCTCGTCCAGGTCCTTCAGAGTCTTTCCGCTCTTCGATCTCCAAGCGATGAGGCCGTTAGCCGTGCCACCGTGAACGACGACGGCTGCTCCAGAAGGGCTTAGGAATTCCGCGTCTCGAGTGAACAGAAGGAATCCGTCCTTTTCGATTAGGGTTCCGTCAGCGATGAGCTGCTTTCGCTTCTCCGATATGAACGGAGATCGATCCGCTGAGGGTCGTTGATCGAGCACCGCCGTAGATCCCTGATAAATTACGAAACCGCCCGACGTTCGTTGGCCTCTCGCCTCGGCTCCCTTGATTCGACAATAGAGGCTACCGGTCTGCGAATCGTTCCCTGGCATCTGAGAAATTGGGGAGAGAAGGTCTGAACCGAGCACAGGTAGCAATTGACGAATACGGGCTAAGAACACTTCCATATCCTCTCGGTCAGACTCTGGCAGCCTTGATCCTCCAGCTTGGTTCTGGTCTAATACAAACCGCTTTACGACTGCAGCTTCTGCCAGTAGACGATTTTCGAGATATCTCACATGGGCCTTGGTTAAGTTCTCATCTTTGCTGACGAAGACAATTACCGAAGAAAACTCTCGCGACCTGTGATCCTTCAACCGGGTGCGTATTACTTCGGCCTCCCCGATATATGCGTTTGGCACGTTACTAATTGGATCGCTTCCAATGAGGATATAAACGCCGGCCTTCTCGAGTTCCTCGCGGGCTAAAAGCGCTTCGAATTCAGTTCGAGGCGCAGCGATCGCTTTTCCTGTCCAATTCGAGATTTCTGCGGTGCGCAGACTCTTGGCGTCTCCTCGCGGTAGAAAGAGCTTGATTGTCGCGGATGTCATTGTTGTTCGTTATGCAGAACCCTGTAAATAAGTTATCTGCACCAGTCTACTGCTAGCGGGGGGTTACTCGGTGACATTCAGACAAAAAGGGCTGCTACTCCGGCGCAAAGTTCGTGATTTGAACCGTGGGATCTCCGTCGTCGGCGAACGAATACGGCTCGAAGCCCCAATGGCCGCGCCGTCTGCGGCGGAGGGTTCGCCAGATGAAGCACAATGCGGCGATCGCGGTCACGGTATGGAGCGGAGCCCGGATGATCCGGCCGACAATTCCGGCTCCTCCGTAGCCATAGATGGAGAAGGCGACCAGGAAGAGTATGAAGCTGATCGCGGCCGGGGTGTGGCTTGGTGAGTACGTCGATGTGAAGGGCAGCCGCTGCCAGTCGCGCAGGCTGTATTCCACCAGGCAAGCGTTGATCAGGAGCAGTATCGGTATCGCGGCCGTCGTTTGCAAGGGACCCAGCGCGACAAGCTGGAATGGGATGGCAATCAACGTCGCCGGGACGACGGCGAGCCAGTATGTGGTGGAAACCGCCGCTTCGAGTTGATCCGGCCGCGAGGGCGCGTTCTCGGTGAGCTTGAAAATCCAATTGGCGCGCCATTCATGGGGAATGCGGAAGCTCATGCGCAGCGCGGCGCACAGGCTAAACGTCAGCAGCAACGGCAGGGCGAGGGCGGTTTCAACGAACAGGCCCTGGAAATCGCGGCCTCGCGTCCACTGGCGAATGTAAGTGGAGATGAACCCGTCGAGCGCCAGCGATGCGCCCACGGCCGCGATGGCCGAGAGGATCAGCCGGTGCTGCGCGCTACGAGCGAGGGTCCAAAGAAGAAATGCCGACATGGCGCTGTCGTCACGGCGCGCGAGCCACAGCAGGCGCGACGGTCCGGAATTTGCGGATTGAGCGGGAGCGGCAAAGTCGGAGAACCGGCGGTAGAGATTCAAGTAGCTGACTACTCCGATCCCAATCGCGGCGGCCAGCACGATGTAAGCGCGTTGGGCCATGGCGTGGTGCCATGGATCCGGCGAATCGTTAAGCGTCTCCGAGACACCCATCCACCAGACGGTTGGGATCCAGGTCAGCCACTCCGCCCGTGTGTCGAAGAGACGGTGGAGCCCAGGCATGTGCCAGACGATCGGAATGAGGGCTATGGCCGCGACGAGCAATGTGGCCTGAATGAAGAACGAAACCTTGGACCGGAAACGATGGGGGAGGAGGGTCAGGCAGATTCCTTGCAAGGCAAGCACGGAGAAGAACGCCTGCAAACTGGCCCCGAAGCCGCTGAGCAGGAACGCCCAACCGTTTTGCTGACGGGCGAGGAAGGGAAACAGCAGTCCCGGCGGAATATTGAATGCGAGCAGGAACAGAATCAGAAACATGGCCAGGGCAGAGATACGGGCCAGAAAGATATCGGCACGCCGGATGGGCAACGGCGAGAGAACCTGGAAGTCGCGGTCGCCGGGAAAGAGCGATTGCCATTGCAGCGTCGAGATCAGGGCGATGAAGACGAAGCTCGCCGAAAGGTAGAACAGTTCGTCGGCAACGACGGCGGAGCGGAACAGGGCGGGGTCATTGATCTTGGCCAGGTAGCCGTACTTCCTTGCGAGCACACGAGCAAAGTGGAGATGAAAGCAGACCAAGGCGATGCCCACCGAAATGAGCCACGCGCGGTAGGCATCCACGCCGGCTTCCGACATCGCCTCATTCCGGAAGAAGCTTTGAAAGCTGTACTGCGTCAACAACCGGCGCGGGCTCATTACCGGCGGACCGCCGCGAGGATCGCCTGCGCAACGGGCGCGTAGTCCTCCTGATTCGTTACGCTGGCGAATACCTGCTGGAGGTCCGGGTTGAGGGAGGTCTTCAGGTTTTCGATCGAATCCTGGAGGACAACCTTCCCCTTGTAGAGAATCACCACGCGCGGGCAGACCTTTTCCACTACCTCAAGGACATGGGAACTGAAGAGGATCATCTTGCCTTCGGCGGCCAGAACCTCGAGCAGGCCGCGCAGAAGGAGGGCGGCGTTCACGTCGAGACCGGAGAACGGTTCGTCGAGGATCAGTAGCTCCGGATCGTGAAGCAGCGCAGCGGCGAGCAGAATGCGCTGGCGCATGCCCTTCGAATAGGTGGACATGGGGCTGTTGCCGGCGTCGCGAAGTTGGAAGAGTTGCAGCAGATCGGCGGCGCGCCGGCAGGCGGTCTCATACGGAATCGAGCGAAGGCGCGCAATGAGAACCAGATACTCGTTGCCGGTCAAATGGGTGTAGAGTTGCGGCTCCTCGGGGACATAGCCGAGGCGGGATTTGAAGGCGATCGGATCGTCGACGATAGTCCGGCCGTGGAGCCGGACTTCGCCTTCGCTGGGATCCAGGAGCCCGGTGATGATCTTGACCGTCGTGCTCTTCCCGGAGCCGTTGGGCCCAAGATAGCCGAGAATCTCGCCGGGACGAATTTGAAAGCTGACGTTGTCGACGGCGGTAAGCCCGCGAAAACGCTTGGTCAGGCCTTTAACTTCGAGCATTTCTGGAGCCAGTTGACAGCCAGCAGCAGCACGCTGAGCAGTACGAGAAACACGGCGAGGAAGAGAAGCACGTAAAGCTGAATCTGAGAATCGATCTTCGCCGGCAACAGCCGTTGCGCTCCTTGCAGCGTGATTGAGGCGGATAGGGTGATGATCACCAGTGCGCAGGCGACGGCGGCGAGCCAGACGTATGGGCCAGGCGACGTCGCCCGATGATAGATGGCTGTACGCAGGATATCGAACAGCGCGAAGGCGACGTTTGTGCCGGGGTGATAGAGGTCGGCTTCGATTTGCGGGCCGAAGCGCGCGCGGAACTCTTCCGGGTAGAGCCTTAGCAGAACGGAGACGAGGCGGTCAGGCATGTTGCGATAACCTCCGGCGAGCGGCACGGACGAGCGCTTCCAGGCGCTGCGCCTCGGCCTCGAGAACTCTTCGGCCAAAACGGCCCAGACGATAATATCGACGCCGCTGGTCCTCGTTTTGTTCCGGACGGCGCGGCGACTCCTCGATGATGCCATGGGTGAGCAGGCGGTCGAGGAGCGTGTAGAGCGTTCCCGGGCCAATTGTGAGTTGACCGTTGGTCTGAGTCTTCACGTCCTGCATGATGGCATAGCCGTGGCGTTCGCCTTCGGCGAGAGCCAGCAGAACCTGAAATTCGGCGGGAGTTAGGGGTAGACAATCTTCCGGCTTCGACATGTGCAGTCGATGATCAGTATATCGGTGATCGATATAGATGGCAAGTTAAAAGTTCATGGGCAGGTTTGCCTGGAACCAACCGGCGCGTCGGCTGACGCTGGCGCGAGCGCAGGCTGTAGTTGCTCATCTTCCGCTTCACGCCGCGGGGGTTGATCCGGTTCCTGCTGGAGACAACCCTCTCTTCGAGAATTTCCCGCAGAATCGCCTCATGCAGGGCTGGTCTCTGCCGAGGGGGGGATAGCGGCGTAGCGGGCCAACTGCCTTTGGACAACACGCACCGAATGCAGGAAAGACAGCCGGTCGGGGTCCTCATCGGCCTTGAGTGCCGCCTCATGCATCAGCCCGCGGATGGCGAAGTGGGCCATCAGCAAGCCCCAGAACTCCTGCTCTACCAACTCCGGCGTTTTGCTTCGGAGCACGATCTGCGCACCGCGCAGATGTGTCTTCAACTCGTCCAGCGAGTTCTCGATCTCCCAGCGCTCCTGATAGAGCGCCGCCAACTCCGTGGCCGGAGCTTGGTTCGGATCGAGGATCGTTGTGATCAGGCGGTAGACGGCTTCCGAGCCCGGCACGTTGTGCAGCCGGTAGTCAATCACGCGGACAACGATTCCGTTGCGCCGGTTGCGGCGGTCGGAGGTCGAGGCGTAGATGCGGCTGAGGTAGGAGCCGTCCGGCAGCCGCCGGTCCACGTTCAGGCGCGCATTCTGGCGGACCCGCCAGAGCAGATCCGCTGCCGTTTGGGCCGCTTTC
>Ga0315912_10001499_pt1 | contig 28316 bp, 34 predicted proteins | sample VfabasoilMG_FD_204469 | JGI IMG/M metagenome (GOLD analysis project Ga0315912, IMG submission 204469) | Garden soil microbial communities collected in Santa Monica, California, United States - V. faba soil | ecosystem: Environmental > Terrestrial > Soil > Garden | place: USA: California...
CAGTTGGGCCGCGACGGAATCGCTGACGTTCACGGGCGGCAAGATGGCGAACCCGTTCTATCGTCCCGGTAACCACCATTTGATCTACGACAACGACCTGAACCCCGAGGGCCTCGCCGTGCGCTACGGCCGCGGCAACTGGTTCGCGAACTACGCCGGCCTGTGGGTCGAGGAGCGTGCGGCCGCCGACGACTCGATCATGCTCGGCGGGCAGTTCGGGTACCGCCACGCGCTCGACAACGGCGTGCGTATTACGGCCGGTGCGAGCTACTACGACTACCTGGAAACGCAGGGTCGAACGCCATTTTGGAACGGCGAGGCCGTCGGCAATCGCGTCGACGCGGCCGGAAACTACTTGAACGACTTTAACCTCGCCGAGCTCTTCGGCGAAGTCACGTTGAGGGCCGGCGAGCGGCCGCTGACGGTTTTCGCCGACTACGTCGTGAACACCGAGGTCGACGACTTCGACAATGGCTTCGCCGTCGGCGCGAGCTTGGGCGAGGTTACGCGACCCGGCACGTGGCGAATCGGCTACGCGTTTCAGGATCTCGCGGCCGACGCGGTCATCGGTACGTTCACGGACTCGGACTGGGCGGGTGGTGGTACCGATGGCACCGGTCATGTCGTCGAGTTCAACTACGGCTTCCGCGAGCGCCTCGTGTTCGGTTTCCGCTATTTCTTGAACGAGCGCGGCGAGGACGCGGGCAATCTGCACGACTACAACCGTCTGCAAGCCGACGTGCAGTTCAACTACTGAGCGAGAAGCTTTTTTCTGTAGAAGTCTCGGTTTCCCGTACCGAACAGTGCGGTGTTGAGACGCTCCCGAATGCACGAATACACTGCCGCCGCCCAGCGCTTTTGCGCGCTGGCCGGAGTGGCTATGAGCAGGGAAATCATGTCGACGGTTCCGCAACTGCGACCGACGGTCGCGAAAGAACGATTCGATTCGAACGGCGCACGTAAAGCTGCGATCGCCTTGCTGACGGCGATCTACAAGACGGGGCGCCACGGGACGATGGCCGAGGTGCTGATCGCTCTCGAGGTCATCGACTCGAATCTCGAAGGCAAGCCTCACTCGATGAAATCGTTGTCGAGCAAGCTGGGTATTCCGTACACCTCGGTGTCGCGCATCGTGTACTCGCTGACGGCCGAGGCGCAGCCCGGTGGTGTGCTGAAGCTCGTGCCCGACAGCAAGGATCGCCGCCGCAAGCACATCGAGCTCGACACCGATGCGCTGAAGCGCATGGGTTCGCACGTGCGAGCGCTCGAGAAGGCGATGATCGACTACTACGGCGCCTCGGTTTACAAGCTGAAGAAAGACCAGCCGAACTGAAGTCCGGGGCCGCTTGCCCGGTTTCGCTCGGGCGTCTATGTTGGCTCGGATGCGACGCCCGAGCGCCAAGTGGCTGTGGTTGATTCCGCCGTTCTTGTACGGGATGGCGTATCTCGATCGGGTCGAAGGGTACGTCGGCGGCCCCGACGCGCGCCGCGCGCCGGTCGGCCTCGCACCGAGTCCGACGACGACCGCTGAACCCGTCGTGCAAGTGTATGCGGCGCGCGCAGTCCGCTGGCGCGGCTATTTCGGCGTTCACACGTGGGTGTCCGTGAAGCGGCGCGATGCCGCCGAGTTCACGACCTACGAGGTCAACGGCTGGCGGCTTCGCCGTACCGGGACATCGGTCAGCGTTGATCACCGCCCGCCCGACGCTCGCTGGTTTGGGCAAAGCCCCGAGCTGCTCGCGGACATCCGCGGCGACGGAGCCGACGACGTCATTACGCGCATCGAAGCGGCCGTCGCTTCGTACCCGTACGCGGACATCTATCGTGTCTGGCCCGGCCCGAACTCGAACACGTTCGTCGCGCACTTGCTGCGCGCGGCACCCGAGCTGCGGGCGGATCTACCGGCAACTGCGATCGGTAAGGACTACTTGGATCCCTGGTTCGTTGCCAGGTCACCGAGCGGCACGGGCGCGCAACTGAACGTATTCGGCGTCGTCGGCGCGCTCGCGGGAGTCGAAGAGGGGCTCGAGGTCAGCGTTCTCGGCGCCACGTTCGGGGTCGACCCTCTGGACCTGTCGTTGAAGCTGCCGCTGGCCGGCCGGCTCGGTTGGCCGCGCGACGTTGCAGCTCCCGTCGTGCTCGCGGACGAGAAATAACGTGCGCGCGCTGCTCATCGCGTTGGCGGTCGTCTTCGTTCAGCTCGTAGGCCACGCGCACGCGGAGCCGCGGCAGTTCACGTTCAGTTGGCCGTATGACGAAGGTGACGCGCTGCGGCCGCGCGGCGGCACGACGCGCGGAGCGCCGCTGACTCTCGCGACCGAGCCCAGCGCGGCGTGGCGCGCCGTGCAGGAGCCTGGGCTCTCGAAGTTCGAGCGCGACCGGCGCGCGATTCTCGCGATGGCCGGCGGCTACCGCACGAGCTTCGATTTTCTCGAGACCGTCGGTTTCACGCCGGGCTACACGCCGTCGCGCCCGTATCAATCGTGGGGCACCGAGTTCATCTATGTCGTCGAAGACTCGGGCACGTTCATTCGTCTGCAGCACCTCATGGTGATGTTCGTCACGGATCGCGACGGAGTGGTGCAAGGGCCGTTCGTGCAAAAGCATTGGCGTCAGGACTGGCGTTACGAAGACCCTGATCTGCACGTGTTCGTCGGCCGCAACCGCTGGGTGCACGTGGAGCACACCGCCGATGAGGTGCGCGGCCGCTGGTCGCAAGCCGTGTTCCAAGTCGACGACTCGCCGCGCTACGAAGCGCTCGGCGAATGGGAGCACTACGGCACGTACTCGGCGTGGACGAGCGGCCGCACGGCGCGCCCGCTGCCGCGCCGCGAGACGACGGTCCGCAACGACTACCAGATTCTCGAGGGCATCAACCGCCACACGCTGACTCCGACGGGGTGGGTGCAGGAGGAAGAGAACCTGAAGCTCGTGCTGGACGAGCAAGGTCAGCCGGCTTCCCACGTGCCGTATCTCGCGCGCGAGCTCGGCGTCGCTCGCTACGAGCGCGTCGTCGATTTCGACTTCTCGGCCGGCGACCGCTACTGGCAGCGCAGCGGCGAGTTTTGGCGTGCCGTGCGCACAGCGTGGGACGCGGTCTATGCCGAGCGCGACGTTTTCGAGTATCTCGAAGAGGTCGACGGCCAGGAGATGTTCGTGCCGCTGTTCGAATACGCCGATCGGCTCGACAGCGGCGAGACCTACGACGCGGCCGCTGCAGCCGAGATCATCGAGGCGACATTCGCCCGACACCTGCGCTGACGAGCGCGTCACGCTTCTCGCTCAAGACTTCGCGTTTGCGGCCGACATGGCCGTTGTCGAATGGCGCCGAAGTCATGAATCAGCGGATCAAAGAGACCGATACCGTCGTCCTCGACGACGGCTACCACGACGTGCGCGCCGCGACGGCGGCGCTGGTCGAGGAGCTCGAGCGCTCGCTCAGTACGCGTCAGCTCGAGCTGCCGTCGCTGCCTGAGGTTGCCATGAAGATTCGTCGTGCCTTGGGCGACGAGAACGTGTCCTCGGGCGAGATTGCGCGCTTGCTCGGCGCGGATCCCGCGCTTGCCGCGCGCACTCTGCGGATCGCGAACAGCGCGATGTTCTATCGCGGCACTCGGCCGATCACGAGCTTGAGCGCCGCGGTCTCGCAGCTCGGCCACAAGATGGTGCGCAACGTCGCGTTGTCGTTCGCGGCGCAGCAAGTGTTCATTGGGTACGGCAGCCGCCCGCTGCGCGAGCTCGTGAGCTCGGTCTGGCGCCATAGCGTGCACACGGCCGTCGTTGCTCACATGCTCGCGCGCGTGCGCACGAAGCTCAACGCCGACGAGGCGTTTCTGGCCGGCCTGCTGCATGAAGTCGGCAAGCTTTACATCCTGATGCGCGCGAAAGGCGGCCGCGAGGCGCTCGCGAGCGGCGCCGGATTCCAGTCGGTGCTCGCGGCTTGGCATCCGCGTCTCGGCAGAGCCGTGATCGAGGCTTGGGAGCTGCCCGCCGAGCTCGCCGCAGCCGTCGGCGAGCACGAGAGCTGCAGCTTGGCGGCGCCCGAGCCGCCGACGATGACTGCCGTCGTCGCCGTCGCGAACTATCTCGTCGAGCACAGCGAGCTTGCGTGCTCGGACCCCGATTTGCACTCCAAAGCGCCCAGCTTCGGCTCGCTGTCGATGGACAAGGCCACGTTCGATTGGCTGATCCGCGCGGCGGACCTCGACGTTCGACTGATGACGATGGCTTTCGGCGTCTGACGCCGGTCGTACTGCGCAACCGAGCCGCGTTCGTTACCATAGCCGTCCCGGCCGCTGCGCGGCCCAGTCGTTGCGCTAGCAATCCCGAACCGTGGCCGCCTTCAGCTTCAGCGAGTTCTATCAACGCAACCGCCGCGTTGTGATCTGGGTCATCCTGTTCTTATTGCTATGGCTGCTCCGCGATTTCTTCACGGTCGTGTTCCTGACGTTCGTGCTGGCGATCGTCGCCGCGCCGATCGCCGAGATCGGCATGCGGCGCCTGAAGCTGCCGCACTGGGCCGCCGTCACGGTCGTCTACGTGATCTTTCTCGTCGTCGTGTTCTCGTTCGTGCGGTTCGTCGTGCCGAGCGTCGCCACCGAGCTGAACCGCATGATCGAAAACCTGCCGTCGACGGAGGCTACGCTGATCGAGACGAAGAACCGTCTCGTGCGCAACTATCCGACGTTGCGCGAGCCGATCAACGGATCTCTGCGCAGCGCACTCGCGGACGAACGCCTCGCGATCGTAGAGCTCGAGCTCATGAGCGAGCGCACGCGCCTCGGCATCACGGAGGCGGACGTTGCGTTGGCCGCCGATAGCGCCGTGTTGCCGAGCGGCTCGATGGCGGAGTACTACAACAAGCAAGACCAGTTGCTGCTGAACGCGTTTTTGGCCGGCCAGTTCCAACGCGTGCGCCAATACGCTCCGGCCGTCACGATCATGCTGTATCGCGCGACGGCGACGACGCTGCTCGCGCTGTTGTTCAGCTACCTGATCCTCATCGATCTGAATCGCCTGAAGTCGGGCATCACGCGCTTGCGGACGTCGCGCGTCGGCGATTTCTACGAGGAAGCGGCCCCGCCGATTGCGCGCTTCGGAATTCTGCTCGGGCGCGCGGTCGAAGCGCAGGCCGCGATCGCCGTCGTCAACACCGTGCTGACGCTGATCGGCTTGTTCGTGCTCGACATCCCGCTCGTCGCGATGCTGTCCGTGATCGTGTTCGTCTGTAGCTTCGTGCCGGTTCTCGGCGTGTTCATCTCGACGACGCCCATCGTGCTCGTCGCGCTCAACACCGGCGGGCCGGGGTTGTCGCTCGCCGCGATCGGGCTCGTGATCTTGATCCACGTGGTCGAGGCGTACGTGCTGAATCCGATCATCTACGGCAGGCACCTGAAGCTGAACCCGGTGCTGACGCTGATCATTCTCTACGTCGGTTATCACGCGTTCGGCCTGTGGGGCATGCTGCTCGGCGTGCCCGTCTCGCGGTATTTCATCCACGACGTGCTCGGTGTCACGTACCGCGAGCGCCGCATTCCGCCCGCCCCGCGCGCTCCGGCCGCGCCTGGTTAGCCCGCTCGACGTACGATGCGCTCGCGATTGATGTCGTTACTTCGGCGGTTGCTCGCCATCCTGAACCGGTGGCCGTGGCTGCTGCCGGCCATCAGCTTCGCGGCCGGCTGGATTGGGTTCTTGCTCGTGCAGCGTGGAGAGCAGGGCGCTCAGATCGTCGCCGTTCTCGCGCTCGGCGGCTGGGTCTGGCTGTTGCTCGAGCCGTGGGTGCGGCGCTGGCTCGAGCGCCGCAGGCGCCGTGTCGGCAACTTCGTCGTGAACCTCGTCAGCCAATCGCTGCAGCAGGAGCTCTTGTTCTTCAGCTTGCCGCTGCTGATTGGCGCGACACAGCGAGACGTCGGCCAAGTCGCGTTCACGAGCCTCGTCGCCGCGGCGGCGCTGCTCTCGACCGTCGATCCGATTTATGAGCGTGTCATCGCCACGCGTGCCGCTCGGCGCATGACGTTCCACGCGTTCTGCAGTTGGATCGCGGCACTCGTCGTGCTGCCGATGGTGCTGCTCTTGCCGGTCGAGCGGGCGCTGCCGATCTCGCTCGTCGCCGTCGGCGCGTGGTTGCTGTTGACGTTACCGCTGTCGCTGTACTCGCTGCCGCGGTGGCGAAACCGGTTTGCATGGCTCGCCGGCATGATCATCGTGCCGCTGATCTTCTGGGAGCTGCGCGGCCAAATACCGGCCGCGGGCCTCGCCGTCACGGACTCGCGCGTGACGCAAACGATCGACGGGCTCACGCCGGGGGTGCCGGTCCGCCGCCTACGCAAGGCGGACCTCGAGCGAGGCGTCATCGTGTTCGCGGCGATCCGCGCACCGGCAGGGCTGTCGCAGCAGATCGTGTTCGAATGGCGGCACAACGGCGAGCGCGAGCAGATCCCCGTCGAGATCCACGGCGGTAGGAAGGAGGGCTTTCGAGCCTACTCGCGCAAGCAGACGTTTCCGGCCGACTCGACGGGCGTTTGGACCGTCGACGTCCTCACGCCGCAGGCGCAGCTGCTCGAACGGCTCCGGTTCGTCGTCGAGGGATGAAAGCGGGCCTAAAGGCCACCTTGTGACGGCTGCTGATGGAGACATACCATCTCGGTATAGATGCCCGCACGGGAGTGCATTGTCATGGCCGAATCCCTCTCCGCTAGTCAGCTGATCGACGATTTGACCTCCGTCATCCGCGATGCCGAAAGCCTGCTGCGCGCCACTGCCGCGCAGACCGGCGACCGCGTCGAGGAGATAAGAGCACGCGCCGAAGAAACGGTGCGCCAGGCGAAGGCCCGGCTCGCCGGAGTCGAGGAGCAGGCGGTCGCGCGAGCGCGCGAGTTCGCCGGCGACGCCGACGAGTACGTTCGCGGGAATCCCTGGCAGGCCGTCGCGATCGCGGCCGGCGCCGGCCTCCTGATCGGCCTGTTGATGAGCCGCCGCTGAGCGGCGCCGTGGAGCAAGAGTTCGAAAGTCCGCCCGCGGACTCGGCCGAGCCGGATCGGGGCCCGGTCGGCGGAATATTCGCTTCCGTAGCGAAGCTGCTCGCGACGGCTATTGGCATTGCGCAGACGCGCCTCGAGCTGCTCACGACGGAGCTGCAGGAGGAAGTGCACCGCGTAGCCGAGATCATGATCTACGCGGCGATCGCGATCCTGTCGGCCGGGGTCGGGCTGTTCCTGCTCGCGCTCGTCGTGATCTTCGTGTTCTGGGACACACACCGCATCGCCGCGTCGATCGCGGTCACGAGCACGGTCTTTCTGATTGCGATCGGCGCTGCGCTCGTCTTGCGAGCGAAAGTGCGCGGCAAGCCCGCGATGCTCGATGGGACGATCGCCGAGCTCAAGAAAGACCGCGCGACCCTCATGGGCCGGCGGTCGTGAGCGATCGCGTCAAGCAGCTCGGCGAAAAAGAGGCGCAGCTTCGGCAGCGCTGCGAGGCGCAGCGCGCGACCGTCGCGCGCGAGATCGCGAGCATCGAGGCGCGGTTCGAGCGCGTCGACCGTTTCGCGCGCGTCGCTCGCGCAGCGTTGCTGCACCCCGCCGTCATCGTCGGTGCCGTCGTCGCGCTGTTCACGATCGGGCGGTCGCGAGGCATGCGGCTCGTCGGGCGTTTGTACGTATTGAACGCTGCAGCGCGGCAGCTGTTGCAAACCATCAGAGTGTTCAAAGGGCTCGTGCCCAAGGAAAGCGCGGCCGCGCGCGGAGGAGAGCCATGAGCCTCATACGTTCAATCGCCGTTCTGAGTCTCGCGGCGTTTGCCTGGAGCGCTCACGCGCAGCAAGCGTGCGAACCGAGCGGCGACGTCGACTACGTCTGCGGCGTGACGAATCCCGAAGACCTCGTGCTCGTACCGGGGACCGGCTGGATTCTCTCGAGCGGAATGGCGGATGGCGCGGGCTTCTATCTCGTCGACGGGAAGGCCGGCACGGCCAAGGCGTTGTCGTTCTCCGCGCAGCACGACGCGGCAACCTTCGCGAGCTGCGCGACGCCGCCGGCGCCGCAGACGCTGAACACGCACGGGCTGAGCTTGCGCGCGAGCGGACCCGGCCGCGCGAAGCTCTATGTCGTCGGCCATGGCGCACGCGAGGCGATCGAAGTGTTCGACGTCGACGCTACGGGCGCGCAGCCGACGCTGACCTGGCGCGGTTGCGTGACGATGCCCGAGGGCCTCGCGGCGAACAGCGTCGCGTCGTTCGCCGACGGTTCGATCGTCGCGACCGTGTTGTTCCTGCCGGGCAAAACATTTGCGGATGCCGTCGTGGACCGCAAGCCGACCGGCGCGGTATTCGAATGGTCGCCCGGCGATGCCGGCTTCACGCTCGTGCAAGGCACGGAGCTCCCGGCCAACAACGGTATCGAAGTCTCGGCCGACGGCCGCGAGGTCTACGTCGTGTCGTCGGGCTTGCAGACTGTCGTCGCGTTCTCGCACAGCAACCCCGCGCGGCAGTTGCGCACGACGCGGCCGCTGCCGTTCACGCCCGACAACGTGCACATGGGTGCGGACGGGCGCCTCTACTCGGCCGGCATGGCGAACGACGTTCCGGAATGCGGCGGACCGCCGGGCCCGCAGCACGACATCCCGAAGCTCGCGGCGTGCCCGCGGCCCACGATCGCCGTCGCGATCGATCCCGCCACGATGCGCGACACCGTCGTCGCGACGACGAGCGCGGACGCGAAGTTCAGCAACGCGACGATGGTGCTCGTGGCCGAAGGGCAGGCCTGGATCGGCACGTTCTCGGGCGACAAGATCGCGCGCGCACCGCTGCGCTGAGCTCGAAGCCCGAGCTCAGTGCGTCATCGTGTAGATCAGGTAGTTGACGGCGAACTTGTACGCGAGCGCGGTCATGGGCTCGGGGTACCACGGGTCGTCGGCGTGCTCCCATGCGTCGCCCATGTCCATGTTGAAGTTGATGGCGACCATGAGCCGCCCGTCCTCGTCGAAGATGCCGCGCCAGCTCGCCTTCTCGGGACGCACGCCGCCGCGGCCGGGAATCTGCGTGCGCTGATCCAAGTCGTAGAGCACGTGCAGTAGCTCGTGATCCTCGCCGAGCACCTCGATGGGCTTGTCGGGAAACACGAGCCGCATCGAGTCGACGAAGATCTCCCACTGCGTCTCGCCCCAGAAGTCGTCGACCATCAGGAAGCCGCCGCGATCGAGATACTCGCGGAGCAGCTTCGCCTCCGACTCGCTGAGCAGCCATTGGCCGACTTCGACGGCGTAGAGCCACGGATAGTCGAACACGCGCTCGTCCACGAGTTGGATCAGCCGGCCGCCGTTACCGTCGGCGTCGACCTCCGCGCTGTCGACGCGCGTCAACCGTTCGATGCCTTGCATGACGTGGAACTCGGCGTCCGGGTAGTCGGTCGTCCAGGCGCCGCCGCCGCCGCGGCCGTAGTAGCCGCGCCGGCTGTATGGCGAGTCGCGGTAGACGAGGCGCGCGAAGTGGAATTCGGCTTCGGGCGGCGCCGTGAGCCGTGCGTCGCCCGATTGGCTGCGCGCGGCGCCGAGCCAAGCGCACGCCGCTGCCGCGGCCAGCGCTGCGGCGACGGTCGTAACGGCACGGGCTCGAGGGCGGTTCACGCCCGTAGAGTAGCGTGAGTTCTGCGCGTCGTCAGCGCGGCCGACTGCGCGGGATGGCTGCGCCAGCCAGTCCTGGCCCGTCGCTGGCGGAACTTCGTGCGGCGAGCCTAGAATCGGGCTCGATCGTCCCGCCGGGAGGGTTCTCAACCGTGGGCACTGGGCGCATAGCGCCGTCGTGGGTTATCGCCGCCGTCGCGCTCGTCGCGGCCGGCGCCGCGCAAGCCCAAGATCCCGTGTCCGGGCTCGGCGCCTATTTCACGTTGAGCAGCGGCTATTGGAAGCACGGCATGTCGCAAAACGACGGCGCGTCGTTGCAGCTCGGGCTCGACTATCAGCACTACAGCGGCTTCTTCGCGTATGCGCGCGCGACGAACGTCGACTATCCGCAGAACTTGCCCGGCTACACGCGCGACATCGAAGCGAGCGCGTACGTCGGCTATCACGATCGCGGCGACCGCTGGTCGTGGACGGTCAGCGCGGGCCGCTACGTGTATCCCGGCACGGACGGCTACGACTACGCCGAGTGGAGCGGTAGCGTGGGTTTCCGCGACCGTGTCTTCTACACGGCTTCTTACGACCCTGAGTACTACGTGCGCGGCGCCTCGGCGCTGAACCAAGAAGTCTCGGTTGCGTTCCCGCTGCCGGGTAACTTCGAGGTCGGCGGCGCCGTCGGGTACTTCGACGTCGATGACGAGTACGGCCCGCAGATCACGCACTGGAACGTCGGCGCGTCGAAGCTCGTTGGCCGAATGGCAATCGATCTGCGCTACTACGACGGTAACTACGGCTATCGCAATTATCTGGGCGATCCCACCGCGGAGAACTACGTCGTCAGCGTGTCGTACGCGCTGAAGCGTCAGAGCTCGCGCGCGTTGCGCTAGAACGCGGCGTTCGCCGCCGGCTCGGGGCACGAGGCGGTACCGGCGAGCCGCGCGACGGCGCGGCAGGCGTTGATCGACGCGGTGCCGTCCGCGTACGTCGTCGTCGCCGTCAAGATCGCGGCAATGCGTTCCGCGTCGATGTCGGGTTGGCGCTCCATCATCAGCGCGACGACACCCGTCGTGTGCGCGGCTGCGAGAGAGTTGCCGCTCAAGAAGGCGTAGCCCGCCCCGGGCGTCGTCGTCAGCACCTCGTTCGCCGGGGCGGCCAACGTGTACGGCGAATCCGAATTCACCCTGACCAGCGACGAGTGAGCCGTCAGCACGTGCGGGTGCGACGACGGGAACGCTTGCGAGCTTTCGGGCGTCGTGGGATGCGCCGTCACGACGACGATGCCGCGCTCGATGACGCGATCGAGGAGCCGCGAAAGCAGCGGGTCGTCGGGCCCCGCAAGGCTCAGATTGATGACGTTGGGCTCGATGCCGAGCGCGACCTCGAGAGCCCGTGCCAACGTGAAGCTCGAGCACTGCGCCGCGAGACGATCGGCACCCACTGCCCAGCACGCGCGAAGAGCAGCGATGCTGACGTCGGGTGCGACGCCGATGATGCCTTCGTGGTTGTTGACGGCCGAGGCGATGATGCCGGCGATCGCAGTGCCGTGAATCTCCCCGCCGCGCGCGAGCGGATGCTCGGTAACGAGATTGCGGGCGAGGCGCACTCGACCGCGCAAGTCGGGGTGGTCGCCGTCGATGCCGGAGTCGATGATCGCGATCGAGACGCCGCGGCCCGTCGCGAGCTCGTGCGCCTGCTCGACCTCCATCTCCGTCGCCGCCGATTGCAGACCGAGATACGGATCGTCGTAGCGTGCAGTCTGCGTGTTGAACAAGTTCATGCGCTGCGCGAGGTCGACGCGCGGATCCTCGTTCAACGCGGCGACCACCTCGGCGATCTCGCGGCCGGCCGGTACGCTCAAGACTTCGCAGTAAACGTCGAGCGACTGAATCGCCCAGCCCTCGACCCGGCGCAACTCGTGCTCGCGCGCGAGCTGCGTGAGAATGCGATCGACGGAGGGCGACGGGCCGTAGCGCCGCTGCAAGTAGCGTTGATTCGGAGCGCCCGTGAGCTCGGCGGCGAGCGTCGCAGGTTGGCGAACCGTGACGAGGATCTGGCGTGCCGCCGGGTCTTCGGCGGCTGCAGCCGCTTCATCGGGGCGCACAGCGCTCGAGCTTGCGCACGCCGCGAGCAGCGCCGCAACGAGGCCGATCAGCAGAGTTCTCACGGTGCAGCGCCCGTCAGCGTGCGGCCGGCGAAGCGAACGCGCCGATCGGTGGACAGCGACGCGATCAGCTCGCCGACCTTTGCCGCGTCGGCCCGAGCCCCCGTGACGCGGACGCTGTAGCGGCCGAGCCGGCTGGGTCCTGCGACGATTTCTCCGTCGATGTCGTCGAGCAGTTGCTGCATTTCAGCGGCAGTCGTGTCGTCGGCGAAGATGATGTCGACGAGTGCGGCGCTCTCCGCGGGCGCGGTGGCTAGGGTCGAGTACTGGCTCGCGCCGAGCTCGGGCAGCGGCGTGAACCAGAGCAGGACCGCGAGCACGGCCAGACCCGCCGCGGCGGCAATCCCGAACCGCGCCGCCGTCGCGTAACGAGCCCGGGCGGGCGGTTTGGGCCCGTTCAGCTCGCGGTCGAGCCGTTCGAAGCCGCCCTCGGCGGAGACGTCCGCGGTGCGCCGCGCGCGCAGGGCCGCGTGCAACTGCTGTTGATCTTTGAGCTCGCGCCGGCACGTGATGCACGCGCGCGCGTGCTCCTCGACGGCCTCGCGTTCGGCTTCGCCGAGCGTGCCGTTCACGAGCCAAGGCAACAACTCGAACGCGCGGCTGTGGGGCAGCGGTGCGCTTCCCGTCACGGCATGTCCTTGCCGAGCGACGGCAACACCTTCTTCAACTTGGCGCGAGCGTGAAACATCCGAGTCTTCACCGTGTTGACGGGGCAGGCCGCGATCGTAGCGATTTCCTCGTAAGAGCAGCCGTAGAAGTACGTGAGCTCGACGACGGCACGATGCTCGGCCGACAAGTGCCGCAGGGCCGCGTCGAGCAGGTCGCGTAGATCCCGGTCGTCGCTTTGTTCCGCCAGCGCGTCGGAACGTTCAATCAGCTCGTCGTACGGAGCGGCCGAAAACCGGTCCGTCCAGCGCCGAGATGCCGCGAGGAGCTTCAACGCCTTGCGGTACCCGATGCCCATGATCCAAGTCGAAACGCTCGAGCGCCCGCCGAACGAGCGGCTGTTGCGCCACACGACGAGCATCACGTCGTTGACGCCCTCCTGAGCGAGCTCCAGCCGGCCCGTGATGCGGTAGATGAAACGCAGCAATGGGTGGTAATAGGTGGTGTAGAGCTGACGCAACGCGTGGCGGTCGCCGTGCGCGATGCGCTCGAGCAGAGCGAGGTCGGTGGCGTCGTCGGAGAACCGCGCCCGGGCCGGACGAATGCTCAACCCTTGCTCCATATTGTTCTCGTCGTTCCCCCGCCGCCGAGCTTTAGTCTACGCACGGCCGTGACAAGTTGCACAACCGCGCCCGCGCGAAGCTCGCGCTCAGGGTCGCTCCGCGTAGCGTGCGGCCACTTTAGTGAAATCCGCGGCCACGCTCTTGGGATCGTGCGGGGGCGTGAAGACGGCGTGGACCAAGCCCGCGGGATCGAGCAGAACGACGTTCGACGAGTGACTGACGAGATAGTTATCGCCGGCCTCGCCTTCGGGCACTTCGTAGAGCGTTTCCGTGGCCTGCGCCAAAGCGGCCAAAGCTTCGGGCGAGCCGGTCAGGCCGCGGAACTCCGGATCGAAATACGCGACGTACTCACGCAAGCGCGCCGGCGTATCGCGCTTCGGGTCGACGGAGACGAGGTAGTAGTCGGCGTGCGGCGCAAGCGGCTCGGCCGCGAGCAGCTTCTTCAGATTCGCGAGCTCGACGAGCGTGAGCGGGCACACGTCGGGGCAATACGTGTAGCCGAAATAAAGGAACGACCAGCGTCCTGCGAAGTCGCCCGGGCGAAACGGCTCACCGCGCTCGTCGACGAGCTCGGCCGCCGGCAGCGGTCGCGGCGTCGCGAGAACGTAGCCGGCGCCGATCTCGAGCGGCGCCTGCGCGCGCGTTCCGACGAGCAGCCAAGCCGCGATTCCGAGCGCGGCCGCGGCGGCTGCGATGGCTGCGGCCGGAAGACGCACGGCGCCCTAATGGGCCGCGTGCGGCGCCGGCGCGCCGGCGCGCGCGTCGACCACGGGCACCTCGACCTCGACGACCCCGCCGCCCGCGAAGCGCAGCGAGAGTGCGACGTGCGTGCCGGCCTCGAGCGGCTTGCTCACGTCGACGAGCATCAAGTGCCGGCCGCCCGGCTCGAGGCGGACCGCCTCGCCGGCGGGCACTGCAAGTTCGGCAAGGCGTACCATGCGTTGCAAGCCGGCTTCGGCCACGTGCGTGTGGATCTCGACGGCGCCCGCGGCCGGCGTCGCCGCGCCGACGAGCCGGTCGCCGCCTGCGCTCACGATCGTGAGGTACGCGGCGGCCGTACGCGCGCCCGGAGGCGTAGCGCGAATCCAGGCGTCCGAGACGGCCGGAGGCTCGGCTGCGGCCACGGCGGTGCACAGCGACAAGGCCACGAGAATGCGAACGAACGAGGTCATACACCGGCCCACTTCGGGGGACGCCATCCTACCGTTTCGGGCGCCTCGGCGCCGGTCCGGGAACCTTTCGCAGGGCTGCCGCGAATAGGCTTTGAGGAAGAATGCTGCGGATGAGCCAATTCGATCGAGATCAGGGCGAGCCTAATTCGGGCGACCCCGTCGACGTGCGACTGCTCGCGGAGATCGCGGCGGGCGTCGAGGACGCGTTCGTCGAGCTCTACCGGCGTAGGCAGAACGACGTCTACCGGTTTGCGTTCGCCATGGCGAGGTCGCGCAGCTTCGCCCAAGACGTGACACAAGAGGTCTTCTTGAACGTGCTCGAGAACGCGAGTCGTTTCGACAGCAACAAAGGCTCGGTTCGAGCCTGGCTCTTCGGCTGCGCTCGCTACGTGACGCTCGACCGGCTGCGTCTCGAGCGGCGTTGGACCGACGACATGCCGCCCGAAGCCGCGACGTTCGACGGGGACGAGCGCTTGCTCGCGGACCAGCGCGTCGAGCGCTTGCACGCCGCGATCGCGCGGCTCCCCGTCGAGTATCGCGAGGCGCTCGTGCTCGCGGAGCTGCAAGAGCTGACGTATGCCGAAACGGCGGTCGTGCTCGATTGTCCCGTCGGCACCGTCCGTTCGCGTTTGCACCGCGCGCGTGCGTTGCTCGCAGCGATGCTCGACGAGAACGATCCGGCCAAGGCCGATGCCGGCGAGAACTTGCAACCGTTACAGGCCCGAGAGGTGTGCTCATGAGCGATGCGCCGAACGACGCCGGTCGTCTGCAAGCCGATCTCGCACAGCTGCGCGCAGCGCTGCGCAAGATCGAAGCGCCCGCGCTCGACGAAGACGCCGTGCGCGCGAAGTTTCGCGACGCGCAGCGCCTACGGGCGCCCAAGATCGCGGCCGGGCGCGCCGGCGGCTCGTGGCGGCACCCCCTCGCTGCCGCAGCCGCCGTCGTGCTCGCCGTCGGCGCTGCGGTGACGGCCGTCGTGTGGCGCGGCGAGCGTGCCGAGCCGACGGCGGCTGCCGCCGACGCTCCGTCGGACGCGCCGTTTTCCGTCAGCGCTTTTCAGCCGCTGTCGAGCTCGCCGCGGCTCGCGTCGTCTTCGTACAGCGTCGTGCGCGTGCGGATTCCGCTTTCGGCATTCGCGGCCGTGCCCGGCACCGAGCAGGGCGGCAGCATCGAAGCCGATTTGTTGGTGGGCGAGGACGGCCTTGCCCGTGCAATTCGTTTCAACGAGGCGGACGCGCTCGCCGTGTCCGTCGCCGATCAATGATCCGGAGGATCGTCATGAGCTCGAAGTCCACGTGGTCGACTGTCATCGCGGCCGGCTTGTACGCAACCGCCGCCCTCGCGCAAACGCCGCCCGCACCGCCGGCGCCGCCTGTGCCGCTGCCCGAAGGGGACAAGTTGTTCGTCCTCGAAGGTCTGCCGCCGCTAGCGACGATGGGTGCACGCGTCGACTTCATCCGCAGCGAAGGCGGCGTGCCCGGGCCCGTCGTGAAGGGCAAGCCGTATAGCGCGCGCGCCGTCACCGAGTCGACGCAGGCGCTTGCGGACGGCAACCGCATCACGCAGCGCAACGAAGCGGCGCTGTTCCGCGATTCCGCAGGACGCACCCGGCGCGAAGAGACGCTGACCGGCTTCGGTCAGTTTCAAGTCGGCGAGCCCGTGACGATGATCAACATTTACGATCCGGCCTCCGGCAAGGGTTACGTGCTCGATCCCAATGCGCGCACGGCGCGCGAGATCCGGCCGTTCCAAGTCGCGTTCGCGCAGGCGAGCGATGCCGTCGAAGCCGGGAAGGCTGGTTTGACGACGTGGAACGTCGCGGTGCCGGCGCCCGCGCCGCTGCCCGCGCCCGGCGCGGTGTCCGGGCCCGTCTCCGTGTCCGGGTCCGTCGCCGTCGATCGCGACGTGACCGTCGTTCGTACGCGTGAGAATGGCCGAGAAGACATCCGCGTTTTCTCGGCGGCGGGTGTAGCCGGGCCGGGCGCTGCGGTGTTTCCGTCCGGAACGACCGGAGCATACGAGCCCGCCGAGGATCTCGGTGAGCAGGTGCTCGAAGGGTTGCTCGTCAAAGGCACGCGAATGACGGACACGATCCCCGCCGGCACGATCGGCAACGAGCGGCCGATCGAGATCGTGACGGAGCGTTGGTACTCGGAGCAGCTCGACGCGATGGTCCTGCAGCGGTTCTCGGATCCGCGCGTCGGAGAAACGACGTATCGCTTGGTCAACGTCGTGCTCGGGGATCCGTCGCCGGATTTGTTCCAAGTGCCGCAAGGGTACGAGATCAAGGCGCCCGAGATGCCGCGGGCCGGCCTGCGCGTCGCGCCGCCGCCGGGGGGCGGCGCGATTCAGTTCAGCTTGCAGCCGCCGGCGCCGGGCGCGCCCGCACAGTGACGAGACGGGCGCGGGTTAACAGCCCGTGCCCGGCTTGATGCCGATCAGCTTGTCGACGACGAGCCGCTCGGTCGGCGCCGCCGAGCCGTGGGCTGCGACGAGGTGCGCTTCGACGGTCGTCAGCGCGACTTTGCCGCGCGCGTTCATGGTTCGGTGATGGCGCCGCAAGTCGCGATACGCGCCCGTTTCGGCGACGGAGAGCGTCAGGCCCGTCAAGCATTCCTTGAACGTGGCACCGTGCTCGGTCAAAGCGCTCTCGCCCTTGAGCGTGATGCGGTCGTCGAAGAGCGGCTCGCCGGCGTCGCGAGCGAGCACGTGCTCGAGCGGTGACGCGACGCGTAGCTCGAGGTGTGTGTCGTCTCGAACCGAAAGACGCCGCTCGGGTCCCGCGCCTCGCAACACGGTCTCCGCCGAGACCTCGTCCCACGACCAAAGCCCGAGCGCGTATGTCGCCGACGCGGTTTGCACCGTCGCGTTCGCCGCATCGTCGACGAACTTCTGGCGAAAGAAGAACCGGCCATCGGAGCGCAGCCACAGCGTCGCTTCGATTGTCGTGCAGTTGCTGCACGGAAATTCGCCGGAGTAGACGCCGACGAGAGTCGCGGGCATCGGCGTGCGCACCTCCGCCTGATCGGCGGAGTCGCGGCCGCAGCCGCTGAACGGCAGGGCAGCGGCGATCAACAGCAGGGCAGGCACACGGCGCAACATTCGCGCATCTTCGGCACGCGAACGCCCCCCGCCTATTAAATAGGTCACGTTCGCCGGGTGCCTTCGCGCTTCGTTCTACGGACTTGTGACGCCGCGCGCACGGCCTGGACCGCCGCCGGCGCGTTCCCTTAGAGTTCGCGGGCCATTCTGTCCAAAGGACAACGCCCGTGAACGCTCGCGTCATGCCCGGCCTCTACCAGTTCACAGCGCGGTTCTTCGTCGTATTCCTCGCGTTGACGGTCTGGGCATTCTGGCCGAGCTACTTCGCGCGGCTCTTCGAGCAGCCGAATGCCTGGTTTCACGCGCACGGCATCGTGCTCGCGCTCTGGCTCGGGCTGCTCGTCGTGCAGGCGCAGCTGATCCGCACGCAGCGGCGCTCATGGCATCGCCAGCTCGGTAAGCTGTCGTACGTCATCGCGCCGGCCGTCGTCGTGATCACGACGGTGTTCATCCATCAACGTGTGTCGCCGGGCCTCGTCGGCCGGCCCGAATTGCCGCCGATGGCGCTGCACTTCTTGGCGCTGACGCTGCTATCGCTCGTAGCGTTCGCGTTGTTCTACGGTTTCGCGATCGCGCGGCGCCGCGACTCGCAGACGCATGCGCGCTGGATGTTGTGCACAGTGTTCCCGTTGGTGACGCCCGTGACGGACCGGCTCATCGGCGCGCATCTGAGGTCGCTCGTTCCGCTGGTGCCGCGCATCGACGGCAACCCGATCTTGCCGACGGTCGGCTTTGCGCTGGCCGACCTAGTGCTGCTTGCGCTCGCCGTGTGGGATTTTCGAGCGAACCGCCGGTTGAATGTTTTTCCCGTCGCGCTCGGCGTGCTGCTCGTCTATCACGTCGCCACGCTGACGTTTCATCGATTGATCCCCTGGAATGCGTTCTGCGTCTGGTTCCTGGGGCTGCCGCTCTCTTAGGCGGCAAGAGCCGCGCGCGCCGTGAAAGCGCGCGCGGCCGAAGCGGCTAGAACGAATAGCGTGCGTGGATGCCGATGCCGTCGGCGTCGCCTCCAAACGTGAGTCCGACTCCGGCCGAGAACTGCTCGGTGAAGTTGTAGCGAGCGATCGCTTGCAGCGACGTGTCGCTGTCGGCCACGTCCACGTACAAGAGACCGCCTTCCAACTCGAACTCGTCGGTAACGCGAGCGCGGATGCTCGCCTGCAACCCCAACCCGTCGTCGTCGGCACTGACGGCGCCGAAATCTACGCTCGTGTCGATATAGAGCACGCGGCCGTAGATATCGATGTCTTCCCTGAGCGGAAAGACGTAGCCCGCGCCCAGCGTCCACGTGTCGATGTCGAAGTCGTTGTTGAAGGGGCCACCGAGATCGCCGTCGGCGGTGCCGAAGGACGCATACACGTGCCAGTCGTCGTTGATTTCGAACGAACCCGCGAGCGTCAACCCGTCGCCGTCACCCTCGACGTTGCCGAAATCGAAATCAGCCTCCTCGTAACCGAGTTGGACGTAGTTGTAGCTGAATTGCGCCGATTCCGGCCGTGCAGCAGATTCTTGCGCTTGGCCGAAGGCAGGCAACACCAACGCCGTGCACAGCAACGCTCGTGATACTCCGTTCTTCATCTTTCCTCCTGTGGAAATCGGGCGGACACCCAAGCGAAATGATAAAGCACGGCAGCGTGCGCGTGTGTCGCGCGCGCGTCGCAAAACGGCGACGGATTGCTTTTCTAGCTAGCGTGTCGGCGAAGATCCGCCGGACGCAGCGTGCTCGCGTGCGGCGAGATCCTCGATGATCGCGAACCACGCCTCGTAGCTGCCGGCCTGCTGGCCGCCCGACAAATACTTGCCGTTGATCACGAGCGTCGGCGTGCTCTGAACGCGATAGCGAGTCACGAGCTCGTCGGCGCGCTTGACCTTCGCGTTGACGGCGAACGAGTTGAACGTGTTCTTGAACGTCGCAGCATCGACACCGAACTTCGCGAAGAACGCAGCGAGCTTCTCTTCCGTGTCGAGGCGGTTGCCGTTGGCGTGAAACTCGTTGAAGAAGGGGCCTTCCATTTCGTCGAGCTTGCCGAGCGCTTCGGCCGTGTAATAAGCGCGCGCGTGGACCGGCGACTCGGGATGGTTCTCCCACTGCGCGGGCACGCGGACGAAGTTGACGTAGTCGGGTTTGCGCGCAAGCCAGGCCTGCAAGCGCGGCTCGAATCCGGCGCAGGCGGGGCAGCCGAACATGAACACCTCGGCGACCTCGACCTTGCCGGGGTCCGTGCTCGTCGGCTGTGCCTGTGGGAGGAGCGTGTAGTGCTTCCCGGCCTCGAACGGCGGCTTGGCCGGCTGCGGTTGGGCGCTCCCCTGCGCCGCGCCGAAGGCGGCCGCAGCGACGAGAACGAGTGTGCGCAAGGCTCTGGATGTCACGTTCGAGCTCCTTAAACCCTTGTTTCTTGGGCATTAACCGCCCAACCGCCCAAGAGCTTAGCTGCCGCCCCTGGGCATCAGCAACGCGCCACTGCTCGTCCCGAGAAATCCTTTGTTTCGGCTGGGCTGAACCTTGACGACCGTTGCTTGGGACTCATGACCCGGAGTGGAGGGCTTCTCGGCCCTCGTCGATCAACAAGAACCGGAGGGGGACATGAGAAAGTCGTTAGGGTTTGTGGTGCTCGGTGTCGTTGCGGCTTTGAGCGGGGCGGCAGTCGCCGACGACGATCATGGCGGACACAACCGGCAGCAGCGGGTGTTTCGCGCGCAGCTCGTCGGCTTCAACGAGGTGCCGGCCGTATCGACCGCGGCGCGTGGGCAGTTCTATGCCGTCCTCAACAAAGAGGAAACCGAGCTGCGGTATTGGCTGAGCTACTCGGACCTCACATCGCCGGCGTCGCAGTCGCACATCCACGTCGGCCAGCATCACACGAACGGCGGCATCAGCGTGTGGCTGTGCGAGGGGACGCTGCAGTCGCCCTCGGCGAGCACGCCCGCGTGTGCGCCGAACACCACGACCGAGCCGATCACCGGAGTCCTGACCTCGCTCGAGGTCGTCGGTCCGGCGGCGCAGGGTATTGCGGCGACCGAGTTTGCCGAGCTGATCGCGGCGCTGCGTGCGGGTGCGGCTTACGCGAACGTTCATTCCGTCGCCGCAGTGGCGGGCAACGTCGCGTTTCCGGGCGGCGAGATTCGCGGCCAAGTTCATTGATCGGAGTACCCTGCGGGCTCTGCCCGCAGGGTTTTCTTTGCGCTACGGCGTTCGCGTGACCGCCGTGCCGTACGCGATGAACTCGGCCGAAAACATCGGGCGCTGCGCGCGCCAGTCCTCGGACAAGGACGCCGTCTCGAGGCGCACGTTCACGACGTGCGTCGCACCGAGGCGGCGCGCTTCTTTCTTCATTCGCACGATCGCTTCGCGGCGCCCGCGCTCGAGCAGCGACTCGTAGCTCATGATGTTGCCGCCGATGAGGCTCTTCAGGCTCGCGGCGACACGCTTGAAGTAGTCCTCGGCGATCACGACGGAGCCGACGACGAGCGCGGCGTTGCGGACGCTGCCGGCCGCCGCCGCGCCACGATCGCTGGAGACGGCGATGTCGCGAAGGTCCTCCTCGTCGGCGGCAAGCTGGCGGAAATGTCGCTGCTCGTTTGCGCGTCCCGCGAACAAGCCGATCGCGAGCAGCACGACGAAGAACCCGATTTGGATGATGCCGTCCACGTGGCCTCAGCTCACGACGACGGCCGTGCCGTACGCCATGACCTCCGCTGCGCCGGCCGCGATGTTCGACGTCGAGAAGCGAATGTTCACGACGGCATTGGCGCCCGCGGCGCGCGCTTGCTCGACCATGCGGTCGAGCGCCTCCGTGCGCGATTCGTTGAGCAGGTCCGTATAGCTCTTGAGCTCGCCGCCGACGAAATTCTTGAGGCCCGCCAGGATGTCTTTGCCCGCGTGTTTGCTGCGCACCGTCGAGCCCTGCACAAGGCCGATATGGCGCGTAATGGTCTTGCCGGGCACGGTCTCGAGCGTCGTCAATTCCATCTTGGCAGGCTCCCGTCGGTCAGGTGGCGGCAGTGTGCCATAGCGCAGGCGCTTGGAAAGCGAGGGGCGATTTGCCGAAACAGGGCTCAAATGTCACAGTTCCGGACCATGTCACGCCCCTACGTCTTGGCCTTGCTGGCCGGCAGCGTCGCCGCCGCGAGCGCGTCCGCGCATCACGGCATCGCGAATTTCGATCTCAACAAGGACATCGCGATCCGCGGCACGGTCGCGAAACTGGCTTTCGTGAACCCGCATTCGTGGCTGTACGTCAACGTCGTGGGCGACGACGGCAAGACCACGGAGTGGCAGTGCGAGATGCGGGCCGCGACGGTGCTGCGCCGCTCGGGCTGGAGCGAGGCCATGTTCACGGCGGGCTCGATCGTCAGCATCACGGGCTCTCCGGATCGCAACGAGCCGAATACCTGTTACTTGGGCACGATCACGTTCGCGGACGGCACGAGCATGGATCGCTACGGCCAACGCCAAAAGGCGGACACTGCGGTCGCCGCCGATCGCCCCGAGCGGCTGCCGAACGGCAACTTGAACTTGAGCGGCGATTGGGCCGGCGAGCAGCGCGTCATGACGGACCGCCGCGGCATCAGCGGCGCGCTCGTGCCGATCAGCGTCGCGGATCGCCTCGAAGCCGGCGCCGTGCCCGAAGGCGGCCGCGCGTTCCCCGGCTCGCGCGGCACTCCGGAGTCGCTGGCCGACGATGCGATACGCGCGGCCTGGACACGGCCGAGCCCCGTTCCGCTGACGGATGCGGGCCGCGCGGCGGCGGAAGGTTTCGATCCGTCGTCGCAGGACAATCCGCGGCTGCGCTGCGAGCCTACGAACATCCTGTTCGATTGGGGTTTCGAAACGTTCACGAACCGCGTCACGCAGGACGAGAACGCGATCCGCATTCAGTACGGCACGCCCGGCATCGACCGCACGATTCACTTGAACGAGACGCAGCATCCTGCGCAGATCGAGCCGAGCGTCGCGGGCCACTCGATCGGCCGCTGGGAAGGCGACGTGCTCGTCGTCGACACGGTCGGCTTCAAGCCCGGAGTGTTGTCGGCCGACGGCTATACGATGCACAGCGATCAACTTCACGTCGTCGAGCGGTTCACGCTCGATCGCTCGAGCGGCGCGCTCGCGCTGAAGCGCGAGTACGCGGCCGAGGACCCGTCGTATTTCACGGGACAATTTCGCGGCGCGGACACCGCGTACGTTGCCGATTTGCCGTACGAGACGCCGACCTGCGACGACTTGAGCTTCAAGTCGGGCGTCGGCACGGCAGCCGCGGCCTCGGCGGAGCCGGCGCCGGCTGAGACGCCTACCGTTCCGTCGAAGTCCTGGTGGATGTTCTGGAAGTAACTTTCCGGAACCAGTTCGAAGTCAAACAGTCGGAGCTTCCGTGGCCACTACAGACAGCAAACCCAGCGTTCCTTCGCCCAGCGCAGGCGAGTCGAAGTCGACGAGCCGCGCCAAATGGTGGATCTCGGAGCTGATCTCGCTCGCGATCGTGCTAGCCGCCGTGACGGCCGCGCGCTCGTCGCTCGCGGATCACTACTACGTTCCGTCCGGCTCGATGGAATACTCGTTGATGCCGGGCGACCGCGTCATCGTGAACAAGATGTCGTACGGGTTCCGAATCCCGCTCACGAAGATCGACATTTTCGGCTCGTCGACGCCGGAGCGCGGCGAGATCGCCGTGTTCGACTCGCCCGAGGATGGCAAGACGCGCTTGATCAAGCGCATCGTCGCGATCGGCGGCGATCATGTCTCCGTCGTGAACGGTCAGCTCTCGATCAACGGCAAGTCTCTCGGCGACCGCGAGACCGAGCACTTCGGTGCGCGCGAGGCGCATCTGAATCTCACGTCGGAGCGGCATTACAACCAAGGCGGTGGACCGAACTTCGAGATGGACGTCCCAACCGGCATGGTCCTCGCGATGGGCGACAACCGCGGCAACAGCAACGACGGCCGCAAGTTCGGCTTCATCAGCGAGAAAGAGCTGTTCGGCCGCGCCGTCGGTATCTACTACAGGCGCGGCGACGGCTTCACCTGGAAGCCGCTGTAGGATAGCAAACAGAACGATCTTTGCCGTGATAGCAGTCGCCGCTGCGCGCCAGATGCGCGACCAAAGTCCGCGTACCGTTTTGGTCGACAAAACCGTTCACCCGCCACACGTCGAGATCGAAGTCACGCACTAAGTCGTGGAACGTACTCGGGTCCGTGCGCTTGGATGGACTCTCCACGAGCTGAACCCGGCACATGCTCGTTCTGCATTCGACTTGCATGGTCACTAGCTGCAAGTTGGCTTGGGCTAACTGACCCAGAATGTGCCCCTCCATTCCAGTCGCCCAAAGTGGATCGACGCGCTCGGCAGCAAACGCCTGCTCGATCCCGGCCATCCCGGGCTCTATGAGCGCCCGCGCACTTTGCGCTTTTTGCTCCATCGGCGTGAGCACAACTTGATCCGGAAGCAGCACGGGCGGTTCGGTCGGATCGTCGGCTGCCGGTTCATCAGAGAGCACCGGCGCGTCGTCGATGGCCGGCGTCGCGCGGCTTTCAGGCGTAGCTATGACAGGCGCGACGGGCGGAGGAACTTGTATCTGACCGTCGGGCTCTCGGTCCCACGGAATCAACCAGACGAGCACGATCAGAACCGCTGTCGCGATCAAGACCTTGCGCATGATTGCCTCCGCGTCAGTGACGCCGCTAGTAGTACGTCAGCGTCTCGATTCCCGTTCCTGCTTTGAACGTCCTCGTGACCTTCGCGGTGGCGAGGTCGACGACCGAGACCGTGCCGTCGCCGTGATTCGCGACGAGCGCCGTCTTGCCGTCGGCCGAGAAGCCGATGCCCATCGGCGAAGCCCCGACCGTAAGACGGCGTTGCGGTGCACGCAGATTCGCCGCGTCGAAGACATTGATCGACGAGCCCGCCATCGTCATGAGCCATTGGCCGTCCGGCGAGTAGTACGCCTTGTACGCAGGGTCCGTCGTGTCGGTCAGCGCAATGCGCTCGAGTACGGAGTCGGTCGCGGTATCGATGACGGCGATCTCGGGCCGTGCGAGATCCATCGCGATCGCGCGTTTCCCGTCCGGCGACGCGGTGATGCCTTGCGTGCCTCGCGGCATGGGCACGGTACCGACCTGCTTACGCGATTTCAGATCGATCACGGTCACGAACAGCTTGTCGTCCTTGTTCGCGACATAGGCTTTGCTGCCGTCGGGCAGCACGGCGATCCAGTGGCCCGAGCCTTCGTGATCGATGGCGGCCACTATGCGTCCCGCGGCGGGGTCGACGACGAGAATCTTGCGCTCGAGCTCGGCCGTCACGTAGAGCATGCCGTTGCCGTCGATCTGCAGGCCGTGCGGCGAGCGATACGGCGAGAGATCGATGACTTTCGCGACCTTGCGCTCGCGAAGATCGAGCACGTAGAGCTCGTGTCCCGGCTCGGGGTTGCGCCCATAGATGCCGGGGCCGTAGATCGGGACGTACGCGAAGCGGTGGTCGGCCGACAGCGCGAAATCGTGCGGGTTTTTCGGCAGCTCGAGGCTCGAGCGCTCGGCGAGCGAGGCTGGATCGAAGAACCGGACGTGACCGCCGAGCTTGTCGACGAGCAAGACGCCTTCGGTTCCGGTCGTATGGTTCAGGCTCTCGCCGAGCGTCGGCAGCGCCGTGGCGCACGCCAGGGCGGCGGCAATCGATCGAAGCATGGTGTTCCCCCTTCCGCGGCCCGTAGGGCCGAGCGGTTCAGCCTATCGTAAATCGCGGCGGCCGGCGGGGGGGAGAGAGTGCCGGCCGCCGCGTGGCGCACTACGCGAGCTGGCCGCGATTCAATCTCGCGAAAATCAAGCTCACGATCACGCCGAAACCTACGAGAGTCAGCACGAGATTCGCGAAGCCGCCGATCCACGGCAGGTTGATCGCGACGATGACGATGACGAGGCCGACGAGCAGCGTCATGGCCCAGTGCGCCGGGCGCTCGGGATTGCTCAGCACGCCGCGGCCGATGATTTGCGCGATCACGGCCTTCGAGAAGTAGAGACCGATCGCGCCGGCCAGGAACGTCAGCAGGCCGAGCGGGATACCGACGATCGTCACGCAGAAGATCACTGCGGCGACGGGCATCGTCACGGCTGCAGCGAGGCCGATACCACCCGACTGCAGCACGGCCACGACGTTCGGCAGCGACGCGGTGCGCACCGCCGGGAACACCCACAGCAACAGCAGGCCCGTGACGAACGCGCCGGCGAGGCGGATGACCTGATTCACGTAGTAGCCGACCGTCTCGTAGTGGTTGCGGCGTCGCTCGCGCTCGACGATCTGCTCGTCGACGTTGCCGCCGACGGTGGCGCCGTCCGCGACGGTGAGATCGCCGACCGAGTCGACATGCGCCGTGACGTTCCCGCCGATACGCGCGGTCGGCTGGACCGTCATCGTGCCGGCGTAGCCGTCGGCGTCGCCTTCGACGGCGCCGCCGATGGTGACTCTGTTGCCGAAGCCTCGGAAGTCGACGCCGACACGGCCTTCCAGATCGACGCTTTCGCCGAAGCCGAAGGCGTTGCCCGCGACGTTGGCGGCCGAGGCGATCTCGAGGGCGTTCGCGAAGCCGTAGAGGTCGCGGCCGACGCGGGCGTTGCCGAACGACAGCTCCCGGGCCCCGCTGAGCACCGTGCCGCCGACGGTGCCCTCGACCGTGACCGTTTGCGCGCCCGTGATGAGGTTGCCGCTGACGTTGCCGCGCACCAGGACGTCCTGGCCGAACGCGAGCAAATCGCCGTTGACGTCGCCGTCGATCGTCACGGATTGGCCCATTGCGAGCAGCGTGTCGTTGATCGTCTCACCGGCCGGCACGGTCACGGCGCCTTCGCTGCGCCGCACCTCGAACGCGTGGCCGGTCGACGGCAACGCCGCGGCGACGGCGAGCATCGCTGCCGCTGCGCCCATGAAGACGCGCCGCCGCCCCGCGGAAAACGCGATCCACGAGATGAACGCGAGCACTAGCGCCGCGCCGATGAAGTTCAACGTTGCAGTCAACATGGCAGTTCCCTCGGAAAAGATGAATGTCGTGATGTCGATGACACGCCCGACGAGCGCGTCCGATGCGAATGGGCTCAACCACCCGACCTCGGCCGGGATGGCTGCGGAGACCGTGCTCCAAAAGGCCTGGCTGAAGCCGCCGATCAGCACGATGCTCGCGATGAGCACGACGAAGTCGCGCGCGCGCGGCGGCGGAACGAACTGCGGAATCGGCGCCACGTCTTCGACGTCTCGCAGTGCCCTGCGTAAAACGAACGTTTCGTCGCGCAACGCTTCGAGGCGTGCGCGGCAAGCCGAGCACGTCGCTACGTGCTGCTCGATGACTCGGCTCTCGCGCGCCGACGACTCGCCGTCGGCGTGAATCGAGAGGGCGACGGGAGAAGGGCAGCTCATGACGGTTCCTCCTGCAATGCTCTACCGCGGATATCCGTATCCGCGTCCGTGAGCGCTTGGCGCAGCAGTTGCTTGGCTCGGCACAAGAGCACGCCAACGTGGTTACGCGTGATGCCGAGGGTCTTGGCGATGTCGTCGTAATCGGCGTCGCCGAAATAGGCGAGGGCGAGCGGCACGCGATAGCGCTCGGGCAGCTTCGCGACTGCGGCATTGACGGCCGAAGCGCGTTCCGCGGTCAGCGCGGCGCCGAGGCCGTCGACGCCGGGGGATTCTGCCGCCGCGGCTTCCTCTGCTTCGCTGCCGAACAGCGCGCGTTCTTTGCTGCCGCGGCGCAGTAAGTCCATGCAGTAGTTGCGGGCGATGCTCATGATCCAAGCGGCAAACGATTGCGTCGCGTCGTAGCTCGCGTACGCGCGGTAGGCCCGAGCAAATGCCTCTTGCGCCGCATCGTCGGCGCGGTCGGCAGTGCCGAGGAGCTGGCGGCACAACGCTCGTACTTGCCGGTAATGAGCCGCATAGTGTCCTGCAAAGGCCGCCTCCTTCGTCATTCCAGAGTCCTGAATCCGCTAGTCATGGGTAATACGGCCGGCCCCCGGAATTCATTACAGTAACGCCATGGCGGAGTCCCGGAACCTAGCAGCCGCGCGGCGTTCGATGGCTGAAGCCGAGTCCGGCTTCGGCTCGGCCGAGGGCTTGGCTCGCCTCGCCGACGGCCTCGAGCGGCTGGCGGACCTCATCGACGGGGGTAGGGGCCCCGAGGCGACGACGGCGGCCAACCTCGCGTCGAGCTACGCGAGCCGCTTCTACGACCGGGTACGGCGCAGGCTCGAGCAGGATGCCCAGGTTCCGGAGCCCGACCTCGAGCGCTACTTCAAGCTCGTGCTCGCGTTCGATCAAGTCGGCTCCGCGCTGCCGCAGGCGGCCGCCGATTTGAAGATTGCCGTCGTCGAGGCGCTCGTCGAGCGCTACTACGAAGGTCACCCGCCCGAGCAAAAGCGCGCCGCGCTCGCGCAGCTCGCGGCGCTGCGCGCGGAGCGCTGAGCCGCTAGAACTCCGCCTTCGCGAGATCGGCCAAGATCGTCTCGCGATAGAGGGGCAGCGACCAACCTTCGCGCTCGAGCTCGTCGAGCCGCGCTTCGGCCTTGCGCAGATACTCGCGTTTGCTGCCGTAGAGCTCGCGCAGCTTCGCTTGCGAGAACGGCTCCTGATACACGCTCAAACGGCACATGATCTGCGCGCCTTGCAGGCCGTTCGCGCGCACGTACTCGCTCGGGTTCGCGATGACGGGATCGGCCGCCGTGTTCACGGGCGCGTACTTGGCCGTCGGCACGTCGACATACGGGTTGCGAATGCCGCCGAGCGGGTTACCGTTCGCGTCGAGCACCATCGTCGAGCCGTCATTGCTCTCGTCGCGATCGAGCAGGATGCGCGCCGCGCGCGGCGGTGCGACGCCTTCGTCGACCCACCGCATCAAATGGTGCAGCGTCAGCCCGAAATACGCCTGCGTCAGCATGGTCGAGAGCGGCTTCGTGCACGGGTTTGGCAGCAGGCGCGCGTTGTCGCGCGAGTCGACGTGCCCGATCGCTGCGTACTCATAGAGGCGGAACTGCTTGCCCGGCTCGTCGCTGTCCTGCCGGCG
>Ga0315912_10001500_pt1 | contig 28312 bp, 26 predicted proteins | sample VfabasoilMG_FD_204469 | JGI IMG/M metagenome (GOLD analysis project Ga0315912, IMG submission 204469) | Garden soil microbial communities collected in Santa Monica, California, United States - V. faba soil | ecosystem: Environmental > Terrestrial > Soil > Garden | place: USA: California...
CACGACGAAGGCCATTTGATCGGGCATCGCCTGTTCTTCGGTCTGCCGCCCGGCAGCAGCTCGCGCGGCGATGCCGCCCGCTCGCGCGCCACCATCACCGAGCTCGCCTTCGTGCCCGACGAAGTCCACGACGGTCCGTGCGTGCTGGCGCTGGCGGTGCCGGCCATCGGCGGTGACGCCGTGCCCAGCCAACCGATTGTGTATCCTCTGACGCCATGAGTGCGGTGCCGGGGGGCGTGAGCAGTGAGCTGATGGGTGGCGATCCGCTGCCGCAGTTCTCCGTGTCGCGCGACTTCGCGCTCGACAACGACGCCGCCGACATCCTGGCGCGCTTCCGCAAACAGTTCGAGCTGCCGGTGAATTCCTCCGGGCTGCCGTTGAACTATCTCTGCGGCCACTCGCTGGGGCTGGCGCCGCGCGCCGCGCTCGACTACGTGAGCGACGAGCTGGCCGATTGGGCCTCGCTCGGCGTCGCCGGACATCACACGGCCGCGCGTCCGTGGATCGACTACGCGCAGAATTTCACCAAGGGCCTGCAACACGTCACCGGCGCACAGGCGAACGAAGTCGTCGCCATGAACTCGCTGACCGTGAACCTGCACCTGTTGATGGCGTCGTTCTACCGGCCCGTCGGCATGCGCGACAAAGTGCTCATCGAGGCCGGCGCGTTCTCGTCGGACCGCCATGCCGTGCTGGGCCAGCTCGCCTGGCACAAGCTCGACGAGAAGGACGCGCTGGTCGAGATCGAGCCGCGCGCCGGTGAGGACTGCCTGCGTATCGAGGACATCGAGGCGAAGATCGCAGAGCTCGGCCCGCAGCTCGCGCTGGTGCTGTGGCCCGGCGTCCAATACCGCACCGGGCAGTTCTTCGACTGCGCGCGCATCACCCGCGCCGCGCACGCCGTGGGCGCCCTCGCGGGGTTCGACATGGCGCATGCCATCGGCAACCTGCCGCTTTCGCTGCATGCCTGGGACATCGACTTCGCCGTGTGGTGTTCGTACAAGTATCTGAACGCCGGCCCCGGCGCGATTGCCGGCGCTTTCATTCACGAGCGTCATTTCGAGAATTCTCCGGTGCGACTCTCGGGCTGGTGGGGACATGACCCCAAGACGCGCTTCCAGATGCTGCCCGATTTTCGAGCCGCGACCGGCGCCGCCGGCTGGGCCGTGAGCAATCCGCCTGTCTTCTCGGCAGCACCCCTGATCGCCTCGCTCGAGATGTTCCGCGATGCCGGCATCGAAGAATTACGCGCCAAGTCCATTCGCCTGACCGCCTATGCCGAGCGCCTGATGCGCGAGCGCTGCGGCCAGGAGATCCGCATCATCACGCCCGAGAACGTCGAGGAGCGTGGCGCGCAGTTGAGCTTCCGCGTGAACGGCGGCTCGAAACGGGGCCGGCGAATCTTCGATGCGCTCGCCATCAAGGGCATCGTCTGCGACTGGCGCGAGCCCGACATCATCCGCATCGCGCCCGCGCCGTTCTACAACCGCTTCATCGATGTGTACGAACTGGTCGAGGAGATGGTCACCGCGCTCAAGGAGATTGCTTGAGCCTGGCGTCGGTGCCCGGCGTCAACATCATCGGCGCCGGACTTGCGGGTAGTTTGCTGGCCATCCTGCTGGCGAAACGCGGATTCAAGGTGAGTGTTTATGAGCGGCGGCCTGATCCACGGCTTGCCGCTGCCGAACGCGGACGATCCATCAATCTTGCCCTGGCCGCGCGCGGCATTCGCGGGCTGAAACTCGCCGGCGTGCTGGAGCGCGTCATGCCGCTCGCCATCCCCATGCGCGGGCGCATGGTGCACGAGCATGACGGCTCCGCCGAGCTGCAGATGTACGGCGTGCGGCCGGACGAAGTGATCTATTCGATTTCGCGCGCCGACCTGAACCGCTCCCTCATCGAGGCCGCTGCCGAGCTGCCTGGCGTCTCGTTCAGCTTCGGACAGCTCTGCCTCGGGCTGGCACATGAAAAGAACGTGCTCGAGATGCGCGACGAGGCCACCGGCCGCATCTATCACATCGCTTCGCAGCCTTCGATCGCCACGGACGGCGGTGGGTCGGCGGTCCGCGACTCGCTGGTCGCACGCGAGGTGTCGATCGTTCGCGAAGAGCCGCTGGATCATGACTACAAGGAACTGACCATTCCTTCCCGTGACGGAAAACACGTCATGGACCCGAACGCGCTGCACATCTGGCCGCGCGGTGGATTCATGTTGATTGCCCTCCCCAATCGCGATGGCAGCTTCACGGCCACGCTGTTCCTGGCGCGGGTTGGGCCGAATAGCTTCGAACAGTTGCGTACTGCTGGCGATGTGGATGCGTTCTTCGCACGCGAGTTTCCGTCGGCGCGCGCGCTGATCCCCGATCTGGCGCGCGACTTTCTCGCCAATCCGCAGGGCTCGCTCGGCACCGTCTACACCCGCGGCTGGCACCTGAATGGAGACGTGCTGTTGTTAGGCGACGCTGCACATGCCATCGTGCCGTTCCACGGCCAGGGCATGAACTGCGCGTTCGAGGATTGCGCGGAGTTAATGAGGATGATGGACGAGCACCATCGATGGGATGGCTTGTTCGAGGCCTTCGAACATGAGCGGCGGCCGAACACGGATGCCATCGCGGGAATGGCGCTGGAGAATTACGTGGAGATGAGGGAGGCGGTGCTGGATGCGGAGTACCGCAGGAAAAAAAAGGCGGCGGAGGAGTTGGAGAGGAAGGATCCAAACGTCATTCCGCGCTATTCGGCGGTGATGTTTCATCCGGAAATTCCCTACCAGGCTGTGCTTCGCCGGGAACTACGCTGAGTGATCGTCGAGAGGTCTCCGCAGTTGCCTGGACGGCACTGATTTGCGCGTCACTCGCCCCTGCGCGCGAGACCAGCGGCTGAATGTCTCCGCAATTGGAATGAATCCATTGCCGAACAGACATCCTGCGCCGCTTCACTCGCAGTCGCGCGGGAACACGCGCCTCGACTATGCTCGCCAGACCTTTCGGCGCGAGTGGCAACATGAGCAACGAAGCACCCGTCCTGATCGCCGGCGGCGGCCTCACCGGTCTCGCCGCGGCGTCGTTTCTCGCCCGACACGGCATACGTTCCATCGCCGTGGAGCGACTCAAGGAAAGCTCCCCTCTTCCCCGCGCCGCCTTCTTCCACATGCGCACCATGGAGATGTTCCGTGAGCTGGGCATCGAGACGCGGGTGCGCGACGAATCGGCGAAGGAGTTCGTTCCCGACGGCGCGCTGATCGCGATGGACTGCATCTCGGGCCGCAAGCTCGCCGACATCATTTCCAATCTCAACGACGGCGTGGACGCGGTCAGCCCCTGCCGCCGCTGGTTCCTGAACCAGCCGCGGCTCGAACCCATCCTGCGGGAGCGGGCCCGCGCGGCAGGCGCGACGGTGCTGCAGGGCACGGAGATCACGGGCTTGCGCCAGGACGACTCCGGCGTCTCGCTGAGCGTGCGCGACGTGGACGGCGGCAACGAACGCGAGCTGCGCGGCCAGTACCTGATCGGCGCCGACGGTGGTCACTCGAAGGTGCGCGAGCTGCTGGGCATCGGCTACGAAGGCCGCGGCGCCTTCTCGAAGTCGCTGACTATCTACTTCACCGCGGACCTGTCGCAGTGGCTGGACGAGAAGCCGTGGAGCATCATCTACGTCAACAACCCCACGCTGGCCGGGTTCTTCCGCATGAACCGCTCGGGCCGCGTCGGGTTCCTCGGCGTGAACACGCTCGGCGATCCCAAGCGTGACCCGGTGGCGGCGATGAACGCCGCGGCGGACGTGAGCGAAGCACACATGATCGAGCTGGTGCGCGCGGGAGTCGGCAAGCCGGACCTCCAGGTGCAGATCGACGGTTACTCGCGCTGGCGCGCCACCGCGGAGGTGGCGCAGCGGTTCTCCTCGGGCCGCGCCTTCATCATCGGCGACGCGGCACACCTGATGCCACCGAACGGCGGCTTCGGCGGCAACACGGGCATTCACGATGCGCACAACCTCGCCTGGAAACTGGCGGCGGTGATCCGCGGCCAGGCACATTCGCGGCTGCTCGACAGCTACGCAAGCGAGCGGCAACCGGTGGCGCGCTTCACGGTCGAACAGGCTTTTTCCCGCTACGTCGCGCGCACCGCGCCGTGGCTCGCAGCCACGCAGACCACCGAGCCGCTGGCGCACGATTTCGACATCGAGATCGGTTATCTGTACGCCGACGCGGGGCACGCCGATCCGCGCACCACGCGCGGCCTGCCGGGCTCACGCATTCCTCACTACTGGCTGGAGCGTATTGGTTCGCGCATCAGCACCCTCGATCTCACGGGTCGCTGGCTGCTGCTCGCCGGACCCGAAGGGCGCACCTGGCCGGATGCGGCGCGCGGGGTCGCGCAGGGTCTATCGGATCTGCCGATGGATGCGTGGCGGGTCGGCGGCGAGTTGAACGATCCCGGGGGCGCGTTCAGCGCCAGCGTCGGCATTTCACCCGCCGGCGCGATCCTGGTCCGGCCCGACGGTTTCGTCGCATGGCGCAGTGAAGGCGGGGCGGCGCAACCCGCCGCCGAGTTGCGCACCGCGCTCAGCGCAGCCCTGGGCTGGGCCCCAAAAACCTGACAGCTTGTCCCGACTACTTGCTCGGCGCAGCGGGCTTGGCGTCGGCCTTCGCATCGGGCTTGTTGATATTCAACAGCTCGACGTCGAACACCAGCGTGGAATTCGGCGGAATGCTGCCGTTGCCGCTCGGGCCATAGGCGAGATTCGACGGGCAGGTGAGTTGCGCCTTGCCGCCGACCTTCATGGTCTGCACGCCCTCGGTCCAGCAGGGAATTACGCCGTCGAGGCGGAAACTGATCGGCTCATCGCCATGCGACTTGGAGCTGTCGAATACCGTGCCGTCGACGAGCCGGCCCTCGTAGTGCACCTTCACTTCATCGGAGGGTACAGGCTGCGCACCCGTGCCCACGACGGTGTGCTTGATGATGATGCCGCTCGCAGTCTTGGTGGCACCGGGCTCTTTGGCGGCCTTGTCGAGAAAGGCGGTGGCGGCGGCCGCCATGCGCTCCTGCTGCAGCGCCTGGATCTTGGGGAGGTAGTCCTCGGCCTTGATCGTGGGCTTGGTCTCACCGAGGCCGTCCGCGATGCCCTTCTGCACCAGCGCCAGCTCATCCGGCTTCAGTTCGAAATTCTTGAGCGACCTGCTGATCAGCAGTCCGAGCGAATAGGCAGTCTTCTGCTCTTCCGTGGTCGGTTCGGTGGCCTTGGCCGTCTTGGCGGCGTCGGCATTGCAGGCAGAGAACACGAGCGTGCAGAGAATGGCCGAGAGTGCGGTGAGCTTTTTCATAGGGCGGCGAGCTTAGCCTGCCGACCGCACCCGCGCACGGCTATTTCACCGTTTTCTAGCTTCTGCGGGGCTTTTCCCACACCTCGAAGGTCATGGCATAGGCATGTCGCTCGTCGGCTGCATGTTCCTCGCGTTCCACGATCCGCCACTCCCGGCTGTCCAGCGCCGGCCAGTGAATGTCTCCCGCGACTTCGCCGTGTACGCGCGTGAGGTGGACCCTGCCCGCCCGCGGCAGGAACGCCCTGAAGAGATCGGCGCCGCCGATGATCATGACCTCCGGGGCGCCCGCGGCCACCCGCACTGCGTCATCGATGCCGTGCACCACGTCGGCCCCCTCCCTTTTGTAGTTAGGATCGCGCGTCACCACGATGTTCTGCCGTCCCGGCAGTGGTTTGCCGATCGACTCGAAGGTTTTACGACCCATGATCACGGGTTTTCCGAGGGTCAGGCGCTTGAAGCGCTTCAGATCCTCGGGCAGGTGCCAGGGCAGCGCATTGTCCCGGCCGATCACGCCCGAATCCGCGACCGCGACGATGAGCGTCACCATGGGCTCGACGGCTCGTCCGCTCACACGAATCCTTCCAGCGGGCGGCGCCGGTACCAGCCCGTGAAGCTCATGCGATCGCGGCTCGCCGGCAGCACCTCATGTTCGAAGCGGTCCGACACGAAAGCCACCAGTCGCCCACCCACCGGCAATACATCCTCGCTGGCGCCACCGCCGGTGTAGATGCGCAGCCAGCCGCCATCGGACTCCTGCCAGTCCTCGTTGAGATACAGCGCTGCGGAAATCGCGCGGATGTCCGAGCCCGCCAGCCGATCGAAATGGCGCGCATAGGCTGCGCCACGCGGGTACAGCGCGAAATGGCCCTGGAAATCCTCGAGCCCCGCCATGAGACCCCGATTGAGCGCAATGCGCAGTTCGTCGAAACGGCCGAGCAGCCGCTGCTCGGCGTCGAGTTCGGGCTCGGACAACCAGGCAATGAAATCCCCGCGCACTTCGGGTGCCAGTCGTTCGCTCGCGCCGCGCCCGATCCGGGCGGGACGCAACGCGCCGGCCTCGTTGAGCTCGAGACAGCGGCTGCGCAATCCGGCGAGCAGCTTCGAGTCCACGAACTCGTCGACCACGCAGAACCCGCGAGTCGCGAGCTGCTCGGTCAGCTGATCTATCGGGCGCGCCTGTGCGCGCGTTCGCCGCGGCGCGGCGCCGGCTGGCGCCGGCGGCTCTTGCGAGCCTGCGGCGGTTTTCGGCGCTTCGTCTCGGGCTTTTCGTTCGTCTTTCGTGGAGGCCATAACATGGTGCCGCGGCACTTGGGCGAGCCACAGCGGCACGCGTAGATCTCGTCGACATCGGGCGGGTCATCCTTCTCGCGCCCGATTTCGTAGTCGTAACCCAGTTCCTCGCCGGGCGCGATATGCCGCGCGGCTTCGATGAATACGCGCCGATGCTCGATCACCGACTCGCAGTTGCCTTCGCACTGGTGATTGATGAAGCGCGCGTCGTTGCCGCCCACGGCCGCGTCGATCACCGTGTGTTTGTCGACGATGAAGAGGAAGGTGTGGTTGTCGTTGACGTCGTGATCGTCGTAGCGATCGTCCGCCGCCTTGTGCGACACGCGCTCCCCGAGGTATTCGATGATGCGCGTGCCCTTGACGATCGGCGCGACGGCGAACACGCCGCGCCCGTGCACGTCCGAATTGCGCACCTCGATGAGCGGCGAAGTCACGAGCGGTGGACCGCCGCGCGTGGGTTGAGATTGGTCGAAAGTGTCTTTCTTCTTCATGCGGCCCATTTCAAACAGCCACGGGGGCCTTGATGGCCGGGTGATGCTGGTAGTTCACGATCTGAAAGTCTTCGAAGTCATAGTCGAAAATGGTCGGCGGCCGTCGCACGAGATTCAGCTTCGGCAGGGCGAGCGGCACCCGCGCGAGTTGTTCGTCCACCTGCTCGAGATGATTCAGGTACAGGTGGCAGTCGCCACCCGTCCAGATGAATTCGCCCGGCTCGAGGTCACATTGCTGCGCCAGCATGTGTGTCAGCAACGCGTACGAAGCGATGTTAAACGGCACGCCGAGGAAGATGTCCGCGCTGCGTTGATAGAGCTGGCAACTCAGCCGCTTGTCCGACACGTAGAACTGGAAGAACGCATGGCAGGGCATGAGCTTCATCTGGTCGAGTTCGCCCACGTTCCAGGCACTGACGATGATGCGGCGCGAATCGGGGTTGCTGCGCAACTGCTTCACGACCTCGGCGATCTGGTCGATCTGCCGGCCGTCGGGTGTCGGCCAGTTGCGCCACTGCTTGCCGTACACCGGGCCGAGATTGCCGCCGGCATCGGCCCACTCGTCCCAGATGGTCACGCCGTGATCGCGCAGGTACTGCGTGTTGGTTTCGCCGCGCAGGAACCACAGCAGTTCGTAGGCGATCGACTTGAAGTGAACGCGCTTGGTGGTGACCAGCGGAAATCCCGCGGCGAGATCGAAGCGCATCTGGTAACCGAACACCGAGAGCGTTCCGGTACCGGTGCGGTCTTCCTTGCGCGCGCCGTTGCGGCGGACGTGGCGCATGAACTCCAGGTACTGCTTCATGACCTAGGCCGCCTGAGCTGCCGCGGAGAAATTGCCCGAAGGCTCACGCCGCCGGTACGCCATGTACATGAGGGTGATGCCTATCAGCAGCATCGGCAGGCTGAGCAACATGCCCATGGTGAACCAGCCGCCGAGGAGATAGCCGAGGTGTTGATCCGGCACGCGCCAGAACTCCACGGTGATGCGCGCCAGCGAATAGATGATCAGGAACAGTCCCGTCGGCGCCATGCGCGGGCGCGGCTTCGCGGTGTACCACCAGAGAATGACGAACAGCAGGATGCCTTCAAGCGCCGCCTCGTAGAGCTGCGTGGCGTGCAGCACCTTGTCGTTGACCTGGAATCCCCAGGCAACGGTGGTGGGTTTGCCCCACAACTCGCTGTTGATGAAGTTGCCGATGCGCACCGCGCAGATGCCGATGCCGGGCAGCGGTGCGGCGAAATCGAACACATCGGCGATCTTGCGCTTGCGGCGCACGGCGAAGATCGCGTACGCGGTGATCACGCCGATGAGTCCGCCGTGGAACGACATGCCGCCGTCCCAGACCTTGATCGGGTACCACCAGACGTCGTCTTTCCAGAATTTCAGGCCATAGAACAGCACGTAGCCGATGCGACCCCCGAGGATCGTGCCCAGCATGCCGAAGAACATGAAGTCATCGATGTCCTGCGGCTTCCAGGTCGATCCCGGTCGTCTCGCGCGCACGCGTCCCAGCCACCACGCCGCGGCGAAAGCGACGAGGTAGGTGATTCCGTACCAGTGAACCTTGAGCGTTCCCAATTCTCCGAAGGGAATTCTGAACGCGACGTTGTCGAAGCCGGGGTACGGAATCATGGGGCGCTTAGTGTAGTTACTCGCGCGTCACACGGCAGAAAAATGATTTCAGGTAGCGCGTTTCGGGAATTGCAGGGTGCACGGGATGGTCCGGCGACTGCCCCGCGACCTCCAATAACTGCACGAAGCGGCTCGAATGACGCGCCGCCGCCTGGATTCCCGACGCCAGCTCCTCGGCGGGCATGTGGTACGAACATGAACAGGACACCAGGATTCCGTCGCGTTCGATGAGCGGCATCGCGAGCTGATTCAACTTGCGATAAGCGGCCAGCGCCTGGGGTACGTCCTTCTTGCGTTTGGCGAATGCGGGCGGGTCGAGAATGATCACGTCGAAACGGGCGCCCTGCTCCTGCAGCGACTTGAGCGCATCGAAGGCATCGTCGCGAATGGCCTGGATGCTCACGCCGTTCGCAGTGGCATTGCGTCCGGCGTATTCGAGCGCGGTGGCCGAGGAATCGACACAGGCCGCGCTGCCCGCGCCGCCTTTGAGCGCGGTGATCGCCCAGGCGCCGACGTAGCTGCAGACGTCCAGCACGCGCGCCCCGGCTGCGAGATACCGGCGCAGGCGCTCGCGATTGGCTGCCTGGTCGTAGAACCATCCGGTCTTCTGGCCTTCGGCCAGCGGCGCGACGAAGGGCACGCCCTGCTCTCGAACGCTGATCTCCTGCGGGATTTTCGCCTCCCCGGCCGAACTGACGCCCAGCGCCAGGCCCTCGAGCTCGCGTGCGCCGGAGTCGTTCTTCCACACGATGGTGCACTCTCCGACGACCTTGCTGATCGCGGCCTCCACCTCGCCACCCAGACGGTCGATGCCGGCCGTGCCGCTCTGCGCAACGATCACGTCACCGTATCGATCCAGCACCAATCCCGGCAATCCATCGGATTCGCCGAAGGCCAGCCGGTAGTACGGCTCGCGGTACAGCTTCTCGCGCAGGGCCAGCGCCACCTGCAACCGGTGTACGAGCAGCGATCCGTCGAGTGGATAGTCGGCATCGCGCCCGACGATGCGCGCGGCGATCAGCGTGCGCGGATTGACGTAGGCGAAACCCAGGAACTGGTCGCGGTCGGAATGCACCTGCACGGCGGCACCCGGCTCGAACCGGGTCAACGGCGTGGCGGCGGTGTCGACTTCGTTGCTGAAGATCCACAGGTGCCCGGCGCGCAGCCGGCGGTCTTCGCCGCGCTTCAGTTTGAGGACGGGGAGTGACATCGCGGCTATTCTAGCGGCCATGCACGCCAAGGACGCGCCCCAAAGCACCCATACGAATGGCCTGGCCCGCGAGACCAGCCCCTACTTGCAGCAACACGCAGGTAATCCCGTCGACTGGCATCCCTGGGGCGAGGAGGCCCTCGCGCTCGCGCGATCCAGCGGCAAACCCATCCTGCTGTCCATCGGTTACTCGGCCTGCCACTGGTGCCACGTGATGGCGCACGAGTCGTTCGAGGATCCGGCGACCGCCGGGGTCATGAACGAACTGTTCGTGAACATCAAGGTAGACCGCGAAGAACGTCCGGACCTGGACAAGATCTACCAGTTCGCGCACCAGGTACTCACGCAGCGCGGCGGCGGCTGGCCGCTGACCATGTTCCTGACCCACGACGATCACAAACCGTTTTTCGGCGGCACCTATTTTCCGAACAAGCCGCGTTATGGCATGCCGGCGTTCACCACCATCCTGCAGCGCGTGGCCGAGTACTACCGCGAGCAAGGCGAAGAGTTGCGCGCGCAGAACGCCACGCTCATGGAGGTCTACGGCGACCTGACCCCTGCGCCCGCCGATGCTTCGACGGCCCTCGACCGTGCGCCGCTCGAACGCGCGCGCGAACAACTGGCCGCCTCTTTCGACAAGCGTCATGGCGGCTTCGGTGACGCGCCCAAATTTCCGCATCCCGGATCCGTCGACCGGCTGATGCATCACTGGCATGCCTCGGCGGTGAGCGAGGCTCCGGACCTGCATGCGTTGTTCATGGCCTCGCTCACGCTCACGCGCATGGCCGAGGGCGGCCTGTACGACCAGCTCGGCGGCGGCTTCGCGCGTTACTCCGTCGACCAGTTCTGGATGATTCCGCACTTCGAGAAGATGCTGTACGACAACGGCGCATTGCTCGCGAGTTACGCGGAGGCGGCGCTGGCCACCGGCGACGGGCTTTTCAAGCGCATCGCGAACCAGACCGGCGAGTGGCTGCTGCGCGAGATGCAGGACGACGCTGGCGGCTTCTACTCCGCCTACGACGCCGACTCCGAAGGCCTCGAGGGCAAGTTCTACGTCTGGTCGCGCGAAGAAGTGCAGGCCGCGCTCACACCGCAGGAGTGGACGGTCTTCAGCCGTCGCTTCGGGTTCGACGAGACGCCGAATTTCGAAGGTGCCTGGCACTGCCACGTGTTCGTCTCCGTCGAGCAGATCGCGAAGGAAACGAAACTCGAGCCCGCCGAGGTCGAGCGGCTGGTCGATTCGGCGCGCGCCAAACTACTGGCGATCCGCAACAAGCGCGTCTGGCCCGGCCTCGACGACAAGATCCTGACCAGCTGGAACGCGCTCGCGATCCGCGGTCTCGCGCTCGCGGCGCGCGCCCTCGGCAGGCAGGATTTCGCCGCGGCGGCTGACCGCGCGCTCGAATTCGTGCGTACGCATCTCTGGAAGGACGGGCGACTGCTGGCGACGTCCAAGGACGGCGTGTCGCACCTCAATGCCTACCTCGACGACTACGCCTATCTCGCCAGCGCGCTGCTCGAAATGCTGCAGCTACGCTGGCGCAACGAGGACCTCGAGTGGCTGCGCGCCGTGCTCGACGCCATGCTCGAACATTTCGAGGACGCGCAGCTCGGCGGGTTCTTCTTCACTTCCGACGATCACGAAGCGCTGATCCATCGCAGCAAGAGCTTCGGCGACGATGCCATCCCGGCGGGTAATGGCATCGGCGCACGTGCATTGATCCGCGCCGGCTACCTGCTCGCCGAGACGCGTTACCTCGAAGCCGCCGAACGTACGCTGCGCGCCGGGTGGCTCGCCATCAACCGCTTCCCGCATGGGCACATGAGCCTGCTCGAGGCGCTCGACGAATATCTCGCGCCGCCCGAAATCATCATCGTGCGCGAGAATGGACAGGATCACGGCGCGTGGCAGCGCGAGCTCGACAAGCTCTACGCGCCTCACCGGCTGGTGTTCTCGATTCCGGAGGGCCTCGAAGGCCTGGATGCCGCCGTCGCCGACAAGAAGCCGGGCGCCGTCACGCGCGCGTACCTGTGTCGTGGCTCGACCTGCTCGGCTCCGGTCGAGACGCTCGCGGACCTGGTGCGCACGGCACAGTCGCGGGTCTGACTTGCCGCTATTTCGGCTTGCGGGGCTTTCGAGCCTGGGCGGTGGATCTGCGGGGCGCGACCGCCTTCTTCCTGACGGTCTTGCTGCGAGTTTTCGGCCGGGCCTTCCTGGCTTGTGAAGCGAGCGCGACCGCCACGGCCTTTCGCGCCCACCCCACCAGCATCTCGGCATCCTCGATGATGTCGGCCGGCACCTGGTGATAGCCCATCGGCCCGAGCGGCCGATCGGCGGGCGGCATGAAGCGCGGCATGTTGCGCAGCTGGTATTCGGCGGCGTTGGACTCGTCGGTCTTGAAGAACAACGTGTCGTCGTCGATGAGTCCGAAGAACAGCTCGCTGTTGTACAGACCGACCCCGCCAAACATCCGTCGCGAGGTCACTCCGCCCAGCGCTTCGAGCTGCTCGAGCACCCAGGCCAGGTACTGCGGCTGCACGGCCATGGCTACCAGGGCTTGCGCAATGCGCCGAGCTTCTCCAGCTCGCCGAGCAACTTCTGCTTGAGCGGCGCGGCTGCCGCGGCGTCGAAGACCGGCACCTGGTTCCAGTCGTAGGCCCAGGGCTGCTGCGTGCGCAGGGCTTCCGGCTCGTCCCGGTAACGCGGTATCACGTGCGCGTGCAGCGCCGGTTCGAGATTGCCGTATATGGCGTAGTTGATGCGCAGCGGATTCAGCACGCGCATCAGCGCGTCGCCGAGCAGCGACATGTCGAGCAGGAATTGCGCACGACGTTCCGCGGCGAGCGCGTTGAGATCGGGAACCACCGGATCCGGCAGCAACAGAAGGTAACCCGATGTCACCTGCTGGCGGCCAAATACGGCCCAGCCCGATGCGCAGCGTGCCAGCACCGAGTCGTCGCGACCGGCACGCGCATCGTTGACGCGGCGATGGATGGCGGTCTCGAGCTGCTGCATCGAACCGCGACGCGGGCTCAGCCGTTCCAGGTGCGGAAGCGGCCGGTGTCGATGTGCACGAAATCCGACCGGCGGTAATAACCGACGCCGCCCTTCGCCGCCGCGAGCGCGAGGTCGCGAACGTCGGCGCAGGAACAGCCGTGCAGGCGCATGTCGATGGCGCGCCCTTCCATGTGCAGCGAATGTTTGGCCACGCCGCGGCTGGCGGCGTGCATCTTCGCGTTGCTCTCGGGCGAACGATAGCCGGAGATGATCTCGAATCGCGGATCGGCTTTCGCCGCCAGTGCGAGATCGTAGAGCTGGTCGTAGAGCACCGGATCGATGTCGTGGCTCTCGCCGTTGCGGTGATCGCGCATCAGGTGGCGCAGGCTGGTGATGGCACGCGCGTTGTACTGGTCACCGCGCTTGAACACCACGCTGACCGTCTCGCTGGTGTGGGTGTTGTGCAGCTCGATGGCGCGTTCCGGCAGTGGGGTTTCACTTACGGTTTTTCCTTCCGCCAAAGCGAAACGCGCGAGCGTGAGCCCGGCGCCGCCCGCGGCGAAGGACTGGATCAACCGGCGGCGGGTCCAGGAATTCATGGGCTCGGAACTCTACTCTAGTTTGGCGGCTCGCCGTTCTTGGTTACGAATACTGTGACTTCGTACTGTGCCGGCGGAATCGGCACCGGTATGCCTTGGGCATCCGCCGTGGGATAAGGTTCCACGCCGCGCATCGTCAGACCGTAGTAGTCAAACAGTGCGCGGTTCAAGCCCGTCGATTGATCGGTATCGAGCGTCACGACGGTAGCACCGCGCGGCGTGATGCCCCGCATGCGGACCCGCACACTACCCCCCTGCGCGCATTGCGCGCCGATCGGGCAACGCGTGTCTGAATCCACGCCCAGGAACTCGACCGCCACGCTTTCCTGCAGGTTGACGGTCTCCCCCAGGCCCAGCGTGTAGTCATTCCACAGGGGCGGGGCGTCCAGGTAGTTGTCGCCCACATTCCCGCCACCACCCGAATCGCCGCCACCGCCGCCGCAGGCGACCAGCACCAGGCCCAGCAATATCGACGCCAAGACACGCATGGCCGGTATCTTGTGCCGGAGATACGGGAACAACAAGCAGGCAAAAGGTTAAAAAGGCAGCGGCATTACCGAGCCCGTGTCACCGGGCTTCCGATTGACGGAAACCACCGTCGCCTTGGGGAAAAAGTTGAATTCAGAGGCGCTCGCCCAGGTGTAGGCGCCCATGGCCCGCCCCACGATCAGGTCGCCCGCCTTGAGCGCCGGCAGCATGAGGTTTTCGGCGATCACATCGATGCTGTCGCAGGTGGGTCCCGCGAGCACCGACGGGAACTTCTCTTCGCTCTCCTTCAGGGACTCGACCGGGTACTTGGCGTGATCGAACAACTGGCCGCTGTATGAGCCGTACAAGCCGTCGTCGAGGTAGTACCACCAATGGCCTTCCCGACGCGCGCGGCCCATGACGGAGGCGACACCAATGGCCGCGGGACCGCAGATGTAGCGCCCCGGCTCCGCGATGACGCGCATGCGCGCGGGCAATTTCGCCAGCGCGGCGCGGATCGGCGCGCAGAAACGTCCGATGTCGGCGACCTTCTCGCCGTACTCGATGGGATATCCGCCGCCGATGTCGAGCGTGTCGAAGGTGCCGAGTTTTTCGCGCCGCGCCTGCGCCATGAGCTTGGCGCAGACCTGGATGGCCTCGACGTGTTTGCTGGGATCCGTGGCTTGCGAACCCACGTGGAATGACAGTCCGCGCACCGGGATGGCGAGCTTGCGCGCCAGGCGCGCGAGCTCCAGCAGGTCTTCCGGATCGCAGCCGAATTTGCGCGAGAGGTCGACGACCGCGCCCGGGCTGCGGAACGACACGCGCAGCAGCAGCTCCGCCCGGTCGCGATACGGCTCGAACTTGCGCACCTCGTCCGGGTTGTCGGCGACGAAGATCCTCACGCCGAGGTGCAGCGCGTTGCGGATGTCGATGTCGCGCTTGATCGGGTGGGTGTGGATGCAGCGTGCCGGGTCGATGCCGAGCTGGGTCACGAGCTGGGTCTCGCCGGTGGTGGCGAGGTCTAACCACCCGCCGAGCTCGACGATGGTCTCGACCACCGCCGGGTGCGGCAGCGGCTTCAGGGCATAGTGCAGGTCCACACCCGGCAGGGCCTTGTGCAGCTTGCGGTACTGCTCGCGCACGCGCTGGCAGTCGATGATCAGCAGCGGTGAGCCAAACTCGGCCACGAGCCTGCGGATCTCGCCCGCCTGGAACGGATCGATGAAACCCCGCGTTGCGCGCGCCGGGCGCGTCCTGGTCAGCACTGCTTTCTCACCTTCGAGTCGAAGAAAGCGGCGAATTGTAGGCAACCGGCGTGCAGGTGTCATGACCGTTTCACGCTTCCGGAAGCGGTGGTTTTGCTAAAGTCCGCCGCTCATGAGCTCCGTGGCCGCCGACATCACTCCCGCCGGGGAGCTGCAGACCCTGCTGGCATCCCGCGTGCCCCTGGTGATCATCGAAAGCCGCGAAGAAGGTCGCGTGATCGAACTGGTGCGGGACGCCGCCCTGCGCGCCCAGCGTGGCCGCAACTGGGGCGTATTCCAGTGGACCGTCACCGAGGGCCTGTTGCGCGTCGACGTCAACATGGGCGGGCCGCAGCGAACGCTTTCCGAGCCCGATCAGCTGCTGAAGCACATCAAGGCCACCAACATGGCCGGCATCTACGTGCTGCTGGATTTTCACCCCTACCTCGAAAACGCGCCGCCGTTCGTGCGCATGCTCAAGGACATAGCGCAGGAATATGACCGCTGCGCGCGCACCGTGGTGCTGATGAGCGCCGAGGTAAAAGTACCGCCGGAGCTCGAGCACCTGGTCGCGCGATTTTCGGTGCGGCTGCCGGACAAGGACGAACGGCACGCCATCGTCATGAACACCACGCGCGAGTGGGCACGACTGAACGGCAGCATGCCACGCGTCGACGTGAAGGCGGTTTCGAAACTGGTCGAGAATCTCGCCGGCCTGCCGTTGCACGACGTGAAACGCCTGGTCCGCCAGGCCATTTTCGCCGACGGCTCGCTCAGCGAAGACGACATCAAGCCGCTGCTCTCGGCCAAGTACCAGTTGCTGAATCGCGGTGGCACGCTTTCCTTCGAAGCCGACACGGCGCGTTTCGCGGACATCGGCGGCATGAAGAACCTGCGGCGCTGGATCGCGCAGCGCAAGGCGGCCTTCGACGGCAGCGCGCCGGAGCTCGACCCGCCCAAGGGCGTGTTGTTGTTAGGGGTGCAGGGTTGCGGCAAGAGCCTGGCGGCGCGCGCCGCGGCCGGTGTGCTCGAGGTGCCGCTGGTACGTCTCGACTTCGGCGCCCTGTATTCAAAGTGGCACGGTGAATCCGAGAAGAACCTGCGCGATTCGCTCTCCTCCGCCGAGGCGCTCGCGCCCTGCGTGTTGTGGCTCGACGAAATCGAGAAGGCGCTGTCGACGGGTGACGGTGACAGCGGCACCTCGCGGCGCGTGCTGGGCGCGTTCCTGACCTGGCTCGCCGAACAGCGCTCGCGGGTGTTCATCGTCGCCACGGCCAACGACATCACCGCCCTGCCACCGGAACTGGTGCGCAAGGGCCGCTTCGACGAGATCTTCTTCGTCGACCTGCCCGCCCCCGCGGCGCGCCTCGAGATTTTCGGGATTCATTGCAAGAAGCGCGGCATCGCGCTTTCGGCCACCGACATGCAGGCGCTCGCGGCGCGCAGCGACGGATTCTCGGGAGCCGAAATCGAACAGGCCGTGGTGTCCGCGCTGTATGCCGCGCATTCGAACCGCCAGGCCGTGAGTGTGCAGCTCATCGCCAACGAGCTGCAGGCGACCCGTCCGCTGTCGGTGGTGATGGGGGAGAAAATTGCCGAGTTGCGCGAGTGGGCCGCGGAGCGCACTGTACCGGCCGATTGAGCCGGAGGGACGAGTGACGATCGGGAATCGCATGACGCGCCGCGGCCTCGTGGGCGGAGCGGTCGCGGCCGCGGTGTTTGCCGGGACTCACGTTACCGCACGTCAATCCAGTGACGACGATGAGTTGACCAAACTCTCGATCCTGGAAGCCGGCAAGCGTATCGCCGCGCGCCAGCTCTCGCCGGTCGAGCTCACCCGCGCCTACCTGGCCCGCATCGAGAAAATCGACCGCCGCGTCAACTCGTACATCACGGTAACTGCCGAGCGAGCGCTCGAACAGGCGCGAGCGTTGGAAGCCGAGATCACTCGCGGACAGAACCGCGGGCCGCTGCATGGCATTCCGATCGGCCTGAAGGACAACATCGATACGGCCGGAGTTCTCACGACGGCGGCGAGCGCGGTATACGCGGATCGTGTTCCTAACACCGACGCCGAATGCGTCCGCAAGTTGCGCGACGCCGGTGCCGTGTTCCTCGGCAAGCTCAACATGCACGAGTTCGCGTATGGCGGCACCTGCACGGTCAGCCACTACGGCCCGGTGCGCAATCCCTGGAGTCTCGCCTATACCCCGGGCGGCTCCTCGGGCGGTTCCGCGGCAGCAGTCGCGGCGCGGCTGTGCGCTGCCGCGCTGGGCACCGACACCGCGGCCTCGATCCGCCTGCCGGCCGCCTATTGCGGCGTCACCGGATTCAAGGCGACGCACGGCCTGGCCAGCATCCGCGGCATCGTGCCGCTGTCTGAAATGCACGATCACGTTGGCCCGCTGGCGCGCAGCGTCGCCGACTGCGCACTCGTGATGAACGCGCTCACCGGATTCGATCCGCTCGACCCGGTGAGCATACGCGTGGATCGTGCGAACTGGGGTGAGACATTGTCTGCCGACGTGTCCCGACTGCGCATCGGCATACCCCGTGCGCCGTTCTTCCAGGGTCTCGATCCGGAAATCGCGGCCGCTACCGACGCCGCCCTCTCCGCGTTGAAGGGCATGACTGGCGGGTTGACCGAGGTCGAATTGCCGGCGGTCGACTCATTCGCAGTGCTCAACGCCGAGATCTACGAATACCACGCTTCGATGGTCGCCGACCTGGTGCGTCGCGCGCTGTACAAGCCCCAGACGCTGGGGCGAATCATGGGCGGCGCCAACGTGCCATCGACCGAATTCCTGCGCGCGTACCGCCGCATGGTCGTCGCGCGAAACACCGTAGGTGAGCTGTTCTCGAACGTCGACGTGCTCGTTGCGCCAACCGCCATGCAGATGCCGGTCACCATCGAAGCCGCGCTGGCGGATCCTCCCGGAAAGGTCGACGTGGAATTGATTCGCAATACCCTGCCGTTCAATGTCTACGGCATTCCGGCGATCAGCGTGCCCTGCGGGTTCACACGTGCCGGCATGCCCATCGGCATCCAGATCGTGGGGCCACGTCTGGGCGAAAGGACGGTGCTGGCGCTGGCGCACGCGTACCAGCAGGCCAGCGGATGGCAGCGCCGCGAGCCACCCATCGCCTGAACAGCGATCCGCGGGCTCGTATTGCGTGGGCACCGCGACGCTCGCTAAGGTGTCCCGGCATGGAAGCCGGGCCGACAACCGATCAGATCCGGCGTGCGCAGCAAGGCGACGAGGCCGCGCTCAGGTCGGTTTTCGACGCCACCTACACCGAGCTGCGCACGTTGGCACGGGCACGCCTGCGCCGCGGCAGCCGCAACACCTTGCTGGATACGACCTCGCTGGTGCACGAAGCCTTCCTCAAATTCGCGAATTCCGGCCGCCTGCTGATCGGCGACCGCCAACACTTTCTGCGTTATGCGAGTCACGTGATGCGTTCGGTGATCGTGGATTTCGTGCGCGAGCGCAGCGCCGAACGTCGCGGCGGCGGCGCCCTGCACGTCACGCTCGACTCCGAAGTCGTGGGCGACGAATCATCGATGGATGAAGACGAAATCCTGGGAATACACGCGGCGCTCGAGGAACTCGCGCGTGTCGACCCGCAACTGGTGGAACTGGTGGAGATGCGCTACTTCGCAGGAATGACGGACACGGAAGTGGCCGCCGCGCTCGGCATCAACGACCGTACCGTGCGCCGCAATTGGCAAAAGGCGCGGCTCATCCTGGCGGATGCGCTCAAAGGACCCTGAAGCTGCCCGGATTTCCGCCGCCAATCCGTTGAGGGGTTGAGCCAGCGAGGGCGACATGCACAAGTACAAGATCGACGCCGGCAGCTGGGAGACCCTGAACCGGCTGCTGGACCAGGCTCTGGATCTGCCGCCGCCGGCCGTCGATTCGTGGCTGGACTCGCTCGCGCCGGAGTTCGATGCGCTCAAGCCTCAGCTCAGGCGCATGTTGTCCCGCTACTCGCTGGTGGAGACGGGCGAATTCCTGAACACGCTGCCGAAGTTCGAGCTGGGCGCCGATGTCCCGGCGCCGCGCTCCGAGCAGCCAGGCGACGTCGTCGGCCCTTACCGGCTGGAGCGCGAACTCGGCAGCGGCGGCATGGGCGTGGTCTGGCTGGCGGCGCGTACCGATGGACTCATCAAGCGCCCCGTGGCGCTCAAACTACCCCACGGAGCCTGGAAACGTTCGGGCCTCGCCGAACGCATGGCGCGCGAACGGGAAATCCTGGCATCGCTGACACATCCCAACATCGCGCACCTGTACGACGCCGGGGTCACCGCCGAAGGCCAGCCCTATCTCGCCATCGAATACGTCGAGGGCCTGCGCCTGGACGTCTACTGCCACGAACGCGCGCTCGGCGTGCGCGCCCGACTCGAGCTGTTCATGCAGGTCGCTCGCGCGGTGGCGTACGCGCACGGCAAGCTCGTCGTGCATCGCGACCTCAAGCCGGCCAACATTCTCGTGACCGACGATGGCCATGTGCGGCTGCTGGACTTCGGTCTCGCAAAGCTGCTCGAGGATGGCGCGGCGCGCGAGACACGCATGACCGAAATGGCCGGCCGTGCGCTGACGCCGGACTATGCCTCGCCCGAGCAAATCCTCGGTGAGCCGCTGACCACGGCCTCCGACGTCTATTCGCTCGGCGTCGTCCTGTACGAACTGCTCTGCGAGCGGCGGCCATACAAACTCACCCGCGATTCACGCGGCGCGCTCGAGAATGCCATCCTGCAAGCCGATCCTGCGGCACCCAGCGGCGTGGTACCGGCTGAGCACCGCCGCGAGCTGCGCGGCGATCTCGACACCATCGTCCTCAAGGCATTGAAAAAGAAACCCGAGGAGCGCTACGCGACGGTGCATGCGTTCGCGGAGGACATCGGGAGGTTTCTCAGCGGTCACCCGGTGCAGGCTCGCCCGGACTCGTGGACCTACCGTGCGTTCCGCTTGTGGCGCCGGCGCAAGCTCGTGGTCTCGACAAGTGCCGCGGTGGCGGTCGTGCTCGTGGGCGCCACGCTGTATTCCGTACGCCAGGCACAACTCGCCCGCGCCGAACAGAAACGCGCCGAACAAGTGGAGCAATTCATCGCGTCTGTCCTGACCGATACCGAGTCCGCCGGATCGCTCACCGCGGTGGGATTGCTGAGCCAGGCGCGCACCCGGATAGACAACGAATTCGCCGATCAACCCGACACGCAGGTTCGCCTGCTCCTCATCGTCAGCCGAAGCCTGATCGGATTCTCCGAGTACGATGCCGCGGACGAAGCGCTCGACGCGGCACTGGCCATCTCGCGCAGCCATCCCGGCGCAAGCGATCCCTGGTTGCGGCAGGTTCGCCTGCAGCGGCTGATGTTGCATCGCTACCGCGGCCGACTCGTGCAGTTGCGCGACGAGCTCCGTGAGTTGCGCGCGGACATGGACCGCGATCGCAACTGGCCGCCGGCCGATCGCGTGCGACTCCTCATCGAGGCAGCCTTTGCCGCCAACCTGGATGCCAACGACGATCAGGCCGCCGTCGACATGCAGGCTGCGGCCGATCTGGCACTGCGCGAACTCGGCCCGCGTCACGAGCTCACGCTCGACGCTGCCAGCGCCCGCAGTGCGATGCTGAGAGGAGCCAACCGGTTCGACGAGTCGGTCACGGCGGCCGAACAGGCGCTGGCGCTCATGATCGACGCCTACCGACCCAACCTGCAGCACCACAGAGTCCTCGACGCACGGATGTCTCTCGGCACGAGTTACCTGAGCAAGGGACGGACCCAGGACGCGCTCCGCGAGCTGCGTACCGTGATCGATCATGCCGGCGATCGCGATGACCTCGAACTCTATGCGCAGGTCCACGCCGCTCGCGCCTGGATATCGGGCGGCGAACCCGAAACCGCCCTGCATGCCCTGCTGCGTGCCGAGTCACTGGCGCGCGACTCGAACAATGCCCATGCGGTCATCCTGAGCCAGGCGATGGCACTCCGCGCCCTGGCGCTCGCGTCGATGGGGCAGATGTCACCGGCGCTGGACGTCCTGGACAAATCCTTGCAGCGATACGCGCAGGCACACGGCCGCGATCATCCTCCGACGCTCGCCTTCCGCGCCCTGAGAGCGACCATCCTCGCGCACCTCGGACGCATTGCAGAAGCGCGCGCCGAACTGGATGAAATCTCCGGAATACGGCGCAGCGTTTTGCATTGGACGCTGCCGCACATGTCGTACGCCCGGGGAGTCGTCGAACGACTCGCGGGGAACTGCGAGCGTGCACTCGGCCTGCAGCGGGAAGCGCTGCAGGAGATCGGCACGGACTCCAGCACCTGGCTCAAGCGCGCCCGGGTCCTGGGCGAAATCGGCCTGTGCGAATCCTCGAAGCAGGACGCCGGCGCAGCCTCCTCACTGCGCCAGGCGCTCAGCCTGCTTCGTGACCATCAGACCGGCATCGGCACCAGCGACCGCTTCACCATCGAACTGCAGGCGGAGCTCGCGCGCCTCGCGGGTTGACCTCGCGAGGGCGAGTCCGCCGAAGCCGAAATCGAGATCGGGAGAGCCGTTGGTTCCCAGTCGCATGACGCCGGAAACCGTGTTGCCTGTGACGATCACGTTTCCCGCCAGGAGAATCCTGCCGTCCGGCTGCAAGGCCAGGCCGTCCCCCAGCTGCATGTTGGGGATGATGACGATGCCGCTGGTATCGAAGCTCGGATCCAGTACGCCGACGCTCGAATAACGCGCGATACCGGTGTGAGCCAGCACCGGCGATGAGCCCATGGTGATGGTGCCGCTGACCAGGATCGTGCCGCCACTTTCGATCGCCACGTTCCTGGCAATGTCGACGGCTTGAGCGATGTCGGTCGTCACCTTGCCCGTGCCACCGCCGAAGGTGTTGTCGAGCAGGCCGTCGGCATCGTAACGGGCCACTGCGAAGTCCGAGTTGCCGAAGGCAATCAGGGTGTCGCCCGCCACGACGATGCGACCATCCGGCTGGATCGCGATCGCGAACGCCCGGTCGCGCGGACTCGAAAAATCCGTGGTGGTCCTGCCCTGTGTGCCAAACGAGGTATCGACGGCGCCGTTGCGCAGATAGCGCGCGATGGCGAAGTCCTCGCCGGAGCCGACACGCGCGGAGCCCACGACCATGATGCGTCCGTCGGCCAGCAGCGCGCCACCGAAGGCTGCGTCCACACCGCCCGCGATGTCGGTGTTGACGAGCCCATGATCGCCGAAGGTTTCGTCCAGGCGGCCGTCGGCCGCGTAACGCGCCATGACGAAATTGCCGGACGAGCCGCCGATCCTGATGATCCTGCCGTCGCTTTGAATCAGCTTCCCGGTTTCATCCCCACCGAAGGCGGTACTGACCCTGCCTGGCGGCGGGGCCGTGCCATCGCCTCCCCCGCAGGCAGCGAGACCGAGGAACGAAGCCATGAGAAAACCAGCGGGTTGTTTCGTTGTCATGAGTGCGATCCTTTTTCCCCGGCACCCCTGCTAACGGAATGCGAAGAAAAATCCGGGCGCGTGCCCGGCGGCCGTCACTCATGCATGCGACTGCACCGGCGAAGTGTGTCAGGCGCGGAGCTGCGCCTCCAGCTCCTGGCGGCGTGCCACGAGCTCCGCAAAGCGACGTCGGGCCGAGGCGAGCGTCGCGATCGCGGTGGTGAGCATGGCCACCGATGTCGCCAGCGCACCGTACGACGCCGCGCCGCCTGAAACGATTGTCGCGGCAACGCACCCAGCCGCAAACACCGCGCTGAATGTCACAGCCATCCTGCCGGCGACCACCCGGTCGCGCGCGAACAGGGGACGGCGTGCGCCCAGCGCCCACACCGCCAGTGCCATCCAGCAAGTGCCGATGACGCTCATCGCACCGAACGCGAGCTGCGCGCGCACTGGCAGCGAGAGTTCAGTGAGCCAGAGCGCAACCACCACCGTGGTGAGCGCCGCGGATACCAACAGCAGGCCTACGTAACCAAGCCGCGCCTTGAGCGACAGCTCCGCGCCAGCCAGACCCTGGATCTTCTGCATCGATCGTGCTTCGGGCTTCATATGGCTCCTTTGGTTTCGAATTCATGGCGCAGCAATTGCCGCGCGCGAAACAGGCGGGACTTCACCGTGCCCGCGGGTATGTCGAGCAGTGTGGCGATTTGTTCGAGACTGAGTTCGCGCAAGTAGAACAACGCGAGCGTCTCGCGTTCGCGAACAGGCAGCGTTGCAAGCCGCGACTCGAGCACCGCGAGGTCGGCCTCGAGCTCCGCGTCGATTTCGGGCGAGGCGAGCTCCTCGAGTGCACCCTCGTCCGCCGCCGGCCTCGCGTAATGCATTCGCAGCCGGTCCATGGCGATGCGACGCGCGATGCCAAACAGCCAGGGGCGAATGCGCGCGGCATCGCGCAATCCGGCGATGCCGCGCAGCACCCTCACCCACGTGTCCTGCACCAGGTCGTCGGCGGCCTGGTCGCTGTTGGCGAGCCGGCGGAGGTAGCGCCACAGCGGCTCGTGCCAGCGGCCGATGAGTTCGGCGAAAGCGGCGCGTTCGCCGAGCTGGCAGCGGATCGCCAACAGCTCGTCGGCGCGCGGATCGTTGAGTTTTTGTGTGCTCACGACCCGGGAGTCGTGCGAGCGGGCAAAAGGTTCACAGTGGCAAAGAAAAAGGGACGCACCCGAGAGGCGCGTCCCCTGTTGCCAGCCAGATTACTTCTCGAGGCCGTTGCCCTGCGGCAGTTCAGGCAGCTTTGCGTCGCCCAGGTACTTGGGCAGTTCCAGCCCGGCCATCGCGGCGACGTCGTGCAGCGGCGGCAGGCTCTTGACCATGCCGGCGAGGAAATTCGCCGTGGTGCTGCCATTGCCGTTCGCGCCTGCGCCCGCGTCCCACACCGTGACCTTGTCGATCTTGATGGCCTTGATGGCCTCGACCTGCAGCGTGACGATGTGCTCGAGTTTCTCCGTGAGCAGCAGCGTGGCCGCGGCGCGCGCATCATTGCCCGCGCTGGCAACCAACGCTAGATAACCTGCCGCTTTGGCTTCCAAGACCTGACGCTGACCTTTGGCCTCGGCTTCGTACTTGAGCAGGATGGCGTCGGCCTGACCCTGCGCCTCGCGCCGGGTCTTTTCGGCCTCGGCCTCCGCCGCGATCGTGATCTTCTGCTTCTCGATCTGCTGTTTCACGACCTCGGCCGCCGTCAGGCGCTGCAGCTCGGCTTTCGCCTGTGACTTCTGGATCTCGGCCTGCGCGTCGAACTGCGCGACCTGGCCACGCTGCGTGGCCTGTGCGGCCTGCACCGTGAGCTCGGCGTTCGACGCCGCGATCAGGGCGCGTGCGCGGTTTTCGCCGGCGATGGCCTCGGCTTCCTGGCTCTGCACGAACACGCGCTTCTCGGCCTCGGCCTTCTTCTGGCCCTTGACCGATGAAGCCTCGTTTTCCGCGACCTTGATCTGCATGTCGCGGCTGGCTTCCGTCTCACCGATGGTCGCCAGCGTTTCCTGCTTCTGCAGGTAGATGCGTTTGTCGGCCTCGGCCTGCTTCTTGCCCTTCTCGGATTCCGCCAGGTTCTGCGCCACCTTGATGGTGCGCTCGCGCACCTGCTCGGCTTCACCCACCGATCCCTTGCGGTCCTGGTCGGAGACGTCGATCTTGGCCTGGTTGATGGCCTCGGACGCCGCCTTCTTGCCGATGCTCTCGATGTAACCCGACTCGTCCGTGATGTCCGTGATGTTCACGTTGATCAGGTACAGGCCGATCTTGTTGAGCTCCGGCGCCACGTTGCGGCGGATCGCATCGAGGAACTTCTCGCGATCCTGGTTGATCTGCTCGATGGTCAGCGACGCCACCGTCAGGCGCAGTTGGCCGAAGATGATCTCGCGCGCCATGTTCTCGACCGAATCCTGGTCGAGATTGAGCAGACGCTCGGCGGCGTTGTTCATGATCATCTCTTCGGTGCTGACACCCACCGTGAACGTGCTCGGCACGTTGACGCGGATGTTCTGCAGCGACAGCGCCTTGGTCAGCGGGATGCTGATGGTGAGCGGCGTCAGGCTCATGTACGTGTAGTCCTGGAACAGCGGCCAGATGAAGGCACCACCGCCGTGGATACAGCGCGCCGATTGGCCCTTGCCCACCTTGCCGTATACGACCAGCACCTTGTCGGAGGGACAACGCTTGTAGCGCGTCGCCAGGAACACGATGGTGAGGAACATCACGAAGATGAACGACACCACCGGCAGCAATGTCATTGAAAGATCCATGCGCAACCCCTCCGCTTTGGAAAGCTAACTACTCAGATACCGGCGCCACGACGAGCGTGTTGGCCACGACGCTCTGTACCCGGATCGGCGTGCCCGTGGCGAGCGTCGAGCCATCGGCCGACACCGCCTCGAATTCCCGCAACCGGTTGGCGAAATTGATCTGCACGCGCCCGCCTTCCTTGCCGACCGTGAGATAGACCGAACCCTCGCTGCCGACCGCCGCGTACAGGCTCACCGTGCCCGTCGACTGCAGGCGCATCATGGCGCGAAAGATCCGGTGGACCACCCACATCGAAAATGCACCCGCGGCGACCGCACCGATCACGGCCAGCAGCGTGCCGAGCAGCGCGTTGTGGTACAGCGTGAATCCGACCACGCCGAACATCGTGAAGAACGAGGAGATGCCCTGGATGGTGAGCGCCTGGAAACCCGCGTCGCTGTCCGCGTGCATCACGTCACCACCATCACCGTGATGGTCGAGGCCTGCGATCGTGAGGATCAGGCGCAAGAGAAGAACGGATCCACCGACGATGGCGCTGAGCAGGAATAGTTGCTCGAGGCTGTTGTGTGAAGCAAACCACTCGATCATGGTCTGGGTCCCCCGCCGATGTTTTGATGTGTGTCCCGGCTGTGGGGACTATATCGGGGTTTTCAAGAAGCGATAACTGCTTACTGACAGGCCGCCCAAGAAGTTTTCCTCGTGATAAGACAGCTGCGCCGCATCGTCGCCGGCCGCGCCCACCGCCACCATCAAGGGCAGCAGATGTTCCTCGCGCGGATGGGCCGCGCGTGCCGCAGGAGCAGCCTCCCAGCCGGCCAATAGTTTGGCGCGGGCCATCGGGTCACCCACCCGAAGAACGCCGTTCAGCCAGCCGTCAAATTCGCGGGACGGGCCCCATCCACGGGGACTGAAGAATTGCCGCAGGTTGTGATACGAGAGCCCGCTGCCGACGATCAGCACACCCTGATTGCGTAAGGGTATGAGGGCGCGGCCCAGCGCCAGGTGGGTCTCCGGATCGAGTCCAGCCTTCAGCGACAGCTGCACGACGGGTACATCGGCGCGCGGATAGATCACCTTGAGCGGCGTGAAAGCGCCATGGTCGAAGCCTCGTTCGGCGTCGAGTCTCGCCGGCATATCTGCCGCCACGATGAGATTCCTGACACGTTCGGCCAGCGCCGGATCGCCCGGAGCGTCGTAGCGGATCTGATAGGTGTAGTCCGGGAAACCGTAGTAGTCGTAGACCATCGGCGGCTTCGGATTCGAGGTGAGCGTGAATTCCGGCTCTTCCCAGTGGGCTGAAATCATCAGCACGGCTTTCGGCGTCGTGCCGATCTCGGCCGGCATGGCGGCGAGCGAGGCTTCGAGCTGCGCGTAGGCCGCGCGCGAGGGATCGTCCATGTACGACCACGGACCGCCGCCATGGGAGATGAAATAGACCGGCAGGCGCGGATTCATGGCGCGGCCAGTGTACGCTCACAACCATGCGAACGATGAAAGTGGTTCTCCTGGCCGTGGCTGCATTTGTCAGCCTTCCCGTCACTCTTCACGCGCGGGCTCCGGTGGCGGTTATCCAATATCGTTCCCATGTGCAGGGTGCGCAGGTCGAGTTCGCAGTCGGTGAGCTCACCGCAGCGCTGCGGGAGCGTGGTTACCGGGTGGAGACGCACTTCCCGGAGAGCGCCCTGTCGATCGACTCCCTCAAGCCGACTCTCATCGTCGACCTCACTGCAACGCCTTTCTACAAGTCTGAAGATGTGGCTCGAGGCCACGGGCCGCTTCGTACCGAAGGATTTTCCCTGCGCAATTCGCAGGTGCGGGGTGTGCGCATCTTCAACATTTTCAGCATCGACAACGCCGGCACGATGTACGGCGGACTCGAGCTCGCCGAGCAGATTCGTTCGCACGGCACTCGCCGCGTGGTCGACATGGATCGCAACCCGTATCTCGCCCTGCGCGGCACCAAGTTCAACATCCCGCTCGACCTGCGCACGCCGAGTTACACCGACATGGGCGACTCGGCGCAGGCCAACATCGAGACGGTGTGGGATTTCGAGTTCTGGCGCGCCTATCTAGATCAGCTGGCGCGGAACCGCTACAACTATGTGTCCCTGTGGAACCTGCACCCGTTCCCGTCGATGGTGAAGGTGCCGGGCTACGAGGACATCGCACTCGATGATGTCTGGCGTTCGAAGGTGAAGTTCGAGGAGGACTACTCGACCCGCACCACCGACATCGTTTCCCCGGCCATGCTGGCCGACAAGGAAGTCGTCAAACAACTCAGCATCGAGCAGAAGATCGACTTCTGGCGGCGCGTGATGAGTTACGCGAAGGACCGCAACATCGCCTTCTACGTCGTCACCTGGAATACGTACACCTACGGCGTCGACGGCAAACACGGCATCACCGACGCGCTCGACAATCCGAAGACGGTGGACTACTTCCGTGCCAGCGTGCGCGAGATGTTCCGAACCTATCCGCTGCTGGCCGGCATCGGCGTCACGGCCGGCGAGAACATGGGCGATGCGAGCGCGTACTACTCGGGCGGAACGGATTCGTTCAGTGCGAAAGAAAACTGGCTGCTGGCCACGTATGGCGAGGGACTGATGGATGTCGCGCGTGAACAGCCGGAGCGCAAGTTCCGCTTCATTCACCGCCAGCACGAGACGCGCGCGCAGGACATCGCGACAACCTTCGCGCGCCTGACCAACCAGCCCAACGTCGATTTCGTGTTCAGTTTCAAGTACGCGCAGGCGCACGCGCTGTCGTCCACCACGCAGACGTTCCACGGCGACTTCGTCGG
>Ga0315912_10001501_pt1 | contig 28285 bp, 21 predicted proteins | sample VfabasoilMG_FD_204469 | JGI IMG/M metagenome (GOLD analysis project Ga0315912, IMG submission 204469) | Garden soil microbial communities collected in Santa Monica, California, United States - V. faba soil | ecosystem: Environmental > Terrestrial > Soil > Garden | place: USA: California...
AAGCTGGTGCCCGAATTCCGCACCGTCGGGGAGCCGCTCTGATGCGCCTGCGACACGATCCCAAGCTCATCAGGCACGTCACCGACCCGAAGGAATTCGGCCGCGTGGCCCTGCTGCTCGGCGGCACCTCGAGCGAACGCGAGATCTCGCTCAAGTCCGGCAACGCCTGCCTGGCGGCGCTGGTGAAACGCGGCGTCGACGCGCATCCCTTCGATCCGAAGGAAAAGGCGCTGACCGAATTGCTGACGCGCAAATTCGATCGCGTGTTCATCGCGCTGCATGGCCCGGGCGGCGAGGACGGCACGCTGCAGGGCGCGCTGGAATTCCTCGGCCTGCCGTATACCGGCAGCGGCGTGATGGGTTCGGCCATCGGCATGGACAAGCTGCGCACCAAGCGGCTGGCGCAGGCCGTGGGCATTCCGACCACCGACTACATGGTGCTGCGCGGTCCCGCCGACCTCGAGACCTGTCTCGAGCGGCTCGGACTGCCGCTGATCGTCAAGCCCGCGACGCAGGGTTCCTCGGTGGGAATGACCAAGGTCGAGAAGGCCGAACAGTTGCTGGGTGCCTACCAGGCGGCCGCGCTGCTCGAGCCCGCCGTGTTCGCCGAGCCGTGGATCACCGGCGGCGAGTACACGGTGGCCGTGCTGCAGGGGCGGACGCTGCCGTCGATCCGCATCGAGACACCGGCCACGTTCTACGACTACGAGGCCAAGTATTTCCGCAACGACACGAAGTACTTCTGCCCGTCGGGACTGTCCGCCGAGGCGGAGAAACACCTGGCCAGCCTCGCGGTCGCGACCTTCGGCGCGGTGGGCGCGGAAGGCTGGGGCCGCGCCGATTTCATGATGGACAAGACCGGCCGCCCGTACCTGCTCGAGATCAACACGGTGCCCGGCATGACCGATCACAGCCTGGTGCCGATGGCGGCGCGCGCGCTCGACATCAATTTCGAACAGCTGGTCTGGCAGGTGCTCGAGACCAGCTTTTCGCGCACGAGGATCGAGGCGTGATGTTCGAGGGCAAAAAGCGCAACCGGCGCATCGCCACGGAGCAACGCCCGCGCATCTCGGGCGCCGCGCTGGCGCGCCTGGGTCTCGGCGCGCTCGCGCTGGGCGTGCTTGCCGTGGCGGTGACACTCACCGCGGGCGCGCTCGACCAGAACATCACCCAGGTCGCGGTGACCGGCAGTTTCCAGCGAGTCTCGCCGGTGGAAGTGGAGCAGGCGGTCAAGGCGCGCGTGCGCGACACCGGGCTGGTGAGCGTGGACCTCGGCGCCGTGCGCCGTGCCGTGGAGCAGCTGCCGTGGGTGGACAGCGCGACCGTCGAACGGCAATGGCCGCGGGCACTGAACATCCGCGTGACGGAGCAGGTGCCGGCGGCGCGCTGGGGCGCCAACGGGCTGCTCAATACCCGCGGCGAACTGTTCATCTCCGAGGCGCGCCACATCCCGCCGGAACTGCCGCGGCTCTCGGGCCCGCGTGGCACCGAGGCCGAGGTCGCGCGCCGTTATCTCGCCGCCCAGGGCCAGCTCATCGAGGCCGGCATGCGGCTCACGGCCGTGCGGCTCGATGCGCGCGGCGCGTGGGAATTCGATCTCGACAACGGCATCACGGTACGGCTCGGCCGCCGCCAGATCGACGAGCGGCTGCAGCGTTTCGTGACCGCCGGCGTCGGGCAGATCGCCGCGCATGCCAGCGACATCGGCTACATCGACATGCGTTACACGAACGGATTCGCCATCGGCTGGCGCCAGGGCGGCCAGCGGGTGGCGAGCGGCAATCCGGAGGATGACAACTCAGATGGCTAACTATATGGGCAAGCGACCCGACAAGAACCTCATCATCGGCCTGGACGTCGGCACCTCGAAAATCGCCGCGCTGGTCGGCGAGGTCGGACCCGACAACTCCATCGAGGTGATCGGCATCGGCGTGCAGCCATCGCGCGGCCTGAAGAAAGGCGTGGTGGTGAACATCGAGTCCACGGTGCAGTCCATCCAGCGCGCCATCGAGGAGGCCGAGCTCATGGCGGGCTGCGAGATCCGCTCGGTGTTCGCGGGTATTGCCGGCAGCCACGTGCGCAGCCTGAATTCGCATGGCGTGGTCGCGATCCGCGACCGCGAGGTGAGCCACGCGGACGTCGAACACGTGGTGGACGCGGCCAAGGCGGTCGCCATTCCCGCGGACCAGAAGATCCTGCACGTGCTGCCGCAGGAATTCATCATCGACGGCCAGGAAGGCATCCGCGATCCGATCGGCATGTCGGGCGTGCGCCTGGAAGCCAAGGTGCACATCGTCACCGGCGCCGATTCCGCCGCGCAGAACATCGAGAAGTGCATCCAGCGTTGCGGCCTCGAGGTCGACGACATCGTGCTCGAACAGCTGGCATCGAGCTTCGCCTGCCTGACCGAGGACGAGAAGGAACTCGGCGTCTGCATCATCGACATCGGCGGCGGCACCACGGATCTCGCGGTGTTCTCGCAGGGCGCCATTCGCCATACGGCCGTGCTGCCGATCGCGGGCGACCAGGTCACCAACGACATCGCCATCTCGATGCGCACGCCCACGCAGTACGCCGAGGACATCAAGGTCAGGTACGCCTGCGCACTGTCGCAGCTCGCCAACGTCGACGAGAGCATCGAGGTGCCGAGCGTCGGCGACCGCCCGGCGCGCCGGCTCGCGCGCCAGACGCTGGCCGAGGTGGTCGAGCCGCGTTACGAGGAGATCTTCGCGCTGGCGCGCGAGGAACTGCGGCGCTCGGGTTTCGAGGAAATCATCGCGGCGGGCATCGTGCTCACGGGCGGCAGCGCCAAGATGGAAGGCGCCATCGAGCTCGCCGAGGAAGTGTTCCACGTGCCGGTGCGGCTCGGTCAGCCGCAACACATCAAGGGGCTGTCGCACGTGGTGCGCAATCCCATCTACTCGACCGGTGCGGGCCTGCTGCTGTACGCGCGCGACAACGCGTTCGCGGGCAATCGCGGCCAGAGTATCGCGGGCAACGCCCGCAGCATGTACGACCGCATGAAGAGCTGGTTTCAGGGGCACCTGTGAGCGGGTATGCCGCGCACAGGCCCCGTGTTGAGCGTTGAGAGAACGAAGCTGACAGCTTTCGACTAACTAGTGAAGGAGCGACACAAATGTTCGAACTGATGGATGCTTACAGCCAGAACGCTGTAATCAAGGTCATAGGGGTAGGGGGCGGCGGCGGCAACGCGGTCGCGCACATGGTCACGAGTGGCATCGAGGGAGTGGAGTTCATGTGCATCAACACCGATGCGCAGGCGCTCAAGCACTCCAAGGTCAAGACCAGCCTGCAGATCGGCTGCAACATCACCAAGGGCCTGGGCGCCGGCGCCGACCCCGAGGTGGGCCGCCAGGCGGCGATGGAGGATCGCGACCGCATCATCGAGATGATCGAGGGTTGCGACATGTTGTTCATCACCGCCGGCATGGGCGGTGGCACGGGAACGGGCGCCGCGCCGGTGGTGGCGCAGGTTGCCAAGGAGCTCGGCATCCTCACGGTGGCCGTGGTCACGCGGCCGTTCGAGATGGAAGGTGGCAAGCGCACGCTGGTTGCGAATCACGGTCTCGCCGAGCTCGGCAAGTACGTCGATTCGCTGATCACCATCCCGAACCAGAAACTGCTGACGGTGCTCGGCGCCAAGACCACGCTGCTGGACGCCTTCAAGAGCGCGAACCACGTGCTGCAGGGCGCGGTGCAGGGCATCGCCGAGCTGATCACGCGGCCCGGCCTCATCAACGTGGACTTCGCCGACGTGCGCACGGTGATGAGCGAGACCGGCATGGCGATGATGGGCTCCGGTGTGGCGCGCGGAGAAAACCGCGCCAAGGAAGCGGCCGAGATGGCCGTCTCCTCGCCGTTGCTCGAGGACATCAACCTGCAGGGCGCGCACGGCATTCTGGTGAACGTCACCGCGGGCATGGACCTGTCGATCGGCGAGTTCCAGGAGGTCGGCAACATCGTGAAGCAGTTCGCCTCTGATGACGCCACCGTGGTGGTGGGAACCGTGATCGATCCGGAGCTGTCCGATGAGATGCGCGTCACCGTGGTGGCCACGGGCTTGGGGAGACCCGAGGTTGCCGCAGCGGGTCGCTCACCCTACGGACGCGACGTACCCACGCTTTCGAAGGCTGCACCGCAGGCTGCCCAGGCCCAAACTTCGCATGGACAGGAACCGCCGATGCGAGTGGTCCCGCGCCGTCCGCTGACGGCTGCCGACTACGCCGCGCTGGACAAGCCCGCCGTGCAACGTCAAAGAGCCGTAGGGGATGGCCTGCATGGCGCCACAGAAGCCGAGGATGTGCTGGATATCCCGGCGTTTCTGCGGCGTCAGGCAGACTGAATAAGGCAACTGTGTTACGGTAGCGCCCCTTTTGGGGGCACGGTGCGCGGTCGTTGTCAACGACGGTCGCGCTCACGCTCCCCGATGTCCACCCAGAGGTGGCGCTACCCGTGCACCATGCCTTTCTGATGCAGCAAGGCACGGCCGGGAGATTCAGGCAATGCTCGGACAACGCACGCTGAAAAATTCCATCCGCGCCCAGGGCGTCGGCCTGCACACCGGCCAGAAGGTGCTGATGACGCTGCGCCCGGCGGCTCCGGACACGGGCATCGTGTTCCGGCGCACGGACATGGACCCACCGTGCGACATCCCGGCCAAGGCCGAAAACGTCGGCGACACCCAGCTCGGCACCACTCTTATTAATGGCAACGGCCGGGTCTCGACCGTCGAGCACCTGCTGTCCGCGTTCGCGGGCCTCGGCATCGACAACGCGCACGTCGATGTCAGCGCGCCCGAAGTGCCCATCATGGACGGCAGCGCCGGCCCGTTCGTCTTCCTGCTGCAGTCGGCGGGTTTCGAGGAGCAGCGCAAGCCCAAGAAATTCGTGCGCATCATGCAGCGCGTGCGCGTCGAAGACGGCGACAAGTGGGCCGAGTTCCGTCCCTTCGACGGTTTCAAGGTGAACTTCGAAATCGAGTTCAACCATCCGCTTTTCAAGAGACGCGCCAACAAGGCGTCGATGGACTTCTCGACGACTTCCTTCCTCAAGGAAGTCTCGCGCGCGCGCACCTTCGGCTTCATGCGCGATCTCGAGATGATGCGCGCGCGTAACTTGGCGCTCGGCGGCAATCTCGACAATGCCATCGTGCTCGACGACTTCCGCGTGCTCAACGAGGACGGGCTGCGGTACGAAGACGAGTTCGTGAAGCACAAGATCCTCGATGCCATCGGCGACCTGTACCTGCTGGGCCACAGCCTCATCGGCGAGTTCAGCGGCCACAAGTCCGGCCACAAGCTGAACAACCTGCTGCTGCGCAAGCTGATCGCCGATACCGCCACGTGGGAAGCCGTGGTGTTCGAGAAACCAAGCGACGCACCGATCGCCTACGTGCAGCCGCCGCCGGTGCCCGCCAGTTCGCCGATCTGAGCAACGCACCTCAAACCATTCGCACTGTCGTCATCGTCGGCGGAGGAACCGCTGGCTGGATGACCGCGGCTTCGCTGTCCCGCTTCCTGCGCCCCGAGCAATGCGCGATCCGCCTGGTCGAATCGCAGGAGATCGGCATCGTCGGAGTGGGCGAGGCCACCGTGCCTCACATCCGCTTCTTCAACCAGTCGCTCGGACTCGACGAAGCGGACTTCATGCGCAAGACGCACGCCACCTTCAAGCTCGGCATCGAGTTCGTGGACTGGGCGCGGCTCGGCGACGCCTACATCCATCCCTTCGGTGACTACGGGCGGCCGTTCCACGGCGTGCGTTTCCTGCATCTGTGGAATCGCCTGCGGCTGAACGGTGATCCCACGCTGCTCGATGAATATTCCCTGCCGGTGATGGCCGCGAGGCAGTCACGTTTCGCGCTGCCCAGCACCGACCCGGCGTCGGTGTTGTCCACCTTCTCGTACGCGTTTCAATTCGACGCCACGTTGTTCGCGCCCTACCTGCGTGCCTACGCCGAGAAGCGCGGAGTGCGGCGCACCGAGGGTCGCGTCGTGGATGTGGGGGTCCGCGGCACCGACGGCTTCATCGAGTCGCTGACGCTCGCGAACGGCGAGCGGATCGAGGGCGACCTGTTCATCGACTGTTCCGGGTTCTTCGGGTTGCTGACCGAAAAAAGCCTGCACACCGGCTACGAGGACTGGACCCACTGGCTGCCCTGCGACCGCGCCGTGGCCGTGCCCTGCGAGAGCTACGGGCCGCTGCTGCCGTACACGCGCGCCACCGCGCGCACCGCCGGCTGGCAATGGCGCATCCCGCTGCAGCACCGCACCGGCAACGGCTACGTGTACTCGAGCAAGTTCGTGAGCGACGACGAGGCGGCGGCGACGCTGCTGAAGCACCTCGACGGCAAGGCGCTGGCCGAGCCGCGAATGCTGAAATTCGTCACCGGGCGGCGCAAGAAGACCTGGAACCGCAACTGCGTGGCGATCGGCCTCGCGGGCGGTTTCGTCGAACCGCTGGAGTCGACCAGCATCTACCTGATCCAGGCGGCGATCACGCGCCTGCTGGAACTGTTCCCAGACCGCAATTTCGACCCGGTCGTCCGTGACGAATACAACCGCATCATGGACGTGGAATTCGAACGCGTGCGCGATTTCATCGTGCTGCACTACCACGCCACCGAGCGCGACGACACGCCGCTGTGGAACTACGTGCGCAACATGCCGATTCCCGACAGCCTGGCCTACAAGATGGAGCTGTTCCGCGAGCGCGGCGAGGTGGTGAACTACAAGCTCGGACTGTTCTACGAGCCGAGCTGGGTCGCGGTGTACGTGGGCCAGCGCGTCATGCCGAAACGCTACGACCCCACGCTCGAATACCGGCCGCTGGAGGAATTGCAGCGTCACGCCGACAGCACGCGCGCGGCGGTGCGCGCCGGCGCGCAATCGCTGCCCACGCAGGCCGAATTCATCGCGCGTTACTGCGGCATGAATCCATGACTGCCATCCGCAACATCCTGATCGTCGGCGACGGCATCGCGGCCTGGCTGTCCGCGGTCATGCTGGCGCGCGCCACGGGTCGCGGCCAGGTCGTCATCGGCGTCGCCGGCTCGCGCGGCGGAGCCGATGGCATCGAAAACGAATTCGCCGGTTCGACGCTGCCATCCATCGGTCCCCGGCACGCGGCACTCGGACTCACGGAATTCGAGCTGATGCGCGACACGCAGGCCGCCTTCAAGCTCGGCGACGAGTATCGCGATTGGGACGTGCCCGGCGGCGCCTACGTGCATGCGTTCTCCGACGTCGGGGCGCGGCTGGATGCCATCGCGTTTCATCACCTGCTGGGGCGGCTGCGCGCCGCGGGCCAGACGGTCGACATCGGCGATTATTCGGTGGCCGCGCAAGCTGCGCGGCTGGGACGGTTTGCGCATCCCTCGCAGGACGGCAACTCGGCGGCTTCGACATTCTCGTACGCGCTGCACCTCGATGCGCCTACCTACGCCCGCTACCTGCGCGCCTACGCCGAGCACCTCGGCGTGGTCTCTCTCAATGGGCGACTGGCCAGTATGCAACGGCGTGCCAGCGACGGATTCATCGACGCCGTGCTGCTCGAAGATGGCCGCAGGCTTGCGGCGGAGTTCTACCTCGATTGCTCCGGCGCGGCGGGCGATCTCATCCAGGGAGTGCTGGGGGCGGGATTCGAGAGCTGGGCGCAGTGGTTGCCGTGCAATAGCGCGCTGAGCGCCTTCACCGCGCGCAAGACTCCACCGCGGCCGGTCACCGAGTTCATCGCCCGGTCCGCCGGCTGCCAGCTGCGCATTCCGGTGCGGCAGGGCAACAGCAATGGTTTCATCTACAGCGCGGCCCATCTCGCGGACGACGAGGCCCAGGCCGCGTTCCGCGCCACACTCGATGACGTCACGCGCGAACCCCGCGCGTTCCGTTTCGAGCAGGGCAGGCGGCGGCAATTCTGGTCGCACAACTGCGTGGCGATCGGTGCGAGCGCGGCGGTTCTCGAGCCACTGGGATCCGCCGGGCTGCATCTCATGATGAGTGCGCTCACCCGGCTGATCACGCTGTTTCCGGACGCCTCCTGCGCGGCATCGTTGGCCGGCGAATACAACCGGGCGATGGCGGGGGAGTACCGCGGCGTGCGCGACCTGCTGGTGCTGCACTATCACGCGACGCGGCGTGACGACAGCGAGTTCTGGCGCCACTGCCGCAACATGCAACTGCCGGATTCGCTCGAGCAGCGGATCCGGCTGTTCCGTCACCGCGGGCATTTCGCGCTCGACGACGAAGACACTTTCATGGAGCCCGACTGGATGCAGGTGTTCCTCGGCCAGGGAATCTGGCCCGAGCGCACCGATCCACTGGCGGATTTCATGGACCTCGACTTGCTCCGCCAGAAAGTCGACCGCATGCGGCAAATCGTGCGGCATGCCGCCGAGGGCCTGCCGCCCCACGAGCAATACCTGGCACAACGAACGGCGCCGCGGCCCGCGCCGCGTTGACGCGGAAATCCGCTCAGCGTCGGCCGAGCGATCGCATCAGCCAGTCCTTGATGAATCCGGCCAGCGATGGCGAAGACTCGCCCAGGATGCCGCGCTGCCGCTGCGTGAGATGCGCCAGTTTCGCTTCGTCGGCATGAAACACGTAGTGATCGAACACGCCGCGCCACACTTCGCGCCTGCCGGGCGGCAGATCGCGCACCGCGAGAATGGCGTGTACCAGCGCTTCGAGCGGTGAGCCGTTCCACGGCCGCGCATCGTCCCACCAGTAGTTCACCAGCACGTTGAAGGTGTCGCGCGATTCGACGTGATGCCACCACATGTAGGGAATGTAGAGCGCATCGCCTGGACCGAGCTCGGCGCTTTGCGCCCGGGCGAGTGCCGCGGCGAAGCGCGGATATTTTTCGAGATCGGGATTGGCCAGTTTGACCAGGCTCACGGGCTGGCCCGCCAGCGTGAAATCCAGCGGACCGACGTACATGTTGGGCAGTTCCTCGGGCGGGAACAGCGTGAACCTGCGCCTGCCATGCACCACGCAGGCGAGGTTGTCGGAGATGTCGAAGTGCGTCTGCACCGTGACGCGATTGCCTATCCAGATGCGTGGCATCACCGCGGCGTCCAGCAGGCCGATGGCATTCTGCTGCGCGAATGCCGGCAATGCGCGCGGCAAAGGCGCGGAGCCGACGTAGAGGGCGGGCGGCGCGGGGTCGTCGCGCAACTTCAGCAGCTGCTCGATCGAATCGACGATACGCGCGGCGCGCCGTTCGAAGTTCACGCCGAGCAGATCCTCGCGATAGAAAAAGTGGCCCTCAACCGCAGGCGGGGCAAACATGGTCTCGGCCGAGGTGCCCGCGTCCATCGCGCGCAGGTAGGCGGCCATTTCCGTCGCCCCCGCGCGTCCGGCACGCACCGCCGGCCAGTGTTCCGCGACGCCGCGCAGCACCGCCGGCTGTTGCAGCGGCAGGATTTCCGTGCGGAATCGCACCGCATCGACGTCGTGCCATTCGCGAATTTCCGCGCTCATGCCTCAGCACTCCGTCCTGAACCCGGCCCAGGACCGCATAAATATGTCGAGCATTGCCGGCGTAATGGATTGCGTTTCAATTGGCGTTCCCGTGAAGAGGTCAACGCGATTGTGCGGGAAAAGCCAGAGCATTCAGATGAATAGCGCTACCATAAATCGCGTTTCGCACTGCAATGTCTCGTTGTCCGGACAGGACAGAAACGCTGTAGCAGTCCAACAACACGGCGCTTTTGACGTTCTGTCACTCGCCGCGCGGAAATCGCGGAACTCCGCGTAGCCGTTGGGGATTTGCCGTCCGGACATATCGAGGAAATCGGGTTTGCGAAATTGGAACACTTGGGATATTTATACGCGCAAGTACAAGTATCGAGTGCCGGGACCCTGCCCGAAAGGAGGGAGTTACCGGCGCCGTTTTCGTCTCGGTTTTTTGTTTACTCACATCAGGGGGGCACACGTGTCAGATCATCAAAAGCGCGCCGCTTTGGCGGAACTAGTTAGGTCGTGTTTGAAATACGGAGCGTTGCGCACCGGCATGTCAGCCGCTGCGGCACTCGGCGCCATCGCGATTTCCCCAATCGCCAGCGCGCAGAGCGAGCAGGCTGCCAAGCCAGCCGAAGGCGCGCAGGAAGTCCAGGAAGTCGTGGTCACCGGTATCCGCTCGAGCATCGAGGGCGCACAGGAGATCAAGAAGAACGCCGAGGTGTTCGTCGACTCGGTCACCGCCGAGGACATCGGCGCATTGCCCGATCGCTCGGTCACGGAAGCGCTGCAGCGCATTCCCGGCGTGTCGATCAATCGCTTCCAGGGCGCCAACGACCCCGATCACTTCTCGATCGAAGGCAGCGGCGTCGTGGTCCGCGGCCTCAACCAGGTGCGCAGCGAACTCAACGGTCGTGACACTTTCTCCGCGAACAGCGGTCGCTTCCTGAGCTTCTCCGACGTCGCGCCCGAGTTGCTCTACGGCGTCGACGTCTACAAGAACCAGTCGGCCGACATGATCGAAGGCGGCCTCGCCGGCACGGTGAACCTGCGCACGCGCGTGCCCTTCGACCAGCGAGGCCAGCTCATCGGCGGCTCGCTCGAAGGCAACTACGGCGACTTCGCCGAAGAGTTCTCACCCACGGGTTCATTCCTGTACAGCAACCGCTGGGAAACGGGCCACGGTGATTTCGGCTTCCTCGGCAACATCGTGTATTCGGAACTCAAGTCGCGATCCGACGGCATCCAGGCGTCGAGCTTCCGTCCGCGCACCGACCTCGTGCCGGGACAAACCGTGTACGCGCCGGAAGGCGCGGCATTCCGCACGCAGGATTTCGAGCGTGAACGCACCGGCGGCGCCGTTGCCCTGCAGTGGGAAAACGCCGACGACACGATGCTGGCGACGATCCAGTTCATGCGTTCGGATGCCCAGACCGCCTGGGCCGAGCATGCAATGGAAATCGCCACGGACAACGTCGGCGACACGGCGTTCTACCGCGTTCCAGGCACTCCGGCGTTCACCTTCAACGACAGCGGTGTGTTCACCAGCGGCGTCGTGAGCGCGCCGGTGGGCTGGCGCGATGACCAGAACCGCCCGGGCAATGGCAATGATCCGCCGCGTATTCCGCAGAACGGTCTGCAGAGCAACAACATCGTCCGCTCTGTCGACCAGAAGTACATGACGCAGGACATCGGCTTCAACCTCAAGTTCACGCCGAGCGACGAACTGGCCATCAACTTCGACTTCCAGCACGTCGATTCGACCGTCGAGAACCTCGACATGACGATCTGGGGTTCGACCTACCAGAACGCGTCCATCGACCTCACGGGTGACCTGCCGAAGGTTCAGTTCCTGCCTGTCCACCAGGTGGGAAATGTGCCGAATTGCACCGGCGTCAGCGGCAACTGCCCGACGTACTTCTCCGGCACGCACAACAACTTCCAGGACCCCTTCAACAGCTTCTGGCGTTCCGCGATGGATCACGCCGAGGACAGCCAGGGTACGGAAGACGCGCTGCGCTTCGACCTCGAGCACAAGTGGGGCGACGAGAACTTCCTGCGTGGGCAGAAGTTCGGCGCTCGCTGGGCCGAGCGCGACCAGATCAACCGTTCCACGACCTACAACTGGGGCGTGCTGAGCGAGATCTGGGGCGGTGGCGGTCCGGTGTGGTTCGACGACCCGGTCGACGGCGTGCCGAACGGCAACAGCGGCAACCTTGTGGGCACGCCTTCGGCGGGCGCCACGGGACCGTTCACGTTCGACAACTTCATGCGCGGCAAGTCGCCGGTGCCCGCGGTGGTGCCGTTCTACAACGCCACGGATCTCGTGGGCGGCGGCTACCAGGACCTGGTGGACTTCGCGCTGCAGATCTCCTCGGAATGGCGTGCCAACAACGGCACGGACAACACCTGGGAGCCGCTCGCCGATACGCGTCGTGCCAGCGGTGGTCCGTTGCAGGAAGACAGCTACGGCGGCAAATACCTGCCGCGTGAAATCAACACCACGAACGAGCGGACACAGTCGCTGTACTACATGCTGCGATTCGGTCACGACTTCGCGAACGACATGACCCTCTCGGGCAACGTCGGTGTGCGCTGGGTGCGTACGGAATTCGATGCCACGGGCGTCGAAGCCGCCGCGCTGCCGGGTGCACTGCCAAGCGAAGCCACCTGTAATCCGGCGCCGCCGCAGCAGGTGCCGGCTGGCTTCTGCCAGATCCCGGCTGATGAGCGCGCTCGGGCACGCCGGTTCGCCACGGGTCAGAGCGTCGATATCGAGGCTTCCAACAAGTACGAAAACTGGTTGCCCAGCCTCAACGTGAAGTTGGGCCTGTCGGAAGAGCTCCTGATGCGCTTCGGCTTCTCGAAGGCCATGGCTCGTCCGGATCTCGGCCTGATGCGCTACTACTCGTGGGTTGAGCCCTATGTGGTCAACAACGTGTGGCAGGGCTGGCAGATCCGCACCGGCAACCCGTACCTCGAGCCGACGACGTCGACTCAGTACGATCTGGCGACCGAGTGGTACTTCGCGAAATCCAGCTCGCTGACTCTGTCCTTGTTCTACAAGGAACTGAAGAACGTGCTGACGAACGAGGTCACGTTGCAGCCCACCACCTGGGGTGGTGAGACCTACAACGTGCGTCGTCCGAAGCCGATCAACTCGAGCGAGACGGGCAAGGTGCAGGGCTTCGAACTGGCCTACCAGCAGTTCTACGACCAGCTCCCGGGCTGGCTGTCGGGCTTCGGCATCCAGGCCAACTACACCTACATCGACAGCAACGGCGTCACGCAGAGCGTGCTGAACTCGGGCGGGTCGACGGGTACGGCCGAGAACGAAGCGAACATCGATACCAGCCTGCTGCCTCTGCAGGGCTTGTCGGAGGACAACGTCAACTTCGCGCTGATCTACGAAAAGGGTCCGGTCTCGGCTCGTGCCGCGTACAACTGGCGCAGCGAATTCCTGCTGACGACCCGTGACGTGATCACGCCCTTCGCGCCGATCATGCAGGAGGCGACGGGTCAGCTCGACGCGTCGTTCTTCTACTCGTTCAACGATCACGTGAAGGTCGGCATCCAGGGCGTGAACCTGACCAACGAAGTCACCAAGACTTCGCAGGTCTTGAACGACCAGCTCGTCCAGGCGGGCCGTTCGTGGTTCATGAACGACCGGCGCTACTCGGTCGGTGTCCGCGTGAGCTTCTGATCTAGTTGAAATAAGGCAAATCGGGGCCCCCTCGGCGCAAGTCGCGGGGGCCCTTTTTTTTTCCGGGCGGCAACGGATTTCCGCAAAGCGAAGTCGCCGCACGGTTTTGGGCAAACACCCTGCAGACAGCTCCTCCGCAGCCGATACACCGGCTTGGAGGAGAACGTGTCGGAAACTGCGTCCAAAGTTGATCGCCGGGCCATCCTGCTGGGTGTCCTGTGCCTCGCCGGTGGCGTCACCGCGCTCACGCGCATGTCCACCCGGGTGGTGGCCGCGGTCGGCGCCAATGGTCCGGAGCTGGACGGTGAACGATTCGCGCTGCTCGAGCAGGTCGCCGAAACCCTGATTCCGACCACCGACACGCCTGGCGCCATCGCCTCGGGTGTCCCCGAATTCGTCCGCATGATGCTGAACGACTGGGCATCCGATGAGACACGCGCCGCGTTGCTCGGTGTGCTCGACGGCATCGAAAGCAAGGCGTGGAACAAGCACGGCCGTGGATTCCTGGAGCTGCCGGCGGACCGCCGTCTCGAGGTGATCCGGATCGTCGATGAAGAGGCCTTCGCCCGCCAGGACGGCGCATGGCGGAAGTTCAAGGGACTGGTCCTCGTGGGCTACTACCATTCCGAGATCGGCGCGACCCAGGAGCTGCGCTTCGAGCTCGTGCCCGGCGCGTGGCGCTCGTGCCTGCCGCTCGTGGAAGTGGGGCGCGCTTCGGCGGTCTGACGCCGAGGCCGGTCACATGGATTTCGACGCCATTGTCGTAGGGTCCGGCATCACCGGTGGGTGGGTCGCCAAAGAGCTGTGCGAGCGCGGCGTGAAGACACTGCTGCTCGAGCGCGGCCGCAATGTCGAACACAAGGTCGACTACCTGGATTTCGCCGCGCCCTGGCAGGTGCCGAACCGCGGCCGCGTACCCGAGGAGGAAAAGGCGCAGCACTACGCCATCCAGGGCACCAACTACGCCTTCAACTCCGCCAGCAAGCAGTGGTGGGTGCGTGACAGCGAACATCCCTACAGCACGCCGCCCGACCGGCCGTTCTCGTGGATTCGCGGCTATCACCTGGGCGGCCGCTCGATCACCTGGGGCCGCCAGACCTACCGCCTGAGCGACTACGACTTCGGCGCCGGCCGGCGCGACGGCAAGAGCATCGACTGGCCAATCCGATACGCCGACCTTTCACCGTGGTACGACCGCGTCGAACGTTTCGCCGGCGTGTCCGGCTCGAACGAAGGACTGGAGCAACTCCCCGACGGCCAGTTCATGGCGCCCATGGGACTCAACTGCCTGGAGCGCGCCTTCAAGGACAAGGTCGAGGAAATCCACCCGACGCGGCGCGTGACCGTGGCGCGCTGTGCGCATCTCACCGAACCCACCGCCGAACACATCGCGCTCGGCCGCGGTCCCTGCCAGATGCGCAACGTCTGCGATCGCGGCTGCGGCTACGGAGCGTACTTCTCGTCGCTGTCCGCCACGCTGCCGGCGGCGAAGAAGACCGGCAATCTCACCATCGTCACCGATGCCATCGTCGAGCGGCTCGACTACGACCATGCCAAGCGCCGCGTGTCCGGCGTGCGCGTGATCGACGCCAATACGCGGCAGGGCAAGTCCTACCAGGCGCGCGTGGTGTTCCTGTGCGCATCGACCATCGGTACGGCTCAAATACTGCTGTCGTCACGTTCGGAGTTCTTTCCCAACGGTCTGGCGAACCGCTCGGATGCCGTGGGCCGTTATCTCATGGACCACGTGGTGGGCCTGGGCGCGGTCGGCACGCATCCCGGGTTCCTGGATCGTTATTACTACGGCCGACGACCCAGCGGCTTCTATCTACCGCGCTACGCCAATATCACCGAGAACGAGGACGTCGATTTCCTGCGCGGCTTCGCCTTCCAGGGATACACCTCGCGCAGCAGCTGGAGTCGTGGCGGCAACGAGGTCGGCGTCGGCGCCGAGCTCAAGCAGAAACTGCGCACGCCCGGTCGCTGGGAGATGCGCCTGGTCGGCTTCGGCGAGATGCTGCCGCGGGCCGACAACCGCGTGACGCTGGACGAGAAACGCATCGACAAGTGGGGCATCCCGCTGGTGCACATCGATTGCACGCATGGCGAGAACGAACGACTGCTGGGCGAGCGCGCCAACCGCGACGCGGCGGCCATGCTCGCGGCTGCCGGCTTCGAGAACATCCAGGCCAACGGGCCGGTGCGCCCGCCGGGCCATTCGGTGCACGAGATGGGCACCGCGCGCATGGGCCTCGATCCGGCCACCTCGGTATTGAACCGCTACAACCGCACCCACGACGTCGCAAACCTGTTCGTGACCGATGGTTCTTGCATGGCTTCCTCGGGCACCGCCAATCCTTCGCTGACCTACATGGCGCTGTCCGCCCGCGCCGCCAACTATGCTGCCGACCTGCTGACTTCCGGCGAGATCTGAGCGACATCCGGCCCGGCCGTCGTCACGAATTTGCCTCTCGTCGCAGAGAGATTAGCGATTCGAATGATTCCCACGACGCGGGCGTACCTGGACCATCACTTCGATGAATCCCGGCACGACATCCCGCAGCCTGGGTTCCATCTCGGCCAACGCAAACCGGAGCCTTGCCGCCCAGACAGCCGACTCCGCCACCACCGTAATCCGTCCCCCATCCAGGCTGACCCGATTTACCTTATTCGCCAGTTCCGGACCCAATGCCTCCATTACTGCGACCTGCCACTCGGACGTCTCGGCACCCTTCTTGGCACGCTCAACCAGTGTTGGCAGGCGAGCCGAGATTAAGTCTCCGACCTTACGGGGAGCAGCCCCCGGGCGGACGTTTTGCTTGTCTCGGGTGGGTCTTTTCGGCATAGTTTCCCGCCTGCTGGGCCTTAGATTTCGCTGAAGATTGAGAGTGTCGAGGGAGCGGACGACGAGGATGCCAGCCATGTGCAAGTCTTTGAAGATACTTGGTTCGCCTACTAAAACCGATTCAAGGGCGACCAGTATTTCCAGCCTGGAGTTCGCGAGATGAACATCATTTTCTTTTCGCGTCGCGAAGGCCGGGCCCGTCACTTCAACCTAGGACATCCCCTCGCCGTTGCGGGCTTCGCGACGGTGCTGGTCGCCATCCTGGCCACCGCTTTCAGCCTCGGTATTTCGATCGGCGAGAGCCGTGCCGCTGCCCCGCGAGGCGTTGCCACCTGGTCGCAGACCCTGGCCGAGCAGCAGTCCGAAATCAAGGAACTCAAGGCTGAACTGCAGCGCCGCGTGGACGCGGTAGCCATGCGAATCGGCCAGATGAATGCCCACGTGATCCGCCTGGATGCGCTGGGCAAGCGCCTCACGCAGATGGCGAACATCGACAAGCGGGAATTCGACTTCGAGAGCCAGCCGGCCATTGGCGGCCCGGAGTCCGATATCGGCGCCTCCATGCAGGCCCAGGATCTGAACTCGTTGCTGAACGGTCTCGAGGCCAAGATTTCCTCGCGCGACGCGCAGCTCGCGGCGCTCGAGAACGCATTGCTGTCGAAGAAGCTCGACGAGCAGATCCGCCCCGATGGCCGCCCGGTGAAGGAAGGCCATATTTCCTCGTATTTCGGTGAGCGCCAGGATCCGTTCAACGGCCACCAGGCGTTCCACAAGGGCATCGATTTCGCGAGCGCGCAGGGTGCCGACGTGGTCGCCGTGGCGGCTGGCGTGGTCACCTTCGCCGGCGAAAAGGCGGGCTACGGCAACCTCGTGGAGGTGAGCCATGGCAACGGCCTGGTCACGCGTTATGGGCACAACCAGAGCGTCGCCGTGGGCATTGGCCGCACCGTGGCGCGGGGCGACACCCTGGCCTTCGTGGGTTCCACGGGTCGTTCGACCGGCCCGCACGTGCATTTCGAGGTGCTCAAGGACGGTCGCCAGATCGATCCTCTGACCTTCATCGGCCGCTGAATCTCGCCGCCTCCGGGCGGACCCAGGAAGCCCCGCCATGTGCGGGGCTTTTTGTTGGCTGCGCCTTGCAGGGGCCCCTGGACATCCCAATACGACGTCCCCATACAGCGTGCCCGGCTCCCGCTCTGAAACCAGTACCGTGGGCCCGGGTCTATCCGTAGAATACCGGCCCGGCCTGGCGGCGACCTGTCCTAAGTTGCTGACAGGACTAAAGTTTTCTCGTAAGGATTCGTAAGTGCTCAATCTTCTGACGCGACTCTTCGGCAGTCGCAACGATCGCATCGTCCGCGGCTATGAAACGACGGTGCGGAAGGCGGCTTCGTTCGAAGGCGCGCTGAAGGCATTGAGCGACGAGGCGCTGCGCGCCAAGACCGATGAGTTCCGCAAGCGCCTGGCCGACGGCGAGAAGCTCAACGATCTCGCGCCGGAGGCCTTCGCGGTGGTGCGCGAGGCCGCGCAACGCACCCTGAAGATGCGCCACTTCGACGTGCAGCTCATCGGCGGCCTCACGCTGAATGACGGTCGCATCGCCGAGATGCGCACCGGCGAAGGCAAGACGCTGATGTCCACGCTGGCCGCGTATCTCAACGCGCTGCCGGGCGAGGGCGTGCACGTCGTCACGGTGAACGAATACCTCGCGCAGCGCGACGCGGACTGGATGGGGCCCATCTACCGCTTCCTCGGCCTCACCGTCGGCGTCATCAGGAACCAGCAGGACCCGCGCGAGAAGCGCTCGGCGTATGCCTGCGACATCACCTACGGCACCAACAACGAATTCGGTTTCGACTACCTGCGCGACAACCTCGCTTTCAGCCTCGACGACCGCGTGCAGCGCAAGCTCGCGTTCGCCATCGTCGACGAAGTCGACTCCATCCTCATCGACGAAGCGCGCACGCCGTTGATCATCTCCGGTCCGGCGGAAGAGAACACCGAGCTCTATCTCAAGATCGACAAGCTCGTGCCGCGCCTCAAGAAGCAGATCGGCGACGAAGAGAAGCAGGACAAGGCAGGCGATTTCGTCCCGGGCGACTACACCGTCGACGAGAAGCAGCGCCAGACGCATCTCACCGAAGCCGGCCACGAACGCGTCGAACAGTTGATGCTGGAGGCCGAACTGCTGCGCGAAGGCGAGAGCCTCTACGACCCGTCGAACATCCGGCTGATGCACCACCTGAACGCGGCGCTGCGCGCCCATGCGCTCTACAAACGCGACGTCGAATACATCGTGCGCGGTGGCGAGGTCATCATCGTCGACGAATTCACCGGCCGCACCATGCCGGGACGGCGCTGGTCGGATGGCCTGCACCAGGCGGTGGAGGCCAAGGAAGGCGTGAACGTGCGCGCCGAGAACCAGACCGTCGCGTCGATCACCTTCCAGAACTACTTCCGCATCTACAAGAAACTCTCCGGCATGACCGGCACGGCCGATACCGAGGCGCCGGAATTCATGCAGATCTACGGCCTCGAAGTGGTCGTGATCCCGACGCACAAGCCGATGATCCGCAAGGACAACTCGGACTTCGTCTACCTCACGCAGGAAGACAAGTACAAGGCCATCATCGAGGACATCGAAGACTGCGTGAAACGCGGCCAGCCGGTGCTGGTGGGCACGACGTCGATCGAGAGCTCGGAGCTCATCTCCGGCGTGCTCCAGAAACACAACATCGACCACGACGTGCTGAATGCCAAGCAGCACGAGCGCGAAGCGCACATCGTCGAGAAAGCCGGCATGCCGGGAAAGGTCACGATCGCGACCAACATGGCCGGCCGCGGCACCGACATCAAGCTGGGCGGAAATCTCGAGGCCGAGCTCGAAGGACTCGCGAAGGAAGCCGGCGAGGCCGGGCTGGACGAAGTCACGGCCGCGAGGCTCAGTGCCGAATGGCAGGAGCGTCACAACCAGGTGGTGGCCGCGGGCGGCCTGCACATCGTCGGCACCGAACGTCACGAATCACGCCGCATCGACAACCAGCTGCGAGGCCGTTCCGGCCGCCAGGGCGATCCGGGCTCGAGCCGCTTCTACCTGTCGATGGAAGACAACCTGATGCGCATCTTCGGCGACCCGAATCGCACGAAGAAGTGGCTGGCACTGGCCGGCATGAAAGAAGGCGAGGTCATCGAGAGCGGCATGCTCACGCGCCAGATCGAGAAGGCCCAGCGCAAGGTCGAAGGCCACAACTTCGACATCCGCAAGCAGCTGCTGACTTTCGACGACGTCGCCAACGATCAGCGCAAGGTGATCTACCAGCAGCGCACCGAACTCATGGGCGCGGAGCAGCTCGGCGATGCGGTGCGCGGCATCCGCGCCGAAGTGGTCGGCGGCATCCTCGACCAGCATCTGCCCTCGAACGTCAGCCACGAGGAGTGGAATCTCGCGGGCCTCGCCGAAACCATCCGCAAGAATTTCGACACCATCGTCGACCCGGCCCAGTGGTTGAGGGATCAGCCCGAACTCGAGGAGTCCGAGCTGCGCGGCCGCATCATCGGCGCCATCGACACCACCTACGACGCCAAGGTGGCGCGCATCGGCAACCAGCCGAGCGGCATGCCCATCATGCGGCACGTCGAAAAGGACATCATGCTCAAGGTGCTCGACCAGCAATGGCGCGATCACCTCGGTGCCATGGACTACCTGCGCCAGGGCATCCACCTGCGCGGCTATGCGCAGAAGGACTATCGCTACGAGTACAAGCGCGAAGCCTTCGAGTTGTTCGCCGCGATGCTCGAGAGAATCAAATACGACACCGTGACCATCCTCGCGACGCTCGACGTGCGCATCAAGTCGCCCGAGGAGATCGAGCGCGAGGAAGAGGCGCGACGCCAGCGGCTCAATCGCGCATTGCAGATGCAACACGCTGAAGCCGCTTCCTTGTCGCAGCTCGGCGCCGCCGGTGACCCGCCGCCGCAGGCTCCGCCGCGCGCTCCGCCGGCGGGCGCGCGCCCGGCACCACCCATGATGGCGCCGGCTCAGCCACCACAGCGGCCGGTGCGCGCCGCGCCGAAGGTCGGACGCAACCAGCCTTGCCCCTGCGGCAGCGGCAAGAAGTTCAAGAACTGCCACGGCGTGTTAGAGGGCGTGGAATAGGGGGCAGCCCCCCTTTCCTAGCAAAAGGGGTCAGGCCTGATGAAGCCTCGCCTGCGCGTCGTTGCCGCAGCGATGTTCGATGCCGATGGCCGAGTGCTCATCGCGCAGCGCCCTGAAGGCAAACACATGGCCGGCTGGTGGGAATTCCCCGGCGGCAAGGTGGCGAACGGTGAGACCGATGCGGAGGCGCTGGTGCGCGAGCTGCGCGAGGAACTGGGCATCGAGACGCACGCGCATCGCGAGATCACAGCGATGACGCACGAATATCCCGACCGCATCGTCGAGCTCGCGTTATGGCACGTCTCGCTCGCAAGCGGCGAGCCGCGCGGCCTCGATGGTCAGCAACTCAAGTGGGTGCCGTGTCAGTCACTGGGCAAAGAACAGCTCCTGCCCGCCGATCTGCCGCTCATCCCCGCATTGCAGGGGGTATCATTCACACAGGTTTTGAACGGTGATGCACATGGCCGCTGAACAGCAACTTCCCGAAATCAAGCTCGATCCGAAGGACCTCTACCGGGAAGAGATCTTCACGGACCGCAAGGCCGGAACTCTGCGCCGCCTCGTGCCGGTAAAGAGTGACGGCAGCGAGGATTCCTCGCGCGCGGTGTTGTACTCCGGCCAGACGCAGCTGCTCACGCCGGCCGGCGTGTTGCCGCTGTCGTTCGAGCTCGAGGCTGCGTCCATCGAAGACGCCTGCAACAAGTTTCCCGAAGCGGTCAAGGTGGCCATCGAGCAGGCCATCGAAGAGGCGCGCGAGATGCGCCGCGAAGCCGCGTCACGCATCGTCGTGCCGGATGCGGGTGGCATGGGTGGGCCGCCGGCCGGCGGCGGGCGAATCAAGTTGTAGTGGGGGCAGCCCCCATTTCCTAGCAAAAGGGGTCAGCCCTCATCGCTCGCGCCGCGGTCGTCCGATGGGCGCAAGTGATTGCTCCATACCGGTTGCTAGTGCCGCGGTTTTTGCCCATTCAGGTGATCCGAACGGACGCTGTCGATGTACCGATTCGCGCACCGCTTCGAGTTCCGCTGCAGTCATGGGCTGATTCACAAACTCAATCCACCAGCTCGGAAGATCGATCGGCACAGGGGTCAGTGCTACTGGCGCATGAGCCGACCCGCGCCAATTCAGACTTCCCCAACGCCAGTCTTCCGCCCGGGCGACCAGATTCTTCGCCAGGGCATTTCGCTCGACGTATCGCAGAACCGTGAGCAGGTGTTGATCCTGCTGGATCAGAGATGCCTTGTAGCGGCCCTGCCAAAGTCGGCCAGTCGTCCCGTACTTGCGGTGATGACGGCGCACGTGCGTCGTGAACAGCCAGCTGATCCAGTTTGCGATATCGCCGTCCTGGCGTGGACGGACGACCAGGTGTATGTGATTTGGCATCAGGCAAACAGCGAGGAGTGGCAGGTCAACTCGATCCTGCGCATCGCCCATCAATGCCAGAAAAGCAGCGTAATCGTGGTTGTCGTGAAAGACCCGAGCTTTCTGATTGCCACGGTTGATGACGTGGTAGCACTCATTTGCTGTGATCATCCGCGGGGCGCGAGCCATGCGACACGCTATCGCGAAAGGCACGTATCACGTGCCACGCGAATCTCGTCCCATTCACTGCAAATTGCCTGGGAGGGCTGACCCCTTTTGCTGGGAATCGGGGGCTGCCCCCAGCTCCAATTCCCGGTCGAAGAAGCGCACGATCTGGGCGTGTGCATGCAGGCCGGCGACGCTCTGGCGAATCAGCCCGTGTTTGCCGCCGGGGTAGGTCATCAGGTCGAACGGCTTCTGCAGGTCCTGCAGTTTCTTCATCAGCACGGTGCTGTTCACGAACAGCACGTTGTCGTCGGCCATGCCGTGCACCAGCAGCAGCGGCCGCTGCAATTTCTCCGCGAAACTCAGCACGTTGCTGGCCGCATATCCGTCCGGGTCCGACTGCGGAGTAGATAGATAGCGCTCCGTGTAGTGCGTGTCGTAGAGCGTCCAGTCGGTGACCGGCGCCCCGGCCACGCCGGCGGCGAACGCGTCCGGCGCCTGCATGAGGCACATCAGCGTCATGTAGCCGCCGTAGCTCCAGCCGAAGATGCCGATGCGTTTGCCGTCGACGTACGGCAGGCTGCGCAGAAATTCCACGCCGCGCACCTGGTCCTGCACCTGGACCCCGGCCATGCGCTGCCCGAGCAGCGTCTCGAACTTCGTGCCGCGAAATCCGCTGCCACGGTTGTCGAGCGCGAACACCACGTAGCCGTGCTGCACCAGATACTGGTGGAACGTCGTGCCCTTGCCCCACTCGTTCAGGACCCGCTGCACCCCTGGCCCGCCGTACACGTCCACCAGGACGGGATACTTCTTCCCCGGTTCGAGCACGCGCGGCTTCATCAGCTTGTAGTACATCGACTGACCGTCTGCCGCGGTCACCGAGCCGAATTCCGATTGCACGTGTTCGTCGAGGTAGGGCGCGTAGGGATGCGAGGCATCCAGCTTGTTGGGCACGAGCTCCGTCAACGCCTCGCCATCCGCGCGGCGCAACGTCACCTTCGACGGTGTGTCGGCGTTCGAAAAGGTGTCGACGATCACGCGCGCATTCGCCGACATCGCGGCGGCGTGTATGCCGGCGCCCGCGGTGACACGCTGTGGCTTGCCCGGCGAGTCGAGCGACACCCAGTAGAGCTGCCGTTCGACGGGCGAAGGCAGGTTGGCGGTGAAAAACACGCGCCGCGCGTTTTCGTCGACGGCGCGCACCGCGTTGTCGGTGCCCGATCCGGTCACCATGTAGTCACCATGCGTCAGCTGGCGCAGCAGCTTGCCGTCGTTCCCGTAGAGATACAGGTGCTGGAAGCCATCGCGCGACGATGCCCAGATGAACTGTTTCGCGCGCTGCAGGAAAGTCAGTTCGCGATGCAGCGGCACCCACTGATCGCTGGTCTCCGTCAACATGACCTGGCCGCGTCCGCTGTGAACGTCGAAGCGCAGCAGCTCGAGAGTCTTCTGGTCGCGGCTCTGCCGCTGCACCGCGACTCCGCGGCTGTCCGGGAACCACTCCACGTCAGGTAGATAGAAGTCGGTTTGTGCGCCGAGGTCGAGCTTGCGCAGCGGCTCGGTGCCGAGTTCGGCGATCAGCAGCTCGACGCGCGCATTGGGCGTGCCCGTGGCAGGGTAGCGCTGGCGCACGATGCGCGCCCCGCTCGCCTGGATTTCGAAGCGTTCGACTTCCTGCACCGGTGTCTCGTCGACCTTTGCCAGCGCGATGCGCCGTTCGTCCGGCGACCACCAGTAGCCCGTGTCGCGATCCATCTCTTCCTGCGCGATGAATTCGGCCATGCCGAAACTCACGAGGCCGCCACCCTGGCGGGTGATGGCGCGCTCGGTGCCATTGGCGAGATCGACCACGTACAGGTTCTGATCGCGGATGAAACTCACGTAGTGCGACTGCGGCGAGAAACGCGCGTCGGTCTCGTAGGCGTCGGTGTTGGTGAGACGCTGCACGGCGTCGGCGCCGCCACGCGCCAGGTCATAGACGTACAGGTCGCCGTTCAGTGGAATCAACAGGTGGCGGCTGTCGGGCGCAAAGCTGTAGTCGACGATGCCCGAGTAGGCCGCGGTGCGCTGTCGCTCACGGCGCGCTTCTTCCTCGGCCGACAACGCGCGATCGGCTCCCGCGAGCGTGCGCGAATCGACCAGCTGGCGGTGGCGCGCGGCAGGCACGTCGTATGCCCAGAGGTCGTAGCGGTCCTTGTCGTCGTCACGTGCCCTGAGATAGGCGACCAGCCGGCCATCCGGCGATACCTTGATTCCACGCAGCGTCGGGCCCGACAGGTCCGGGGCAGAGAACAGCCGTTCCAGTGGGAGTTTCCCCGACTGCGCCGGAGTTACCATGCCCAAGCAGGCGACCGCCAGCGCTGCGCCAATGCGAAGAAAAACCGCGGCGCGCCGGCCAGATGTGCGAAATTCGTTTGTTAAACTGCGGTCAAAATTCATTCGTGGAGTTTATGGATGACGTCTCGTCCTCGCTACCTGTGGGGCGCGCTCGCGGGCGCGCTTACCGCGCTCCTCGTCGCATGCGCAACGACCTCACCGCACGCCACCCACACACCTGAACCCGCGCCCGTTCCGGTGAGCTTCAAATACCCCGACGCGAAGCGCGGCGATGTCGTCGACGACTATGGCGGCACGAAAATCGCGGACCCGTATCGCTGGTTCGAGGACCTGGATTCGCCGGCCACGAAGAACTGGGTGACCGCCGAGAACGCGCTCGCGCAGCCCTACCTCGAGGCGCTCCCGCAGCGCGCCTGGCTGGGGAATCGACTCAAGCAGCTCTGGACGTACGAACGCTTCGGAGTGCCGGAAGAAGAGGGCGGCCGGTATTTCTACCTGCGAAACGACGGCGTGCAGGAACAAAGCGTGCTGTACGTGGCGGACTCGCTCAACTCGGCACCGCGCGTGCTGGTGGATCCCAACGGGAAACGCGAAGACGCCACCATCGCGTTGTCCGGATGGTTGTCCAGTCCCGATGGCAAGACCATGGCTTACGCCTACTCCGACGCGGGCTCGGACTGGGACATCTGGCATTTCCGGCGCGTGGACGACGGCAGCGACCTGCCCGACGTGCTCAAGTTCAGCAAGTTCTGGAATGTCTCCTGGGCGCGCGACAACTCGGGCGTGTACTACAGCCGCTATCCGCTGAAACCCGGCGACAGCGCCGAAACGGCGGAACGTGGCGACGACCGCGGCCGGCCGGACATCTACTTCCACAAACTCGGCGAGCCGCAGTCCAGCGACAAGCTGATCTACAAGGTGACTGACCATCCGACCAAGGTGCCTTCGGCCTACGTCACCGAAGACGGGCGTTATCTCGTCATCTCGCGCTACGACGGACTCGAAGCGAACGACGTGTTGATCCTCGATCTGCGCAAGCCCGGTGCCAAACCGCAACCGGTGTTCACCTCGTGGGACGCGCTCTACGGATTCATCGGTTCGAAAGGCGACGAACTCTATTTCGAAACCACCAAGGATGCGCCGCGCGGCCGCGTGATCGCGGTGAACGCCAACAAGCCGGAGCCCTCGGCCTGGCGGACAGTCGTTCCCCAGGGTGAATACACCATCGACACGTCGGCGTACGCCGGCGGCCGGATCCTCGTCGAGTACACGCGCGATGTGACCAGCCTCATCCGGTTGTTCGAGCTCGACGGCTCGCCGGCGGGCGAGGCCAAACTACCCGGGCTCGGTACCGTCAAGGATTTCACCGGCCACGGCAACAAGTCCGAGGTGTTTTTTTCGTATTCGGACTACCTGACACCGACGCGCATCCTGCGTTTCGACGTGGCGGCCAATTCGGTGAGCGATTTCCGCGTGCCCAGTGTGAAGGCGGATTTCACGCCATACACGACCGAGCAGGTGTTCTACAGCTCCAAAGACGGCACCCGCGTCCCGCTGTTCATCATTCGCCGCAAGGATGCGCCGCGCGACGGCAACCAGCCGGTGATCCTGTACGGTTATGGCGGATTCAACGTGGTCCAGTCGCCGGTTTTCGCGCCGAGCATCCAGGCATGGCTCGAGATGGGAGGAACGTACGCCGTGGCCAACATCCGCGGCGGCGGAGAGTACGGCGAGGAATGGCATCGCGCCGGCACGCGCGAGCGCAAGCAGAACGTGTTCGACGATTTCATCGCCGCGGCCGAATACCTGGTCAAGGAGAAGTATTCGAATCCGAAGCGCATCGCCATCAGCGGCGGCAGCAATGGCGGATTGCTGGTGGGTGCCGTGATGCTGCAGCGACCGGACCTGTTCGGAGCCGCGCTACCGGCCGTGGGCGTGCTCGACATGCTGCGCTACCACACCGCCAGCGCCAACGCGCGCCAGTGGTCGACCGACTACGGACTGTCTGACAATCCGGCGGACTTCAAGTCGCAGCTCGCGTATTCACCCGTGCACAACGTGAAGCAGGGGGTTTGTTATCCGCCGACGCTGGTCACGACCGCGGACCATGACGATCGCGTGGTGCCGTGGCACAGCTTCAAGTTCGCCGCCGAGCTGCAGCGTGCGCAGGGTTGCGGCAACCCCGTGTTCATCCGCATCGAGACGCGCGCGGGGCATGGTGCGGGCAAGCCCGTGTGGATGCAGATCGAAGACAAGGCCGACCAGCTCGGCTTCGTCGCGAACGCCATGGGGATGGCTGCGCCCGCCAGCTGATCAGCTAATCAGCCGATCAGGTGCAGCAGGTGAGGACGAACGGCACGTCTTCGGTAGTTTGCTGTGGCCGCTGGTTCAACCCGTTCCACGCCAGCAACCGCACCGAACATCGGTAGTGAGACCCGGAAGTCTCGGGATACAGCCCGGATCCGTTCGGCAGCGCGATGCGCACCAGCTGGATGGGCGTGTCGCGCTCGAAGGTGATGTGGTACACGCCGGCGCGCGCGATCTCCTGGCGCGGTTTGCCATGTTGCCGCGTGATCCACAGCAACTCGGCGATGGCGTCACACAGCGGGCGCAGCGTTGCCAGCCACTCGTTGAACGAGCGTGCACGCTGGTCCGTGGCCTGGTTCAGCCAGAAGAAGAAATCCGGCAGATCGAACTCGCAGGTGCCGCCGGGAATCGCGCTGCGATGGCGGATGGCCGACAGGAACTCGGAGTCCTTCAGGCCGGCAAGATAGTTAGACCCGCAGGCCACCAGGTCGGCGCGCAGCCGCAGCAGGTTCGACATCACCGTGCGTAAACGTGCGCTGTCGACGCCGGGTTTGCTCTGGAACACGTTGAGCTGCGCCAGGTGCCGCTCGAGCTCCTTCTGCACGTCGGCACGCACGTCGCTGCGCGCGGCGATCGCCAGGATGTCGAGCAGGCTGTTCATCGCCGCGCGGCTGCCCCACTGGCTCTGCATCTCGTTGTGGTACAGCGCCTGGTTGTAGAGGAAGTCGAGGCGCAGGAAGGTGCGCATCCGCTCGTTGAGCGGCTGCTCGAAGACCAGCGGCGCCGCTTCGGCGTCCGGCTGAATCACGTTCTGGGCTTCCTCGGCCATCGGGCTATTCTGCGCGAGGCCGGCAGGCTACGTAAACCGCGGTGATGCTATGTCTCATCTCGCCGACGCCGCTGTGGAGTACTTCCGATGGAGTTTTTCGACCTGGTCGCGTAGTGCGAAGAGGTCGCCGTCGTTCGTGATCACATCGTCCGCCACCGCCAGCCGCTGCTCGCGCGTGACTTGCGCCGCAAGCATTTTCGACGCCTGTTCACGGGTGCTGCCGTCGCGCGCCTGCAGCCGGGCCAGCTGGATTTCCGGGGCACAGTCCACCACCAGCACGCGATCGAACCGCTTGGCGCCGCCGGTTTCCACCAGCAGCGGAATCACCACGATCACATATTTTCCGGTGGCCGATTCGCAACGCGCGTCGGTCAGTTCGCGAATTGCCGGGTGCGTGAGTTGCTCCAGCCACTGTCTTTCGGCCGGATCCGCGAACACGTGCTCGCGCAGGCGGCCGCGGTCGAGGCTGCCGTCCTGCTGCAACATGCCGGCGCCGAAATGCGCGGTGATCTTCGGCAGCAGCGCGGAACCCGGCGCGACGACTTCACGCGCCAGCAAATCCGTGTCGACGAGAGTGATGCCGAGAGCGGCGAACAGGTTCGCAACCGTGCTCTTGCCGCAGGCGATGCCGCCGGTGAGCCCCACGCGAAACCTGCGTGCCATGGCTACGAGCTCCAGTCGAGCCCGAGATACCCGTTGACGATACTGTCGCCGGCGATCAGGGCAATCCAGCCGGCAATGGCCAGGAACGGACCGAAGGCGATCTGTGTGTCACGGCCCTTGTGCTGCCGGATCATCACCACGATTCCGAAAACGGCGCCCATGCTGGAGGCCAGCAGGATGATCAACAGCAGCATCTTCCAGCCCAGCCAGGCGCCCAGCGCGGCGAACAGTTTGAAGTCGCCGTAGCCCATGCCCTCCTTGTTGGTGAGCAGCTTGAACAGCCAGTACACACCCCAGAGGCTCAGGTAGCCGCCCGCGGCGCCGATGATGCTGTCGCGCGGACTCACGGGTTCGGCGCCCGGGCCCCAGACCGGGTGCCAGAGACTGACGATGAGGCCGAGCCACAGCAGCGGATAGGTGAGCGAGTCCGGCAGGTACTGCG
>Ga0315912_10001502_pt1 | contig 28280 bp, 21 predicted proteins | sample VfabasoilMG_FD_204469 | JGI IMG/M metagenome (GOLD analysis project Ga0315912, IMG submission 204469) | Garden soil microbial communities collected in Santa Monica, California, United States - V. faba soil | ecosystem: Environmental > Terrestrial > Soil > Garden | place: USA: California...
GCTGGGGCGAAGCTGGCGATGCTCATGGGGTCTACGTCGCGGATGCTGTCCGCTGTCGCATTGATTGTGTCTGCAAGATCCCATAGCAATACGTGTGCGTCGGTTTGGCCGAGGGGCAACAGGCGTTGCGCGGCGGACAATGCAGTGGTGATGGTTTGTTGTAACCAGGCGATGGTTGCTTCGCGCGGATCAATGGACAAGCAGCCTGCTGCGGCTCCGAATGCTATGGCGTGGTGCATTCGGTTGGCGTCGGCAGTGGGTAGCGGAGATTCGTAGAGGGAACCGAAGAGGTTCCAGAAGCGGCGTCCTAAGGCGAGCGAAGCATTGCGAGCCTCGCGGGCTGGCATTCTGGCGCTTAGTTGTTGGTTGAGGGTGTCGAGGGTGTTGGCATTGACGGCTGCGTAGCAATAGGCAGCTTCCAGTCGTAGGGTTTCGCTGATACGGACTTGGAGGAACGTCTGCAAGGTAGCTACGGAGACTGCGCCGGAATCGACAAGAGACTCCAGCCCGAAGGAATGCGCCGCGCTTCCGATGGGGAGGGCACTGTCGGTCAGTTGCAAAAGGTGCAAGAGGGCGTTTGGGGAAACAGGGGGACTCACGAGTAGCTTTTCAAGGAATAGCAAGATCTGTTTACGGCAGAATCCCCATCCGAGCTGGTGGCCAATAGACAAAGGCCGCTTTACCGTAAATAAACCGTCGGTGGACCAAGCCCCATGACCTGCTGTCGTTTGACATACTTCGGTGATCGCCCAGCACGTAATAATGGTCCGCAGGCACTTCGATTTTGTCGGTTGAAATCGTATCCCGGTAGGTCTCGGGTACATAAGGCTCTTTCAGGACTTTCCCATTCAACCGCACCATTCCGTTATCAATTTGAATGGTGTCTCCAGGAAGCGCGATGATCCGTTTGATATAGGACTTGGCCGGATCATTCGGATATTGAAACACCGCCATGTCACCGCGCCGGATGTCTTCGATCCCAAAGCGGTATACAAACTTGTTGATGAAAATGCGTTCTTTGTCGGTGAGAGTAGGCATCATCGACGTGCCTTCCACCTTCACCGGCTGGTAGACGAACAGAATGACGAAGATTGCTAAAATGACCGACACCATCAGGTCGCGGAGCCAATGGAATGTGAGCCCGGACAAGGGCGATTGCTGGTGTTCCGTCGGAGTATCGTCGATCATTGCTCTATTCTAATTATGATTCAAAAGCATCCGCTCCACCGAAGGCAGCGGAACCGCCCCGGCTTTCAAAGCCCGCTCATGGAAGCTGGCGAGGTTAAACGCCGCCCCCTCCTTCGCTTTCACGGCATCCAAAATCCTTCGCCATTCGCGCCAGCCGGTAAAATACGTGCAGAGCTGCGTCGAGCTCAACTTTGCCCGTTGGAGTTTTCCAGTGGCTTCTTCCTTCTCCTGAAACGTCCGCTTGATCATCAGGTCTATCGCTTCCTGATCCTGCATGTTCATGGTTTGGAGGCGAACGTCTATGATCGTGTTGGCAATCATACGCAACTGCTGCTTCATGAATGTCAACCGAAGCTCGGGACTGTTGTTCAAATAACCCGCATCCAGCGTGGCTTCGGTCGCATAGACAGCCCAGCCCTCCACATAAGGCCCATTGCCAAAAACAGACCGCAGCAAGCGACGCGACTTAGGCTCAATGTCATTGGAATACTCCAATTGCAGGTAGTGCCCGGGGATTGCCTCGTGGATCGTCAACAGTCGCAGTCCGTAATCGTTATACTCGCGGAGCTTCGATTCCATGCGCGCCTTCTCCATATCCGGCGGGATCGGCGTGAGCCAATAGAATGCACCCAACTGAGGTTCCAGAGCCGGTGCCGAATTAAAACCGCCCACCGAGTAGATGCCGCGCATGAACTCCGGGGTATCAATCACTTGAAGGTTGTCGCGGGGCGGCAACTTCACCAGTCCGGATGTCTTAACGAAGCTGCGCACGTCTTCCAGGTCTTTCTGTGCGGTGCTCTTGTACGTCTCCGGCGTTGCGTGCGACTCGGCGATTTTGTCCAGCGTCTTTTTCACCACTACATCGAGATCGGTATCAGGAGCACCCGGATTGTTCTTTCGATAAAGTGGCTGAGCAAGTGCAAACATATCATGGCGGACCTTTTCCAGCAGTTTCTCCGCATCGGCAAGCACAGCTTCCGGAGTAACATTTAACCCGAGCGCGGGGCCGAATTTGGCTGCGTATTTTTCTTTGCCAAGGCGCCAATCGGAGGTGGACTTGGAGAGCTCATTTTCCAGGAACGCGTTGAATTGGACAAAGGCACGCTTGGCGTCGGTCATGGCTGAATCGTACGCAGGCCGCAGCGATGGCGGACAATCCTTCTGGAGATCGCCTTCGATCATTTGTATATTGCCTTCGTTCTCCTGCTGTGCCACCTTGCGCCAAATCTCCGGGGAATCCACCAGATTTGCCTGCGCCTGCGACATGAGGAGCGGCATCTGCTTCAGCCGTGAAATGATCGATCCGTACCGTTTTTCCTGTGTATCAAACTTGAGCATGTAGAGATTGAACAGAGCACTCCCGGCCAGTTCAACATAGACAGTGGGATTGTGACGGTACATCTGGCCCTTGTAGAGTTCCCACTCCGTGAGGGCCATGTTCTGCGTAACGATGTCGTAGTCCGCGCGTTGCTCAACGTCAAGCTTGGATGGATCGGGAACAGCTTTACTAAGGCGCGCACGGAATGACACAAGAAAAGCGCGTAGCGCTTCGAGGTCCTCTTTACCGTACCCGTCGAGTTTGTCATCCAGAGTCTTGCCCTGGTGTACGTGGTAGCCGACCTGCGTCGCCGTGGACGGACTCATCGAAAGAGTGGTGTAGACATAGTCCCGGGCTAAGTCTGCCATAGTCTCCGGGGGTGGCCCCCCCAGAGAGCACGACAGCTGGACGACCACTAGGGCCGGAATGACAAGGGCAAGAAGTTTGATCCTGGGCACATTCTAGATTGTATCCGCAAGTCAGTCACAAACGAAAGAAAAAAATAAATTGTTTATTTTCAATTAGTTATAATTTTCGCATCTCAAGGTGGCCGGTTCCGTGTGCAATTCTATAGTCGGAGATTCGGAGAAATACCGAATCGAGTAAAGCACAAATGTCAGACGTGATTTTGATTATCATCACGCCTCCGGACTGGGCTCTCTAAGCCTAACTGTTTAGATTCAGGAGTGATAACTTCTGAGAGTCGTGCTTACCGGAGAGCACGTTATTAGTAATACCCCCTAATATGGGGCTACACAACTTGGTATAAGATGCGGTATGATTCTTGGGGATACACCTGCTAAGGGTATCCCCAAGAACACCCGCCGAGTTGTTCCGTAGTAATCCCTAACCAACTCTTATTCGTTGATCCGAGGAGATCCCCCCATGCGGGTCCTGTTATTATTGGTCTCGACTGTCTTCTCTATAGCCATCACGGGTTCATCACGGCCTCCGGCCCAACGCCCTGTAGCTCAGGAGCTGCCCGTTGCGCTCGCCTCAAAATGGGCTGCTGCGATCAAGCTTGCTTACGAACGGTATCAATCAGGGGATTATGCCCGCGTCGCGCAAGTCCTCGAAAATTTCCGGCCATTTGTCGCGCAGTATTCGCCGCATCCCAAAGGCGTGAGAACGTTACAGTATCTCGGAAATGCCGAATTCCGGCGTTTTCATTATAGGCAAGCCATGACGGATTATCTGGCGGCCCGGGAACAGGCTCGACAGTTGGGTCTGGCTGAGGTCGCTGTCCTTTCCTATAACCTTTCGACGCTGTACTACCAGATGGGAGAGACGGCACATTCGGCGCGAGAAGCAGAGGTCGCGGAATCAGAGTTTGCAAGTCAGAAGTTGGTTCAGTTCCTTCCCAATATATTGCTGCACCGGGCAAGGCTCGAATCTCGGCTGCAGAAATGGGATACGGCGGAAAAGCTCTATAAAAGGGCGATTGAGGGATTCGCCAGCCAGGGTGAAGCGATTCTGGAGGCAACGGCCCGGGAGATTCTGGGTGACGAGTACATCCAAAGGAAACAACTCAGCGCCGCCGAACAACAACTCACCGAGGCACTGCAAAAGAGAAAGAAGGTCAAGGGAGCAAGCCTTACCTTCAATCTTCAGGAGCTTGGGCTATTGCGTTTGGCGCAAGGCAATCCCAGTAGTGCGCTCGAACTGGTGAACGCGGCAGTGCGTGGATCAGCCGATGGATCCGACCGCATGCCTGCCTATCAGACGTACTACACACGCGCGCGCATTCTGGCCGAGATGGGGCGATGGAATGAGGCACTCACGGAGTTACGGCTGGCGATCCGCCAAATCGAGGACATGCGCGCGGATCAGGCTCCAGCAGATGCACTTCGGATCAGCTCACGTCTCAGAGCACAGGACGCCTATTCTTTGTTTGTCGCCACGGCGAGCAAACTCTACCAGGCCCACCCCAGCCCGGAACTCGCTGCGGAAGCGTTAGCAGCTGCGGATAAAGGCCGCAGTTTGCAGGAAAGCCGGAACGACATTCGGCAAACCTCCCTACCGGATGAGTACGGCAAAGTACTTGAAGAATTGCGATCCGCCTATGGCAGCCTGTATCGGGGAAAGACGCCGGCGGCATTGCAGAGAGTGGATCAACTGAGGCTCCGGCTCAGCGAGATGGAGGCGGCGGCCGGCATTATCTCTCCGGGCATTCACACTCGGGCCAAACTGGAACTGGGTCCATTAGCAGCGGATCAGGCGCTGTTGGTGTTTCACCTGGGCGAGGAGCAATCTACGCTTTGGTCGGCCACCAATCGCTCCCTTCGCATGTACAAGCTGCCGGCAAAGGCCGTCATAGAGGCGAAGGCACTGCATTTTGCGAAGACGATCGCGAAAGGGGAGCGCGCCAGAGACAGCCGGTTCTATCAGCTCTTGTTCTCCCAACTTCCATCAGAAGTACTCAATAAAGAACGTTGGATGCTTGTTACCGATGGTGAGCTCGCGTCGGTACCATTTTCCGCTTTGGAAACCGGGTCTGGGTATCTGGTGGAACATCGCTCTATCCAATTGCTTCCTGGTATTTGGGCCTTGGGGCAGTCTGAGGAAAGTTGGAAGGGTGTACCACTCGCGGTTGCCGATCCCGTTTATAACTTGGCAGATCCGCGAAGCCCGGTTCGGCGGCAGAGATCCTGGTTCGCATCCGGATCTGGAGAAGATACAAGTGCCCCGCCGCTGGCGAGACTGCCTGGAACCCAGCGGGAGGTCGACGCATGTTCCCGCATCTGGGGGCCTTCCCGGATTGTGAACGGAGCCCAGGCAACACTAGCGGGACTTGAAAGAGGGCTACACGATCAACCATCTATCATTCACATTGCAACCCATGTCGTACCGTCTCCCGAGAATCCCCGCGAAGCGTTCATCATGTTGGGGATCGGGGCGGATGGCATTCCGCAACTTGCCGGATCAGAGTGGATCGCCTCGCACCGTGTGCGCCCCGCCTTGGTGATGATGACGGGGTGTGGGTCCGGTGAAGGCTCCGTACTTCCAGGAGAGGGTTTGATGGGGCTCACCAGGGCCTGGCAGAGAGCGGGAGCACGAATGGTTGCCGCCACGCACTGGCCGGTCCATGACGACGGACACTTCGCGCAGGCGTTCTACCGGAACTACAGCGCAAAAGGAGCTGCCAGCGCAATGCGTCTGGCTCAGCTTGAGATGATTCATTCGCAATCCTACAGATCTCGCCCAGACTATTGGGCGGGCTATTTTTTGTCGGGAAGGGACTAGTATGACGACTGTTAGTGAAGTGCCTGTCGAGGCACCAACCGAGAACGTGGCGGAGCAAAAGTGGACGAGTCTGGTGGCCAGGATCAAGGTCGGCGAAGACGCGGCGATGGAGGAGTTGTATCGTATCTTCTCGCGCGGCATCCGATTTTATCTTTGCCGGACGTTAGGCCAGCAGGAGATTGAGGACAAGGTTCACGATACGTTCCTGATTGTCATCAACGCTATCCGCCGTGGCGAACTGCGCGATCCGGAGCGGCTGATGGGCTTCGTCCGCACTGTCGTCCGCAGGCAAGTGGCGGCCTTTATCGATCAGGCGGTGAGCAGCCGTCGTGATATCACCGACATCGAAGCAGGCAGCACCTTAGCGGACTCTCGTTTCGACCCGGAGAAGGCCGTAATAGACGATCAGCGCGCTCAGCTCATGCAGGAGGTATTAGGAGATATCTCCGAGCGCGATAGAGAGATACTCACACGTTTTTATCTGAAGGAACAAACCCAGGAGGAGATTTGTGCGGACCTGGGTTTATCCGAAACTCAGTTTCGCCTTTTAAAATCAAGGGCGAAGGCCCGTTTTGGCGACTTGGGGCGGAAGCGGCTGGCTCAAAGATCTTTAACCAAACTTTTCATGAGAAAATCGGCTGGGAGTAGCACTTAAGGCTTAGAGGGTATAGAACGAAGGAGTGTTCGGAGGTTTGGGATGGTTATGACAATTTGTGAAGAACAAGCCCGTTACACAGACGAGCTAATTGAGAGCTATGCGATGCGGCAGTTGTCGGCTGCCGCCGAACAGGAGTTCGAAGAGCACATGCTCTTATGCGAAGCCTGCCAAGCGAGGCTGACCGAGGCGGACCAGTTTGTGACAGCGATGCGTGCCGGGCTGGCCCGGGGGTCCGCGCCGAGATGGACGACACGACTGGGGGAAGCAGTTAAAGTCACGACAAGTAATTTAGGGCTGGGGCATGCCGCAGGCCTGCTAGCCACCGTGGCTTTGGCAATTGTGATCCTGCGGCCAGCCCCGAATGCGGGGAGTCAGGAGATTGAACTCAAGGCGGTTCGCGGTATTCAGTCCCAGACGGCCAAAGTTGGCGCAGACCTGAAGCTCAAACTGGATATCCAAGGTCTTGCTCCAGCAGTCCAATACCGCACCGAAGTCACCGATGCGGCTGGTAGCCGGATCTGGGAAGGCTCGGCCCCAGCCACCGATGGGAAGGTTGTGGTGACACCCGGAAAGGTGCACTCGGAAGGCACCTACTGGGTGCGGGTCTATGAACCCGGTGGCGCTGGTTCCCTGCTACGGGAGTTCCCGCTTCAGGTTAAACGTTGAAGTGCTTCTGAAGCACTAAAGCTACGGTTCCCCTGAGCCTTGCCATACCGTCCTCAAAGGCCGGTAGCAGGCTTGGGGCGGACTCGGGCGAGAGCGATTGGCTCTTGATCTCTGAATCGATAATGGCCCCAAAGCGAGACCATGCTCTGGTCAAGTCTCCCACTACTACGATGCGTTCCGGTGCCAGTCCAGCAACGATCATCCGCATTCCACGACCCAGGTAATGAGCCATCGTCTCCAGTGCCTTGGCGGCTTTGATGTCTCCCTGATCCGCTTTGGTGAGCAGGTCCGAGAAGGTCATCGACCTGTCTATCGGATTTGACCCGAAGTAGTAACGGAGTGCCGCTCGGTTCGAGGCGAAGATCTCCCAGCAGCCTCTGGCTCCGCACCCGCAGACGGGACCATCGGGGTCCAACGATACGTGGCCGAACTCGCCAGCCATTCCGTGCAAGCCACTGACCAGCGCGCCATTGGCGAGGATCCCCGTGCCAATGCCTTCCGACACCGTAACCACAACCAGATTGCGACACTCGTCGGTTCTATGGAACCAGACCTCGGCCAGGACGCAGGCGTTGGCTGCGTTCTCCATCTCAACTTCCAGCCCGGTGGCCTTGGCGATCGGCCCGCGCAGATCAAAATCTCCCCACTTGAGGTTGGGAGCAAAGACCAGCCTATTGCTGGCCTTATCGAAGCGGCCTGGGAGGCTGATGCCGATGCCTTCAATCAGCTTGCCGGGGCAGGAGCTTTGCACGCGCTTGATAGAGGCGAGCAGACTCTTGAGCGCCAGTTCCGGATCGGGCGAGGTGCCCATGACCTCTTGTGATGTGAACTTGCCGTTGGCGTCGGCGAGGGCTACCGTGGTCTGCAGTGCGCGTATATCTACGGCGATGATGACCCTGTCATCATTGAGCCTGAGATAGGTAGGTCTTCTACCCCTAGGTAATCTACCCGTTGCGCCTTCGATGACCCAATTCTCTTCGATGAGCTGCTCGACAATCAACGAGACGGTGCTGCGCTGAAGGCTGGAAGCCCTTGCGAGATCGGCTCGCGAGATGGGCTGTCGGGTCCGGATCAGATTGAGGACAACGCGACGGTTGATACCTCTGACTACTTCACTGGTGGCAACTTGCGGATTCTTCATAAAAAACGAAACGGGCCCGTGGGTTACGGACCCGCTTCGAGTTTTAGTTTAACCTAACTTCTGTTACCAGCGGAGCTTGCCCTGAATCTGGATAAAGCGATTCGGGGTTGCGGCCTGACCGGTGATCTTGCCGAACTCAGCGTTGGTTACGCCGGTTTGGAGACCATTAAGTACGCTGGTGTTGGGGATGTTGAGAGCATCCAGACGGGTTTCAAACGTCAGGAACTCGGTGATCTTCCAATCGCGCTTAAGAGCACCGTTCAACTGATAGATACTCGCGGTGCGGAGACCGGGAATATCGTTGGGGAAGGTGCGGAACTGGGAACCGGCGGGTGTGAAGCCCGTTCTCTTTTCGAAGCCGGAAGTGCAAGGACCGTTACCGACAACCACATCGCCAGGGGCGAGAGGTGTGGTTTGGACGCAACCGGCGTTATTGAACCAGCGATCAAGAGTCGGATTATCGATCTTGATGTTGGCGGGATCGCCGTAGTAGAAGATGTTACCGAAGCCGATGAGTCCGCCGGGTTGATACTGGAAGGTTCCCGAAACGGTCCAACCGCCGACGATATGGTTCAAGATGCCGTTTTGCAACCAGGTGCGACCTTTACCGAATGGCGTGTCGTAAACCCAAGTTGCAACGAGGCGATGCGGTGAGGCACCACCACGGGTCCAGTTGGGAACCTGCGGGAGGGCAGAGTCGTAGGCGTCCCAACCCTGGAAGTATCCCGTGGCACCCTTTTGGAGGGTGGAGGAGTAAGCGATGCTCGCGGTCAGACCATGGTGGAAGCGGTGATTGAGGTTGACTTCAAACATCTGCGTACGGGAGTAGCCGCGCGGATCAGGCAAGTTGACGGCACCATTGTGACCGAAGAGGATCTGCTGGAGAGTGCGAGTCTGGTTGGTGAAGATACCCTGGGTACCCATCCACTGCCAAAGGACCGCATTGTTCTTTACGGCATCCGAGTAGTTCGCATTTGCTGCAGCAGAACCGCTGCCCATGAAGTATGGGTTGGAGACGGCTGTAGCAAAGAGAGTGTCGGTGGCGTTGTTCCGGACGTTTGAGAAATTGTAATACGAGGACGGAACAGCGTTGAGGTTGCGGTTAATATTGAGACCAGAAGTGAATGTACCCTCGTAGCTTGTCGAGAGGACGTCATGCGAGCTCAACTGATGTTCAATACCAATGCGCCAGCGTTGCTGACGGGCGTGACGGGCATTAGACGAGTAGGTCCAACCGGCACCGACCTTTGCCATGGCACCGAGGGCATCACGCTGTGGAGTGTCATAGCGAGTGCCGTCGGCACGAATCGGGAATGGATCATTCAAGGGGGAGACCAGTCCGCCCACATTGTAGAGCGGGTTGAAGACCGGAACGCCCTGGGCGTTGTTCGTAGTGATCTGCGGATTGGTTGAGCGGCTGTAGCCGGTTTGATCCGGACCAAAGCCGACCGCATTCACATTGGTGGTGTCGTAATAGATACCATAACCACCGCGAACAACTGTCCTCTTGAAGAGTTCATAACCGAAGCCAATACGTGGCAGCCACATAGTCGCGGTATCCCAAGCTCTGGGGCGAGCACCAGCAGAACCTGCGTAAATGGCGGCACCCTGAACCTTGAACTGAGAAGCAGGCAGTTGGGTACGCGGATTGAGAGCGTAGGCCGCTTCCACCGCAGCGGAGATGGGCAGCGATGCATTGCGGTCATAGTCAATTACAAAGCGATTGAATCGTTCGTTGGGACCGTATTCAATCTCGTTGCGTAGAGACAGAGTCAGGGTGAGTTTATTTGAGGCGCGCCATGTGTCCTGGATATACCAGGCGTAGTAGGGTCCGCTCACGATGTTGCTGTCATTGTTTGAGATGGTAGCCGCAGTTGGCAAGCCCATCATGAAGGAAGCCCACGAGAGGCCGATGCCGCCGGCGGTGTAGGCCGGGTTGGAACCGCAGTTATCGTCGCACTGACGGAAGAAGTTGTTTCCGAAAGTGTAGGACCCGTCATTGTTCGAAGCGTGAGAGGAACGAATTTGTTGACGGAAGTCCAGACCACCCTTGATGGAGTGCTTGCCCCGATCATGGTAGATGTCTGCGTTCTGACTGATGAACCGATTGAAGACAGGGTTTGGAACACCGTTGATGCCGTTGGCGGCATAGCCGGTGATGCTCATGGATGGAATGTAGCATTCATCCCCGCACTTTTGGTCCAGGTAGGAAGGCAGCCCGGCATCGGAGGGCTTGAACTGGAAGGGGTAGTCAAGGACGGAAGCCTTGGAGAACCAGTGGCTGACCGATGCTGCGGCGTGGATGTTGGTGCGTGCGCCGAGCGTGTAGACCATATCGATGACACCGTTCTGGTCATCACGGATAACGCCGGTGCCGTTGCCTGTGTTGTTATTGAAGCCACGAACCAGATCAATGGTCCAATCGCCGCGATCTTCCACAAAGTGGTTTTCGGTGTAGCGGAAGAAGGTGCGGAGGCGCGAGGTAACGTTGAAGTCCAGCTTGCCTGAGTGCTGGTCATAGACCCAGTTGTAAGGCGAGGTGATGGACAGGTAAGGGTTCAGCGTGGGAGCCTGGGTACGGTCAAACCAGTTGTTGGGATTGGGCCAATACTTCTTGTAGAAATTGTAGACCTTGGAACCCATGTTGATGTAGGAGCCGGGGAGAATGTTTCCGGCGATCGGGGTACGTTTATAGTGGCCTGCCCGTGAACCGGTTTCGGCAACCGTGGAGAGCGGATCATACAGCTGATACTGCGCACCGCTGTTTACGGCCAGGAGATCGGAGAAGTTACCGGTCTTGTTGAGTTCGGTGGGAACCACTTTGTTGTAGGTGCTGGACTCTTCCGGCTTCTGGTCGCGCTGCCCGTTGAAGTTGTAGCTGAAGAACAGGCGGTTGCGACCGTTGAAGACTTTCGGGATGATGATCGGGCCGTTGAGGTTAAAAGTGTAGAGATTGGAGTGACCAGCGGGTTGAATCGGCCGGGCAGCGCGTTCGTCGGCGAGGGCCTGATTGCCCTGTGCTTTTGCTTGGGCGATGCTTTGGTAGTAGTTCTTCTTGGCGAAGAACGAAGCACCCTGCCAGCGCTGATTCCAGTACGTTTCCGTAGCAGTTCCGTGGAACATATTGGAGCCGCTCTTGGTGACTACGGCGACGCCGATTCCGGTGGAGTGGCCGAAGCTGCCTTCAAACGTTGTTGTGAGAACGCGTGTTTCCGATACGGCTTCTACGCTAGGCACGTTGGCAGTATTGCGACCGGCACCATCGTTGATGGCACCGTCGATGGTCCAACTATTTCCGCCGACGCCGGTTCCGTTGTTGTAGCCGGAGGCGGCCTGCGTGGAGTGAGGTCCGAAGAGAATCGGTGGTCCGCCTTGGACACCGGCGGTATAGATGATCATCGAGAAGACCGTGTTGCCCATGACAGGAAGGTCTTGGACGCTACGGTTGTCGAGGACGCGACCAAAGTCGGCGCGGCTAACGTCGACCAATGGCGGCTCACCGGTAACGGTCACCGAGTCGGATACAGCGCCGACTTCCAAAGTGACGTCTACGGCGCGGCGATCCGCGACCTGAAGAACGATTCCGGAACGTACAGACTTCTTGAAGCCTGGTGCCTCAACGGTAACCTCGTACGGGCCTGGTTGCAGAAGGATCGCTTCGAAATAACCAGTGTCGTTGGTTGTAGAACGGACAGTGGTGCCCGTGTCTTTGTTAATAACCGTTACATTGGCTTTGACAACAACTCCACCTTGTGGATCTTTGATTGTTCCAATGATTGTGCCGCGCGAGTCTTGCGAAAACGCGAGACTTGCAAGAAATAGCATCGTGGCTAATAGCCCGAGAAGGCGATTCATCTTGTTTCTCCTAGCGAAAGTAAACTTGGGAACTTCTAAGCTAACCTCTAAACCCCATCTTCAATAGTTTTACCCGCCAACAAATTGATTGTCAAGTAAATTGTTGTCCAGCTGATGCAAATCTGACATACGAATGTGTACTGTTTCGAGGTGGGCTGGACAAAATCTAAGCCGTAGACCCTACAAAAAGGCTAAAATCGTTTCCATATGACCCCGTGGCAGACTGGCACGCAAGTTGGACCCTACGTGCTGGAATTGTTGATTGGTACCGGCGGCATGGGCGAGGTCTGGCGAGCTCGCGACAACCGTTTGAACCGGATTGTTGCGATAAAGCGGTTGCGTGGCGACCATGGCGCACGGTTTCAGCAAGAGGCTCGCGCAATTGCTTCGTTGAACCACCCGAACATTTGCCAGATCTACGATGTCGGTCCGGACTATCTGGTGTTGGAGCATGTGGACGGACAGCCCCTTCAAGGTCCGTTTCCATTTGAAGATGCGGTGCGGATCGCAAGGGAAATTGCCGATGCCCTGGACGAGGCCCACGCACATGGCGTCCTCCATCGCGATTTGAAGCCTGCCAATATCCTGGTTACCCCAAAGGGTTCCGTGAAGCTGCTCGATTTCGGGCTGGCCAAGTGCCTTAGCTGCTCGCCGGACGACATGACTCGAACGGTCGCCGGGACGGTTGTTGGCACTCCGGCGTATATGTCGCCGGAACAGGCACAAGCATTAGCGCTGGATGAACGTTCCGATATTTTCAGCTACGGCGTTGTGTTGTATGAGATGGTCAGCGGACAACGAGCGTTCCGTGGCGGTTCTGTGCTGGATGTCTTGAACGCGGTGGTCGGCAAGGAACCGGAACCGATCACGGTCGGTCAGCCGATGGCAGGCGTGATTGCACGCTGCCTGCGCAAGTCTCCAGAGGAGCGGTTTCGCTCGATGGCGGACATACTCGCTGCGTTCACAACAACGAGCACGGCAACTGCGGAGGTGGCCGCACCCGTTGTACCTCCGTCTATAGCCGTCTTGCCGTTTGCGAACATGAGCGCCGACCCGGAGAACGAATATTTTAGCGACGGCTTGGCCGAAGAGATTATCAACTTGCTGGCGCGGGTGCCGGGCATGCGTGTCATTGCGCGCACTTCCGCGTTTGCGTTCAAGGGCCAGAATACGGACATACGCCGTATCGCCGAAACGCTGGGAGTGGCGCATGTACTGGAAGGCAGCGTCCGTAAATCGGGTAACCGGATTCGCGTAATGGCTCAGTTGATCAGCGCAGCCGATGGGAGCCACGTTTGGTCGGAGCGTTTTGACCGGGAGCTGTGTGATGTATTTGAAGTGCAGGACGAGATCGCGCGCACCATCGCCACCTCGCTCCACTGCAAGCTGAATTCCTCGATTGCTCCGAGGGTGCATGTGCCTCCTCCGGCGGCCTACGAACTTTACTTGAAGGGACGGTACTGGACGCAGCGTTTGAATCCAGAAGCGCTGGCCAAGGGCAGGCAATACTACAGCGAAGCGGTGGAGATTGACCCTGAGTTCGCATTGGCACACTATGCGCTTGGCGAGTTTTATTTTGCGTTGGCAAGTTTTGGCGTACAAGCTGCGGCCAATGTGATTCCATTAGCTCGGATGCATGCGCAGAAAGCTTTGGACGTGGACCCTGATCTCCCTGAAGCGCAAGCGCTCATGGGGTTGATCGCCGCGTCTTACGATTTCGACTGGTCCACAGCCGCTCGCTGGTTTCAGCTCGCCGTCTCTCGCGAGCCTGTTCCGGCCTGGGTGCGTAGCCACTATGGATCGTACATGTTGTGGCTAGGCAGATATGACGAGTCCATGCGGCAAAAGGACATCGTGATTGAAGCCGATCCGCTGAACTTGTATTTTATTTTTACCCGTGCCGCGCAACTCGTGGTGCAGGGGCGGTTCGACGAGGGTCGTCGGGAGTTTGAAAAGGCCCTGGAACTGGACGCTAAGTACATGCCTGCATTGTTCTGGATTGCCATGGACGAGTTACGCTGCGGAAATCGCGACGAAGCGTTACGCTTTGCCCAAGCCACCTATGACGTGACATGGCAGGAGCCACTCGTCACCGGCTTTCTCGCCGGTCTCAGCCGGGATGCGAAGCAAGCTGAAGAACTGATAGCGTTGATTTCTGCAGACGGCTACTCTTCTGCCATCGGGCTGGCGACCTATCATATGGTGCGCGGGGAAACAGATGCGTCGATGACGCAGATGCTAAATGCCGTCGAGCAGCGGCATCCAGGAATCGTCACCTACCTGCATTGGCCGTTCTGGGCTCCATTGAAGTCTCATTCACTCTGGCGGGTGTTAGCCGCGAAGATGAATCTGGCCGCAACCACGCAAGTGGCATAACACGGCATAATAAGTTCGTGTCCAAAGCGCGCGATCTGGAACGGCAACTCGAGAGAACCGAAAAGCAACTGCGGCTGTATCAGAAGATCAGCCGCTTATTCGCGCGTCAACAAGGGTTGCGAAAGTCGCTGGATTCCATCGTCGAACTCGTAGCCGATTTCATGAGCGCGGATTCGTGCCTGTTGTACCTTATGTCGGGCGGCGAATTGGTGTTATGCGCAGCTAAGGGCGGTAACCCCGGTGCCATCGGCGAGGTTGTCTTGAAGTTGGAGGAAGGCTTGACTGGTTGGGTGGCGCGTGAGCGGCGTGTTCTAGCTATCTCGCGCGAGGCAAATCAGGACCCGCGCTTCAAGTTTTTTCGTTCGCTTCCGGAAGACAAATTTGAAGCATTCCTTTCTGCACCTATCATCGCCCGCAACCGCGTGATCGGCGTTATCAATCTTCAGGATCGCGAACCGCATTCGCACACCGGCGACGAAATTGAAATGGTCGCAACCGTAGGCGAACTGGTCGGCGGACTGGCCGCTCTTTGCTACTTGGATAACGGCCATTTGGGCGCTGTCAACTTTGCAGACCTCGTGGAACGTTAGCGTGCGGCGCTCTGTTTTCATTACGCTCGCTTGTTGCGCATTACTCGGCGCACAGCAACCTGCCCAGTGGGAAATTTCCTATTTCTTCGACGTCGCCAACGCCGCCATGGCATTGAGTGAGATCCGTTTTGCCGACGCAACACACGGCGTGGCAATTGGGACGCTGAATGAACAGGGCCGCCGAAAATCGGTAGCGGTCGTAACGTCAGACGGTGGCCTGAATTGGACACAGTCCGCGCTGCCCGATGACGCGGTGTCCTTGTTCTTTCTGAACCCGTCATTGGGCTGGATGGTTGGTGAAAATGGCCTTTGGGTCACTCGCGATGCAGGCCGTACCTATCAAATCGTCTATCGCCGGAAAGGACTCCGCAGTGTCTGGTTTCTCAACGACAAGCACGGCTTTGCCGTAGGTTCGAAAGGTGGGTTTTGGGAAACTACCGATGGTGGAGTTCGATGGTCCAACGCGGCTCAGTCTAGAAAATTAAAGTTGGATAAGAACATTGAGCTGACCCGGATCTCGTTTCAAGGCTCACAAGCTATTATCGGCGGAGCTTTTTTATTTCCGGCCCAACCCTACGCCCCGCCCCCGCCCGCGCGAAACGCCGTTCTCTTGTTTTCTCATGACACCGGCGCAACGTGGAGATTCTCAACCACAGCCATGCCCGCAAGAGTCCTGCGCGCCTCAGTGGACCGTGACTCCGCGTATGTACTGCTTTCGGGAACCAGTGGACGCGGCGCAGGAAGGACGGCGATTCTCTACCGCATCAACGAACGTAACAGCCGTGTGTTGTATCGAGGCGACCTCCGACAGCCTACCGATTTCGTGCGGTCCGCTTCAGGTCAAATGTGGCTCGGCACTTATGAACCCGCCGGATCCGGCCCAGGCAAGGTGGTGATCCTTCGTTCGCCGAACGACCAAACCTGGACGGAAGTTCCCACGGATTATAGGGCCGTTGCGCGTAGGATCAGCTTGGCAGAAGCACCCGGTGGCGCAATGTGGGCGGTCACCGATACTGGCATGATATTGACGTTGCGTTAAGATGGCACTTCATGAATATCGAGTTTGCATTTGGGAAAACCGGCTTAAGCTTGGCGTTGCCGGAGGGCTTTGATTATTGCCTTTTAGAGGCACGCTCTGCTTCGGCCTTGCCGGATCAACTGGCGGCTATTGAGTACGCGCTCGATCATCCTATCGGTCGGCCGCCGCTCATGGAAATGGCTCGCGGCAAAAAGACCGCGGCGATTTCCGTCTGCGATATCACCCGCCCTGCTCCGAATAAACTCACGCTCCCCCCGATTCTGAGGCGTCTGGAAGCGGCTGGCATTGGACGCGAACAAACCACCATCTGCATCGCGACCGGCTTGCACCGCGAGGCGTCGCAAGCAGAGATCCGCGAGATCCTCGGCGACGAGATCGCCGCAGGATATCGCATTGTGAATCATCACGCGAAAGTATTATCCGAACATCGCCACCTTGGCTCCACTTCCACCGGAACCCCCGTGTACATTGAAGAACAATTCATGACGGCGGACCTGCACATCACCCTCGGATTCATTGAGCCGCACCTGATGCTCGGCTATTCCGGCGGACGCAAACTCATCGCGCCAGGACTCGCCGCGCAGGAAACCATCAAGGTGCTGCATAGCCCGAAGTTCATGCGCGACGCGCGCGCACATGAAGGCTCCATTGAAGACAACCCGCTGCACCGTGAGCTACTGGAAATTGCAAGCATGGCGCGACATGACTTCATGTTGGATGTTGCGCTCACGCGCAAACGCGAAATAGCCGGCGTCTTCGCGGGCGATGGCGTGGAAGCGCATCGCGCAGGCGTGCAGTTCGTCTCCAGAGTGATGCTGGAGTTACTGGATCACCCGGTGGACGCTGTCATCACGACCTGTGCCGGTTATCCGCTGGACCTCACGTTTTATCAGGCAATCAAAGGCATCACTGCCGCACAGCACATCGTAAAACCAGGCGGGAAAATTCTACTGCTGGCAGCATGCACAGAAGGTACGGGCGCGGAAGAGTTCACAGCGATGATGCGCGCAGTGCCTGATGCGGATGTTTTCTTGAACACACTGGAGTCCGCACCAGTCGTAGTGGATCAGTGGCAGTTGGAAAAACTGGCGATGGTGACGCGCAAGGTAGACATGCTCTATTACGTCCCAGGAGTTGCTGCGGATTACTATCCGTCACTCTGGGGCAACGCCTTCGGAACTGGACAGGAGGCGCTCGCCGCGCTGGTTGCCGATCTTCCCGCGAACGCGCGCGTCGCCGTGATTCCCGAGGGTCCCTACGTTCTCGCGAAAGTCGAAGAGCACGCCGCAGCCCGCTAATCTGATACTCTGACCCGGATGGCACATTCTCCGGCTCACAAAGACCTTTACGCGCTCGATCCTGCCGACGTCGTAAATCCACCCGAGGAATTCGGCGCGATCATGCGCCGAATTGGCCCCGGCATGATCCTGGCGGCCTCTATCGTAGGCTCGGGCGAATTGATCGCAACCACCGCACTTGGTGCCGAGGTCGGCTACGTGTGCCTGTGGGTTGTCATTCTGAGTTGTTTGATCAAACCCGTAATTCAAGCGGAGTTCGGGCGCTACTCCATCTCCACCGGTGAAACCGGGCTCGCCGGTTTGAACAGAGTTCCCGGGCCGCGAGCAAAAGTTGGCTGGGTTGTTTGGGGATGGTTGGCAATGATTTGTGTGACGCGCTTTCAGATAGGCGCAATGTTCGGCGGCGTGGCGCAGGTCCTGTTTCAATTGAGCGGCATCGCGGTCAACTATTGGGTTGTGGCGCTGCTCGGCATTACGCTCGCGCTGCTGCTGGGCGGCGGTTATGATCGCATTGAACATTTGGCAACACTGAAGGTCGGGCTGTTCACCATGCTGACGCTGTTGTGCGCACTGATGATGACACGCCGACCGGAAGATTTCACCTGGGCCGATTTCGCATCCGGCTTCCAGTTCCACTTGCCTGAATCGGGAATCACAACAGCGATTGCAGTATTCGGCATCACGGGCGTGGGCGCGGCGGAGTTATTCATGTACCCGTACTGGTGCGTAGAAAAAGGATACGCGCGTTTCGCAGGCCGTCGCGACGCCAGCGTTGCGTGGCGAGGTCGAGCGTTGGGGTGGATCAAAGTAATGCATGTCGACATACTGGCATCCATGGTGATCTACACCGTCGCAACACTGGCGTTCTACCTGCTCGGTGCAGGCATCCTTCACAAGCGCGGACAAATTCCATCGTCCTCGGAAATGATCCCGGCGCTATCCAGAATGTACACCGAGACACTCGGAGAATGGGCCTTGCCGCTGTTCTACCTCGGCGCGGTTGCCACGCTTTACGGAACGATCTTCGCCGCCACCGCAGCCGAGAGCCGTGTTGCATCCGACCTCTGCCGACTGCTCGGCAAGTTCGACCCGACAGATTACGAAACACGCCTGAAGTATCGACGAGCCTTTGTCGTGATCCTGACAACCATCCCCGCAATGCTATATCTATTGGTCCAATCTCCAGTGACCATGGTGAAAGCTGGCGGCGTCGCGCAGGCATGCATGCTTCCCATACTCGCGGTCAGCGCGTTAGTCCTTCGATACAAACAATTGCCCATAGAGATCCGTCCTGCAAAATGGATCACAGTAGTGTTGTGGATTTCCTGTACAGCCACGGTGTCGGCAATGGCGTACTACGTGTACTTGCTGGTGAAGCCGGCATAGGCGATGTTGTTCGCAGACCTTGCGTTATCACAACGCCTGGAACTGGCTGAGGGCAACGCCTGCCTTCAGTTTGCCGCTGCCAGGAAGCATGCCTTCCCTGATTGCAAAGCCGAGTGGATGCACTGCGGCGGAGGCGTTGCTGTATTCGACGGTGTCGAGTCACCAACAACCCAGTGCTTTGGACTCGGCATTTTTGAACCGCTCAGCATCCCAACACTGGAAATCGTGGAGCAGTTCTTTTCTCAACGCGGAGCATCCGTGAATCTCGAAGTGAGTCCTTTGGTCGGAGTGGAAGCAATGAACCTGCTTTGTACCCGCAACTACCGGCCCGTCGAAGTAAGCAGCGTTTTGTATCGGCCTGTCGAAGCACCGCCAAACCCGCATCGAAGCAGCATTAACGCTCGCAGAATCCGCAGCAACGAAGCACCGCTATGGTCCTCGATATCAACGCGAGCTTGGGCACATGAGCACCCTGAATGGAGTGACTTCATCTTAGAGTCCGCGCAGATTATTGCCGCCAGGGAAAGCAGTCCGTGTTTCATCGCCTATGATGGCGACACGCCGGGAGCCGCAGGCACCTTGTGCATCCACGAAGGCGTCGCCCTCTTTGGAGGTGCCGCCACTCTATTCGAAATGCGCCGACGCGGACTCCAAAGCGCATTGCTCGACGAACGCATGCGCTACGCCTCCGAACATGGATGCGACCTCGCCATGATGGTCGCCGAAGCCGGAAGCAATTCACAACGCAACGCCGAGCGCAAAGGATTCCGCATTGCCTACACAAGAATCAAATGGCGACTAGTTGTAGAAGTTTCGAGCCCAAGCGTGGCTCTTTAAACAAGCAAGCGTATCCTCAGGCAGAGGAGCTTTTCCGGAAACCCCACAACTACTCTCCGCAGTCTTTATCCTTCGCATCCCCGGAATCACAGTAGCAACAGCGCTATGAGCCAAACAGAAACGCAACGCTGTTTCCGCAAGCGTGCCATCTACACCTTCCAAATCCTTCTTCAGCGCGGCGACGTGTTCTTCCACTTCTTTCTTCCGATTGTCTTTGAAGTAGCCCGCGCGGAAATCACTGGGATCAAAAACCGTCTGCTCCGTAACCGAACCAGTCAGCCCGCCCTCATCAAGAGGAACTCTCGCGATCACACCAGTGTTGTGCTGCGCGCACAGCGGGAACAAGTTCACGGCGGCGGTCGGGTCGAAAATGTTGTAAATGACCTGAACAACATCCACCAGTCCAGTGCCAACAATTCCTACACCGGAATCAGGATCATGTTCGGTGAGCGACACACCAAAATGCGCCACCTTACCGGATGCCTTCAAATCCTCCGCAGTTCTGCGCCACTCATCCTGATCCACCCACTCCGCATTCCACACATGGAACTGCTGCAAATCAATCTGCTCAACCTTGAGATTGCGCAGACTCTCTTCGGTCGACTGCATACAATATTCACGCGGGAAAACTTCACTCAGTGGCGTGCCTGCCCTCGCCGGCCAAACACGATTCTTCGGCGGAATCTTTGTCGCGATGAAGACTTTACTCTTGATCTCGCGCAACAGATTACCGACAAGCTGTTCACTGTGTCCATCGCCATACGCAAGCGCAGTGTCAATGAAATTGACGCCGAGCTCAATAGCGCGCCGCAGCGCCAGGAGCGATTCATCATCAGAGCCTCCCAACCACTGCACTTGCCCGATGCCCCAGGCACCGTATCCAATTTCACTAACTTTGAGCGAGGTTCTTCCAAGAGTCCGATAGAGCATGAACTATCAGTATAGACTGGGGTGTTGGTGGATCGGAGGAACACACTATGCGGACTTGCCTTGGCGGCCGCATTTCTAGGACTCAATCGCGGCGCGTTCAGCGGCTACTTTTCCGCCGATGATCTCGACAATCTAGGCTGGACTCGCACCACAGCAATTGACATTTTTCTACGAGGCTTGATCAGCCCCAAATACTTCACCAACCATTTCCGCCCCGTTGGACACTTCCTTTATCGCGTACTAGGAGCCCTAGCCGAGTTACAATTCCCCTGGTACATCGCAACCATCCAAGTCCTGCACATTGGCAACGCAGCGCTCACCTGGAAAATCTTGCGCCGTCTTGAACTACCCGGAACTGCCGCAATCATTTTCCTGTTTCACGCAGCGGCAATCCCCGCAGTATGGCAACCGATGTATCTCTTCGACATCTGTTGCACACTGTTCTGCCTCGTAAGTGTCGTGATGTGGCTGGATGCTCGATGGATATTGAGTTTCATTGCGTTTTGGCTGGCCTATAAATCGAAAGAACAAGCAGTGATGTTGCCCTTCGTGCTGCTGTTCTTGGACACAAAAAACTGGAAGAAACTCGTCCCTTTCTTCGCCGTGTCAGCGATGTTCGGAGTGCAGGGCTTGGCAAAGAACGCTGAAGGAGCCAGCACGTATGCGCTCGCCTTCGACCGACACACACTCGTGCGTACCGCTTCGTTCTACGCCTCGGCGCTGTGGCTGCTTCCGTTCGGACTAATACGCAGCAAAAAACATTTCTGGATCGGCACCGCAGCATCGATATTCATGTTGGCACCCGTGCTGGCCCTTCCAAATCGCATGGACATTGCATACCTCTATTCATCCCTACCGTGGCTGGCAGTGGCCATTGCGCCAGTCTTCGCAATAGTGCGGTGGCAGTACGTCGCCGTTTTCTGCGCGGTCTGGATTCCGCTCAACCATCGCGAAATCACCGCGCCTGCAGACAATCGCGCCTATGTCGAAGTACTCAAAGCGGCACAGGGCAAGCGATTCGTGTATGACGGATTTCCACCAACCATGCAGCCATGGGGCATTCAGGGAGTTCTTCGCTTTCTGATTCATGACGGCCCAATCGAGTTGACCTCCATGGACACGGGCACTCCTGCCGACGCCACGATACTTGGCTGGAACTTCGCCACCAGAAAGCTCCACGTTTCGTTGCCGACCAAGCCAGCGGCGTACCTGAACATGGTCCATCCCATGCCTCTGTGGCAACTCGAAAACGGCTGGTATCCGGTGGATGACGGCTTCCGCTGGTCCAAACCACACGCCGAGGCAAAACTGCTCCGGCCCGAGAACGCCGCCTACTTCGAAATGAATATCAACGCCAGCGAGACTTATTTGCAGGCAGTGAAGGCCGCAACCATTCGCGTGCGCATCGACGGCGTCCACATCGGCAGCATCGAAATCAAGGAACTCTACTGGCAACGTCACCGTCTTCCCATTCCCCAAAGCAGCCCAAAGCTCGTGCAAATCCAGTTAGACGTCGAACCAGCTTTTCAATCCGACCGCGATGGCCGCATACTCGGCGCGCCTCTCGGCGGGTTTGGATTTGTTGAGGGAACGAAATAGTTGTAGACTTCGTTATTCAACCTGATCACACATGATTGAAGTGCAAGAGTTACGAAAAACCTTTGGAGACCTCACCGCAGTCAACGGTGTCAGCTTCACCGCCAAGCCCGGCGAAATTTTCGGACTACTGGGGCCGAATGGCGCGGGCAAGACCACAACGATCAGTTGTATCTCCGGCCTTGTCACGCCAACAGCCGGACACGTCCGCGTGGCCGGGCATGACGTCGTTCGCGACGGCCAAGCCTCGCGCAAAGCAATTGGCGTAGTCCCACAGGAGATCGCGCTTTACGACGACATCTCCGCCACCGAGAATCTCAGCTACTGGGGCGGCGCGCAAGGCATGCGCAATCCAATACTGGCGGCGCGCATTCGCGAAGTCCTTGAACTCACCGGCTTGCAAGATCGGGCCAGCGAACCAGTCAAGAGATTCAGCGGTGGTATGAAGCGGCGATTGAATTTCGCTTGCGGCATCATCCATTCTCCGAAGCTGCTCCTGCTCGATGAGCCAACCGTCGGAGTTGATCCACAAAGCCGCGTACGCCTTCTGGAACTCGTCCGGCATCAGGCCGACCAGGGCACCTGCGTCCTCTACACAACCCACTACATGGAAGAGGCGGAGACATTGTGCGATCGCCTGGCCATCATCGATCACGGGAAAATGATTGCATCGGGCACGCTCACCGAATTGCGCGCGCTCCTCGCCGAGCAAGACCTGCTGCGGCTCACCGGGCACTTCCCCACAGAAGCCATCGACTCCCTCCGTCGCGGAGCAGAAGTAGAAATCCTCCAAGCCGACGCCGACCTGCTGCTGTTATCAGTCACCGGAGCGTCAAGCAAACTTCCGTCGCTCTTCGCCGCGCTAGCCGCAGACGGTGCAGAAGTACGCGGCACAACGCTTACCCAACCAAGCCTCGAAAGCCTCTTCATCAAACTCACCGGAAAGGCTCTCAGGGAATAATCGATGAGCTTCTTTTGGACAGCCGTTCTCAAAGACCTCCAACGCTTGCGTCGCGATCCATTCTCGTTAATCGGATGGGTTGCCACCCCGATCTTATTCGCAGTTCTGCTAAACACAGTCTTCAGCGGAGGCCAGGCAAAACCACAAGGACGCCTGTTGATCGACGACGAAGATGCAACGTTCCTCAGTGGCCTTTTGGCAAGCGCCTTCAGCCGCGAACCACTGAGCGAAATGATCATCGTCGAAAAGGTCAAACGCGCAGAAGGCCGCCGCCGCATGGATCGTGGAGACGCCTCCGCCTTGCTCATCATTCCTGCAGGATTTCAGGCCGCCTATCTTCGCAACGAAGCTTTTCGCCTTCCGCTGCTGACGAACCCCTCGCAACGCATCCTCCCACAAATGATACAGGAGACCCTTGAGATGGCCACCGAAGCTGGATTCTATCTCCAGCAGATTGCCGGTGATCAGCTTCGTTCTTTCGCCTCTTCAACACGGCCCGACGAACAAACCATCGCAAAGCTCAGCGTAGAAGGCAGCCGCGTGGGAGAATCCATTCGTCGCTACGTTGACCCTCCTCTCATTCAATTGGAAAACAAAGTCGCCCCGGTCGAGAACAAACCGAACTTCACGGCGATGTTCTTTCCATCCATGCTGTACATGTCGATGATGTTCGTGGCCAACGCACTCGGCCTCGACATTTGGAAAGAGCAGATGTACGGAACGCTCAAGAGGCTCAAAGCAACACCCATCACGCTTCCGCGTTTCCTCATCGCCAGAATATTCTATGTGGCGGCAGTGGCCCTAATCGTCTCCACCGGAGGCATCGCGGCGATGTATGCCATGGGAGGCCTTTCGGCGCGCCTCGTCCCACTTGCAATCGGCTGGACCACACTCTTCACCGTCTGCTTCCACATGCTGATGGCATTGGTCTCCGTGCATGCTTCGAGTATTCGCGGAGCCAGCGTACTCGCCAACATTCTCATCTTTCCACTCGCGTTTATTGGCGGCTGTTTCTTTCCGTTTGAAGCTATGCCAGCCTGGATGGTGCGGATTGGAAAGCTGACTCCGAATGGAATGGCGATCACACAGTTCCGCTCCATTCTCGACGGCTCGGCGACACTCGCTTCCCTGGCACCCTCGGCAGCCATCCTGCTCGCCATGGGAATTGTAGTGACGCCGGTGCTGCTACGCCGCATGAATAACAGGTTTTTGGCATAGCTATGTTTCGCGACGCGTTATTCTTAACCACGAGAGATGTGCGGCACTTGTTGCGAAGCAGTTCCACAATTCTTTGGACCTTCGTGATGCCGATTCTCTTCTTTTACTTCATCGGCACGGCTACGCGCGGCTCCAGCCGTGCTCCAGGCGCGAAAGAAACACTCAGAGTTCATCTACCCGAAAGCGCGGGCGTCCTTGGCCAACAACTCGTGGAACGCTTGAAGGCCCACAACTATGACGTCGTCAAAACCAAGGCGGCTCGACAACTCACCGTGCCTGAGAATTTTACTGCAGACGTAATGAGCGGCAAGCCGGCAAAACTCGTCTTCTCACGAACAGGCGATGATCTGGCAGGCGACTACGATACCGTCCGTTTATCGCGCGTCACCTATGGAATGCTCGCCGATTTGATCGTCAGCGCAAACGGATCAACAACAACGCCAAGAACACTAACGCTCGACGTATCCACGGCGGGAAAGCTAGTGCGTGCGCCAAGCGGCTTTGAACAAGCCATCCCGGGCACGCTTGTGCAGTTCACCATGTTGGTATTGCTCACCAGCGGCGCAATCACACTCACCATCGAGCGCAATCAAGGCATCTTGCGCCGACTCGCTTCCTCACCCATGTCACGCGGCGCAGTCGTCCTCGGCAAGTGGGGCGCACGCATGGTTCTCGGCATGATCCAGATCTCGTTCGCCATGGTCGCCGGGTCGGTGTTGTTTGGCGTGGGTTGGGGACCGAACCTTGCATTCGTGATTGTCGTGCTACTGGCTTATGCCTCACTAGCGGCAGTACTTGGCATGTTGCTGGGAAACCTCGGCCGCACCGAAGGTCAAGTCATCGGCCTGGGAATCATCACCGGCAATGTGATGGCAGGACTCGGCGGCTGCTGGTGGCCTATTGAAATCGCGCCGCTATGGGCACAGAAGCTGGCGATGACGTTGCCCACAGGATGGACGATGGACGCCTTGCACAAGCTGGTGAACTTCGGGGACTCGCCCGCTTCGGTGCTGCCGCATGTGGCCGCACTAACGCTTGCAGCCATCGTTGCAGGGTACGTGTTGAGTCGGACGTTCCGCTTTCAATAGGCGGTTTGCTAGACTTATCGAGCGGTGACTTCTAACCGGCTTTCCACGACAATTTGCGGCGTTTCGCTCAAGAGTCCTGTTCTTGCAGCTTCGGGAACGTGCGGCTATGGCGTAGAGATGGCGACACTGCTGGACTGGAACAAAGTCGGCGGCATCGTAGTAAAAGGCCTTTCACGAGCACCGATGGACGGCAATCTTCCGCCCCGACTTTGGGAAACCGCAAGCGGGATGATGAATTCCATCGGCCTGCAAAACATCGGCGTGAAGGCCTTCGTCTCAGAGAAGCTTCCGCAGTTGGCGCAGTTCAACGTTCCGGTATTCGCCAATGTTTTCGGGTATGAGATTGAGGACTACCTGGAAGTGGTCCGAGTACTGGAGTCCACCGACGGACTTGCCGGATATGAGTTGAATGTATCGTGCCCCAATACCAAACACGGCGGGATCTTCTTCTCCAGCGATCCGTCATTGTTGGGTGAGTTGATGGGAGCCGTGCGCAAGGTTGCCCGGAGGCCCGTCATCGTGAAGCTTTCGCCGAACGTCGCGCGGATCGAGCCGCTGGCACAGGCAGCAGAGACTGCTGGTGCCGATGCGATCTCACTGGTCAACACGTTCGTGGCTCTTGCAATTGACGCCCGCACGCGAAAGCCTCGCATTGCGAACGGGCTCGCTGGATTGAGCGGACCTGCAATTAAGCCGATCGCGTTGCGACTCGTTTATGAGGCCGCCCGGTCGGTGAAGATCCCGGTGATTGGACTTGGCGGCATAGCAACAGGTGAGGATGCGGCGGAGTTTCTCATTGCTGGAGCATCCGCCGTCGAAGTTGGCACCGCTAACTTCTGGGAACCCGCTGCAGTATGCCGCATCACAGATGAACTAGACGAATTTCTACGTCGCGAAAACCTGCACAACGTCAGTGCTCTCGTTGGAACACTAGATATGGGAGGCAAGTAAAATGAAATCAGTAGTGATCAATACAAAGATCGCGCCGGAAGCCATTGGTCCATATTCACAGGCGATTGTGCATAACGGAGTCGCCTATTTGAGCGGACAAATTCCGCTCGACCCTGAAACGGGGCAAATGATTGTCGGCGACATTGCCGAGCAGACCATCCGCGTGCTGGAGAACCTGGGCGCGGTTCTGACGGCAAGCGGTTCCAGCTTCGACAAAGTTTTGAAGACCACCGTTTATCTTGCCGACATGAACGAATTCGCCAAGATGAATGAGATTTACGCCAAGTACTTCACCAATCAGCAACCAGCTCGTGCAACGGTGCAGGCGGCACGATTGCCTCGGGATGCACGGGTGGAGATTGACTGTATTGCCGAGGTTGGTTAAGCGCTTGCGGCTGTGGATTGACCGGCCAACATCTCTTTGACTTTGGCTTCCAGTGCTGTGAGCGTGAATGGCTTGGCGAGGAATCCGGTTCCGGCGGACAGCTTCGAAATGTCGGGTCCGTTCTCTCCTGTGTAGCCGGAGATGAACAGGATTTTGGCTCCCGGGCAGACCAATTGGAATTCGTTGGCCAGGTCTTTACCGTTCGACCCCGGCATCATGACGTCCGTAATCAGGATGTCGATAGGGCGGTCTGATGTTCTTGCTTTGTGGAGCGCTTCGTCGGCGTCGGCGGCTCCGAGCACCATGTAGCGTTCGGGCGGCAGTGCTTTTGCGATGAGTCCGCGGATGCCGGCTTCGTCGTCCACAGCCAGAACCGTTAGCTTTTCCTGAATCGGCTCCGCTGCAGGCAGAATCAAGGTGACGGTTGTGCCCTCAGTGGCGGAGCTTTCACAGGACAGGGTGCCGCCGCACTGGTTCACCAATTGATAAACGGCTGCCATGGAGGGCGCGGCTGGTTGTGGCGAGAGGTCCGGTTCAAAGTAGCGTGCTACCTGATCTGGATTGAGCACCTCTTTGCGGTTGCGGCAGACGATGCGTACCAGCTTCGGAGCTTGAAGGGATGCCGAGACTTTTCCGCGCAAGGACAGGGTTCGGATGGCTTCGTTGAAGAGCTTGCGCGGTGCGGACACTAGGACTTTGTCGAAGACGACCTGATCCATTTGCTGGGGCGGTTGGGGCGTGTACGGAGCGAGCTTGGCGGCCAGGGACGAGAGGCGTTCGGTGGCGGCGAGGATCTCGTTGACGTTGTCTTTGAGTGGCGAGCCGGCTGGAAGGCCGTGGAGCAGATCTTCGCCGTAGCCTGCCATGATCATGGCGAGGTTGTTCGCATCGTGGACCACGCGGGCGGCTGTGCGGGAGACAGCGTCCAGTCCGGCAGTTTGGAGTGAGACGGTGGGGAGGTCTTCGACAACGAGGATGTTGAGGGGGGCGGCTTGGGAGTCCCAGTCGCGGACCGGTTGGAGGGTGTAGCGCGTGTTATCCGGCAGGACGGTATGAATTGCCAGGCCTGTCATCTGGTCTGTGCGGATGTTGAAACGGTTGCGGAAACTCCTGTTTGCGCCTTTGATTTCGAGGGTTTCGGACAGGATGGCGATGGGAACCGGAACCAGTTCGAGGATCTCCTGGTAATAGCGGCGCTCTGCTTCGACTAGCGTAAGCAGGCGGGCGACTTCGCGAGATGTCCAACGCTGGTCGGAGTGTTCCATCCCTACTTTAGTTTGAAGGTTGGTTGCCCCGGAAACAAGGTGCTTTCGATGGGGTTTGTCCCAGTACCTGCGTGTAGTACTTCAGGGCCGTTTAGGCTGTTCGTTCAAAGACTTGTCGGCGAGTTCTCCGAACAGGGGGAGGCGATAGTGTTCGCGGCGGCTGGTCTTGATCAGCATGAAGACAGAACAACCGATGATGACCGCCTTTAGGATGCCGACCACAGGTATCCGGCTCCAGGCGTGGAATGGTAGGAAGTTCCAATCAAGAATGAGCCAAGCGACGAAGAGGTA
>Ga0315912_10001503_pt1 | contig 28257 bp, 22 predicted proteins | sample VfabasoilMG_FD_204469 | JGI IMG/M metagenome (GOLD analysis project Ga0315912, IMG submission 204469) | Garden soil microbial communities collected in Santa Monica, California, United States - V. faba soil | ecosystem: Environmental > Terrestrial > Soil > Garden | place: USA: California...
CCGCCGAGGCACGCCACCGCGCGCTGGGCATTCACGCGCCAGCGCGCATCCAGGGCATCGAGCTGTGCGGCCTGGCCCGGGCGCAGGCCCACGATGGGGTCGCTCTTGAGCGTGCGCAGCGCCAGCAGCGGCGCGGGGAAATAGGACGTGACCGCGGCGAAGGGGGTATCCGCGGGCCAGAGCGCGTCCCCCACGACGCGCCGGTAGTGCGCGTCGCCCTTCACGATCACGAGCCGCGCCTGGGCGAACTGATGCTCGAGCTCGGGCGGGCACTCCCAGAGCGAGCGCGGGCCACTCCAGAAGGCGTGCGGAGCGATGCGCAGTCTCGCCTCGCTGCGCGCGCGTTCGAGCTGCTCCCGGCAACGCCGCGCCTCGGCGCTCCTGCCGTTCCAGAGCGCGGCCGCATCTGGCTCGCTCGCTTCCAGAAACCAGTCCAGGTCCCGCGCGATGGTGTCGCTCACGAAGCAGGGATGAACCTTGACGTGCAACACCACCGGCGCATCGAGCAGCTCGAGCAACCGGCAGGCGAGCACCAGATCCACGCTGAGCTCGGTGCCGGCGTTGTCGAGCACCAGGTGCACGGGGCCGCTGCCCTGCTCGAGCACCTGCCGCGCTGCCGCGCGATCGTCGATCAGGAGATCGGCATGTTCGGCCCCCACGCCGCGCTCCCGCGCCGCGGCGAAGCTCAGATCCATGCGGTTGCCGAAGACCGCCGCCAAGAGCAGGCGCTCGATCCGCTCCGGTCGCTGCCCGTCGATCGCCACGGCAGCCTCCAGCACCTCAGCGTGCTCCGCGCTCCGATAGTCGTCGAGCTTGATCGATCGGAACGGGTCGCGCCCCGTGCGCCAGAAGTCGCTCGCGTCCGCCAGGCAGCGGTAGGCGTAATTCTCGGCGCTGAACCAGTCGCTGGAGAGCCAACCCTCGCCTCGCCGAGCGGCGAGAACCTCGAGCCACTCGTCGGCGTGCGGCGCGCCGGCGTCCAGGTCGGGCAGGGGCGCGCCGGAGCGCAGCGCCGCTGCGAGTGCCAGGATGCGTTCCTGGACGCGCGGGGCGTAGTCGGGATTGCGCTCCAGCACCGCATCCACGATGGCCGGCACGCGCCGGGCCAACGTGTCGTGCGCAAACGGATTGCTGGCGTCGGTGCGGATGCGGGGCGGTACGCCGGAGGGCGCGCGCATCAAGCTCCGAGGGCCTCCTCGATCATCTTGGACACGAGCTCGAACTCGCTGGGGTTGGAGACGCGCTTGCCGTTGATGAACACGGTGGGCGTGCCGTTCACGAACACGCCTTCACCCAGGCTCACGTCGGCATCCACGGCGGCCTTTTCCGTCTGACCGTCGAGGGATTGCTTCAGCTCGGACAGGTTCAGCTTCACCTCTTTGGCGTAGCCCTCCAGCGATTCCCGCGACAATGCCTGCTGGTTTTTGAACAGGAGGTCGTGAAACTCCCAGAATTTACCCTGGCGCTGCGCGGCCAGGGAGGCCTGCGCGGCCAGGTGAGCGTCGGGATGCATCGGCAAGGGGAACTGCCGGAACACGAAGCGCACCTGGTCTGCGTACTTCGCGCGGATCTTGTGCACCACCTCGGCGGCGCGCGCGCAATACGGGCACTGGAAGTCGGAAAACTCCACGATCGTGACCTTGGCATCCGCCGGTCCAAACTCGGGAGCGCCCTTGGCGGCGATGCGGGCCTGCGCCTCCGGCGAGAGCGGCTGGTTCTGCGCTTCCTGCTGCTTCAGCTCATCGAGGACCTGCGCGTACTCTTTCGTCAGCTGTTCGCACTGCTCGCGCGGAAACTGTGGCGTCCGCTCGCGGATCATCCCGCAGGTGTCCGAGGTGGGCCCCAGATCCTTGCACAGGCGCTCGGCGAGCTCGGTGCAGATCTTGCGGTCTGCCTCGATCTGCTGCTCCATCTGCGGAAAATCTTTGATCGCGGCCACGCATGCGCTGGGCGGCAGCACCTTGCCCAGCTCCTTGCCGGAGCCGCACAGGGCGGACTTGTCGCCGCTGCGGCTGCACAGCTGCGCGATGAACTGATCGCACGGGTTCGCTGACGCCTCGGTCGCCGCGGTGGCGGGTGCGCTCGTCCCGCCGCTCGGAGCTTTCTCCTGGCAGGCGCCGAGCACGGCGAGGGCACTGGCGAGCAGCCAACCACAGGCGTGGCGCAGGGCGCGCAAGCTGGCGCGTCGCTCGACTTCAATCATTTTTGCTTCTCCGGGGTGGGCGACGACTCGATCGAGCAGCGCGCGAAAAGGGCACCATAATCCATGATTCGGGCGGGAAAAGGGGATCCCGACGCGCGAACGCTCCGAAGTCCCGCGGGCCGGGTCGCTAGATGTGCGGAAACGCTCAGCGCGCCGGCAACTCGATCGCCCGGAGCGCGTCAGCGCGCCGGCAATTCAACCAGGTTGCCGCTGAGCATGAGCAAGCTCAGCACCGTCCAGCAGTGGTTGTAGTAGCGGCTGCGCGCCAGCAGCTGGCCCGTCCGCACCCGCGCGTACGCGGCGTCCACGAAGCTCGCATAGGCCGGGTCGTGCATGGCGCCTGCCGCCGCGCAGCCCACGAACACCGCCGAGCCCGGATTGCCCGGCGGGGAACGCGGATCGGGCGCGGGGCGGCCGTCGAGCGCATAGCCGTCCACGAGTTGCTCCGCGCCGATGCGCGCGAAGAACGCGCTCGTCTTTTGCAGATAGGCGCGCGCGCGCGGGTCGCGAGCGTACGCCCAATCTTGCGCCATGCGGAAGGGCGTGCGTGCCGAGTCATACTGGTAGTTCTGCATCGCGCCGGGAAACGCTTCGACAGGCTTGCCCGTGCTGTCACACCAGGCGGGCACCAGGCCGTTGTCACGATTGCCACTCGGCGCGTTCAGGCTGCTCTCCAGCACGGCGTAGCCACGATCGATCACGCGCTGCCAGCCCTCGACGTTGCCCGTCACCTCGCCGAACAGGCGATACTGGTTGGGCGCAAAATACGACGGATTGAACACGTCGCGCCCGCGCCAATCATCCCCGGGCAAGAACAGGTCCGGCCATTTGTCGTGATCGACCTCGGTCTGATAGATGGCGTCGATCAGGCGCTCTGCCATGCTCAGATACGCTTCCTGGAACGAGCCGCGACCGCCCCATTGCCGGTCTGCCTGCACGAGCGCCCAGGCCATGTCTTCGTCGGCGTCGCTCGCTCCGCCCACGCCGAGCGTGCCGGAACCATCGGGGGCGATGTACCAGTTCATCAGACCGTTCTGATTCAGAAAGCAGCGCGCGTACGACCAGAAGCCGTCGAACAGCGCCTGATCATCCAGCATCACCGCGATGATCATGCCGTAGGCGATGCCCTCGGAGACCGTGGAGTTGGCCTGACCGTCGGGTGTGTCGGGCCGCCGCGTGCGCACGAAGCCACGGGCGCCGTCACTGGTCACGATCTCGTGCCGCCAGTTCTGAAACGCCCGCCGCGCGTCCGCGGCATCGGCCTGGGCGGGGTAGTAGCAGTGGGCGAGGCGCTGATTGTGAGGGAAGGGAAAACGACCCATGCCCGGCTCATAGCTCGGCGCTCCGTGGTTGGGAATGGGTTCCGGCGGCGCCGCGGTCGAGCGTGTGGGCTCGAGGCCTTGCCAGCGCTCAGAACGCGACGCCGGCGCTGCCGAGCAGAGACACGACGTGCGGGTAGGAGCTCACGATCGCGTAGCGGGCCTCTGCTCCGATGCGGACGATGCCGAGTGAATATTGCGCCAGCACGGCGGGGACGACTTGCGGTCGGAGTGCGCTGTTGCCGCCGTCGGGGCCGTCGAAGATGACCATCAGCACGCCGAGGCCGAAGGAGGGGCGAACCTTGAACGGCCCCTTGCCAATTTCGTAGCCGACCTCGAGATCCAACGTGAATGTAAGGTATTCCTCCTCCTCCTCGGTAGGACCCAAGTATCTCAGCAGTGTGCCCCCGAGATACACGTTGCTCGGAAACACATAGCCTGCGCTCAAGCCGTAGCTGGTGCCGAACACATTGTCGTCGCCGCTCCCCAGATCGCCGCCAAACCCGTAGCCCAGGAGCGCGGCCATCGCGACCGAACCTTCTGGCTCCGGATCAGGCTCCGGATCAGGCTCTGCCACTGCCGGGGGGCCCGCGTCCGGGGGCGGCTCCGCCCACGCGCTGTTCGTGGCGCACCAGGGGAGCAGGTATGCCACCAGCGTCAGGATTCGTTTCATTGCGGGTGCCTGGTGGGTCGAGTACGGTACGGCATCGAACGGGCTGTGTTGCAGCTCACATGCCAGCTCACGTGCCCGGCCCGGCCCCGCGCCTCTGCTGGCCGCGGGGAGGGGGCGCGCTGCGGGCTCGAGCTGAACGATGCGTTCGACGTACGCATTGAATTGTGGACGTTCGGGAGGTTCGCTCTGAGCGTCCCCGTCGCCCTCGGGCGCCGCCGCCGTGTTCGAAGCTGACGAGACCCCATGGGCCGCGCGGGTGAGATCTAAGATGTCACGGTTCCACGCCCGGGCCTGCCGGCGTACGCTCGTGGCCGGAGCACATGACCTTCTGCGATCTCGCCAGCAGCACCCCGCTCGTCATCTTCCTTGCAGCGACCCTGTGTGGCCTTTCGTCCGACGCCCCGGCTGCGGATGCGAAGCCCATCGTCGAGCTCTGGCCTGAAGGTGCACCCGGCTCCGAGGGAAAGGACGGCAAGGAAGCCGTGCGCACCACGGATGCCGGTGAGCACGTCGTCTCGAACGTACACCGGCCCTCGCTCACGGTGTACACGCCTGCGCCTGGAAAGGCGACGGGCGCCGGCGTGCTCGTCATGCCGGGTGGCGGTCACCGCGAGCTCTGGATGGATCATGAAGGGTACGCCGTCGCGCGCTGGCTCAGCGAGCACGGCGTCGCCGCTTTCGTCTTGAAGTACCGCCTCGCGCGTCAAGCAGGCTCGACCTACAGCGTCGAAGGCCACGCCCTGTCGGACGCTCAGCGCGCCCTGCGCACCATCCGCGCCCGAGCCAAGGAGTGGAGCGTCGATCCCACGCGGCTCGGCGTCCTCGGCTTCTCCGCAGGCGGCGAGCTCGCGGCGCTCACGGCTCAGGGGGGCGGCGACGGGGATGCCAAGGCGGTCGTGCCGGTCGAGCGCGAGAGCAGCCGCGCAGCGTTTCAGGTGCTCGTCTATCCGGGCCGCTCCGAGTCGATCATGCCGAGCGCCCAATCGCCGCCCGCCTTTCTCTTGTGCGGCGAGGACGACCGTCCCGACATTTCGCAAGGACTGGTCAAGGTCTACCTGCGCTTCAAAGAGGTGGCCGTCTCCGCCGAGCTCCACGTCCTGGCTGGAGTCGGACACGGCTTCGGCGTGCGCGCCTCCCATCAAGGGCCAACGGCGCGCTGGCTCGAGCTCGTCCGTGGTTGGCTGGACGCCAGAGGATTTCTCGCCAGCGGGCCCCGGCGGTAGGCGCGACTCCGACCGCTGTCGCGCGGCACCGCGGCGGTTCTCCGCGCCCCCCTCCGTTTGTGGGGGTGCACTCCGACGGTGCTCTCTCTCGCTCGCTGACCCCGTCCCAGCGGCATCCTCGTCATCCCGGGGCAGCCCGGGTAGCCCGCGCCATTGGGGTGTCAGGGGTGCCAGGCGGCGCGCAGATTGCCCGAAAACCGCGTCACCTCCGCGCGAAGTTGGTGGAGGCGCCGGCAATCCGGTGCCCCGCTTCCCGGGCGTTGAGGCGGGCCATCCTGGTGAGTTCAGCGCCGCGCGGCTCGAGCCCACGGCTGCTCAGGATTCGGTGCTGCGCGCTCCAGGCTCGCGTCAGCGGCGGGGGCCTTCATCCACGTCGAACCTCGGCGCCGAAAGGCGCAACCGCCTTGATAGGTGAGATTCTGGACCGGCGGTCTGATTCGTCACCTACGTACCCGGCCTGGACCCGACGATTTCTCTGGACAGCTTTCGGCGTTGGGTCCAGCGCGACTTCGTCGATCGTTCAAAACTCGGGACGCTGCGCCACGCTGTTCGGCCTACGGCGCGCTGCGCGAGCGTTTTCCCTTCGCGACCGCATCGGAACTGCAAAACGGCCTTGGCGGGGCAACCAGGAGCTCCGATCTCGAGGGTGTACAGTGCGAGCATGAACTCCCTCACACAGTTGAGCGATACTTTGTTGCACAGCGAGACCAAACGGCTCGTCGGTAGCTCCAATGCGCTCACCGCGCAACTCCTGGCGCATCTCGGCGAGGTCGAGGCGCGCGGCATCCATCGCGAGCGGGCGTGCTCCTCGCTCTACACGTATTGTGTCTACGAGCTGCGCATGTCGGAGGATGAAGCGCAGCGCCGGTGCCGGGCGGCGCGCCTGGCACGGCAGTTTCCGATCTTGCTCGAGATGCTGGCGGATGCCTCCCTGCACCTGACCGGCATTTTGCTTCTCGGACCGCACCTGACGGACGAGAACTGCGCGCAGCTCCTGGCGCGCGCACGCTTTCGGACCAAGCGCGAAATCGAGCGGCTGGTCGCGGAGATTGCGCCCTGCCCCGATGTGCCGAGCAGGATCGTGCCGCTGTACCGCGCCGGCGCGTCGGACTGGACGGTGTCGCCGCTCGACGACGTGCCTGGCCTTTGGGCGCCGCCGCGCAACACCTGGGCAGCGTACGTGCGAGGTCTCGCTGGAGAGGTGCGACAGATCGAAGCGGGGCTCAAGGCCGGGCAAGCTCCACCTCGGGCGCAGGATGAGCCCATCGCCGCTGCGACGAGCTGGCATGCTGCGGACAGCGCGGTACACGGCGAGACAGGCGCTCGCACGCCGGCGACGGACGAGCAACGGGAGGCCAGCATGCCGGCGACGGGCGAGCGACGCGGCGTGAGTTCGCCGGCGCTCGACGAGAAGCCGGAAGCAGGACACGACGTGACCATGACCGTACCTGCCGGAGAATCGCAGCCAACGGCGTCTGCATCAGCCGTGGCGGAGCTGCGTTACAAGGTCCAGTTCACGGCGGACCAAGCCTATGTCGAGCTGCTGGAAGAGGCGCGCAACTTGCTGCAGCACGAGCTGCCCTCGCGAGATCTGGTGGCGGTGCAGCGCCGCGCGCTCGAGCTACTGGTGCACAAACTTCGCCAGCGCAAGTATGCGGACCGCGAGCGTCCGCGTCCGAAAGCTTCGCAGCCAGTGAACGGCACTCCGCAAGCGCAAGCACAACCGCAGCTGAAGTCGACGCCTGCTCCGCCACCGCTGCCAGCATCGGTGAAACATGCGCGGCACTCGGCGTCGCAGTCAGCGAACCAGAGCCGCTACATTCCCGCCGAGGTCCGCCGCAGCGTCTGGAAGCGGGACGAAGCGCGCTGCACGTTTGTCGATGACCGCGGCCAGCGCTGCCGGGAGCAGTCCGGGCTAGAGTTTCATCACCAGCACCCGCATGCCCGACAGGGCCCGGCGAGCATCGACAATCTCGCGCTGCGCTGCCGCTCCCACAATGAGCTGGCCGCCGAACAGGACTTCGGTCGTGATGTCATCCGGAAGAATCGGGCGCGCAGAGCCGCGGTGGCGGAGCCGCATGCCCGCGCCGGCGCGGCGCCGTGAGCGCGCAGCCTCACAGCAGCCGACGACCTCGCGCGGCGATATCCAGGGCCGCCCATCTGCGGCGGATCGACGGTTTTCGCTTCGACGCCGCCAAGCACATGGAGCCGCGCTTCGTGAAAGAGTACATCGACTTTGTCGACCGCGAGAGCCACGGCAACACCTGGAATTACCTCCAGGTGATCGAGGACGGGGACACCAAGCTCGACTTCTACGACTGGATCGCCGCCGTCACCGACTTTCGGCTGTATGGCACGCTGACGGCGGCCTTCAGGCAGGGCGGTGACCTGCGCACGCTGCGCGTGGCCAACGCGCTCAATGACTCGCGCAGCACCACCTTCGGAGCCAACTCGGCGCGCATGCCTGCAGGCGCTTACCTTCCGATCCCTTCGGCCAGCGCCCCGGCGCCCGCTCGCGCAAAGCAACCGTCCCAACTGCATTGCGCCGAGCCGTCTTCGCCCGCGCCAACTGCCCCCCGCGCGCCCGCAGGTCCGAGGGAGGGGCGCGCGGGCGGATTTTCCGAATTCGAGAGCAAGACTCGGGGTGCGGGGCTCCCCCCCGGCGACTAGGTTTCCCTGCAGTGGCTCCGACGACGATTCCGAAGCGGGGCCGGCCGCACACCCATGAGCCTTCGAACCAGCAGGTGCGAACCATGCAACTCTCCCCATCCTCCGTGTCCAGCGCCGTGAGCCGCGCCGCCGCGTCCCGCTCCCCCGCGTCCTCCGCCGTCTCCCGCTCCGCCGCGTCCTCCGCAGGCGCGGCGCTCGACCCGCGCTGGGCCGCCGTGGTCGCGCGGGACGCCGGCGCCGACGGCCGGTTCTTCTACGCGGTGGCGACCACCGGTGTGTATTGCCGGCCCTCGTGCGGCGCACGCCAGCCGCGCCGAGAGAACGTCTCCTTCCATGCCAGCGCTGCCGCTGCCGAGCAGGCGGGCTTTCGCGCCTGCAAGCGCTGCACGCCGGACCAGGCCTCCTTGTCGCAGCGGCGCTCCGAGCAGATCGCCGAGCTGTGCCGCTTCATCGAGGACGCCGTGGAAATGCCCAGCCTGGCCCAGCTCGCCGAACACGCCGGGCTCAGTCCGCACCATCTGCATCGCCTGTTCAAGTCCGCCACCGGCGTGACCCCGCGCGCCTACGCGGCGGCCCAGCGCGCCCGGCGCGTGCGTGCGGAGCTCACCCAGAGCCCCAGCGTGACGGCAGCGTTGTACCGCGCCGGGTACGAGTCCAGCCGACAATTTTATGCGGCGGCTCGCCAACGCCTGGGCATGAGTCCGAGCGAATATCGAGCGGGAGCGCCGCAGCTCGAGATCCGATTTGCGGTGGGCGCCTGCTCGCTGGGGCAGGTGCTCGTGGCCGCCAGTGAGCGCGGGGTGTGCGCGATCCTGCTCGGCGACGAGGCCGAGGAGCTCGCGGCCGATCTCGCGGCGCGCTTTCCCCGGGCGCGCCTGGCGGAGGGAGGCGCGGACTTCCGGCGCCAGCTGGGGCGCGTGGTGGCGTTCGTGGAGCGTCCGAGTGCGGGCCTGGAGCTGCCGCTCGACGTGCGGGGCACTGCGTTCCAGGAGCGGGTCTGGCAAGCCTTACAGGCCGTGCCCGCGGGGGTCACCACGAGCTATGCCGAGCTCGCGCGCGCGATCGGGGCGCCGCGCGCCGTGCGGGCCGTGGCGGGTGCCTGCGCGGCCAATCCCCTGGCCGTGGCGATCCCCTGTCATCGCGTGCTGCGCAGCGACGGCAACCTGTCGGGCTATCGCTGGGGCGTCGAGCGCAAGCGCGAGCTACTGGCACGCGAGCGGGATGCGGCGAGCGCTGCGAAGCGCGCCGGCAAGTGACGAGCACGCTCGGCGGAGCGCAACGCACCGAGCACACCTCGGCTCCGGCTCAACCGCGCGCGCGCACGACGCTCACGCCCGCCGGGCTCTCGACGACCACGCGCAGGCCCGGAAATTTCGGCAGGTAATTGGCCGGCGGGGCGTCACGGCGAGAGCCCTTCACGAGCTGCAGCGTCACCTGCTGGCGCGACAGGTCATACTCGGCGCGGTAGCTGGCATCGCCGACGCTGACCGTCAGCGGGTAGTCGTTCTCGATGCTGCTGCGTGATTCGTAGGGCAACTCGGGCGCGAGAAAGTCGCTCTCCGAGAGCATCGCCAGATCGTCGCCGCTCTGTACGCCGAGCGAGACGACGCGCGCGAGCAACCAGGCTTCGAGCGTGGGCATGAGCCCGCCATCGCCGGGCGCGGGCAGGGTGCCTGCGGGGCCGCTCCTGGGCGGGGTGCGGGCAGCGAGCCAGGCGGCGATTCCCGTCTGCACGAGCCGCTGGCGCGTGGTCTTGATCGCGTCCTTGAACAGGCTCCCCCGCGCCAGCAGTTCCACCAGTGCCGTCTGGGCGAGCGCGCCCTCCGGCGTTGCTTCTCGGGTCGACAGGACGCGATTGGCGTAGACGCGCTCGAGGGTGGTGGTGATGCGCTTGCCTTCGACGCGCACCGCCAGCAGGCGCTCGCTCCCCAGGCCGGCGCGCGCCAGGGCCGCGAGCGGCACGACCATGGCACACGTCACCAGCACGCGCGCGTCGCGCCCGGCGCCAAAGGCCCGCGTATCCAGCGCGAGAATGGCCTCGACCTCGCGCACGTGCTGGACCGCGCTCTCGCGCGCCAGCTCCAGCTCGGTCCCTCCGTTGCCAAAGAACAGGTCGCGCCCCCGCACGCGGGCGACATGTGCGAGGCGTGGGTCCGCAGCGAGGGCAGCGCGCACCAGTGCGTCGCGCAGAATGGGCCGTTCGGGCAGCGAGACCGGAGCGGACTCGCCGAGCTTCTCGGCGCGGCGCAGGCGGGCCCGGGCCGAGCGCGCTTCCTGCACGACCCAGGCACTCGCGCCGTGATCCGCGGGCCGCTGTGCCCGGAGCGCGCGGATCGCGGCGCTGGCGTCGCAGCCGGCCAGGCGAAAATCATCTGCGATACCGAGCTCGGAGGAGCCTGGCGAGGACGACCCAAACAGGGGGCGACCGACCGAGAGCACCGCGACCAGATCGATCATGTCATCGAGGCATCCCTCCCGCCGGGCCTCGACGAGCAGGCGCGCGTGCTGGGGGTCGATGGGCAGGGCGAAGAGCTCCAGCCCACAGGGGCTCAGCGCGGCATCGCCGTGCAGCGCGCCCCAGGCGCGGAGATCGACGCGTGCCGCTTCCAGCGCGTACGGCTTCGGCGCGTCCAGCAGCGGCAGGGCCTCCACGCGCTGGCCCCAGGCGGCTGCGGTCAGCACCAACGGCACCAGGGACGCCCGATGCAGCTCCGGCAGGGTCGTGGGCTGGAGCTTCGCCGATGCCTTCCACAATCGGTAGCACACGCCCGGGGCGGTGCGCCCGGCACGCCCGGCGCGCTGCGTGGCACTGTCCTCGGCGATCGGCGTCAGCGTGAGCGAGGCACGCCCGTCCTGGTACAGCGTCTGGCGCACCAGGCCGGCGTCGATCACCACCCCGACGCCGGGGATGGTCAGGGAGGTCTCCGCCACGTTGGTCGCCAGGATGACCTTTCGGCGCGGGGTGCGAGCAAACGCCCGCTGCTGCTCTTCGAGCGTCAGGCCGCCGTGCAGGGGCACGAGCGTGAAGGCAGCGCCGAGCGCGCGGGCGCAGTCCTCGATCTCCGCCTTGCCGGGCAGAAACACCAGCACATCACCGGCGTCCCCCGCCGCCGCAGCCACGGCCTGGGCCACGCGCGAGCTGAGGTCGGCCGCGTCGGGCAGCGTCGTGGGCCCGGGCAGGTAGCGAATCTCGACCGGGAACGTCCGCCCGGGTGCATTCAGATGCACGCCGCCCACATGACGGCTGACCCGCTCCCCCTCGAGCGTGGCACTCATGATCACGAGCCCCGGTGTGCGCTCGACCAGGAGCAGGGCCAGCAGCAGATCGACCTCCAGGCTGCGCTCGTGAAATTCATCGAGGACCACGCTCTTGACCCCGGCCAGGAGGGCGCGGTTGCGCAGCAGCATGCCCGGCGTGGCAAACACGATGCGCGTCCGCTCGCCGGCGACATGCTCGTCTCGCACGACGTACCCCACGGCCTCGCCCAGCCGCGAGCCCTCGAGCTCCGCCACGCGCGAGGCGAGGCTCCGGCACGCCAGTCGCCGCGGCTCGACCACGAGCACCTTGCCCTCGCACCACCTCGGCACCTCCGTGCTCTTGCCCGAGCCCGTCGGCGACGTGAGCACCACCGGGCCTCGCCCGTGCGCGAGGGTGAACTCGGAGCGAACGGCCGTGATGGGCAGGTCGGAGGACAACCCCTGCCTTGTAGCTTCAGCCCCGGGCCATGGCCAGGCTGGCGAGGGCAGCGACCGTGACGATCATGCACAGCCAGCGCCGCAGCCCCAGCCGTTCATGATGCCAGGCTGCGCCGAGGAACGCGGTGAACAGGATCTGCGTGCCGCCGAGCGCGCCCCATAGCCCGAGCTCGCCGAAGTCGAGCGCCAGCACCGACGCGCCGCTCGCCAACGCCGTGGGCAGGGCGGCCACCGTGATCCGCCAGAAGCGCGAGCCCGCCGCGCTGGGCGAGGCGGCGCGGCCGCGCCACAAGACCGGGCCGAGCAGGACGAGGCCGGACCCGAACTCCCAGGCCCAGGCCGTGAGCAAGGGATGCGTCGAGTGCGCCAGCCGTTTGACGCCGAATACGGCGCAGGCCATCAAGGTGGCCGACAGCAGCGTCAGGAGTGCACCGCGGGGGATGTTGGGCTCGATCTCCTGCGTGGCATGGCTGCCCAGGGCCGCGGCCGCCGCACTGACGATCAGGATCGCGCCCAGCCCCACCTCCAGAGACGTGAGGTGTTCCCCCAACCAGAACCAGCCGAGCAGGACGCTGCAGGTGGCCATGGTCGAGAGCATCAGGGCGGCGCGCAGCCCAAACGGCAGATAGCGCACGGCGTGCAGCTGCAGGATGTTGGCGAACGCCGTCACGCAGACCACCAGCAGTAGCTCGCCCCAGTTCGCCGCCAGCTGGCCCCAGGCCAACGCCGGCACCAAGAGCAGCCAGGGCGCCATGCTGACGCCCAGGGACACACCGCGGAAGGCGGCGACTTCCATGCGGCCGTGCTGGCGTGCCAGGCGCCCGATGAAGATGTCGTTGAGCGAATAGCCGAAGCGTGCCACCAGGCACAGCACGACAAAGGTCAGCATCGGCGCAGCAAGCTCTTTCCCGTCCGGTCCGCGCGTGACTTGGTCCAGGACGGGCCCAAACACAAGCGCGAAGCGCGCGCCGCCCGTCAGCGTGCCGAGGCGTCTCGGGCGGCCTGCCAGCGCGCGCGGTGCTCGCGCACGATCGCGATGGCCTGGTCCGCGTCGCCGACGCAGCGCGGAATCTCCAGGTCCTTCGCGCCCACGAGCTCGAAGCCGGGGCGCAGCATCTGGGCCCGCGCCCAGTCCACCAGCCGCATCATGCCTCCGTACCTGCTCGAGACGGGGGGCAGCTGTGGAGACTTTGACGAGAGCGTCGCTCTCACGAGCCGTCGCTGCCTTGCTGGAACCTCTGCTGGAACTCCTGGATGGCCTTCCTGGCGTTCACCAGCAGCCGCTCCGGCCCGAGCCGCTCCGCCAGGCCGATGGCGCGCACGCCGTCGAGCGCATTCGGGTTCAATCCCACCAGCCAGAAGATGACCCCATTTTCGCGCTGGCGTCGCTCCCCTTCGACCAGGGTCTGGAGCGCAGAATACTCCACGTCGATCACCCGGCTCAGATCGAGGGCCACCACCTTCGGTTGGTGTTCGGTGACGAGCGTGCGGATCTGCTCGCCGACGTGCTCGGCGTTGGCGAAGAACAGGCGCCCTTCCGGGCGCAGGATCAAGAGGTCGCCGAAGGTCTCGTCATCCGGATGCTCGGGAGAGAGCGGTCGCAGAAAATCTTCGCCGCGCTTCTTGCCGATGACGTGAACCTGGGCCGCCGCTTCCTGCCGCAAGAGGGCGAGCAGCGAAACGATGATGGCGACGACGATGCCGTTCAGGGTGCCAAAGGCGAGCACGCCGAACAGCGCCACGAGCGCCCAGATGAACTCCATCCGGCGCACGCGGCGGATGGCGGCGAACTCCCGGGGCTGCACCAGCGACACCGAATAGACGATCACCACCGCAGCCAGCGTGGCCTGCGGCATGCGACCGAGCGCGGGCCCCAAGAACAGCATCGTGCCGAGCGAGACCAGCGCCACGACCAGGGACGCCTGTTGCGTGGAGGCGCCGGCGGCGCGGGTCACCGCTGTCTGGGACGTGCCACCACCGGCGGGCATGGCACCCAGCAGGCCGCCGGCGAGATTGCTGATGCCCGTCGCCAAGAGTTCCCGATTCGGACGCAGTGGCGGATCGTTCGAGACCGCAAAGGCGCGCGCCGCGGCGATGGACTCGGCGAAGCTCATCAACGCAATGCCGAGCGCTCCGGGCACCAGCGCCGTCCCGAGCGCTAGATCCGGCCACGTCAGGGACGGCAACCCGTCGGGAATGGCGCCGACGATCTCCACCCCCATCGTTTCCAGATGCAAAAACCAGCTGATGCCAATGCCGCCGGCAACGGCGAACAACGGCGCCGGAAGCTTGGGCACAAAGTGCTTCAGGAGTAGCACCCCGACCAGGGTGCCCACGCCCACCGCCAGCGTCGGCAGCGACGTCCGCGGCAGCTCCGCGAACAGCTGGACCAGGTCGCGAAAGAAGCCCTGCTTCGCCAGGTGAAAGCCGAACAGCTTGGGGGCCTGATCGAGCAGGATGATGCAGCCGATCCCCGCCTTGAACCCGACCAGCACGGGCGAGGAAATGAAGTTGGCGACAAAGCCGAGCTTGGCGACGGAAGCGATCACCAGGAACGCTCCCGTGAGCAGGGAGAGCGTCGCCGCCGCTGCCACGAGGTGGCCCGGCTCGCCCCCGGGAACGACCACTTCGAGTTCCGTGGCAGTCAGGATGGCGAGCGTGGCTGTCGAGGTGACGCTGAGCACCCGGGACGTGCCGAGCAGCGCGTAGGCGAGCAGAGGTAGGAACGCCGTGTACAAGCCCACGGCCACCGGCAGGCGAGCCACCGTGGCGTACGCGAGAGCCTTCGGCAAAACCACCGCGGCTGCCGTCAGGCCTGCGATCACGTCCAGGCGCAGATGCGCGCGGCTGAAGAGCTGGCGCTCGCTCATGCTGCGGCCTTCGCGGCCGCTCGCTCAGAAGGGAATGTCGTCATCCGAGGGGGCCGAGCTGGCGTCGTACTCGTCCAGCGGCCCAAAGTCACCCCCGCCCCCGCCCCCGCCACCCCCACCGCCTCTGCCGCTGCTTCCGCCGCCGCCCCCACGCTGACGCGCGAGCTCCGCCTCCATCGCGGCCAGGAGCACGCGCTCCTTTTCGTGCCAGCGGGACTTGGACGGATCATCGAGCGAACGGCGGCTGCCCGAAATGTAGTACTCGAGGTCTTGCTCCGAAGCGCCCGCGATCGGCGCGCCCTTGCTGCGCCCATACGGAGGGAACACCAGCCCGCGGTCGCCCGACGGCGGGGCGGCGTCGCGAGAGCCGCGCGACGGCGCGGCGTCAGCGACCATGCCGATCGACAGCTCGCCCAGGCGCAGCTGGAAGCCATCGCCAACGCGGACGGCACTGCCGACGCGAACGGACTCCGTCGAGCCATCGGGGCGTCGAACGAGAACGGTGACGGGAAAGCTTTGGTCGGCCACCTGCGAGCTATCGCATTACAGGCCGACGCCCGTCAAACGAAGCGGAGGGGCGCGGCGCCGGGCGCTGTGCTGACGCGGCGGTCGCAGGGCCTACCGGGACGCCACGCTCCCGGCCGGGGCCACCGCCCAGCGCGGGGGAGGGCCCGTCGTCGGGCAGGCGAGCCAACGCCTGCAGCAGCGGGCAGGAGGCCTCGCTGACCGGGCGCCCTTCGCGATAGGCCCCGAGCAGCTCTCGCGAGCGCTGCGCGAGCATGCGGCGCACCTCTCGACGCATGCCCTTCACGCGCGGGATCTGCATGTCGTCATAGGCGGTCGTCTGATGACGCATCCAGGCGATGGCGGCGGCCTCGGCGCGCCGTTCGATCGGGATGCGCTGGGTGCGAGCCACCGTACCGCTGCCCACGGGCACGGCGTGTGCGGCGACCGCCTTCGCCATGCGGCGCGCCGCCGACAGATGGCGCGCATCGAAACGCAGAAAGCCCAACACCGCTGCCTCGAAGTCGCCGGCATACAGCTGCTCGGCCTTGGCGCGCCGCTGCCGGCCGGCGTCGAGCTTGCGCCGATACTCGGGCTTCTCCCGCTCGAGCGCGAGCTCCGCCCGCAGGCGCTCGATGCGCTCGTGTGGCGCCCAGATGCCGCGCGAGAAGATCTTGCGCCCGCGTTTCTCCTTCACGGTCCAGCTGGGGCCCTCGGTCTTGACGCGCCGGCTGAGCGCCGCGTCTCCCGGCGCGAGCAAACTCCAGCCCAGCGGGACATCCAGGAGCACACCTTCCGCCGTCTTCACCTGGCGCCCGTGATTGCCCGGGCTGACATCGCGCGTCTGGGTCGGCATGGCGGTCGCAGGCGTAGCTGAAGGTCGGCGCGCTGGGGCAATTTTTTGCGCCGCTTCCGCGGGGGCCGGGCGCCGCGCTTGCGAGCGCGCACTTCTGCGGCAATGCTTCGGCAATGGCGATGGCGGCCGAGCGCGAGCTGGAACAAACCGTGGTCGAGGCGTGGCCTGCTGCAGAGCATGCCCCGCTCGGGGGTTGGCTCTTGCGAGCCAGTGGCGGCCCCACGCATCGAGGCAACTCCGTGGCGGCGCTCCAGGCCAGCGGTGACAGCCCGCTCGACGTGCGCATCGAACAGGCGGAGGCCTGGTATCGGCAGCGCGCACTGCCGCCCATGTTTCAGGTGGGCCCGTGCAGCGAGCCGCGCGAGCTGGATGCCGCGCTGGCCGCTCGCGGCTATCGCGAGACGGGGGCGGCATGGCTGGCGACGGCGCCGGTGTCACGCGTGCTCGAACGGAGCGCGAACGGGCTGCGCACCCAGCTCGCGCTCAGCCCGGCAGGGGACTGGCTCCAGGTGTCCAGCAGCGCCAGTCGGTTTGCCTCCACGAGCGACGTCTTGCTCGGATTTCTGGAGCGCCTCGGTGCACGCTGCCGCTTCGCCACCGCCTACGACGAACGAGCGCAGCCGCTCGCGATCGGTCTGGGCGTTCTGTCGCAGCGCCACCTCGGCGTCTACGCCATGCTCTCGGTCCCCGAACACCGCCGGCGCGGGGCGGCGCGTGCCGTGCTGCGTGCGCTCGCCGAGTCCGCGCAGCAGGAAAGCAAAGCGGAGCTGTATCTGCTCGTGGACGCCAAGAATGTCGCGGCGCGCGCGCTGTATGCGGGCTGTGGCTTCGAAGATCGCTACGGCTACCACTACCGCGTGCTCGATCGCGCAGGGCATTGAACGCGGACGGGCGAATGGCAGTCGGCTTGGAAAGGATTGTGACCCCGCGGCAGGCCGATTAGCTTGGGGGCCGCCCCGGACCCTGCCGGCGCCGTCTGGAAGCCACCATGCCTACGTCGAGTCGAAGCCCCAAGCCTCATGCGTTCCCGCTCGAGCTCGTCGCCGAGCTGGACGAGCTGTGCGTGGCACGCGAGCGCGCGAAGGGCACCCACCAGGGCTCGGCGGCAGCACTTCGAGACCAACGCATCGAGGAGCTGCAGGCCGCACTGCTCGAGGCTCCCCCGCCGAGCCGTGGCTCGGTGCTGGCCGGGGCCCGACTGGAGCGGGTGATCAAGGCAGGCAGCTCCGGGACCGTCTGGCGCGCCACGGGCGTCGACTCGGGGCTGGGATGTGCCGTCAAGGTGTTCCACCCACACTGCGCGGGTCGGGGTCGAATGTTGCATCACTTTCGACAGGGCATCAGTGCTCTCTCCGCCTTGAAGGCCGCCGGCGCGCCCCCATCCATCGTGCAGTTCCTGGAGGCGGACGACAGCCAGCTCGCCTTCTCGATGGCGCTCGTCGCCGGTTCCGATCTGACCGACATCGCCCGGCGAGGCTGGGCGCTGGACAAGAAGATGCAGGTCTTCTCCGGCGTTTGCGAGGCGGTGCGGTTTGCTCACCAGCGGGGCATCATCCATCGCGGCATTCGCCCCTCCAACATCCTGTATGACGAGACGGCGGGCTGCCCCGTCGTCACGGATTTCGACTCGGCGGACGTGTTGACGCTCGACGCCACGACCGCGAGCTACGCTGCGCCCGAGCAGAGACAGGGCGGGCAGGAGCGGCTCGTCGAGAGCGACATCTATAGCCTGGGTCGGCTCCTACAGTACCTGATCACGGAGCAAACTCCGGAACCGGGCCAGCCACTGCGCCTCGGAGATGAGGCGATCGCTCGCATCATTGCCACGTGTACGCAGGCTCTACCTGCGGCCAGGTACGGCGACGTCGAGGAATTGCAGAGCGAGGTGCGTCGCTGGAGGACGGGTCAGGGCGTCAGCGCCGCGCGCCAGAGCACTCATCCTCCCACGCACATCCCCCCGCAGGCGCTCCCGGCGCTGGCGCGGCAGAAGCGAGACGCGGGGATCCCCTGGGGCAAGATCCTGGCGTGGTGTGTCGCGCTGGTCCTGCTCGGGGGGCTCACGAGCCTCGCCTGGGACCATCGCTCGGAGCTCGGCTGGGGAACGGCCGCGGTGCTGCCAGCGGCGCCGCCGGATGCGGGGGCCGTCAAAGCGCCGCCAAAGAAGCCCAGCAAGCCGAAGCGAAAACGCGCACCGAACTCGGAGCAAGACCAAGCCACTGGCTTTCCCAGCGACGCCATCAGCCGCCTGTTCCGCGATCACGATGCCGCCTTCCAGCGCTGCCATGCCGATGTCGAGCTACCGGTCAGCGCTCGCACGGGGCAGGTGACCACGAGCTTCCGGGTAGACGCTGAAGGCGTGCTCTCGGACGCCCGCCTGGTGGACACGACCATCAAGACGCCGAAGGTCGCCCGCTGCATCGTGGCGGCCCACAACGGTTTGCGGCTCTACAAGAGGCCGGGGCTGGCGACGTCGGCCCAGAGCCGCTACGAGATCGAGTAGGGTGACGTTGGATCCCCCGCCCTGGCCGGGGGCGGCGTGCGAGGTTTCGCGCTAGTAGTCCAACTCGGACGCTACGTTGGCTGGATCGCGTCATACACCGCGCGCCGGAACGTGCGGTGCAGACCGATCTTGTCGAAGGGGATCAGCTGCACCAGCATCACCGCCGTGAGATGGTTCTTGGGATCCACCCAGAACAGCGTGCTGTCCCGCCCATCCCAGAAGAACTCGCCGACCTCGCCCGGGTTCTCCTTGTCATCCACCGGCGGGCGCAGGCGCACGGCAAAATCGATGCCGAAGCCCACCTGACCCTTGTTCGGCAGCCAGGAGCGATCCGTGATCGACTCGTCGAGGTGGTTCGTGGCCATCAGGCGCACCGTCTCCGGCTTGAGCACGCGCGCGCCGCCGAACTCCCCTTCGCCGAGCAACATGCGCGCGAACTTGGAGTAGTCGTCGATGGTCGAGGTCCAGCCAAAGCCGCCCGGATCCATCGGCCACTCCTTGGAGCTGAAGCCAAACGCCTCCTCGTCCGGCGTGCGCGTGAGCACGCCCGCTTCGCTGAGCTGATACTCCGCCGCGCGCCGGCCCTGACGTGCGGGCTCGACGTAGAAGGACGTCTCCGACATGCCGAGCGGAGCGAGCACGTGCTCCCTGGCGTACTGCTCGTACGGCACGCCCGACAGCTTCTCCACCAGCCGGGCCTGCACGTCGACGGCCGCGCTGTACAGCCATTTTTCGCCCGGCTGATAGCCGAGCGGCAAGCTCGCGAGCTTCTGAGACATCTCGGTCAGCGTGTTTTTCCAGTCCGTCGGATTCGCCTCCTTGATGATCTTCTCCAGGCCGGGCTTGCCCGCGGCGCCGAAGCCCGCCGTATGCCGGGTGATGTCGCGCACCGTGATCAGGCGGTGCGCATCCTCCAGGATCGGCTTCCCCTTCTTGTCCTCCCCGACGTACACCTTCATCTTGGCGTACTCGGGCAGGTACTTCGACAGCGGATCGTCGAGCTGGAACAGGCCCTGCTCATGCAGCTGCATGAGCGCGACGCCCGTGACCGGCTTGCTCATCGAGTAGATCTGAATCAGCGCATCGCGGCTCATCGCGCGCTTCGCTTCGCGATCAGCGAAACCGAACGAGCCGTAGTACACTTCCTGACCGTCCTTGAACACGATGGCTTCGGCACCGGCGATCTGCCCGCGCTCGATGAAGCCCTGCAGCGCCGCATCGATCGGCGCGCGGTTGAGGTGCGGCGCGGCCGGCGGCGGCACTGCTGGCGACTCTGCCGCGAGCGACACTGCTCCGGGCGACACTGCTCCGGGCGACACCGCCGGCGGCGCAGCTTGAGGCGCGCTTGCGCCGCTGCAAGCGGCCAGCGCCAGGACAGCGGGCAATACGCCAGCAGGCAACACGGCGGCGCCCACGGCGCGCGCCCAACTTCTCTTGGTCGAGTCTACGATCTTCATACGGCGACGGACCATACACGCACTTGCCCACGCTGGGGAGCCATCGCCCCAGCCACCGTGAGCGAAGGGGCAAGGACGCTCCAGTCAGCCCGTCGAGCAACCGCCTACATGAAAATCGACCCATGCCCACGTGGGCGCGCTGCACACCACTTCACGTGCGCCTCTGGAAGCTGCGCTCGAGACTCACGGCCCATGAGCCAATGTCGACAAACAAGTCCGGCGACGGGAACCTTTCCCGTCGGGCGGCGTGAAAGGGATGATGCCAGCGATGCTCGCGATGCCACGGCACTCCGACGACGGCGAGCTCGCTCCCGAGTTGCTCTCGCGTTGCCAGGCGGGGGAGCCGGCGGCCCTACGTGCGTTTGTGGAACGCTACGAGCGCGCCGTGTTCGCCTTGCTCTCGCGCACTCTCGGCCGCCACTCGGAGGTGGAGGACCTGGCGCAGGAGACCTTCCTCCGCGCCATTCGTGCGCTACCGACCTTCCATGCCGACGGTGCTGCACGGCTCTCGACCTGGCTGCTCACGATCGCCACTCGTCTGGCGCTGGACGCGTGCCGGAAGCGCACCCGCGAAAAACGCTCCTCGCTCGTTGACGAACCGGTGAGCGCGGCGACCCCCGAGCACGAAGTGCAGCGCTCCCAGTTACGGGATGAGATTGCATCGGCGATCGACGAACTCCCCGGCGATCAACGGGCGGCGTTCGTGCTGGCCGAGTTTCACGGCTTTCCGCTCGAAGACATCGCCAGCGCGCTCGAGACCCGCCCGGGCACGGTCAAGACGCGGCTCTTTCGCGCGCGCGAGAAGCTTTCACGGGCGCTCGCCCACCATCGAGGATCAGTAGAATGAAGCGCAGCGAACTCGAACGAGCCTGGCCCGCCGCCGAGCCGCCGCCGGGTTTCTCGGAGCGTGTGCTGGAGCGCCTGCAGGCGGGCCCCGCACTGCCTGCGCCACTGGCCGCGCTCCCGCCGCGTCGTGCGCTCGGTGGCCTGCCAACGCGCCGCCTGCGCTGGTGGGCGCTGCCGGTCGCGGCGCTCGCGCTCGGGGGCATCTTGCTGCTCTGGCCTGCTGCTCGCTCGAGTTTGTGGCCTGCCCAAGACGGCGACGTGATCGCGGCGGAGCCTCGCGTCGTCGCGCTCGGCGAGCGCGCGGTCGCCGAGATGTCCGCGGGCGCGCACCTGCGCTGGTCCGGCGACGGGTCGCGGAAGAAAGAGGCGCCGCAAGAGGCGCCGCAAGAGGTGCACCAATACAGCGGCGCCGTCACCTACCGCGTCCTGCCCGGGGCGCCCTTCCGGGTGCAAACGCCGCACGGCGACGTCACCGTGCTCGGCACGGAGTTCCGGGTCGTCGTCGCAGACCCGGCACAGGCCGAAGGAGAGCCGATGAAGAAGCGATGGGCCAGCGCCGGAGCGGGCGCCACACTGGGCGCGCTACTGTGGGTCAGCGTCGACCGAGGCAGCGTTCAACTTGCAAATCAGGAACGACAGCTCGTCGTCGGTGCGGGACAGGCGGGCGCCATCGGCTCGGACGGCATCCCTCGCCTGGAGGCGCCGAGCTCTCCGGCAGCCACGCCGACCGCCAGCCGCGACGCCGAGCGCGCTCGCACCCGGCAACTGGCCGACACGGTGCGGCGCCACGCAGCGCAGCGGCGCGCAGCGGCTCTGGCGGCGAAGCCAGCCACCGCCCAGCCTGCCTCGGCCCAGAACCAAACACCACCCGTCGAGTTCCGGTTGCCCAGGGACGAGCAGCGCTTTGCGCCCGATCCCGCCGCTCCCTCCGCCCCGCCGGAAGACCCCGAAGCGGCCCGGCGCCGCGACTACCTCCGGCGCACGGTACGCGAGCAATATTTCCCCGCCGCCCGCGACTGCTACCAGGAACTGCTCGGGCGCCAGCCCACCGCCGAAGGCAAGATCGTACTCGAGTTCGCCATCGTCAGCGACGGCGACGCCGGCGTCGTCGATCGCGTCGCGATCCGCGAAGACAAAGACACCATCAACGATCCCGAGTTCCAGCTCTGCATGCGCGAGTCCATGTACACCGCCGTGTTCGAACCCCCGCCCCCGGGCGCCGAAGAAACGACGGTGGTCTATCCCATCATGCTCAAGCCCGAGTGAACCGCCGCGGCTCCTCCACGTGCAGCTCTGGGGGGGCCGGGCCTCCTCCCTACGACCCCATACTTCCCCTCGGGACAACGTGCGCCCGCGCCTCACGGCGCCATGTGCGCCCGCGCCTCACGGCGCAACGTGCACGCGCCTTACGCGCGTACACGGCGCGCCACGGCAAGCGCACGAGCTCCGCGCTCCCATCGACCTGCTCCGGGCTGCTCGGCATCCGGCTCCGTGAATCAGGGCCGCCCTGTCGCCAAGCCGGACTCGTACAACGCACCCGTCGTGTTGACGTTCTCGTGGGCTGTGGAATCATCGATTCCATGACCGGGAAGACCCATCGCTGCCGACGGCGCACGACAGTGGGCTCTGCGCGCCTCTCTGCGTATCGGCCCGCAAGGGCTACCCCAACCTCCAGGCCGACAGAGCTTCCGCAACGAGGCCGCCCCCGAAGCCGTGCGCTGGGCTGACCATCCAGCGGCGTCAGGACGCGCAGCCCAGGGCCGACATCGAACGAAGACGAACGAGTTGCCCGACCTCCCGTGCCTGCCGGATGTCGAGAACCGGGACGCCTGGGAAGTTCGGGACCGAACCTCAGGGCGGTCACGCTGCGTACGTCTCGCGGGTCGATGGGTGAGATCCACACGAGATCGACGTGGCCGTACGCGCGGTGTTCCCCATCACCCCGCTGCGCAACCCTGTCGACAAAACGATCACCCAAGACGACCGCCTTCGCACAGCCAAGAGACCAGCGCCTTCCCAGGCCCTCCACCAGGGCACCCTCCACTGGTCCGCCGCGCGCGAACTCACCCGCGTCGCCGTAGATACAGTATCAGCCCGCCTCCGGGAAGCTCGGGACAAGGGCCGCGTCAGAGGGCGAGCGTTCCTTGATGGAAGAGCAACCGCCACCGCCCCAACCTTTGACACCAGATCGAGCTCCGGCGCGCCCGGCGTCCGCCTGGCTGGGCCGTGCAATACGTAGCAAGGACCGCGTCAGCGCCGACAGGGAGTACGCGATACTCGGTCACCTCGCACTCCAGCGGCTTGCCAAAGCCCCATGCCGCAAGCACCTCTTGTCGAGTGTACTCACGCCCGGAGCAGCCAAACTCGCGAAACTCGTCCGCAAGCAACTCCTCCAGTTCTGCTGGTGTCCCTACTCTTCGCTGGGCGAGGCGCGTCTCTAGGTCCATGAGCTCGTCGACCATGCTCGATACTACCCCGAGTCGGTCCTGACCTGGTCGGTCTAAACGACTGGCGTTCTGCTGCGTGGTCCCGAGCGCATCGAATCTTGCCGAGGGAGAAAGCTCTCGCTCGAGCGCTCCCCGGGTAGGACGGGAGGAGGCGGCATTGGCGGCGAAGATTGCGGAGCAGCCGGCGGCAGAAGCGCGCAACGCGCATCACAAGCGGCGGCGCGGCGGTGGCAACAGCCGTTGCTGCAATCGTTGCTGTAGCCGCGCGGCGCGGGCCAGAGAGCCCCCGACGGACTCGATGGCGTCGGCTTGGGCCTCGGCCACGGGCAGCGCGTCCAGCGGCTCGAGGCCTGCCCAGCGGCGAACCCGGTTGGTCGCCTCGAGGCGCTGGCTGGCAGGCAGCTCGGCAATGACCGCGCCATGGTTGCCGCCGGCCACGGTGTACCAGGCGGAATCACGAGTGCCGGGGCCCGGCTCGAATGGCTCGGCGCTCCACGGGTCGTTCTCGCCGTAGATGAAAAGCAGCGCATGGCCCTCGTTCTTCACCCAGCGGTCGATGTCCTGCATGGCTGACGCGTCAAACCCGAGATCCTGTCCCTCAGCGACGGCCTCGTCACCCGAGTAGATCAGGAGGTCCGCGATGCTCGTGTCCCAGCCGCTCGTGTCGGGCCAGCCGAGTTGCGTCGACGCCTGATAGTAGTACGGGTAGAAGTATTCCGCAAAGGGGTCTGACGCGCTGAGCAGGCCTCCCGTGCGGCTGACGAAATCCGCGAGCTCCGCAATCGAAGCATCGGGCAGGGGGACGGTCGCGCAGTCTTCCGCGCGCAGGTATTGCCAGAAGGACCAATAAATGGAGGCCACCGAAGACTCATACCCGGCGTCGATGCCGCCGATGGCGTCGAATGTGTAGCTAGCCTCGCGCGCGACGATTCCGAGCAGCGGGACGACCTCGTCACGCCGTTCGAGGGCCGCGCGCGCGATGGCGATCAAGCTTTCGCGGCAGCTCTCCGTGCCGACGTTGGCGAGGAAGCCGTCGTACGTGTCGACGTCATTGACCACGTCGTTGGGCGCGACGTAGACTACGCTGCCGTCGACGTCCTCGTCGAAGAAGCGGCGGTGATACACGGTGGCCATTCCGCCTTTGCTGCCGCCGGTAGACAGCCATTTGCCCGAGTAGATCGGGCGCAACGCCTCGATCAGGCGATGGTGATCGGCGGCGGCCTGAAAGATGGTCAGGTCGGAGAAGTCCGCTGGCTCGGGGATGGACGACCCGAAGAAGCGTTCCTCGATGCTGACCTGGTTGCCCTCGACCAGTTCGGTGGGCTCATCGAGATACGGCACAGGCTGGAGACCATACCCCGTGGTGAACGCCACGGTCGGCGCACGCGTCGACCGGTGCAGGAGGGTCACCAGCTGCTCAAAGGTTCCGCGGCTCGGGTCGAGGTGATCGACCGGCTGAGTATAGCTAAGGACAAAGAAGCGATACTGGGGGTCGGGGGGCGGTTGCTCCTCCAGGACGCTCAGGCCGGGAATGCGCTCGAGCCTGTCCACCACGTCGTACTCGCCGTGAGCGAGAGCTGCCGAGGAAAGGGATACGATCGCCAGACACCATCCAATGCGCACCACGCGGATTCCTTCCTCTGATATGCTGCTACTGTCCCTGATGGACGAAGGCAGCATCGAGAAGTCGCGCACGCGGCACCTGGAAGAAATCGTTACGATGTCGGGCCGCTTCGAACGCGACCAGGCCCGAACAGTGCGTAGAGCAACAGGAGCCCGAGCACGCCGTGGGCGGCGGAGACCCCGAGGGCCAACCAGCCGCCGGGCAATGGGGGCCGAGCCAGGATGAGGATCGCACTGGCTACGACATTGTACGCGAGGAATGCGCGCGCGGCGCCCAGGCCCGCGGGGGACGACACCGAGCTACGGGCATGCCAGCAGGCGATGCCCAACCCCAGCAGACCTCCTCCAGCCAGGCGGGCAAAGGCCAATCCGGGCCCCACCAAGGGAGACTCCAGCAGGAGCGATGACACAGCCGACGGGTCCACGAGCAGAACCACTCCGACGCTGCTTTCGAGCGCGGCACCCGTCCACAGAATGCGCTCCACCAGAAGGTTGCTGTTCATCGTCCTGGGTCTCCGGGCATCGAGTCCGCGCTGAGTGGACACCCGCTGACGAGCGGCGCTCGGCCGAAGCTCTCGACCGGGAACCGTATCCAACAGTTGGTGAATCGCTGCAAGGGGCCAAGGGGTCCTCCGCTGCCTTGCCCGGGCCGCTCTCACAGAGCGAAACTGCGTGCGGATGCCCATGAGAGACGAGGAGATCGCTCGGCTCCGATTGCGGCGGCAACACCTGACCGGTGCGCCGCTGCCCACGCCGGAGGCGGTCGTGGGCTGGCTCGGGGCGGTGCAGGCCCAGGAGTTCGCAGTGGCGAAGTGGTCGATCGCCCAGCGCAGTCGCGGGCGGGTCACCAGCGCCGACCTGGACCGCGCTCTGGCCGAGGGACGCATCCTGCGCACCCACGCTTTGCGCTCGACCTGGCATTTCGTGCTGCCTGCGGACCTGCGCTGGCTGCTACGGCTGATTGGGCCGCGCCTGCGTGCCCGAGTGGCCTCGTACTGCTGGCAAAACGGGCTGACCGACGCCGTGTTCGAGAGGAGCCACGCGGTGCTGCGCGAGGCGCTCGCCGGCGGTCAGCAGCTGGTGCGAAAGGAGGTCTCGGCCGCTTTTGCACGCGGTCGCGTGGCCACCGACGGTCTGAAGCTGAGGCTCCTGTTGTTGCAGGCGGAGCTCGATCTGGTCGTATGCAGCGGAGCGCTGCGGGGCAAGCAGCAGACCTTTGCGCTGGTGGACGACCTCGTGCCTCCGGCACCGCCGATTCCGGAGGACGAGGCGCTGGTGGAGCTGACCCGCCGCTACTTCTCCAGTCACGGGCCAGCTACCTTGAAGGATTTCATGTGGTGGTCGAGCCTACCGGCCGCGCAAGCCCGGCGTGGGCTGGAGCTCCTGAAGGGAAATGGGTTGCGCCGACTGGAAGCGGGCGGCCTCACTCACTGGATGCCCGAGGCGCCTGCCCGCCGAGCGACGGACAGGACGCCCGTGCACCTGCTCCCAGCGTTCGACGAATACAGCATCGGCTACACCGAAAGCAGAAGGGTGCTCGCGGTGGCCGGGCAACCCGACGCCCCGAGCGGCGCTCCGCTGCACTCCAACGTGTTGATCCGGGACGGGCAGCTGCTCGGCTTCTGGCGAACGGTCCTCGACCCCGAGCAGGCGCTGGTCGACGTTCACCTGGCGCGGCCGCTCGATCCCACCACCCGAAGCGCACTCGAACACGAGCTCGAGCGGTACGGCCGCTTTCTGCAGCTTCCCGTACGGCTGGCAATGCCAAAGTCCGCAAGCCGCCGACGCGCTCAGAAACGCCAAGCCTAGCGCGGTGGTCCGGGGTGGCTAATGGCCCAAGGTAGCGATGCCCTATTGCCACTCGTCATGTGCGGCTCGACCGCCACCTCGACGGGACTCCGCACTGCAGCAACGATTTCGGTTGACGCATTCCCGGGTGCACTCCGGCCGCGCACCGGGGATCGCTGCACGAAGGCCCCGTCCCGCCCCAGATTTGCCCTACGAGCGCCGTGTCTGCGGCGCTCGCCTTTTTTCGTGATCGATATCGTAAAGTGCGCGCTGTGAGTCTCTGAGAAGGGTGAAAATCGCCATGTTATTCTGTTGCGCATGGGGACAGCGAATCTGGCCGAGGTCGAGCAGGAGTACGAGCACGAACCGAGCGCGTGGCTGCGGGCGCATCACGCGCTGTCGCGTCTCGCCCAAGAGCGCGCTGCCGCCGACGCGGAAGAAGGCCGTTGGCTGCTCGCCGCCCTACGCTCGGGCACGCACCTGCATCTCGGCTTCGCCAGCTTCGGCGAATACATCGAGCGCTCCTTCGGCTACAAACCCCGCTCCACCCAGGAAAAGCTGCGCGTCGCAGAGGCGCTCGAAGAGCTGCCGCTGCTGACCCAGGCGCTCGAGCACGGCACCCTGCATTGGTCCGCCGCACGCGAGCTCACCCGCGTGGCCGTTCCAGAAAACGAAAACGCCTGGCTGGCTCTCGCTCACGGTAAGACCGTACGCCAGCTGGAAGAGCTGGTCGCCGGCAAGACCCCCGGCGACGACCCGGCCTCGCCAGCGCGCGCCTCCGAGCGACGCCACGTCCTCCGCTTCGAGGTCGCGCCCGAAACCTTCGCGCTCTTTCGGGAAGCCATGACCGCGCTCCGTCGCAGCACAGACGCCGCGCTCGACGACGACGCGGCGTTGCTCGCGCTCGCCCGCCTCGCCCTCGGCGGCCCCCGCGACGACGGCCGCGCCAGCTACCAGATTGCTGTCACCCTCTGCGCAGCCTGTGGCCAGGGCCATCAACCCGCCAGCGGCGAACTCGTCCCCATCGACCCCGACATCTTGGCGATGGCCCACTGCGACGCCCAGCACCTCGGCTGCATCCCAACGCACGCCGCCAACGACAGCACGCCCGCGGGTTCGGCCAGTCCGAGCACCGACGCCCACGTGGGCGCGGCTCCGGATGCCAACGCCCACGTGAGCGCGCACGCCCCGATCGCTCCCACCAACGCCCCGCCACTCCCTCGGGCCAAGCGGACCATCCCACCCGCGCTGCGCCGAGCCGTCCTCGCGCGCGACCACCGGCGCTGCCGCGTCCCCGGCTGCAGAAACAGCGACTATCTCGACGTGCACCACATCGACCTGCGCTCCGAAGGCGGCCCCAACGACGCCGAAAACCTCATCACCCTCTGCGGCGCCCACCACCGGGCCTCCCATCGCGGCCAGCTCGTCATCGAGGGCCCGGCCACGACTCTTCGTTGCCAGCATGCCGACGGCAGCCCCTACGGTCGCGTCGTCGAGCCCCAGACACTCGACGCACGCGCCAAGACCTTCCGGGCACTGCGCAGCCTCGGCTTTCGCGAAGCCGACGTGCGTGGTGTGCTCG
>Ga0315912_10001505_pt1 | contig 28228 bp, 20 predicted proteins | sample VfabasoilMG_FD_204469 | JGI IMG/M metagenome (GOLD analysis project Ga0315912, IMG submission 204469) | Garden soil microbial communities collected in Santa Monica, California, United States - V. faba soil | ecosystem: Environmental > Terrestrial > Soil > Garden | place: USA: California...
CGATGGCTGCGTTGCTCGACGCTCACCGTATTCCCGATACGACTCGGTCTCGCGCCTTGCCCTCGCGGCGCAGCTCCGCGCCTAACCGGCCACGAACTTCCGGCACCGAGTACTAGGTGCTGGCACGTCAGCATCGAGTGATGCGTGGGCCCCCACTCGAAGTGGGCCGCGCGGGTGAAACCGCCAACCGGTCAGAGCGGCGAATCGCTTTCGACGCAAATCCTTGCCCGTTGCAGCGACAACGTCCATGGCAACCCGCCGACCCCGGCCTCAACCGAGGCGAGGGACAACGGGTGATGTCTCCGACGAGTCGAATTCCGAGCGAACCCTAAGTGGTGTTTCGGCCATCAGCATGGGTTCCTGGCAAGGCGCGAAACTGACGTCGTATCGGATTGCATTCGATGCCAACCGGAGGATTCGCGTTCGGATTCGGCACATTGTTCGTTTTCGAACGACTGATGATCTGCGCGCAAACGCAAGCAAGCTCGTTTTGAGGCCACCCGGTCCTACCAATACCTCCTCTTGTCATGCTTCCATCGCGCAATCCGCGTTCAGCTTTCGGTGCCATTCTCGACTTGGCCTGCGGCCGAAACCTCAATGGTTGACAGAGTCCATCACACTTCGTTACTCATGAAAATGGTCAACGAATACCATGGTTGCTGCTATATCCCTTTCCCCCATCCCGCAATTGGTCGGGAACGGAGTCGGCGACCCTGCAGCCCTACCCGACGTATTGTGGGACAAACTTCTCGACCTCATCGAAGAAGGGCGCGTGATACCGGTCATCGGGGAAGGACTCCTCTCGGTAACCACCGAGGGGCGCGACGTCCCGTTGACGCAGTTCCTTGCCACGAGGCTTGCCGATCGTCTCGGTGTGACGTTCACAAAAACCGGAGCTGAAGACCCACTCATCACCTTGAACGAGGTTGCTGGGCGATACCTCGCTCAGAGCAATCGCCCCGACATCGGGGACATCTATAGTGGGTTGAAGGCGATTTGGAGCAAACAGCAAGCCGCCGGGTTGGTCAAAGCCCCCAAAGCGCTCACGGACCTTGCCAATATTCGCCACTTCAAACTGTTCGTCACGACGACCTTCGACCCACTGTTGGAAGACGTATTGAAAGAGCGAGCCGACGGTCCCCCACTCGTCTTGTCTTACTCACCGGGAAACTTCAAGGATCTACCGAATGATCTCGACGACCTTCGATCGCCGGTGATCTTTCATCTCCTTGGTAGGTTGTCATCGGTTCAAGAGTACGCCGTTACAGAGGAGGATGCATTGGAATTCTTCCATGCATTGCAGGTGCAGGTACGAGATCCAGGGCGCTTCTTCTCCGAGATGCGGCGTCGTTATCTGCTCGTCATCGGTTGTGGTTTCTCCGATTGGCTCGTCAGGTTCTTTCTTCGTCTCGCAAAGCCCGAACGTCTCAGCAGGTCCAGAACCAAGACGGACTACATTATCGAGCACCACAGCACCAACGGAACCCTGGTCACGTTCCTCGACAGCTTCAGTGCCGGAACGAAGGTGCTGGCGACGGAACCTGCAGCCTTCGCGACGGCGCTTGCGACCAAGTGGGCAGAGCGGCACGGAAGCGAAGCGAGCGAACGGACGGACGAATCGACGCCGTCCAGCCGCGGAACGCTGAGTACCCGGGGTTTCAAGCGAGGTTCCGTGTTCTTGAGCTACGCGAGCGAGGACCACGAGAAAGCGAGACATATTCGCGGACAACTCGATCGAGAAGGAATCGATGCATGGTTCGATCAGGACGAGTTGAGAGTTGGCCAACGCTGGGCGCGCGAGATCGAATCCGCAATACAAGAGAGCGCGCTGCTCATTCTTCTACTCTCGCAACATTGCGTAACTACGGAGCGCCGCTACTTTCGCACGGAATGGACGTTCGGCCTCACGGAAAATACGAAAGCATCTTTCGCACATCCATTTATACTACCGATCAGCATCGACACCCACGTCAGCGCCGAGCATCCAGAGTTTGGTCCATTCCAAAACCTCCAATGGGAACGGCTGGTGGACGGCCTGCTGAGTCCCAGCGTCATCGATCGTATCAAGCGTGACGTTCGGGAATACCACCGTAGCCGTCGAGGTCGCGGGTGACATTGCACCATATATCTGACGCCGCCGCCGTAGGGGTCGACGTCGACAACCCCTGGCCCGGCCTGGCAGCGTTCCGCGAGGAGGAGCAGGAGTTCTTTCGCGGGCGGGAGGGGAAAACGCGTGAACTGCTGGCTGCGGTGGAGAATGCCCGGTTGGCCATCCTCCACGGTCTGTCCGGTTTAGGCAAGACCTCGCTATTGCACGCTGGACTATTTCCACGCCTGGTTGATTTGGATATCATTCCGATTCCTATACGATTGAATTTTTTACCGAATGCGCCCCCACTGTCGGAACAGATCAGTGCCGCAATTCCGATTGAGATCCGTAAACGTGGCGGTGAGGCACCCGAAGCAACTCCGAACCGCCCGCTCTGGGAATATTTTCACTGTAAAGATTCCGAGCTTTGGACACAGCGCAATCGGCCAGCCGTTTGCTTGCTCGCGCTCGATCAATTCGAGGAAATCTTCACGTTGGGCAAAAACCACCCGAGCCGCGATCGGCTGTTGACGGATCTCGCAGAACTCGTCGAAGGTCGAGTACCGTTCGAAATTGCCGCCGAAATTTCCGAGAGTCCTGGGCTCAATCGTCGCTACGAGTTCGACCGACAGTCGTGCAAGGTGCTGCTCATCTTGCGCGAAGACTACCTGTCGGAGCTGGAAGATCTGAAGCGGAAAATACCGTCGCTCGCAACGAACCGCGTAAGGCTCGGCCGGATGAACGGCGAGGAGGCCCGCTCCGTCATCCGAGTAGGCAGCCACTTGATCGAACGAAGCGCCGAAGATCGCTTGATCGGGTTCGTTGCGGGCTCACAACAGCCAGACCGAAGCATCATAGAACTCGAGATCGACCCCGCATTGCTCAGCGTGTTCTGCCGGGAACTGAACGAAAAGCGTATCGCCAAGCGAGAAAGCTGGATCACGAGTAACCTCATCGACGGCAACCGAGAAGAAATACTATCGGGTTTCTATGAGCGTGCACTGGAAGGGGTGGAGTATTCCGTACGGGTCTTTATCGAAGAACACTTGGTGACAGCATCGGGCTTCCGTCAGCCCCAAGGGATCGACAACGCACTCGGAGCTCCTGGGATGACCGAGCACGTGATCGATACACTCGCCAAACGCCGGCTCCTCCAACTCGAAGCTCGGGGAGGTACGCTGTGGATCGAACTTACGCATGATATTCTAACGAGCGTCGTTCGACGCAATCGTGATGAACGGCGAACGCGTGAAGCTGCGCAGTCGGCCATCGTGAAAGATCGGCAAGCCGCGCAGCAGCTGTTCCTGGCATTTCGGTTGAAGGTATCCGCGATCGTGATCGTGGTACTGTCATTTGCGACCGGGTTGGCATCTTTCAAGATCGGTAGTTTGCTGCGCAAGGCGACCGAGTCGCATGCACAAATCGCAAGGGCGGAAGCTGCAGAAGCAAAAGCGGAAGCCGCAGAAGTAAAAGCGAAAACTGCAGAGACAGCCGCCCAAACGGCAGCAACGAAAGCGGAAGCTGCCGAGGCCGAAGCGGAAGCCGCAGCGGCAAAAGCGGAAACCGCAGAAGCCGAAGCGGAAGCTGCAGAGGCCGAAGCGGAGACCGCTGCGGTAAAAGCAAAAGCAGCGGAAGCAAAAGCGAAAGCCGCGGCGGCAAAAGCAGAAGCAGCGGAAGCAAGAGCGAAAGCCGCAGAACAGAAAGCAAACATCAAAACGTCGGAAGCGAACGCAAAAATTGAGGAAGCGAATGAAACGACCATTGCGGCAAGTACGAAGCTGAAACTTGCGCAGGAGGAGGCGGATAAAAGGATGAAGGAGGCTGCGGCGGCAATCCAAAACGAAAAGGGGAAATGGGAAACGGTAAGGAATCAGCTCTACAAACCGCTTCCGTTTCAACTGGAAGTCGCGTCGGGTGAGTCTGCGAATGGTGATCAACCATGACCGGCGTCCTGGGATCGAAATTCGCCCTTACGGTCTGGCTCGCAGGATTACCGCTCGACACGACGTTGCAGCAGTCCGACGCTTGGAGTTGCCCGACCGAGGCCGATTTACAAGCGGTCAAAGAGACATACGAGGACGCCAATCGACGAGCTCGTCGTGAACCAGCCAAGGCGTTCTCATTGTACACCGATGCCAGCCTGCGGCTAGGAATGCTTCCCCGGATCGCCTGGGCGCTGGGATTGGTCGAGGAGTTTCTTCTGCATGACGGCGCTGCGCTATTTCACTTCCTGCATGCCAAGCAACTCGACTCGATGCTCCGCGCCGATCACCGTTCATGCTGGCAACCATACCTGCTCGATAGCAGCGAGCTGGAGGCTGCCGAAGCCCACATCCTGCGTGCACGGAGCGCTCTATACAGATTTTCCGTCGAAGTCGGCACCGACGGAGACGCGGTGGACATGTGTACGTTTCAAGGCGAATTCCGGCGCGTTCGCGATGGAACTTTGGATCTTACCATTATTGCGGAACGAGTGTGGGACGCCGAACAAGGGATGAGCGACACAGAGCGGCTCACCTATCCTAGTTGTATCGAGATCGCCGCGACAACTGACATTGCGGTGAAGCCCGGTGACTATTGCTTTCAGTTCAACCGTCACAATGAATCTGGCGGATTCGAATCCGCCACGAAAAGCATCGTCATGGGTGAGAAACTCATACGGCTCGCGGCTCTGTCCTGGTACGACAGAGTTGGCGTCGTCTTTGCCGAAGAGGGACTCACTGTGGAAACCGTCAAGAGCGTCAAGGGCGATGGCGCCGAGTTGGAATGGCAGCCTGAAGCAGCCGTTGAACAAACCGTATGTCGCCCGCGTCATGATCTACGTCCGGTTGTGGCGTTCCTCCCTCGCAAGCAGGAGTATGTCTTTACACTTCAGCCCAAAGGCTATTTGACGAAGCAACGGTCCTTCATGGTCGACGAAAACGATGAGGTTCGCGTAACCTACGAAAAAAAGCCACGAAAGCAGATCTTGACCGTCGCGCTCGCGACCGCTCTATCCACGATCGCTATCGCCGCTATCGTTGTCGGCGTCGTCGTTGCGCGGCAGCAGAAGGTCAACGCTGACACAACGGTGAGCCTCATATGGAAATAATCGCAATAGGCGGGGTTGTTCGTGGTCTAGCTATTGCCGCGTCGGTTATGGTACCGCTTGGGTGCGGTACAGGTCGCGAGTTCGAGGTTGAAGTCACGGGGCTCGACTCCTTGTTCGGAAGCCGTGTTTGTGTCGACTGGGCAATCTACGATGGTCCATCGGGCGAAGAGATCGTCCGCGAAGCGGGCTACTTCGTCGTAGGCTCTGATGCTTCGTGGAAAATTGGTAACGCGGCCGGAAAGGCTGCCCGGATGGTTGCAGATGTGTGGCAGCAGGATAACCGTGAATGTACGAACCCTTGTGAGGTGTCTCCGGAGGCATGGGATGCGGGAAACTTGGGGGAGAACGAATATTGTGAGTCGAATTACTTTGGCTTCAGCGAAATCGTCGACTACCCCGAGCGTACGGGGAAGCAACGGATCTTGGATCCCATTGAACTTCGAATGCTTTCGATTGACGAGCTTCGACCCAATCAACTTTGGGATAAGGGAACACTGCGATACATCCGTAATCCGTGGCCTTCGGGAGCCACGAGCGATGCGGAAATTGTATTTGACGAAAACCCGAAACCCCTATCGACGGACGTAACTCTAGATCTCGTACGATCGAGCTTCGCGGTGACGAGGGCCAGCATCGACGCTGACGGGTACGCGCATTGTGATGAACACATCATACCGCAAGTTTCCGAAGGTACGACTCTCGACGAGGCAATCTCACAAGGAACGACTCCGTTGGTCGTTTCTACGGCGGCCATTTGTGTCGCAATCTCGACGTTTCACGTATGGGGTCCGTGGGACCTCGTGCCATTGGAATTCATTGTAACGTATAACGAAAAGCGAGCTCAACGAGAATATCCCAATCCCAATGAACTCGCAGCATTTCCCGAACTACCGGTGACGATGCCGCAGAACCTTGAAAGTCATGGAGGTGGCGATCCTGGCGGGGTGACGCGGCAGGACGACGGTTCGATGCTCTGCGCGTTCGCCGAGCGGGAATGGAACTCGACCATGGACACAGGTCCCGATCCCACGGATAGCCCCGCATCGATCTACGACGAGAGCACTGGCAATATATACCTTTTCACAGGTGGGGCGATCACGCCGAACGTATGGGAACGGAGCGAGGGCGCGTGGGAACTACGGAACGTTACGCCTTGCGATCCCGGCAACGATCCCACCAGCTGTCCCACGAGCCGCACGGAATTTGCCGTCGCAAGAGATCCCGAGTCGGAGTCTCTGGTTTTGTTTGGAGGCCGGCGTGTAGGTTTTTTACTCGGTGAACCTGAAGGTGGCATTCGACTCGGCGACCTTTGGTCGTTTACGAATCGCAATTCGACGCCCAAATGGACCCCCTTACTGATGTGCACTGCGGACTCGACGTGCCCAGAGCCACGGAGCGATCATGCACTCGAACGCGATGTTTCCGGCCTGTTATTGTTCGGCGGGAGTGGAGGCACGGGGGGAGATCTCGGCGATACGTGGACTTGGCGCGGCGGTACGTGGAACCGCCACTGTGCGGACGACGACGATTGTTCCAAGCCCGAACCGAGATCCGGTCATGCCATGGCATACGATCCTCGTCGTGGAGTGGTCGTGTTGTTTGGTGGTCGCAATGGGGTCAAGGACCTATCCGACACCTGGGAGTGGGATGGGGAGCGATGGGACGAGCGAACGCAGGGATGCACACCAGGCGAAAGCTGTCCGATGCCACAACGTGGCCACGCCATGGTCTATGATGGAGACTTGGGACGTATCACATTGTTCGGAGGAGCTGGCGATGCATCTGCACAGTACATCGACCGTTGGCTTTGGAACGGTGAACGTTGGCTCCGACGTATCGAGGCGTGTGTCGAAGATCGTTGTCCTCCGCAGCGTTCCGATTATGCACTCGCCTATGACTCCATTCGAAAAGAACTCCTCCTCTTTGGTGGCGCCTCCGACGAACAGACATGGTTGCTAGGTGAGGCCGCTGCGACTCAACCCGCGATCGTCGCGCGAATCGCATTGTGGGCGAGTGAACTCGCAGTCAGCACGATTGCGTCCGCCCATATCTGCATCGATGCCAAGACCAATGACCAGGGAGGGTTCCAGGTTTCTGATTGGGATCCATCGCAGTCGCAAGCGGAATGGAATCCCATATTCACGAGTGTCGAAGAGGATCGACTTCTTCGAATCGATGTCCCTGAAGCCAGGCTCCAGGCGTTGCGCCCGCTTGGGGATGACCCCAACGATCTACCCACCGCGAACTTTGCTATCGTCCCTCAGGGTGAACGTAATACGACTGTTTCGGCGGACTTCCTCGAGTTTCATATCTTCTACGATCCGGCCGAGGATGATTCTGGCTCCGAAATGCAATTGAAGGTCGAGCAACTGTGCTCGTCCACCCCCGCAAACTCACGAGAACCGACCCTCGAACAAGATTGTGAACAAATTTAGGAACCTCGACCGACCGGGCAAATCGACATCGTCACATCGGAGATGAAGACACGACTGCACACCTCTCGGGCCCGTCTCGCTCTGGGCGCGGTTCCGTCGGATCCAGCGCCCCCCTGATGATGGAGCTCAGATCGGTGCGACGCGGCCGCAGTAGCCCGTGACGCCATCGCTGATGGGGATACAGGTGTAGTCACCCCCGCAATCCGCATCGATCCAGCACGTCTGATGCACGAGACATGTGGTCAGGTCGTCGTCCTCGTACAGAAATTCGGACTTTCCACAGCGGGCGATCCCCTCGGCGCAGAAGAGACCTTGCGAGTACGGATCCATGGTGCAATCGCTGGCACCGCAGTCCTGCCCGACGGAGCAACTTTGCAAGCACGCTCCGGAGGATGCCAGACACCAGTGATCGAGTGCGTCGCAGGACTCGCATTGGCCGTCGACGGGCAGGCACGCTCCGTCGACGCAGCGCTGCGAGGCGTCACACGTTGCGTTGTTATCACAGCGATCGAGGCAAGTGCCATAACGACAGATCCCCGAGGTGCACTCCAATGCATCTTCACAGGTGCTTCCGGCGGGCCGGGCCGCTATGGGGACGCTACACTCGGGCCCCCAGAGTTGCAACGAGTACTCATCGAGGTTTGGTGGATAGTTCGCGTATCCGCAGACTTCGTCTGGGGAACAAGCATGATGGCTCAAACACCGATCGCGAAGCTTGCAAACCCCTTCGGGTTGACGGCACACGAAACTGGGCTCGCAATCCGAGTCGGACTCACACCGCGGTGCACAGCTCTCCGATGCTTCGAGATCGGTTCCGCAGACGCATGCCGTGTATGTATTGGAGAACTCTGATTGATTGCAGACGTAATTTGGGTCGCAACTCGACTTCGAACATTGGCCGGGCTTGACGCAGAGACCCGCGGCGCAGTACGCTCCGATATCGGGGCATTCGCAACCGGATGTCTCCGAATCCAGCGGGACCGGCGGGACCGGCAGTGTGTCGTGGAAGACCACTTCCTCGGTACAGGCCAAGGGGAACAGGATGAGGGCGATACGAAAGATCGAGCCCAAGGTTGGTTGTCGTCTCATTCGACCACCTCGTATCCGCAGCGCCGGACCCAGTCGATCGCATCGGTTCCGAGGCACGTGGTCCCCTCGTCGCAGTCGGTATCGTCCCAACACTCTCGATGCGTGAAGCAGGTCGTCCCGACCCAGGTGTCGACCCATTCGGAGCGGAACTCGCCCTCGCGGCATCGCTGTTCGGTTTGGCATTGGCCAACGCCAAATCCGAGCGTGGCATGGTGGTCAGCTCCCTTGGTCGTGTTGGAAAAACGGCAATCCCCGTCGTTGCAGTCCTCGGATCCTCTGCATCCGAGAACCCACTCTCCTAGACGACACATGTTCTCGGACGCTCCGAAGATCGTACAGTCGCCGGTGCCGGGCTTGCAGACGGGCGGACCCCAGCCTGGTTGCACGCAGTACTCGCCTCCGTTGCAATCGCTGTTGCGCAGGCAGGGAACGCCGCAAGTGAGAGCGTCTGCCGTTCCGTCATCGCCTGCGCAGGCGCCGGACATGCACTCGCCGGAATATTGACAATAGGCGCCGAGCGGCTTGGTCCCGGGCGGCGCACAATGATTGTCAGTCGAGCTTTCATTGAGCTCACCGACGCCGTCGACGTACCAATGATACCATTCGCGATCGACGCAGTGTTCGGGCGCGGTGCATTCCGAATCGCTGAGACATGGCGATGGATACCGGCAAAAGCCGCGATCGGTGTCGCAGACGAGATTGTATCCGACCGGACGTTCGTAGTCGCAATCGGCGTCTGAAGTACACCTAGCGGCACAACCTTCGGCTGCGCCCGGCCGCGGATCGCAAACGCAATCAGAGACATCGAACTGGCTGCGGCAAACCCAGCCGGGATCGCAGTCGTTCGTGCTCTCGCAGGTTTCGTCGCCCACGATCACACAGAAACCCGCTTGAAAGGTCTGGCCGAGCGGGCATCGGGAACTGGGATCCTCTTCGCCTTCGTCATTCCCGGGACCCGAGGACGTCGGGTTCTCGGGGTTCGACCGTCCTGAAGTATCGTGTCGAATGTACTCTTCGGCACATCCGGACAAGAGTTCGATCACCAGTGCGGTCAATCGCCATCGTGGAACCTTCATATGTTCTTGACCCGCGACGCCGCGGTCAGTTGCGATCTTTTTCGGGCTCGGTCGACCGTTGAGCGGAGGCCTGCGCTGCGACGTCGCATTGGAGGCGAGCGAGACGGTCTCGCACGCGTTCGTCATAGCGTCCTGCCGGAAAGAGCGAGAGATGCCGTTGCCAATGACGGCACGCGGCGGATGCATCGTTCAGCGGTTCCTCGATGATCGTTCCGACTTCGTAATTCAGCACCTCTTGGACGTGCCGATCCTTGGTTTGGGCGCCGAGGCGACGGGCGAGATCCAACGCGTCGAGATAGCGCCCTTCGATCCGGAGCCGGGCGATGTCGCTGATCGAGGTCTCGTCGGCCGCGGGTTTGGGGGGCCGCTTGCTCGCTTGACGTCGATCGTGTCGAGCATGGGCTTGCGCTTCGTTCGATCCCTCCCACGCAAAGCGATCACCGGGCTCGAGCTCGGTCACGGCGCCGGTCGGCTGGATCAGCCGAATCTTGCCTTCGACGAGTTCGACATGCCCCCGCACCGCGTCCTGGTAGATCGAGAATCGCGTGCCGATGACTTCGATGATCCCCACCGAGACGGCAAGCTGCACGGGCAAGCGATCGGTGACGGGGTCGACGTCGAAGACGAGCCAGCCGGATTCGATCCTGACGACGCCTTCGGCCGTGCGCAACCGGGAGCTACCGATCGAGGAGACGGTCATCGCCGGATCGCTCGACCGCCATGTGCAGGGACCCTCGAGTTCGACGACGTTCGGGTTCGTGGTCCGCACGCATGCGTCGAGCGATGGACCAGCCTGGATCGCGATGCGGTCGATGTCCTGAAATGCCCTTGCCAAAGTGGATTCAGGCCGGTCGCTTCGCATTTGTACTCCGACGCCCAGGGCGACGCCCAAGGCCACCCAAACGGGGGCGCGCACGCGAATCCGCGATCGGCCCGAAGGCACCCCGGAGACCAAGGCATCGGTTCGCTCGATCGGAGGTACCGTTTGGTCCGTGAGTTTGCCATCGAGTCGACGCGCCAAATTATGGTAAATGGGATCGCTCATTCCACGCCCTCCCCGAGGCCCAATCGATGTAGCCGCTGTTTGACGCCGCTGAGCAATCGGCAAACGTAAGACTTCGTACAACCCAAGATCTCGCCGATTTCGACCTGGTTCTTGCCATCGACGTAATACATGAAAAAGCACGCCCGTGCGTTCGGCGCCATGGCGTTCACGGCAACGAAGACTTGGCGGACTCGTTCGTCGACGATCCCGAGTGTTTCGGGGTCGGGAGGAATGGCCGCTTTCGTCTCGAGCAACCAGCGAACCGGTCCGGATTGCATGAGCCGTTCACGACGCAGTCGATTGATGCATCGATTCGTCGTCACACGATAAAGCCATGCTGCGACGTTCTCGACACCTTCGAGCCGATCGGGATGAGCAAACAACTCGACGAAGACATCGTGGGCGAGGTCGTTGGCCCATTCGGCATCGCCGTGGCCATAACGCAGTCCCAATCGAAAGACGAGGGCGTGATGCTGCTCGTAGATCGCGCGTACATCGTTGGATTCCGGCTTCACGGCCGCGACATCCTCATGCCGTACCAATGTCAGGGTCATGATGTCCGTCGATTCCATGTGGCTCGATAGTGGATCCCCAAGAACACGGAAACTCGCACCGGGCTGCGCGTCCACACGACGGTCCACGCTTCAGGGGATCCGACGGAATGTGTGCGGGTAACCGTTGCAATCCCCGCGCTTGCGCCCAAATGCAGTCCGAGCCCTCGCGCGATGCGAAGGTCGAACCATAGAGGTAGAGAGGCCGTGAAGTCGAAGCGATGGATCACGGGTTCGGTTTCGAATTTCGCGCGATGGATCAAGAGCCCACCGAGGAGCTGGACGCAGATCCGCGAGCGTTGGCCGAGGTTCCAACCTACCGACGGGCCGATCGTCGCGGCGGTATCGAGGACATTCACCGTTCCGAGTGAAGGCATCCATTCCACCCGAGCCATGCCCCCCCAATGACCGGCCCCCATCGCGAGGCTCATGTTCGCACCGACATCGATCGGTTGGAGGCGGAACAGCGGACCGGCATCGACGCGAACCTCGAACCACCGGGGTGGACGAGGCCGTTCGGTGGCGGGCGGCGCAGAGGGGATCGCCATAGGCGCAGCCGCGGGTCGGGCTTCGATGCTCGCTTGCAGGTCGTTCAGCAGCGCCTCGGTGATCGTTTCCGCCTGGGCGTTGGCTTCCGTCTTGACGCCCGCGACGAGTGGCTGCGGAGCTGCAGCCGGGGGAGACGCTGGACAGTCGGAGGCCTGCGTTCGCTGGAAGACGAACCCCCGGTCACCTTCCCGCCAGACGCACAATGTCCATTCTGCCGAAACCTTCGATCCGACGACCGCGAATCCAGCTTCCAACAGGGTTTCCGTGGCCTCGGCAAAATACGCCGGGTCTGGTTCGAAGCCGACGAAGTGGAGCGCGACCCTCGGGACTTGGGGTGGCTCGGTCGGCCCGGCGGTTTCGAGTCGCCGAATCGCGTCGATCGTCGCATGAGCAACCTCGAGGGCCATGACTTCTGGATCCGCGCGATCGATCTCGGCTGTCGTCGTTTGGCCGGCCTGAGACGCCTCGATGAGCACGCTGTGCCGAAGCGAACGAACGACGACCACGATGGCGACGGTGGTCGTTCGAGGTGCGATCGCCCGCCCCTCCTCGAGCAGTCGACGAATGAGCGCACCGCGCAGGTGCGCATCCGTGGCGTCGGTCTCGATGGCGATCGCGGGCGGCGAGATGCCGTGTAGCGTGCAGAGGAACGCGAAACCGAGCACGAGTCCCCCTCTGACCCGCGAAGCCGCCGAAAGTTGACCATCAACCCGGTGCGGTGCGTGTGTGCGTAGAGCGCCGCCGAAGGTCTAGAGCACCAATCAGTTTGAATCGTGCCCGAGAACAGCGTTCCCAGCCCTTCTGGCTTTGTTCCGAGGCCCTCGCAGTGTGCCGGACACAGCTTCGGCCTCGTGCCTCGCCAGAGAGGGCCGCTAACACTGTCCTTGGGTACGATTCAAACTGATCGGTGCTCTAGGGGGTGACGGCTCCGGGGGGACCCTCAGCCTTCGCCGCGGGTCTCGTCCACACTCCAGCTCCCACCGCCGTGGGCCGCGATGTAGAGGAAGACGAAGCCATAGTGTAACCGGGGGAGAACCGGCGTTTCCACCTCCGCTAGAGGCTACAAGCCCCGAACGCACACGTGTAGGGATCGCTGCAATCGGAACTGCTGAAACATTGCTGCCCGAGACTACAGTCTCCGTCGCAAGTCAGGCCGCAATCGACATCCGCTTCGCCCGGATCGAACTGACCATTGGTGCAATGCAACGGTTCGCTGCACACACCGAACAGGCACTGGTCGGTGGTTTGACAGTCGCCCTGGCGGAAGCACGTTTCACCTCTCGCACAAGCGGCGTCGCAAGGACCACCGCAATCGATATCCGACTCGCCGCCGTTTCGTACCCCGTTGTAGCAGTGCGCGGGTTCGCCACACACTCCGAACGCGCATGTATCCGTACCTTGGCAGTCATCGGTGACGAAACAGGTTTGGCCACGGGCACAGTCGACATCGCAGGGACCACCGCAATCGATATCCGACTCACCACCATCCTGGACACCATTGAAGCAAGCCGGCGTGGCCAACAACGCTTGCAATGTCGGCGATCGGGGTACGAGTGCGGTCATGCGTATCGCCTGGTTCCCGAGGACTGGTTCGCCCGTCGAACAGCCTGCATTGGTGTGAACTCCAATCACCATGCCGTCCGATCGCAGCACCCCCGAACCGGAGTTTCCACCGAGGGTGTCGACAGCGTGCCGAAACCAGTTGGGTCCCAGCGAAGCCGCGGTCGCCAACGCCGGGCCGGCGGAGATCTGCTTGGGAAGTCCGCTCGGGTGGCCAATGATCGTGAGATTTTCCATCGGGGTTGGGTCATAGGCAACCACAACGCCATAGCCAAAGTCCAATCCTGGGCTGTCCGACAGCCGGACGATGGCGTAGTCGTAGTTCGAATTGTTTTCTTGCTCAACGACTTCGAGCACTTCGGTTTCGAGCTCGAAATCGACGATCCCCGTGCTCGCATCGCGTTGATAACCGAAACGTACGTGCTCGCCAACCGCATAGCCGCAGTGTCCTGCAGAAAGGAATAGCGTATCCGAAATCAGCGTTCCCGAGCACCCGCCCGTCAGATAGCCCACCGGCCCTTCGTGCGCGGCAACGAAAGCCGAGCTCGGACCGTAACTCCCGTCGTAGGTCTCGACATCCTGAAAGTCGAGGCTGGGACCGCATTGGCTTTCATCATCCTCGCCGATTCTGAAACTGCCCTCGGGATCCTCCATCATACATCCGACGAATACAGTGGCTGCAATGGCTAGGAACAATCCGCGTTTTGTGGTCAACATCGTGTTTTCTTCCGATCGACTCGCGTTCGCAAGGTGTAGTTCGAGGCCATCGCGTGACCGTTCGACACGGGTGAGCGACGTCCGGCCGCTTTCTTTCGCGGCCCTCAACTATGAAGCGAGGCCGACAGTTGTTCCCACCGAGCCGAAAAATCGCACGGAATCGAAGGTGAGCGCGTGTTTTCGCGCCCCTCTGACGCATCCAACCCCCGCGCAATGGTTTTTGACAATGGCAGTTCAAACCCGGCTCATGATGCGGCGCCGTGCTCTCTGACACGTGGAGTTGGTCGACTACGACAAGCGGCGTTGGAACAGCGCCAAGCTGATCGATGCGGTGACGACGGCGATGCAACCGAGGGCGATGAGGTTGTCCCGGAAGTCGCGCAGCAGCGCGCCCTTGAGGTAGATGCCCTTGGCAATGGCCACGAAGTGGCGAATGGGGTTGGCCCAAGTGAGGGTTTGCAGGATCTCGGGCATGTTGTCCACCGGGGTGACGAAGCCAGAGAGCAGGATGCCCGGCATCACGAACAGGAACACGCCGAGGAATGCTTGCTGCTGGGTCGAGCACACGGTCGAGATGAACAGACCGATGCCGGCCAGGGCGAGTACATAGGGAACGATGCACAGATACAGAGAAAGCACATTGCCGCGGAACTCGACGCCGTAGAAGAACACGCTGCCGACGAGGATGATGGTGGCCTGGATCATCGCGACGATGAGTGCCGGCGTGGCCTTACCGACGAAGAGCATCCAGGGTGTGAGCGGACTGACCAGGAGCTGGTCCAACGTGCCTTGCTCGCGCTCCCGGGCGACCGACATGGCGGTGACGATGAGCGCGCTGAACGTGGCGATCAGGGCCACGAGCGAAGGCAGGATGAAGCGGTAATAGTCGAGGTTCGGGTTGTACCAATGGCGCACGACCAGGGGTGGAAGACTGGCATCGAGCGCATCGCCCACCGGAATGCCAGCCAGAATGCTCTGCACGTAGGAGAGGGCGATTTGTCCCGAGTTCGAGCGACGTCCATCGAGGATCGCCTGGATGGGTTCTGGTTGCCCCGCAAGGGCTCGCTCGGAGAAGTGCGGACCGATCTGCAAGACGACGAGCGCGTCTTGGCGGTCGATGACGCGGCGGGCGTCGGCCTCCCCCCGCAGTCGGCGGACCTGATCGAAAGCGGGGGTGTGCGAGAGACGTTCGATGACTTCGGTGGCCACGGGGCCCCCGTCGCGATCGAGCACGTAGATCGTGTTGTTCTTGACCTCGAGCGTCGCTGCGAAGGGAAAGAGCAAGAGCTGCAAGATGACCGGCGCAATGAGCAGACGCAGGCTCTGCGTGTCGCCGATGACGACCTGGAGCTCCTTCTTGATCAAGGAGAGTAAACGGACGAGCGTGGGGTTCATTCGAGCCTCCGCCGGGTGTTGACGAACGTGAGACCGAGGAACCCGACCGCGGCCAAGGTCAGGCCGAAGAGCGAGCGCGTGATGACGGACCCCACGTCGCCAGCCTGGAAGACCGTCTGCATCGCGGTGACGAAGTAGCGCGCTGGAATGATGGCGGAGACGATCTGGATCGGCAGGGGCATGGAGCGGATCTCGAACACGAAGCCGGACAACATGAGCGCGGGCAAAAAGGCGACGTTCAGAGCCGCCTGAGCGGCGTTGTACTGATTCTTCAGCGCGGTCGAGAGCAAGAGCCCCATCCCGAGTGCGCTGGCGAGGAACGCAGCGCCCACGAAATAAAGCATGCCGACGGAACCTCGTAGCGGTACCTCGAACAACAAATGCGTCATCAGCACACAGATCGTGAACGCCAGCTGTCCGAGCAAGAAGTATGGAATCAGTTTGCTCACCACGAGCTCGAAGCGAGAGACGCCGGCCGCGAGCAGTGCCTCCATCGTGCCCCGTTCCCACTCTCGGGCCACGACGAGCGCGGTGAGGAGGGCCCCCACGACGGTCATGATGATGGTCACCGAACCCGGCAGGAGCGAGTTCCGGCTTTGGGTGCTCGGGTTGAACCAGGCGCGCGTTTCGAGGCCGAAGGCCTTCGCCGGCGACTTGGGGCCGTACCCCCGCGCGGAGAGCTCTTGCTGCGACCAGACCGCGAACGCGCCCTGAGCAAAGGCGGCCACGAAATTGGCCCCGTTGGGCTCGGCCCCGTCGGTGATCAGCTGGACCATCGGACGTGTCCTCGAGCCCGTGACCACCTGCTTGCCGAAGCCCACGTCGATCACCACGAAGCCTTGAATCTTGCCCGCACGGAGCTGGTCACTGAGCTCCGCCACCGACGTGGCCTCGACCACGTGAAAGCCGGGAGTATGTTGGTAGGTCTGGACGAGGCGTCTGGCCGGCGGCGTCCCGTCTCGATCGAAGATCCCCAGACGCACGGCGGTCGAGTCGAGGCTGATGCCGAATCCGAACACGACCATGAGCACGCCCGGAAAGAGGAACGAGATGAGCAGAGTGCTCGGATCTCGTAGGATCTGGAGCAGCTCCTTCTTGATCAACGCGGCCAAACGGAAGAGTGCGCGTGGGGTCACGACGGCCTCCCGACCAGGGCGATGAAAGCCTCTTCCATCGTGGGTGATGGGAGCGTCGGCGTGGCCGCGCGTGCTTTGAGGTCATCCGGTGTGCCGACGGCGATGGTCTTGCCTTGGCTGATCAGCGCAATGCGGTCGCAGTACTCGGCTTCGTCCATGAAGTGCGTCGTGACGAGCACGGTGACTCCGCGTTCGACGATGCCGTTGATGTGCGTCCAAAATTCGCGTCGTGTCAGCGGATCCACCCCGGAGGTCGGCTCGTCCAGAAAGAGGAGCTCCGGTCCGTGGAGCACTGCGGCTGCGAGTGCGAGGCGTTGTTTGACCCCCAGCGGCAGTTCGCCCGCCTTGGCGTAAAGGTAGGGACTGAACTCGAAGACGCCGACCAGCCGGTCGATCGCCTCTCGCTTGCGCTTGCCGGTCATGGCGTATGCCCCGGCGAAGAAGTCGAGGTTCTGCGCGATACTGAGATGTCCGTAGAGCGAGAACTTCTGTGCCATGTAGCCGAGGCGCTGCCGTACCTCGCTGCGTCCGCGCCGTAGGTCCACGCCCGCCACCTCGGCATCGCCCGAGGTGGGTGCCAGAAGGCCGCAAAGCATCTTGAACGTGGTCGACTTGCCTGCGCCGTTGGGGCCAAGCAGGCCAAACACTTCGCCGCGCTCGACCCGAAGACTGATCGAATCGGCGGCGACGAAGTCACCGAACTTCTTGGTCAACGAACGTGTTTCAATGACGACGCTGCCATCGCGCGGTCGCTGGGCAAGGGCTTGGGCGAGTGCCGACTCGGCACTCGAGACTCCACCCAAGAGGTCGATGAACCCATCCTCGAAGCGAGGCGACGTGGGCTCGAGGCGTGCCTGTGGGCTGACCCCGTGCCGAACGGGCTCGAGCGTGGCCCCGTCGCGGGCGATCAAACGAACGCTTTTGCCCTGCACCACACCATCCAAGCTCGCGGGATCGCGCCGGGCTTTGCGTAAGGTGGCGCGGGGCGACTCCGCATCGCTGTCGAGCAAAAAGACGCGACCGCGAACTCGGGCATGCAGCTCGGAAGGCGGCCCCGTGAAGAGCACCTCTCCTTCGTTGAGCAGAACCACGTGATCGCAGGCCTCGGCTTCGTCGAGGTACGCCGTGCTCCAGACCACGGCGTTGCCCTCGGTGATCAGCTGGTGAACCATGTGCCAGAGTTCGCGGCGCGACACCGGGTCGACGCCGACGCCCGGTTCGTCGAGGAGCAGCACCTTGGGAGTGCCGAGTAGCGTGCAGGCAAGGCCCAGCTTTTGTTTCATGCCGCCAGACAGCTTGCCGGCCAAGCGTTGGGTGAAACGCGTCAGATCCGTGAACGAGAGCAGACGCGTGAACGTTTCGGCACGCGCGGCCCCCCGAAGTCCTTTGAGCTCGGCGTAGAGCTCGAGGTTCTCCTGCACGGTCAGGTCCTCGTACAGGCCGAACTTCTGCGGCATGTAACCGAGCGAGCTCCGCAGCGTCTCGATCTCTTGGCCGGGGTCGCAGTCGAGCACGCGCGCCGTACCCGACGTCGGCAGCAGAAGTCCAGCCAAGATGCGCATCAAGGTCGTTTTGCCGGCGCCATCCGGCCCGACCAAGCCGGTCACGACGCCCGCACGGATCTCGAGGTTCACGTTGGAGAGCGCTGCTTGGCCTCCGCCGGGGAACTGCTTGGACAGCGAAGTCGTCCGCGCCAGGACGTCGGCGATCATGGATCTCCGGCCGGCGGTGCACCGCTCGCGAGCCGAATCGTGACCGGCATGCCTTGGCGAAGGCCGCCATCGTGCTCCTTGACGACCACGCGGAACCGGTAGACGAGTGAGCTCCGTAGCTCCTCGGTTTCGACGTTTTTGGGTGTGAACTCGGCTTGTGGAGAGACGTACCCGACTTGTCCGGAGTAGGGCTTGCCCGCGCGCGCGTCCGTGTCGACGAGCACCTCGGTACCTGGAACGAGCGCTCCGAGATCCTTTAGCGCCGCGTAGGCTCGGATCCACACGGGGTCTTCGAAGGCGACCACGAGTGCGGGCGACCCGGCTTGAACCATGGCGCCTGGCTCGATGGCACGGATGACCACCACACCGGCCGTCTTGGCCTTGAGCTCCGTGTCGGCGAGGTTGAGCTCTGCGATCGCGACGGCGGCTTCTGCCTGGGTGGCCTGCGAATGCGCCACGTTGATCTCTTCGGCTCGGGTTCCGCGCAGCAGCTTGCTCAGGGTCGCTTGGGCCGCGTCGACCGCGGACTTCGACTGCTCTGCAGCCGCGCGCGCATCGATCAATGCTTGCGTCGTGGCGGCACCTCCAGCCTCGAGACGCTCGATGCGTGAAAATGTGTTCTGCGCATGCTCACTGGCCACAGTTCGCTCGGCGAGCACCGCTTTGGCCTGGGAGATGTCTTCGCGCCGTGCTCCAGCCTCGATCGCTTTGGCCTGCGCGCGTACGACCTCGGCCGCTGCCCGTGCTTGGGCCAATTGCAGTTCGAACGGGGCCTTGTCGAGCACTGCGACGACCTCACCCGCCTCGACATGGTCCCCCTCGCTCTTTTTCACATCGTCGAGGCGACCCGGCACCCGGAACGCCAGGGTAACGTCGCGGATGTCGACGTTACCGTAGTAGACCGATGCGTTGTCGTCTGGTTTCGGCTGACTGCGGTAGTAGGCCCAAATGCCGCCGCCGATCAGCGCAAGCACGAGGATGGGGACGATTCGTTTCTTGGGGCTGCTCATGGGTCGTTCATCCCGGAAGGTTCGCGGACCGGTTCGTCCGGGGGCACGCTCGGCTCGAGATCTCGGGCCGTGAGGATGCGCAGGAGGACGCGCGAGTAGCCGAGATCGGCATCCGCTTGGATGTGCCCCACCTCGGCCAAGAAAGCCGTTTGGCGTGAGCTGAGCACGTCGAGCTGCGTGGCCACGCCCTCCTCGTACTGTGCTTGCGCGAGCTCGCTCGCGCGGGTGGCTGCCTTTGCCTGACGCCGTGCCGACCGAGCGCGCTGGAGGCCTGCTTCGACCTGATGCCATGCAACAAAGATCGCGTCCTCCACCTCGCGCCGGCGTCCGAGCTCTCGCGCTTCGGCGGCGGAAATTTGGGCCTGCGCCGACTTGCTCGCGTAGTGGCTCGCACCGTCGACGCTCCACGTGAGGTTCACCTTGAAGGCATAGAAGGCCTCGTTCCCTCCGAAGAGCGCCGTCGCGTTGGTGAATCGCTCTTCGGCGGTCCCGGTGACGACCGGAACCAACCAAGCTTTCGCTGCGCTCGCCTGCTTCCGGACCGCACGCTCGGCCGCACGCGCGGCGTCGAGCGCAGGAACCGAATCCACGCCGGCTATCCACACGGCCAAGGGAGCTTCGGGGTGCAGGTCGTCTTCTGGGAAGACCGAAGCCGGCGTTGGTTCGATGCCACTGAGCGAATGGAGATCGCGACGTGCCAGGGTCTCTGCCAAGACGGATGCGGTCACGTCTTGTTCGGTTCGTGCCACGTCAGCCAGCGCCCGTTCCACCTCCAGCTCCGTGGCCGCCCCATTGTCCCGTTTGGTGCGAGCGACGGTGGCACTCTCATGGGCCAAGGCGAGGCTTCGTTCGGCCGCTTGGCGGACTGCACTCGTCGCCAAGAGCTGGTAGTAGGAACGCGCGACGCGGCGTCTGAGGTCCTGACGGATCACTTCGGAGTTCGCAGCCGCGAGCTCCAGCTGCGCGCTCGAGGCTGCTTTGGCCTCCCATGCGGCCACGTTGACGATCGGTACGGTCAGCTTGAGAACTGCGTCGAGCTGATCTTGGGCAATGATCGGTGTCGGCTCCGAAAAGCCGGGAAAGGTGACGTCGACCTGATACTGGTTGCGGGTGTAGCTGCCCGAGGCGGCAAACGTCGGCAAGAGACGCCACAAGGCCGCCTGCCGCTCGGCTTTTCGTTGCTCTCGCACAGCGCTCGCCTCGTGGAGATCGGGGTGCGAGGCCTCTGCGCCACGCACGAAGTGTTCGATGGGCTGGAGCGCCAGGGCCGGTACCGGCCAACACAGGCAGGCGGCCAACACGACGAGGCGTCTCATGGCCCGAAGTCCCGTACCGAGTCCGGAGCGCGCGTCGGCTCGAGTGCACGCAGCAGCATCTCCACGTGCTGGTTGAGCACCCGGTCGCGATCGAAGGTCACGTTCGTATGGGAGAACGTCTGCTTCCAGATGCCCAGCAGGACGATCGGCGCCAACACGACGGGCCCGATCACCGTGAGATCCACTTCGCGAAACTCCCCCCGCGCGATGCCGCGTTCGATGATGCGCCGCACCAAGCCCATGATGCGGGCCACCGCCAGATCGGCCCACAGCGTTGCCAACTGCGGGAAGGTTCCGGACTCGGAGACGATCAGCTTGACGAACGCCGGCAGGTCGCCGGCGAGAGCCGTGCGTGCGATCTTGAATAGCGTCCGCAAGAGGTCGGCCGAACTGCCCTCGAACGCGTCGAGCAGGATTTCCACCTCGGCGAACCGTGGCGCAATCGATGACTGGACCACCGCTTCGAACAGCGCATCTTTGTTTTCGAAGTAGCGGTAGATGGTGGCTTTGCTCACCCCCGCGCGAGCAGCCACGTCTTCGAGCCGTGTCGCTGCGAAGCCCCGTTCGGCAAACAGTGCGAAGGCTGCCGCCGTGAGTTCGGCCGGCCGTGCATTGCTTCGTCGTCGCCATCGTTTTTCCTGTTCGTCCTCCATGTGACCTAAGAGTCACTTACGGTCTGCTCTGATGGCCGAGATTGTGATGATAATCCACTCATGGACCCAAGTAACGTGCACTTTGATGCAAAGTGACTTACGAGTCAAATAAAATCTGCATCAGACCCAACGCGCTCGATCGTTGCAGAGCTCCTGGATGTGCCTCGGTGACGCTTTGTCAGACCGAGAAGACGTTTGGCCCGGACGCGCTGCTCCGCCATCCATGCCGCCATGAACGTTCCGAGCACGTCATCGCAGAACGTTCGATCGTAACCGAGGCGGTAACGCATCTCGAATGGGAAGCTCAAAACCCACTGTCGCAACGGGGTGCGGGCACGACGTGGTCCACAACATGCCGATCTCGAGTGCACGCGCCTCTGGAACCAACAGCGCGCTGCAACTTGATCCCTCGACCCAAAGCGACATCACAGAGTCGCACGCAGACGCGACGGCCTTGGGTCACGGCCCGACGCTTACTTTCGCGACGGCCCGCTGAATCTCACCGAACACCCCGCTCACGCGGGCGACAGCTCATCCAAAACGCGCAAGCCAAAAGCAGCGCAGGCGTTGCCACGCACTGCGCGGTGGAGCCGTCTCGGGCGGCGCTGGCCACGAGTCGGTCAGAAGCGTCGGCGCTCCGAATTGGAGGTTCTTGGGGTCGCGTCCTGAGCTCCGCACGACGTTGTACGTTGCACTCCGCCACAGCATCGCGTTGTTCCCCGCCGCGCCGCGCGCTCGAGCGACGCGGATGCAAGCTGTATACACCGGCTCGTCGCGCAACGAGTGGGCAGCTCGCCCGCCCTCGATGAACTGGATGAAATACTCGTCGGGAAACCGTGTCTCGCCGTATTCCACTCGGGCCGCTGCCATCGGTGCGAACAAAACGATGCGGCGGGCAATCGCTCGATCGGTGCCTAGCTCGATGAGCCTAGAGGTCAGTTCCTCGTCTGACAGCGATGGCACGCGCGTTACGAGTCGGAAGGCGACGGCCGCCCAGGTCTCGAGGTCGTTCATGTCCGCGCGCCGCTCATTCGAATTGAAGTCATCGCCACCGTCTTCTGACACAGATCACCCTCGCCTTCACGCCGCAATGATGCCGGGGCCCATCACGCTTCACGTCGCAAGAGAGCTGCTAGCTCCCCAGGCTTCTTGCAGCGCTCGGCCTCGGGCAAAAGCGCAATCACGGCCCGTCCGGGTCTGAATCGCGCACGGCTGCGGCCTACACATCGCTGGCCCGTAGGCTGGCCACCTTGGCCACCAGGAAGCGGTCCAAGACGCCGCCCCGAACCCGCGCTCAAGAGCTAGTACTCGGTGTCGGAAGTTCGTAGCCGGTTATGCACGGCACTACGCCACGATGGCTGCGTTGCTCGACGCTCACCGTATTCCCGATACGACTCGGTCTTGCGCCTTGCCCTCGCGGCGCAACTCCGCGCCTAACCGGCCACGAACTTCCGGCACCGAGTACTAGGGCTTCGGAACGCACGGTCAGAAACAGCGTACGGGAAGAAAATAGGTTTCCAATCGCGGGCGATGCCTTCGAGCCGGTGGCTCGGTCGACCCGGAATCACGAGCGCGCGTGGTTGGCTCGTCACGCCGATCGCCGAGTGTTCACTTGGGGCGAGGGGCCGCGAGCGTGTCGCGAAGCGAAGACGCAGTGATAGCGGATCATGTGAAAGCTTCACGGCCCACGGGGCTTGGGGTCGGCGGAGGGACCAAGGCAACGAGTCTGGCGAGAAACTCGTGCGACAGTCGGGCGACGTCGGCATCGAGGCGTTACGACGATGGCTATTACGTCGTAGGGCCTGAGGTCGGGAGCGGGGATGAACCGCGGAGGGGAAACGGTTTCATCGAACGCACCATCCGTCCAAAGCGCTCACTCAAGTACTTTGCCGGCACATGGGATGGTGATTACCGCAGAAAACGTCGGTTCAGGCGGCCTGCATTTCATCGTTCGAACCACCCGCGCCGCAGTGATCGTTTACCGGCCGACTGGCACCACCAGACCATGCATCATCTCCTATCCTTGGCCGTCATCCCAGCCGTCGTTGGCATCACTTGGTTCGCCTCGCCGGACCTGGCACGCGCGGAATGTGCCGATCCCAACGCCCCCTTTTCTTGCATCTGCACCAATTTACCGACGACGATTTTGGAGGGGCTGGTTTCCGAGGATGGGACGGGCTCGCAGCATGTCGTCATCGAGGCGATTTACGGCGACCCAGCCGAGTACGAGATCGGCGACCCGTACGAGCTCGCGACGACCGACCTCTCGATCGCGCCAGGGACACGTGTGATCGTCCATCTCGCCGGGCGGCAGGAGCCGATCGTCGAGCCGATCGGCGTCGAACGAACCGTGAATTGCGTCTATCCACCCATGCCTGTCGACGAAGCCATCGAGATGGCCCTCGCCGACGACTGCGACACTCAGGTGGATGCCCGCTTCCCCTATGGGACGTGCGACGACCTCGTCGGTTGCGCTCTCGGTGGACGACCGCTGGGCTCGCTGGGATTGCTCGCACTCACACTCCTTCCCTTCGCACGCGCCCGGCGACGCCTCGCGGTGCGCCGATGACCGAGCGGACGCCGTGACGATCCCAAGCGCGGAGGGGATTGTTTATAGTGCACCCCAATGTGCGGGCGATACGTCACGGGGTCCGGGTCGTCGCTACGTTGAGTCAGCGGATCAAGCAGCACGCGGGCGGCAGCCATCCGATCGTCGACGCGAAGAACGCGCCCCACCGGAAACTCGGCACACTCACTGAAAATTCGACGGCTCGTGGCTCAGGCTCATCTGAGTTTGCGTTGCTCATGTCAGGCAGACGTTTCGGGAACCACTCCATGGGTGCGATTCACGACGGCGTAACTCCTGGTCGGGCGCGCCACTATCGCAACAGCCTTCCGTCGATTTGAGGCGAACAATCGTCCGCCCGGATCCACAGAACAGACGGTGCGCCGAATCGTCCAGTCCCGACCAAGGACAAGCCATCCCCTCGGCCATCTCACAGAGACGAACTATGCAACGGAAACACGGATACTCGACGTCGATCATGCTCGTGATCGGAATGACCACAACCATTTTCGCGACTGGCTGCGAAGACGACTTCACAGCTGAAGAAGTTCACGACGTAACCGACGAGGAGGAACGGGACACGGAGGGTGGCAATGCTGAAGGGGAACATCCCCACGGGGACCATGAGCATGACAGTCCAGTTCCGTATGATGCTAGTGCACCGCGAATGTTCAGTTCTCCACCTTGCGGTGACCGACTGGTCGCATCTCTGCCCACGCAGGTGGGTACGGTTGTCGACATTTGCCTCGGCTCGGATGGCAGGTTTGGGTACGCTGAGTACGGACCACTGGACACGCTGAGCGGTGTCTCGGATCAAATGTACGAGTGCGCCGTCGATCTATTCCTCGAGATCGCTCCGGCGGGTACACCCGTACCGGAGCGTCTGATCGAGCACTGCACAAGGCCAATGAGTTCAAGCGAATACGAAACTACGCGAGAACCGCGCGTCGTGCTTGCGCAGCGCCCCTGGGAAGTCGAAGAATCACAGGATGATATCGCATTTCGTTCACATTACTGCGATTCGCAGTCAGGCGCTGTATCCTTTCAAAACGAGCGGTGCTCTGCCGTGCAAGCCGCAGTCAGCTCGTGCGGCTTTGATTGCTTCTCCAGTTGCACGACATCGTTGTGGACGAGTGCGCAGCGGACCTGCAGCGAACAAATGGGAACACGAGGAAACATTGCGTACCAGCAGCTAGCTTCGTGCTCCGGGGCGACACGCTTTCGCGCATGGCGGCAGAATGCTGGCGTTGGTGGTTTCGACGGTGAGGCCGACTTCGACGTAAATGCCAACTTTTGGGGAGAGTTCAGGATGTCGAACACCGCTGCATCCGACGATGATTTCCGGTTCCGCGGAGACGCCTATCCGGGGGCCTCGTTTCGCCACGCGACCGCATTCGAGGACTTTCAATGGCCATGACGCATTGCGAAGTTGGGACGTAACGGTCTGCTCGTCCCGTGTCATCGCTTGATGATACCGCTTGAGCATACCGCTCTGCGCATCGGTCCGTGCGCCTCGCAGGGGCGGCATTGCTGACGCGGTTGCGGTACATGCGAGCATGACGCAGCCGCGCGTTCGGACCGACCCGCGGCATCCCCGGAAGACCGGCTCGCTACGATTACGAATAGACGGGCGCGGAGCAAAACCGTTTGCGACCCGCGCTCAAGCAGGACGCTTTCGACGACGTCGGCCGATCGCTACGATGGGGGCCCAGAGCAGCGCCGTAGCGTCGCTCGAGCCAAGACTACAGTGGGCACAGCCGCCACTTGGACGATGGTCACGTCGTGGGGCCCGAGGCGCCCCGCCCTCATATGCACCACCACGGCTCGGCGATGCATGTCGGACGGATGAAGATTCATACATCATCTGCTGCGGTCCCGCCATTTCCATGTCGACGGCTTCGGGTGCATCGAGGGGTTGCACGATCGACTCTGGATCGCCATTGCTGACGACCCGGGAGGTATCGACGGCAACGAAACTCGTGTATTGCGTGACGAGCCTATATAGGAGACCAAGCTCAGTGATCTCGTCGCGCACGGAATGTTCGCCATCGAAAAATGCAGCAAGCGACAGATCGCCGATCCGCGCTCGCGCCCACAGTTTGGCGGCGATCGTTGCGTCGTGAGGATCCTGCGAACGGAGGATGGGGGAGGTTGCGGCGATCCCTTCGGTGGTTTTGGCATGGAGCACGGGCGCGCCTCGGGCCGTGCCTTCGTACCGACCATGAAGGATGGCCGGTCGGCTGGCAAATAACGCGTCGACACCTTGCGGATGCAGTTGACTGACCTTCATACCCATCCAATCGATGCCGAGGTCGGTCCAAATGACATGATCGATCATCCGAAAGTATTGACCGACCGCACGTGCCGGATCCTCGCGAGCACTGCCATAGAGAACCACGCCGTCGCCCGCATGGACGAGCCTCGCAAGGAGCGATCGATTGGGGGAGCTTCCCACTCCGAAGGCGAATACGCGCGCACGTTGCCCACGACGCTCCAGTTGGTGGATGAGGTCTTTGGTTTGTTGGTACACTTGCTTCTCGATGTCGACCTGTCCATCCGTGAGGAAGAATACATATCGATGACGATTCTGCTCGACCGGAGGAGTCAACGCTTCCGCGATCGCATCTTCGATGCGCGTACCCCCTCCGGCAGCGAGCCCGTCGATGAACTCGAGTGCAGAGCGTATGTTCGTGTCGTTGGCAGGATGGGGAGAGGCGAATGCTTTGCCGGTCCAACCCGAAAACGTGATGACGTTGAACGTGTCCACCGGACGCACGCGAGTGAGGGCGTCACGCATCGCGGCTTTGCATAGGGCCAAGGGAACGCCACTCATGGACCCCGAGACGTCCACCACGAAGATGAGTTCGCGCTTTCCGACCGTTCGCTCGAGATCGGTTCGTGGGGGGTACACGATGAGGGTAAAGTGCCCCGCGTTCTCGCTACCCGAAGTGAAGAGCGTTGATTGAACCACGGAATCAGCGACCGAGTAGCGTAGGACGAAATCGCGATTCGGGATCGACGTACCATTGGCGAGGCTCACATCGATCGTTCCGTTGGGCGCCTTACGATGCGAGACGTCATGGGTTGGAACCGCAAAATGGTGAATGGGCACTCCCGGGTCGATGTGGACGTCGATGCCGATGTCGTGTCCGGTGCGCGTGCCTGTGCCTGCGATGGGCGGCGAGACGCGCGACGCGTCGGGCACCGCGTCGGTGTCCGCCATCATCCCGTTGCCCGAGCGGCCAGGGACGGGATTTCCATGGATGAAACGCGGTCCGACGACCATGGGAAATACGAACTCGAACGTGCCGTCGTCGAACGTCAAATCCTGGACATAGTGGATGACGACGTCGATCTTCTCTTTCGGAGCGATATTGGCCACCGATTGCGTAAACACGTTGGTCCGCTCCTGTTCGAGCAGGGCTGCCGTGTATCCTTGTCGTTTGGCCGATTCGTAGGTGGCACGGGCGGCTTCCCGAGGTTGGATATCTGCGCGAATGATTCGATCGCCGATGACGATCTGCATGTCGTCGACCGCACTATTTTCCGGCAAGGGAAATACGTAGGTCGCCTCGATGGGAGTTTCGTGGGGATTTTCGTAGGTCTGTCGTACCTCGATTTGCCCTACGAATCCGGTCAACGTCGCCTTGACCTGTGTGTCCGTGAGCGGGAACGCGCGGCCATCGGGTCCCTCGAGTCGCGGCAAGTCGCCAGGGTCGGTCAACGCTGTCCAATCCGGAGCGGCCCAAGCCGGTAAAGGAAACAGACATGCGAGCGCACAAACGATCCCCACAAACCAGCGAACCATACGGTCCATGGTCATCTGATACCTCCTTTTTAGCCCTCAACGACGAGGGCAACTCGACCCTTACATTGGACGCGAGTCGTGACTGCATGTTTCGGTCGACCCACCGAATCGGAGCCATCTCGATTCATCGCGGGGGATTCTCGAGAAGCCCTCAATCCAAGCAATTCGTTAGATCGAATCAATTCCCTCGCCCACGAGTTTGAGCAATGTCGGGTTCCGGCCCAACGACGCGATCGGTCGAGCAACTCGCTGACCGCGATCGATTGCGCGATACGCAAGAGAGACTACTTCTGCGACATCTGGCCAAACCTAGTACTCGGTGCCGGAAGTTCGTGGCCGGTTAGGCGCGGCACTACGCCACGATGGCTGCGTTGCTCGACGCTCACCGTATTCCCGATACGACTCGGTCTCGCGCCTTGCCCTCGCGGCG
>Ga0315912_10001506_pt1 | contig 28223 bp, 13 predicted proteins | sample VfabasoilMG_FD_204469 | JGI IMG/M metagenome (GOLD analysis project Ga0315912, IMG submission 204469) | Garden soil microbial communities collected in Santa Monica, California, United States - V. faba soil | ecosystem: Environmental > Terrestrial > Soil > Garden | place: USA: California...
GCCTCCATATTTACTATTCCATCCATCTACCTTGGCAATGATACGGTGGCTACGGACTCCATTGTCCTGGATGCCGGACCAGGATTTGCAAGTTACGCATGGAGTACAACAGAGACTACGCAAACAATTACCGTCCTGGCTACCAATACGTATTCCGTAATCGTCACCGATACGAATGGCTGTACGGCTACGGATTCTATTGATATAACCATTGTAACCGGTATGCCTGAATACGCCCTGGCCGATGCGATTCTGCTCTATCCCAACCCTGCCAGAAGTTCTATAACGCTGGAATTAAACGGACTTCATGCAGATAAAATGCACGTACGTATCCTGAATATGCTTGGTGCTGTACAAGCGGAGGAGCAACTGGAAAACAGCGGTACGAGGCTTATAAGGACTTATTCTGTTGCTTCACTTGCAAAAGGTGTATACATCTGCCAGGTCCGGTCGGAAGAAGGCATGCGAAACCTTCGGTTCACCGTTGAATAAGAAGGCCCGTACAACTTCCGGACAGGCAGCCTTCGTGACTGATTTTTAAGTAGTTGAGACCGCCTTCCGCAATTTGAAAACCATTTCAAAAGCAAGCCGTACAAACAACAAGGCACCCTGAAAATTCAGGGTGTTTTGCTAGAACCTATCTCAAAAATATGTGTTAGAGATTTTTCAAGCATTTTTCTACCAGGCAAGGCGCTTTTCGCAGCCCATACCAGGCGGGTATGAGCAAGGAAAGCAACGAAGCATGGCGGACAAAGGCGCCGAAAAAGCGCAACAGATATTTTTGAGACAGGTTCTATATTACATATCAAACAAAAGCTGAAAATTCGATTATGATCAACGGAAAAAGACTCGTCATTGTAATGCCTGCTTATAATGCTTCCCAAACACTTGAAAAAACCCTCCAGGAGATTCCGCAACAAATTACGGATGAAGTAGTCCTGGTTGATGATGCCAGTAAAGACAATACCATGGAAGTCGCGAAGTCCCTGGGCATCCGGCATGTCATTCGGCATGAGAAAAATAAAGGGTACGGCGGAAACCAAAAGTCATGCTATAACAAAGCCAAGGAACTGAATGCCGATATCGTCATCATGCTTCACCCCGATTACCAGTATACGCCCAAGCTTATTACAGCCATGGCCAGCATCATTGCTTACGACGTTTACCCCGTTGTGCTGGGCTCCAGGATCCTGGGACAGGGCGCATTGAAAGGCGGCATGCCGCTTTATAAGTATATCTTCAACCGCTGCCTGACCCTGTTTCAGAATACGCTGATGAACCAGAAGCTATCTGAATACCATACCGGATACCGCGCCTTCAGCCGCGAAATCCTGGAACGTGTACCTTATGAAAAAAACTCCGACAACTTTGTTTTTGATAACCAGATGCTGGCACAGATCTTTTATGCCGGCTTTGACATTGCCGAAGTGACCTGCCCTACGAAATACTTTCCGGAAGCTTCTTCCATCAGTTTTCGCCGGAGCATGCGGTATGGACTGGGTGTATTGAAAACGTCGCTGGATTACCGTTTAAAGAAGATGAAACTGTCGAATCCGGACTACCTGGATATTCCTTCGAAGTAGGCGTTCACAGTTTACAGTTCACAGTTCACAGTCACGCATGGAGACTGTTAATCGTTTTATTTTGGATGAGATTTTAATGGTCACGCAAAATCCTTCGACTTAACAGAGCTGAAGTCAAATAGGTTCCTATAAGATCTTAGAAAGCTAAATTCGCTCGTTTCTTAATGAAACAAATCCAGGACAAAACCGCCGTGAACCGTGAACCACTCGCCAGGAGGCGGAACAATCAGGCTTGAAAATACTTCCGGGGATTATAAAAACGCTTCTTCGCCGGCTTTCTTCTGTGCACCATCTATACGAATAGAAAGATCCACTGGCTTCGCTACCTTTTCTTTCAAAAGCGCCAACTGGACGACTTCAATCATCTCCTTAACGAAGATAAATTTCAGTTCACGCACGTATTCTTTTTTGATTTCATCGATATCCCTACGGTTCTCTTCGGAGAGTATAATGGTTTTGATGCCGGCCCGTTTGGCGGCGAGAATTTTCTCTTTAATCCCTCCCACAGGCAGCACTTTTCCGCGCAGGGTAATCTCCCCTGTCATGGCCAGGTGTTCTTTTACTTTGCGCTGGGTGAAAGCGGAAGCCAGGGCTGTCAGCATGGTAATTCCTGCCGAAGGGCCGTCCTTTGGCGTGGCTCCTTCCGGAACGTGTATATGAATATCCCATTGATCGAAGAGATCGGGATGGATCTTCAAATCACTGCAATGCGCTTTCAGGTAGGCCAGGGCGATGACCGCCGATTCCTTCATGACATCGCCGAGACTGCCCGTCAGGGTGAGCTTTCCCTTGCCCCTGCTCAGGCTTACTTCCACAAATAATATTTCGCCGCCCACTGGCGTCCAGGCCAGTCCGGTGACGACGCCTGCCGACTCGCTGGTTTGAGAACGGTCGCGCTGAAATTCAGGGACACCCAGGATTTTCCGGATCGAGACTTCATCCAGGACCGGTTCGTATTTTTCGTCCATAGCCACGCTCTTCGCAAGCGAACGCACCAGGGAGGCAATTTTCTTTTCCAGCCCGCGCACACCCGATTCGCGGGTATAATTCTCAATCACGTATTCCAGAACTTTTGCGTTTAGCTTCACATGTTCCTTTTTCAATCCATGCGCTTCCAGTTGTTTGGGCAACAGGTGCTTTTGGGCGATCTGTATCTTTTCTTCTACCGTATAACCGTTTATTTCAATGATCTCCATCCGGTCGAGCAGCGCAGGCTGAATACGGCTCAGGGAATTGGCCGTGGCGATAAACAGTACGTTGCTCAGGTCAAAGTCAATCTCCACGTAGTTGTCGTAAAAGGTATTGTTCTGCTCCGGATCGAGTACTTCCAGCAAGGCGGAAGACGGATCGCCGTGAAAATCATTTCCGAGTTTATCCACTTCATCGAGCACAAAAACAGGATTGCTGGATTTTGCTTTTTTCAGGTTCTGAATAATACGTCCCGGCATGGCGCCGATGTACGTTTTGCGGTGCCCGCGGATCTCCGCTTCATCGCGCAGACCGCCGAGTGAAACACGCATGTATTTCCGGCCAAGCGCCGATGCCACGGATTTGCCAAGGGAAGTTTTTCCTACGCCAGGAGGCCCGTACAGGCACATGATGGGCGATTTCATGTCGCGCTTTAATTTTAATACGGCCAGGTATTCCAGGATGCGCGCCTTTACTTTATCCAGGCCGTAATGATCCTTGTCCAGGATCTTTTGCGCATTTTTCAGGTCAAAATTATCGCTGGTGAATTCATTCCAGGGCAGGTCGAGCAGGAGCTCCAGGTAATTCAGGATGACGGAGTATTCGGCGGCGGCGGGATTCATGCGCGCCAGGCGGTCACATTCCTTTTGAAAGGTATCGGCAACGGCTTTGCTCCACTTTTTTGATTTTCCTTTTTCGCGCAATTCCGCTACTTCCCTGTCCGGCGTGGTTCCACCCAGTTCTTCCTGGATCGTTCGCAATTGCTGGTTGAGAAAATACTCCCGCTGCTGTTTATCAATATCTGTTTTTACTTTCGACTGGATCTGGTTCTTCAGTTCCAGCATCTGCAGTTCCTTCGTCAGGTACTCCAGCACCTTGGTCGCGCGCTCCTTCTGTACGGCAATTTCCAGCAAGCCCTGCTTGAGTTCCACATCCAGGTTCATGTTGGAAGCGATAAAGTTGATCAGGAACGTGGTGCTTTCGATATTACGAATGGCAAAGGCCGCATCGGAAGGAATGTTCGGAGAATGATGGATGATCTGCAGGGCCAGGTCCTTCAGGGAGCCTACGAGCGCGACGAATTCCTTGTCGCTGGCATCGGGATATTTTTCCGGGATGGTCTTCACGGTGGAGCGCAGGTACGGTTCCGTCTGGATGACATCCTGCAGCTGAAAGCGCCGTTTACCCTGGATAATAACTGTCGTATTTCCATCCGGCATACGCAGCATCTTCAGGATCTGGGCAATGGTGCCGATTTTGTTCAGGTCGTTGAAGCCGGGATCTTCGACATTCACGTCTTTCTGCGAAACGACACCGATAATCTTGTCGCCTTTGTAGGCGTCTTTAATCAGGTGGATAGACTTGTCGCGGCCTACGGTAATAGGTATCACTACGCCGGGAAACAGGACCGTATTTCGCAAAGGAAGAATGGAAAGTACATCCGGTACTTTCTGGGAATTCATATTCTCTTCGTCTTCCTTCGACAGGAGCGGTATGAATTCTGTATCGTCGTCAATGATATTGCTGAATTCGAGAGATAAGTTACTCAAGGGATTTTCTTTACTCATGTTTCACTGCTCGATAGCCAGAATGGCATGTTTTTTTATTAAAAAATGTTTTTTCTTCTCTTTCGATTATCATGCCAAAGGAAATGCTGGCAGGTTTGTCAGGATGCCCGGTATTATGAAGTGCTGGTTTACCAGGCCCTGTGCAGGGTGGATTCGTCAAACAGATGTTTAAAGATGGCCTGTTCGGTAGCGTCGAAGTTAAGGTTTCTTCTTTCGTATACGCGATGCGCCACTTCCATGGCTTCCTGCAGCCTGTAATTGGAAAATCCTTCCGATCCTCCCCAGGTAAAAGAAGGTATCATCTTCGGTGGAAAACCGTTGCCGAAAATATTCGTGCTGACGCCCACCATGGTTCCCGTATTAAACATGGTATTGATGCTGCATTTGGAATGGTCGCCCATCATGAGCCCGCAGAACTGCAGGCCGGTGGATACGAAATCCTCTTCCTTATAACTCCACATCTTGACGGTGGAATAGTTGTTCTTCAGGTTGGAATTGTTGCTGTCGGCTCCCAGGTTACACCACTCCCCGATCACGGAGTTTCCTAAAAACCCGTCGTGGGCCTTGTTCGAATAACCGAAGAGAACAGAATTATTTACTTCCCCGCCAATCCGGCAATGCGGGCCGATCGTTGTTCCGGAATAGATCTTGGCTCCCATCTTCACGACGGCATGGTCGCAAAGCGCAAACGGGCCCCGGATCATGGCGCCCTCCATCACTTCCGCGCCCTTGCCGATGTAAACCGGTCCGCCGGAAGCATTGATAAAGGCATGCTCCACCCTGGCTCCTTCTTCCAAAAAGATCTTTTCCGGGTTTACCGTATGATTGGTCTTACTCAGGGACGCGGACTTCCGGCCTTTCGTCAGCAGCTGGAAATCGTCGGTAATGGCTTGTTCATTTCCTGAAAATATATCCCAGGTATTTTGAATGCGCTGCACAGGACCTTCGTATTGTACGGCATCCAACGGTATGGCCAGCAGGGATTTGGAGGATTGCGCTTCCGCGGCATCGGCGACGGCGGCAAGAACCACGCCGTCCTTAACCAGGCGGGTCCCGCGTTTCAGATTTTTTATCGCGGCGACCAGCGCATCGCCGGGTATGACGGAACCGTTGATATACACGCTTTCTCCGTTGGCAGTACAGGGAAATTTTGCGGACAAGTACTTCTCTGTCAGCGATCCTGCAGTAACGCCGAGTTTCAGTTCCCATTTTTCACGCAACGTCAGGATGCCAAAACGGATCCAGGCTACCGGCCGTGTAAAGGTGAACGGAAGCAGGTTTAACCGCGTCTCATCGTCAAACAAAACTGGATTCATGGAAAAAGTGTTGCCAAAAGAATTTCTAAAGTAACAAAAACTAAAGTGGAAAAAAAAAGTCCCCGGTTAAGGGGACTACTTTTTTGAATGCGGATGCTTTATTTAACAGCTTCCTTCTTCTTGTAACGGTTGCGGAACTTATCAACACGTCCGGCAGTATCTATAAGCTTCATTTTGCCGGTATAGAAAGGATGAGACATCTGTGAAATTTCAAGCTTCACCAGCGGATATTCATTACCGTCTTCCCACTTAATGGTATCTTTCGTTTCAACAGTGGAACGGGTTAAAAAGGCATAATCGCAGGAAATATCTTTAAATACGACCATGCGATAGTTCTGGGGATGAATCTCTTTTCTCATTGAATTACTTATTTGGGAGGGCAAAAATAAACTATTTTTTCAATAATACAAAGGGGATCCAAACCCGGAAATTAACCGGTTTTCAACAGTCGTTTTTCATGCCACTACCCACCTTTTTTGTACTTTTGAGAAGTTAGCCTGCATTTACAGGCCTTTTTTGAATATTGCTAAGCGTATGAAAGAAGATATTATTAAGCGGCTGGAGGAATTGATCCGGGAAGAGATTTCGGAAGAGACCTTTTTAAAAGCCGAAGAAATTAAAAATGAGTTTTTGGTAGCCTGCCAGCATGCCGAACATGTCCTGCATGAGAGTATCCTTTCCGACGACCCTTCCGGCGCAGAGGCCCTCCCCGCCAAAGACCCCCTGGACAGCCGTTTTAACGAGTTAATCCATATTCTTGACGACAGGGAAAGAAAGTTCAAAAAACTCCGGAAGGAAGAAGTCGCCCAGAAATTAGCTGACAAACAAGCAGTCATTGAAGAACTGCAGAAGCTGATTTCGGAGGAAACCAATATTGGCAAGGCCTTCAATGAATTCAAGTCCTTGCAGCAACGGTGGAATGACATCGGTAACATCCCGATGCGGAACTATAAAAACCTGCAGGCCGCCTATCACCGTCATGTGCACAACTTCTATTACAACATGAAGCTGAGCAAGGACCTCCGTGACCTGGACCTGAAACGAAACCTGGAATTCCGTTTACAACTGATCAGCAAAATAGAATCCCTGCTTTCCATGGAGTCGGTGAAAGGAATGGAACGGATGCTGGGACTCTACAGGATGGAATGGTCGGAACTCGGTCCTACAGCTATCGAAAAAACGGAGGAACTTCGCTCCCAGTACCGCGATCTCATCAGCAAGGTGCTTCAGAAAATCAGGGATTACTACCAGGTACGCCAGAAATCCGAACTGGAAAACCTGGAGATAAAAAAAAGCCTCCTGGAAAAGCTGGTCAGCGTTTCCGAAGAGCAAATCGAAACACCGCGCAACTGGCAAAAAGTTTCCGACACGGTAAACAACCTCGTTGCGCAATGGAAAAAAACGGGCTATGTACCGCGCCAGGATAACGACAGGATCTGGGGTGAATTCAAAAAAGCGCTGACTGCCTTTCACAGCCGGAAGCGGGCTTTTTTTTCTACGCTGAAAAAAGAATACAAACAGCATAAGGAGGCGAAGAACGACATGATCCGGAAAGCCGAGGAACTGGCTTCCGCCACCTATGAAGACTGGGACCCTCCTACCCGGGAACTTATCCATATCCAGAAGCAATGGAAAGAAGCAGGTCCTGTCGATTCCTGGGACGAGCATAAACTCTGGAAAAAATTCAGGGATGCCTGCGATAAGTTTTTTAATGCCAAGCGGGACTTTTTCTCGGAGATGGACAAATCCCTGGAGGGGAACCTGGTAAAAAAAGAAGAACTGCTGACGCGCATGGAAGCGTTTACGCCAACCGGGAAAGCGGAAGAAGATATCCGCGTCCTGAAGGATTTTTCGCTGGAATGGAAGAACATTCCGCATGTGCCGTTTAAAGACAAGCAGCGCATTTACGACCGGTACAAAAAGATCCTGGATGCGAAATACGACGCGCTGAAACTGGATTCCTCCCAGCTTCACCTCATCAAATTCAGGAATAACGTGGAGATGCTGGCGCATGCCCAGGACTCCACGCACCTGCTTCAAAAAGAAAAAATACTGCTGCAGGACCGAATGCGCAAATTGCAGTCCACCATCAGCCAGTATGAAAACAACCTTGGTTTTTTTTCCAATTCAAAAAACATGGGCGGGCTGCTCAACGAGGTTGAAAATAACCTGAACAAGGCGCGGACAGAGCTGGATCTTCTGAAAAAGAAACTGAAGATGTTTACGGAATTCAAGTAAACAGTTTATCATTTTCGTTTTTTAATACGCCGTATGCAACGTCCCCAAAAAGCGAAGGCCCGGCTGCCGGAACCCCGGCACCGTGCCCTTCCGGAGCCAAACAAAAATTTGCACACCATCCTTTTGCTGTGTCTGCTGCTGCTGGTCACGGGCATTGCTTTTCACAGTGTATTGAAGAACGGTTTTACCAACTGGGACGACCACGGTTATGTCGTTGAAAATCCACTGGTAAAAGATCTTTCCGCGGCTAACCTGAAAATCATTTTCACGAACCAGGTCATGGGGAACTATCATCCGTTTACCATCCTTTCCCTGGCTTTGGATTACAGACTTTTCGGCATGAATGCACCGGGTTTTCATGCGATGAGTTTACTCTTTCACCTGCTTAGTGTGGCCCTCCTGTTCCTGTTTCTTTTGAAACTTACCGGGAATACCTGGCCTGCCGTGATTGCCGCCCTGCTTTTTGCCATACATCCCATGCATGTGGAATCGGTGGCCTGGATCTCGGAACGTAAGGATGTGGGTTACGTCTTCTTTTACCTGGTGGCCTTGCTGTTGTACCTTCACTACCTGGAAGCCACCCGCAAACGCTATGTGTTCTATGGGCTGGTCATGTGTTCCTTTCTCATCTCCCTACTGTTCAAGGGACAAGCCGTTACGCTCCCTCTGGTGCTCCTGCTCATTGATTATTTCAAAGGAAGAAATTTGCGCGAAACCTGGAGGGATAAAATTCCGCTGTTTCTCGTTGCGCTGGCCTTCGGCGTAGTAGCCATTCTTGCCCAGAAGGAATCGGATTCCATCCAGGACATAAAACTGTACAGCTATTGGGAGCGCATCCTCTTTGCAGGAAATGCGCTGGCCGGGTATTTATGGAAGAGCGTTGTTCCTGCAAAGCTCTCGGCATTCTATCCGTACCCGGATAAAACAGGTGCGGCTTATGACTGGTACATCTATGTAATTCCTGTTCTTATTGCAGGGCTGGGCATCGTGGCATTTCTTGCGATGAAAAAATCAAAAGACTTTGCTTTTGGCTGTCTCTTTTTCCTGGTCAATATAGGCCTTGTGCTGCAACTTCTCCCGGTAGGAAATGCCATCATGGCCGACCGGTATTCCTACCTGGCTTTCACGGGGATCTTTTTCGTTGCCGGCCAGTATTTTCAAAAATATTTCCTGGCTGAGACTGCCCCGCTAAAAAAATTCAAAGCAGCGGGCATCCTGGCGCTGGGGATTTATTTTATTTTTTTGGTCAACGCCACCGTGGCACGAACACGGGTCTGGCATGACAGCGGGAAATTATTTACCGATGTGATTCAGAAATATCCCAACGTTCCCATCGCTTATAATAACCTGGGTTCTTATTACCAGAAACAAGACCGCCTCCCCGAAGCGAAGGCGAACTTTGACCAGGCCATTCGCATCCAGCCTGATTTCCCTGACGCACTGGTCAACCGTTCCGATGTTTTCAGGGTATGGGGCCAGGTGGATTCTTCCGTTCACGATTGCACACATGCCATCCGCATAAACCCGAAAGTTTCTGGCGCCTGGATGAACAGGGGAATCGCGTATGCCATACTCAATAAGCCAGACAGCGCTATGCGGGATTTTAACCGGGTACTTTCACTCGACCCTTCCAGTGCAAAAGCCTACGGGAACAGGGGAAATCTTTTCGACATACAGGGCAAAACCGATTCAGCCCTGGCTGATTACAACCATGCCCTGGCCCTCGACCCTTCCTACCAGGATGTATACGGAAACAGGGCTCGCAGTTATATTAAGAAAGGAAGGTTGGACGATGCCATCACGGATCTGAATACGGCCATCCGTCTTTCTCCCTACAATGCCGAACATTACTTTTTCCTGGCGCTGGCCTACCAGGAAAAAAAGGACTGGAAGAAAGCGTATGAGAATGCCATGACCTCAAAATCCCTCGGCAAGGAAATCAACCCCGACGCGCTGGAATACCTTCGCTCCAAATCAGGTCTTGCTTCCCCGTAAAACATTTTTGATTCCTGCCTATCTTTGCATTCCATGAAATTTAAACTGGAGTCACCCTTTAAACCCACCGGCGATCAACCCGAGGCGATCCGTCAACTGACGGAAGGCATTGTGCGGGGCGACCGGGCGCAAACCCTGCTGGGTGTTACAGGCTCAGGCAAAACATTTACCATCGCCAATGTCATCGAAGGGGTGCAACGGCCTACGCTTATACTCAGCCATAATAAAACACTGGCCGCGCAGCTCTATGGAGAATTCAAACTGTTCTTTCCAAATAATGCCGTAGAGTATTTTGTTTCCTACTACGATTATTATCAGCCGGAGGCATTTATTCCCTCTACCAATACATACATTGAAAAGGATCTTTCCATTAATGAAGAAATTGAAAAACTCCGGTTAAGTACGACAACCGCTCTCCTTTCCGGGCGAAACGACGTCATCGTGGTGAGTTCGGTTTCCTGTATCTACGGAATGGGAAACCCTGCTGACTTTAAAGAAAATACGGTACGCGTACAGACAGGCGACGTCATCAGCCGGAATGCCTTTCTGCATAAGCTGGTGCAGGGACTTTATTCCCGCAGCGATGTGGAGTTCAACAGGGGAAACTTTCGCGTGAAAGGAGATACCGTCGATGTGTACCCGGCCTACCTGGATACGGCCTACCGCGTTATTTTCCTGGGTGATGAAATCGAAGAGATCGTAACCATCGATCCTGCTTCGGCAAGAACGCTGGAGAAACAGGACTCCATTGTTGTATACCCTGCCAACCTGTTTGTGACCAGCGCGGACCGGCAGCTCCAGGCCATCTTCCAGATCCAGGAAGACCTGGTGAAGCAGGTGGATTACATGAAATCACTGGGGCAAAATATGGAAGCAAAAAGACTGGAGGACCGTGTAACCTATGACCTGGAAATGATCCGTGAACTCGGTTATTGTTCCGGCATCGAAAATTACTCCCGTTATTTTGATGGACGGGCCGCCGGCACCCGGCCGTTCTGCCTGCTTGATTATTTTCCGGATAACTTCCTGGTGGTCATCGACGAAAGCCATGCAACCGTGCCGCAGATCCGCGCCATGTACGGAGGCGACCGCTCGCGGAAACAAAACCTGGTGGAATACGGATTCCGTCTTCCGGCTGCTATGGATAACAGGCCGCTTAAGTTTGAAGAATTTCAACAGTTCGTGGGACAAATTATTTATGTAAGCGCAACACCTTCTGATTACGAATTGCAGGAAAGCGAAGGCGTTCTTGTGGAACAGGTAATTCGTCCAACCGGGCTGCTGGATCCTGTCATCGAAGTACGTCCGAGTCTCAACCAGGTGGATGACCTGCTGGACGAAATTGACAAGACGGTAAAAAAAGGCGAGCGCGTACTGGTCACTACCCTCACCAAGCGCATGGCCGAAGAACTGGCGAAATACCTGCTGAAGCTGAACATCCGCTGCCGCTATATTCATTCGGAAGTTGAAACCCTGGACCGCGTGCAGTTACTAGGTGATTTACGTGCCGGGGAAATCGACGTCCTCGTAGGCGTTAACCTGCTGCGTGAAGGGCTGGATTTACCGGAAGTATCCCTTGTGGCCATCCTGGACGCCGATAAGGAAGGGTTCCTGCGATCCAACCGCTCCCTGACACAGACGGCAGGAAGGGCCGCACGGAATATTAACGGCAAGGTTATTTTTTACGCGGATAACATGACGGAATCCATGCAGAAGACCATTGACCAGACCAATCACCGGCGGGAAAAACAATTGCATTATAACGAAGACCACCATATAACACCGCAGCAGGTCATACGGGAAAAAGGAAATGTGCTCCTCCAGTCCCGCAGGGAGCAGGCCGAACCGGGAGCTTACATCGAGAACGAACATAAGAGTGTAGCCGCAGATCCTGTAGTCCGGTACATGAATTCAGACCAGCTTCGGAAATTAATACAGGACACAAAGAAGAATATGGAGAAGGCCGCGCGGTCTCTTGATTTTATTGAAGCCGCCCGCCTCCGCGATGAAATGCTGGAATTGGAAAATATGCTGGAGAAAGCAAACTGATTAGGTGATTAGGTGATTAGGTGATTAGGTGATTAGGTGACTAGGTGACTAGGTGATCAAGTGATTTGCTAATTGGCTAATTAGCTAATTGGCTAATTGGCTAATTAAAGCGTCAGTTCCATCTTAAAGATCACTCTGCCGAATAACGGATGAATGTATTCGTTCGTTGTTTTAACAAAACCATATTTTTCATATAAGGCTCTTGCGGTTTTTAAACGATCTGCTGTTTCCAGGATTACCTTCTTTGCTTTCCTGTCACGCGCGAAATCCAGGGCAGCCTCTATAAGCGCTTCTCCCAGTTTTTTCCCGCGATAGTCTTTTAACACACCCATCTTGATCAGTTCGAATTCATCGTCCCCATGTTTCAGCATGGCACAGGTACCTACAGGCAATCCGTCTAGTACGGCAAAGAAAATCTCGCCGCCGTCGGATAGGATCTTTTCCGGATCCCTGAGTATCTTTTCATCCTCCGTAGTACTAAAAAAGAACTCATTCAGCCATTCCATATTAATCGTATAGAAGGCCTCTTTAAAATTGTTGTTGTAGCGTGCAATCTGCGTTTCCATTATATCAACCGCCTTAAATCCAGGCTGCCGGGAGCAAAATTGACCTGGAAATGGCGAAATTTATGAACAAGAATAACTTCCGAAAATTACATTTTTCGACCCAACCGTCCGATTTGTAAATGCATCTCAGGATTAGGAATGAAATAAAAAGTGTGAAATTAAACGGGCTGACAAGTCAGGCTAAATGTGATTTTTATCGCTTTTTGATCAAATAACAAATAAAGTCGTATATTTATAATATCTTAAAAATCAATAAATTAAACTATATTAATTAAACCTTGCCAATCTTGAACACGACAAAATGGAATGGGACAATTGTTAACAAATCCTTCGAACCAAAAAATTTGAAACTTGTATCTTTGTCATTCTAAGGGGGATATAGACCTCATGAATTTATTATGTGTTAACTAGACATACACCAAATCCGATCCTTTTAACTATTATCACTTTAACCAGCATCAAAAAACCCAATGAAAAAAAGTTTACTCTCCTTTTTTCTGGTCTTAGTTTCCTTATCGTTAAGTGCGCGACAAAGCTTCTGGAATGATACTCCCGAATCTTCCCTTGCTTCCCAAGGCAAACGCACCTGGATGCCGGATTCATACCGTACCGTGCGGATGGATTTGAACATGTTAAAACTTGAATTGGATGCCGTTCCCCTGGAAGCCCAGGCAAATCTCAGGCAATCACAGTCTACCCTTTCCCTTCCTGCACCGGATGGAAAAGAAATGACATTTACCATCATGGAATCACCGGTTATGGCCCCGGAGCTTGCCAGTGCATACCCGATGATCCGCACCTATTTGGGAGTAAGCACCACCGACAGCAGGGTATCAGCCCGTTTCGATCTGACTCCCTTTGGATTTCATGCCATGGTTTTCTCTGCGGAAGGCGTTTATTATGTAGAGCCTTATACATTTGGCAACACGAGCGAATACATCACCTATTACAAAAAGGATATCACAGCCATCATGCCTTCCATGATCTGCGAAAATGACGATGAAGCCATGGACCAGGTAACCGGCGGACATGCTGTGGTGACACCCCGGGATTATTCTGCCCAGCGCAGCATTGGCAGCCAATTGAGAACATACAGGCTGGCATTGGCCTGCACCGGTGAATATGCCCAGTTTTTCGGCGGCACGGTTACCGGCGCGCTGGCAGCCATGGTGACATCCATCAACCGCTGCAACGGTGTTTATGAACGTGAACTTGGTCTGCGTTTAGTGATGGTGCCTAACGACACCCTGCTCATTTACCTGAACCCTGCCAACGACCCTTATTCCAATAATAGCGGCGGTACGATGCTGGGTGAAAATCAAAGCAACGTAAATACGGTGATCGGAAACTCCAATTACGATATCGGACATGTATTCAGCACAGGCGGTGGCGGCGTTGCTTACAAAGGATGTGTTTGCAGCAACTCGAATAAAGCCAGGGGCGTTACCGGTTCGAATGCGCCCCTGGGCGATCCTTTTGATATTGATTATGTAGCGCATGAAATGGGACACCAGTTTGGCGCCGATCATACGTTCAATGCAACATCCGGATCCTGCAGTGGCAACCGCGTAAGCAGCGCAGCTTTTGAGCCCGGCAGCGCATCCACCATCATGGGATATGCCGGCATTTGCGGCAACACCAATGATCTGCAATCCAACAGTGACGCGTATTACCAATCGTATAGTTTTGACCAGATCGTAACTTATATGCACAACGGAACAGGCAATACCTGTGCCGCACAGACTGTTACCTCAAACCAGGCGCCGGTCGTAGCACACCCCGGCAACTACACCATTCCATACCAGACACCATTCCGCCTGTCGGCTTCGGCATATGATCCGGACGGTGACCCCCTCACCTATTGCTGGGAACAAATGGACAAGGGTTCATCAGGCAACTGGAACAATCCAAAAGACAATGCACCTATTTTCCGGAGTTTCGCTCCGCAAGCGTCTTCGACCCGGTTCTTTCCGAAGTATTCTTCCGTCTTAAATAATACCTCGGTAAAAGGCGAATTGAAACCCAGCTATGCACGTACGCTGCATTTCCGCTGTACGGCTCGCGACCAGCGCACGGGTGGCGGCGGTGTTTCTTACAACGATACGCTGGTGAACGTGGATGTGATAAATACGGGAACAGGTTTCGCTGTTACCTATCCCAATGCTTCCGGCATTACCTGGATGGAAAATTCAACACAAACCATTACCTGGGATGTGGCGCAAAGCGATATCGCTCCCATTAATACGCCGACGGTAAATATCCTGTTGTCAACAGACAACGGTCAGACATTCCCTGTGGTTTTGGGAAACAATGTGCCGAATACTGGCAGCTATACATTTACCGTTCCGTCCAACCTTACTTCTACCGCCAGGATCTGGATCGAGGGTGCAGGAAATATTTTCTATGATGTAAATAACAACCCGTTCACCATCACCATCAATACAGCGGCCGTGAACCTGGATGTGGAGTCCCTCATTACCGTGTATCCCAACCCGGGCAAAGGAGTTTTTGAAGTGACCCTGCCCCCACTAACTAACAAGGAACTGAAACTGGATGTTTACAACCAACTCGGCATGCAGGTTTATACGTCCAGTATCAAAACGAATTCTTCCAAAACATCCGTAGATCTCTCTAACCTTTCAAATGGCGTGTACCAGTTTTTATTTACACTGGATGGTGCGCGCGCAAATAAGAAAATTGTACTGCTTCGTTAAGTGAAATATTTCTTACGAAATTTATGGAAGCTGCCCATATGGACAGCTTCTTTTTTTATGGCTTGCCTCAGCATGATTTCTTCGTGACTTGTGTTAACACCCATCAGGCGAACTTTTTTCTCTTGTCTTATTTTACTAGTTTTAGAAAAAGAAAAATATCTTCGTCACATGATTTTAACCCGTTTCTTTACCGTCAGCACAGGCATCTTCTTTTCTTTTTTCCAGGCCGAAGGACAAAACGCAGCTACAGACAGCCTGGCCCCGAAAGAGATCACTTTGGATGAAGTAGTCATCTCAGTGAATAAGACTGAAGAATCCAAAAAAAGTGTGGCCCAGCAGGTACAGCTCATCCACAGGGATGAGATTTTCGCTTCTCAATCACAGACCACGGCGGATTTACTTTTCAATGCCGGTAATGTTACAGTACAAAAAAGCCAGTTGGGCGGTGGAAGCCCGGTGATTCGCGGGTTTGAAGCCAGCCGCATCCTGCTGGTTATTGATGGCATACGGATGAACAATCTAATTTACAGGGCAGGTCACCTGCAAAACAGCATCACGGTGGATCATCATATTATGGACCGTGTAGAAGTACTCTATGGCCCGTCCTCTACCGTATACGGAAGCGATGCATTGGGTGGAGTCGTCCACCTGTATACCAGGAATCCTGTCCTGGCGTCAGCAGACAGGCCGGAAGAACTCCAGGTCGGCTTTTTCACCCGGTACGGGTCCTCGGCGGAAGAATTTACCAACCACCTGGATTTGAATGCAGGATTTAAAAAGATCGCCTCCCTCACCTCATTCACCTATACCAAATTCGGCGACCTGAAGGGCGGCAAAAATAAAAACCCGTTTTACGATTCAAGGTATGGCGACCGGCCGGCGTACGTGGAACGTATCAACGGCAAAGATTCCCTCATGCTGAACAGCAACCCGGCCGAGCAGATTCAAACTGCTTTTTCCCAGTTTCATCTCCTTGAAAAACTCCTGTACACGCCCAATAGCCGGATCAGCCATCAGCTGAACGTACAGTACTCAGGGTCCACAGATGTACCACGTTACGACCGCCTCACCGATCCGACACCTACCGGGCTCCGGTATGCCGAATGGTATTACGGCCCGCAAAATCGCCTGCTCCTGGCGTATGACATTAAAAGTAGTACGCCGGGCAGGTTTTTCCAACAGATGCATGGCAATGTCAGCTACCAGGACTTAGAAGAAAGCAGGCATAACCGTTACTTCGACAAAAGCGGATTGTCACACCGTGTGGAAAACGTGCGTGTCCTGGGCGCAGAGATCGATGCCAAACGAACGGTGAAATCGAATACCCTGCATGTCGGTGCGGATTTTCAAACCAACGACCTGGTGTCCACGGCATGGGAGGAAAACATTGAAGACGGGCAAATTAGTCCGCTCGACACACGTTACCCCGATGGAGACAATACGATGACCGGCATGGCCATTTATTATTCACATTCCTGGCACTTCAAAGAGAAATGGATTTTAAACGACGGACTGCGCCTGGGTTATTCCGATCTTCATTCCACTTTTGCAGACACCAGCTTTTTTCATTTTCCATTTACAGAAGTCACCCAGTCACACCCCGTGTATTCGGGTAGTCTCGGTCTCATCCACAATCCTTCGGATGATCTAAAGCTTTCCCTTCTCCTTTCCACCGGCTTTCGTGTTCCGAACGTCGATGACCTGAGCAAGGTTTTTGAATCGGGTCCCGGCATGCTGATTATTCCGAATCCCGGTTTGAAACCGGAAAAAACAGTCAATACTGAACTCAGTGTATCAAAGATCTTTTCTAAAAAGCTGCTGATGGAAAACACTGTCTACTACACCCGGTTCCTGGATGCCATTGTTACCGATACCTATACGTATAACGGTATGGATTCGATTTATTACGACGGAGCCATGAGCCGTGTTTATGCCAGCCAGAATAAAGGAAAAGCATATATCTGGGGTTTTTCATCCGACCTGCAATACCAGCTTTCTTCTTATTGGAAATTGTCGGGCGCCCTGAACTACACCTATGGCCGCATTCTTGGTGACAGCGTGATGCCCCTCGATCACATTCCGCCTCTCAGCCTTCGGTTTCAGTGCACCTACACGAAGAACAGGCTCACCGCCGATCTGCTGATGCATTACAACGGCTGGAAGCGGATCGAAGATTATAACCTGAACGGGGAAGATAATGAACAATACGCCACACCGGATGGAATGCCAGCCTGGATGACCTGGAACCTCCGGCTTTCCTTCCAGCTGAATCCCTGGCTTAAACTGGATGGCGGCGTGGAAAATATACTGGACACCCAATACCGTACCTTTTCTAGCGGGCTGAATGGGTCAGGGCGAAACCTGTATGTGTCTGCCAGGGTAAACATCTAGACTAATTAAAAACTCCATTTCACCACTAAGATTCTAAGGACACGAAGATACACGAAGCGTGTACAAAAAAATGGCCGAAGGAAAATGCAACCCGGATCTAGATAATTTTCTGGTCGATGGCCTTGGCTACAGCTTCAGAGGCTGAATGCACGTGCAGTTTCTCGTAGATCTTTTTGCAATGTGAATTCACTGTATGCCAGCTGATTTCCGCTTTATCTGCAATCATTTTATAACTCATCCCTTTGACCAGGTGGGATAAAATTTCAAATTCACGATCGGTGAGGTCGAATTTATTCTGGCCTTTTTGAGGCTGGTGCTGGAAAACTTCCAGGACCTTCCGTGCGACCGAAGCCGTCATGGGCGCGCCGCCGTCCCTGACATCGCGGATTCCTTCGATTAATTTCTGCGGAGGTGTTTTCTTTAAAAAATATCCGTGGGCGCCGGAACGGATGGCGTCGAAAATTTTCTCTTCTTCTTCAAACACCGTTTGCATGATGACCATGGTGTCGGGAAAATGCTTGCGGATCAGTTTCAGTCCGGCAATGCCGTTTACGAGCGGCATGTCGATATCCATGAGCACCACATCGGGGTTCAGCGTCCGCACCTGCTCTACTACATTGCTGCAGTTTTCATAGGTACCTATGCAGGTCATATCGTTACTTTGATTGATCAGCAGGCGCAAGCCTTCCAGCCTACCCCTGTTATCATCGTATACGAGTACCTTAATCATATCACAAAGCTAAATATTGTTACTAGTATACCCTATGCCTAATATTAGGGAGATGGCAACTCCCTAACATCGATTCCGGCCTTTTTAAGCACGTTATTACCGTCGCTTAAAGGTTAATTCCACGCGGGTTCCTTTTCCCGGTTCGGATTGGATTGTGAACTTTCCTTTCAGGGCTTCCGCACGCTTCTGCATGTTGATTAGTCCGTTTCCTCTCACTTCCTGTTGCATATCAAAACCTTTCCCGTCGTCCCGAATCGTGAGATTGACCCATGCACCATCCTGTTTCAGATCGATCCACACATTCCTGCATTCGGCATATTTGATGATGTTATTCAGGGCTTCCTTGTACACCAGGAAAAAATCTTTTCGCCTGGCCATTTCCATTTTCAGGCTGTTCAAGCGGTCGTCAAAAAACAGGTTCAGCATGATTCCTTTGGCTTCAAACAGTTCAGCAGCCAGCGTACGCATGTGAATAATAATGTTCTCAAATTTATCGTTACGCACATTGATCATCCAGACGATATCGTTCATCGCTTCCTGGGAAATCTGGGTGTACTCGCCGATTTTTTTCAGCATCGGCGTCAGGGCACTCGATTCACCCGCATTCCCTTTGGCCACTTCATTGAAGAGCGAGATGCTGCTCAGGTTACTGCCTATCTCATCGTGCAGGTCGCGGGCGATGCGGTTCCGTACACCCTGAAGCTTCATTTTTTGCCGGAGCCTGAACAAGAAAAGTGCATAGATCAGGATGGCTGCGTAAAATAAAATGGAAATACGGAAGAAAATCGTAGCCCACCAGGGTGTAGCGATGACCAGCGTGACAGATGCGCCGGTTTCATTCCACAAACCAAAACAATTGGATGCCTTTACCCGAAAGGTGTATGTTCCGGGAGCCAGGTTGGAATAATTGGTGAAGCGCCTGTCCCCGCAATAGATCCAATCCTTGTCCAGGCCCTCCAGTTTATACGCATATTCATTTTCAGTATTGCGAATAAAACTAAGGGCGGCAAAATCAAAAGAAATGGAATTCTCCCGGTGGCTTAAACGGATCGTTCCGCCGGAGAGCGGATATTCATTTCCGAAAATGCGGAATTCTGTAATCATGACTTCCGGCGCCTCGGAAGCTGTCTCGATCGAATCCGGATGGAAATAGTTGAACCCCGAACGTCCGCCGATCACGAGTTCACCGGACCTGGTCTTAAAAGACGCGGAAGTATTGTATTCGTAATTCTGAATGCCATCCCGCAGCGTAAAGTTGCGGCAATTGTTGTTCACCGGGTTGAACCGGCAAAGCCCTTTGTTCGTGCCCAGCCATAAAAATCCCTGGCCGTCTTCCAGGATGGAATAGATGGTGTTGTCAGGCAAGCCGTTCGTGGTTGTAAAAGTCCGGAACGTCCGTTTCGTTTCATTAAATACATTGAGCCCGCCGTTGTTGGTACCCAGCCAGATCCTGCCCTGGGAATCCACGCAAATACTCCGGATATCGTCGTCGCTGAGACTTGTCGTATCGCCGGGCACGTTGAAGAAATGGGAAAATTTTCCGTTCGAATAATCGTATCCGTAAAATCCATTGGCCATGCCAAACAGGACCCTCCCTTTTTTATTTTCTGAAATAACATAAGAGGATTTAAATCCATGGAGGCCCGGGGTGGAATTGTCTCCGCGAAAGGTTTTGAAAACAAGCTGAAGCGGCTTGCTGTAATCCAGCGAAGAAATGTCTGCCCGGTAAAGGGTATTGCGGTCGGAACCGGCCCAAAGCATTCCATGCGAATCGCAGAAAAGGGTTCGGATCGTAGAGTACCTGGGCAAACTGCTGTCCGGGATGCATTTCCCGAACCTCCTGTTCGCCTCATTTAAATAATAAATAGCTCCTGTCGACCATTCGGAAATCCAGATGTTGCCATTTTTGTCTTTCACGATGCAGCTGATGGCGGATCTCGGGAGAATGGACGTATCGGATCCCGGGAAAGAAAATTCCCGGAAACTTTTATTCAGCCGGTCGAATTCCAGCAATCCGCCCAGTGTACCAATCAGCAAATTCCCTGACTCCAGCGAATGGATGGAACGCACATTTTCCTTATTCGCGGACAGCGTGCTATTTTCCTTAAGTGCGGGTAAAAAAGAATCCAGCGACGGACGGGTCCATTCCACTTTGACGAATCCCCGGCCCGGGGAATTGATCCACACCAGGCTTTTTTCATTCGCACAAATGAAATCGGTGGTATTGGAAAGAAGGCTGTTCTGGTTGTTGGGATCATGTGTAATCTGGTACCAGGTGCCCGTTCGGTTTAAATAATGGAAAACCCCGGCATTGGTCGTGCTTATCCAGATGGTACTGTCATAGCCCGGGTAGATACTCCGGAATGCAAATTCACTGCCGGGCTCGTCCTTTGCGGAGAGATGCACCACCTGCATCGTGTCATTTTTGCAATCCATGATCCGGAGATTTCCTTTGCTCGTTCCGGAATAAAGCAAACCGTTTAGCATGCAGGCACCGCCCTGGTATCGTTCTTCACTACCCGGCTCGAGGGAACAGTTTTTACGTTGAAAAAAAGAATGTTTGATTTCATCGTATTGATAAAGGCATTTGTTTGTGAGGAAGTAGACGCTTCCATCCGGGGCTTCAAAAAAATTTTTTCGTTTTCCGTTTACCTGGTTCACAAAATTTTCCGTGCCGCCGACTCGCTCCTTAAAAAAATCACGGGTGCCCGGATCGAACCGGATAAATTGCCCGTGTTCATTGCCCATCCAGATCGCTTTCTGCGTACAGGATAACAGGAAAGCATCGGAACCGTAAAAATCTGCCGGGTAAGGAAATTTTCGAATGCTCGAATCCTTTACATTGATGCATAACAGTTTATTTTTCGAAGTAGCCCAAATCAGGGAAGTGCTGTTGAAGGCCCAGTCATTGTACAACAAGCTGTCGTGGATAAACATGACTTTTTTAAAAGCTCCGGATTCAGGAAAGTACCTGCTGATTGAATTCCTGTTGCGGAAATAAATGACTCCGGAAGGATCCGTCATCAGTTCGTAGAAATTCGTAAACGGAATATTCGAACTGTCCTTCTCGTTGTTTTTGAAATTTTTGAAATTGTACCCGTCAAAACGGATGATACCATTCTCACAGGCCAGCCATAAAAAGCCATGTTTTTCCTTGACCATCTGGCTGACCGATGCAGTGGCCAGCCCCTCTTCCTGGGTGTACCGTGTAAAAATAGGGCCGGACTGTGCCGGAGCTGAGCACGGAATAATGCAATACAATATGCATGCTGTCCATGCAATTTGCTTGACAAGAAGCGGACAATAAAAAGACCAGCAAAATTTCATTTGGCCGCAAAGATCGAAAAGTATTGGCAGTAGTCAATTGGCCTGGCGTGAGACGATTTTCCGGATGATCCTTTCCTGATTTTTCACTCTCAGATTGACACGATTTCTGTCATAGAATTGTCACATACTTGGATTATACCTTGTCAGTCTTTCATTCACAGAATAAATCAGAAACTTTGGTCATCCTTTTTTATCGATTCGTCAAAATCACGAACATCATAATAAAATTTTTCAATTATTGATCCTATATTGCACCCCTAATATTAGGGATGCTAACCCCTGGTATTTTCTGGGAAGGGGAATAATGACGGGAAGAAAAGATGTCTCAACGAACATCTGATTTTTCTGGCAACACACACAACGATTTCAATCCACATTTTATTTATAAAGCTAACTATCAACCATTCAATTCATTCAAACTTTGCCAACATGAGAACTTACCATTACTACTCGTATGCTTTAATCAAAGGAATCAGCAACCGGACCCGCCTTATTCTGACGATGGTCCTCGTTTTTTGGGGATTGATGTCTCAAGCCCAATTTTCCAACGTTGCCGTCACCGGTTATAATTCCGACGTGGTAGCGAATGGCGCAACAGGTGCCGGTACGAATTCCTCGACTGCCGATGTGGATGGCACCGGATTTGTTTTTGTTACAACAGACTTTAATCCCGGAGCAGGAATTTGTGCCTCCGGAACAACTGCACTTCCCGCAACCAATTTGATCAACAGCCTCACGACAGCAGGACTTTCGTATACGCTGCAACCATATAATGCCAGCAACTCACTTCGGATTGCCAGTGGGGGTTCAGGCTTATTGACACTTACCACTCCAACTTCCGCAGCCAATATTTATTTACTGGCTACCGGCGGAAGCGGTGCTTGCAACATTACCGCTACTATCAATTTCGCTGACGCGACTACGCAGGTAATTACCGGATCGGCAGCCGACTGGTGCAGCGGTGTCTCTCCGGCTACTCCGCAGTATTACCGGATTACCCGGACGGCTACTACCTGTAATGGAGCCAACTGTCAATACTTATACGATGTAAACCTGGTAATCGCCCCGGCGAATTACAGCAAACTCATCAATTCAATTTCAATCTCCAGCACGGGTGGTATTCTGCATGTAATGGGCGTCGGAAGAAAAGCGCCTCCCATTCCCTGCACAACTCCTGCAGACCAGGCTACTGCTTTAAATCTTTCTTCTCCTTCCGGAACGGTAGTGAACGGCACTTTTGTCGCCGCGGCAGGTTCTCCATCCGGCTACCTGACGGTAGCTTATCTTACAGGCGTGGCCGCAACGGCACCGACTTCGGGTGTGGATTATACCCTTGGATCGAATTTAGGCAATGGTAAAGTAGTGGGTACCGGTGCTTCTACAAGCTTTAGCGCCACCGGATTATTTCCGGGTGTTACCTATGATTTTTACACGTACGCTTACAACAGCGGTGCATGTGCTACCGCGTATAATACTACTTCACCTTTATCCGGAACCATCGCCACATCGAATGCCGGTGCTACTACCGTCATCAATCCTTTTGGTGACGGAGGCTTTCAGTCAGGAACGAGCTTTGCAGCAAACGGCTGGACGGTATTAAACGGAGCCACCGGCAACATGTGGCAAACCGGCACCCCCGCATCGACTTTATTCGGAAGCCGCTTTGCCTATATTTCAAACGACGGAGGCACTTCACACAGTTACACGAACACCTCGGCGGTCGAAGTTTATTTCTACAGGGACGTCACGTTCCCTGCAGGCCAGACAGAAATCAATCTTTCCTTTAACTGGGTTTCCTACGGTAATGATGCCGGCTTTGACTTTTTCCAGGTGGCCATCGGTCCTACGTCTATCGTCCCCATAGTTAACCAAAATACCAGCGGCTCCTTAACGATCACAAACCCCTTGATCGCCGGTACGACCGTTTTGCTTGCCGGTCAAAATGCCAACACCTTACAATCCGCGAATGTTTGTATTCCCGCCAGCGTGGCAGGAAATCAACTGGCTTCAACAACCATGCGTTTAATATTTATCTGGAGATGTGATCCTTCCGTCGGCACCAACCCACCTGCAGCGGTAGACAATATCGGACTGGTATCCAGTGTTCCGGTAGGTCCTGTTGCACAACCAACCGCGCTGACCCTGACTACTATTTCCACTTCCCAGATCAATGGAAGTTTCACGGCTGCAACAGGAACTCCGACCGGCTACCTTGTCGTACGATATCCGGGCGGAGCCACGCCAACTGCCCCACTTGCCGGTACAACCTATACCCCGGGAAGCACCCTGGGAACAGGTCCTAATACAGGGACTGTGGTTCAGTCAGGCGCTGCCACTACATTCAACGCAACCGGGCTGTTGGGCGGAACCACCTATGATTTCTATGTATACGCTTTTAAAACGGCAACCTGTACAGGCCCGGTTTACCTCGGCACCTTCTCAGCGCCTGACAACAAAAATACGGCGACGACAACCCCATGCGGAACGCTGGCAGGAAATATCCCGGTGGGCCCTACGGCACCTGCTTCACCTGCCGGATTCCCTACGCTGACGTCGGCGCTGGCATATATTAACACAAACGGCCTGGGCGGAGCCACTTTTCTTGAACTGCAGCCAAACTACGTAAGCACTTCAGAAACGTATCCCATCACCCTGCCAACCAATCCTTGCATAGGCCCGGTTAACCCCCTCACCATTCGTCCGGCAGCCGGTGTGGCAAGCAACCTGACCATTTCCACAAGCAACACCACGGCGACCATCGACATAAACGGAGGACAGTATATTACAATTGACGGCCGACCCGGTGGCACAGGTACTGTAAAAAGACTTTCCATTATTAATACCTCTACTTCTGCGGTTGCTACCATACGCATGCTGAACGAGGCCGGGAATAACCTCATTACCTATTGTGATGTCCAGGGCGCTTCCAGCATTTCGAACAATCCGACGACCACCGGAATTATATTTTTAGGAGGCACAACAGGTATTAACGGGAATGATAACAATACCCTTTCGCTTTGCGATATCCATTCCGTTACCGCCACCGCAGCCGTTGTAACGGGTGCGATTGCCACAACAACACTGACTGTATCTGCCGTTACTTCCGGCACACTGGCTGTGGGTACTGTTCTTTCCGGTACCAATATCCAGCCCGGTACCACCATTACGGCATTGGGTACAGGCACAGGAGGAACCGGAACCTATACCGTGAATATTTCGCAGACCGCTGCATCCACATCCATCACGGCCAATTATTCGGCTGCCATCGGCATCGGTGCAAACAACGGGACGACCGGCGGATCCCTGGCGAATAACGATAACAACATAATTACCGGTTGCAATATTTATGATTTCTTCACGGCTACTGCCGCATCGACAGGAATTAAAATTGATGCCGGCAACAACGGCACTTCCATAACGAACAACCGATTATATCTGACAGCCACCCGGACATTCTCCAGTGCAAGCGCCTTCCGTTATATCTGGCTGAATCCGAATTCCAGCGCCGCCAATGTGACCTTTGCAAGCGGAAATACGGTGACCGGAAACATCCTGGGTTATGCGCAGAATGACGGGACAGGAACCACCACGGTTCAGGGCTCCACAGGTACGCTTATGGGAATGGATCTTTCCGTTGGTAACGGTACAGGTACCGTGGTCCAGAACAATACGATTACGAATATTTCATTAACTACAGCCAACATAACGACCACCGGTAACGGTCAGTTTACCGGTATCGGCGTGAACTATGGAAATATCAACAGTATCTCCAACAATACAGTGGGTGCCGTTGGAAACGGTATCTCTGTCATTTCAACCGGAGCTACCAATGGAACCCTTGTTAATGGAATACGCATCGGAGGCGGGATTTTATCCTCGACAATTTCCAACAATCAGATTGGAAATATCACAGGAAATATGACGAACGTCGCTGCCGCACAATCTGTGGTTGGTATCAACATCAATGGCGGTACGATTACCCCAACCGTATCCAACAACAACATCGGCCCCTTAACATCCGGCACGACTGCCACAACTGCCACCGGCCTTGCCCAGGTTATCGGTATCAATTCTTCCGTAACAGTGAACGCACCGACCTATACGCTGAACACGATTCATGACCTGACCAACTTTGCCGTAAACAGCAATACCGGCGCAACAGGAAATTCCCTGATTGGTATTAACCTGAATGGTTTAAGTGTAAACACAGCCTGCAATATTTCCAACAATACCATTATCAACCTGAGGAATGCTGCGGCTACAACGGCGGCCGGTTTCGCACCGCAAATCCACGGTATTTTCCTGAATACAGCTACTACCGCTACGATTACGGTGAACGGAAATTTCATTCATTCATTTTCGACGCCTAACTGGAACCTTGCCGGTGTCACCGCCACCGGTGTTCCCGCCTTTGCGGGAATCAATACCGTTACCGGTGCTACGGTTACCATAACCAACAACATGATTCGCCTGGGTATCGACGCCAATGGCGTAGCTGTTACTCAACCTGTTTCCATCCGGGGAATATACAGGCAGGCCACGTCCGGAAGTTTCACCACGGCACATAACTCTGTCTATATTGGCGGAGCAGGTGTTACGCCTACCACAGGCGCAGCGACCAGCGCGGCTTTATTCCGCCAGGGCACGGCCGGCTCCGAACTGATCCAGAATAATATCTTTGTAAATACCCGTACCAACTTCTTAGTTGGCGCAAAACACTATGCCATCTTTGCCGGTGCCAACACCAACATCACGGTCAATTATAACGTCTATCAAAACCTGGGAGCCGCTGGTAATTTCTTTGGCTTTAACGGAACGGTAGATGTACCCAATTACTCGGCCGCGACCCCATGGATTGCCGGCGACGTGAACAGCCAAAACAACGATCCGCGCTTCATCAATCCTACAGGCGCTGCCGCTGCCCTTGACCTGCATATCAATGCTGCGCAGGCTTCACCGGTAGAGGCAAAAGGTACGAATATGGCTTCGGTAACGACCGACTTCGACGGCCAATCGCGTTCCGGATTGACACCGGTTGACATCGGTGCCGATGCCGGCAACTTCACACCGCAGTCGCCTTGTACAACGCCAAACCGTACCTCAGCCTTGTCACTGACTGCATTCTCCAATTCCCAGATCAATGGCGTGATCACGCCGGGAAGCGGAAGTACGGATGCCTTTCTCGTCATCATGTACACGGCTCCGGCAACCAATGTGATAGCTCCTGTGAACGGATCCAATTATGCACCCGGCACGGCACTGGGAGGCGGAACGGTTATTTCATCCGGTCCTTCAACGACCTTCAGCGCCACAGGGCTCCAGGGCGACGTGGCTTATACATTTTACGTTTATTCCTTTAACAGTTTCTGTTCCGGAGGTCCTTTATATAACAGCATTGCGCGGATCCAAACGGCCTCTACACTTTCCTGTGCCGGATTAACCGGCGTCATTCCAATCGGGCCCACTGCACCGGCATCACCGAACGGATTTGCCACCCTCACTGCCGCGCTCGCCTATGTGAATGGAAACGGGCTTTCCGGTCCTACAGTTCTTGAATTGCAGAACGACTATGTAAGTTCCACCGAAACATTCCCTATCACAATTGGAAAGTATGCCTGTAATACAGCGGTAAGGACACTGACTATCCGCCCCGCTGCAGGAGCTTCAGGTAAAACCATTACGACCAACGGATCGAACACGATCTACTTCAATGGCGCCAACTATGTAACCATCGATGGACGCCCGGGCGGCGCGGGTTCGGCTATCTCCGTTCCCAATTCGGCATATCTCACCATCAGCAATACCAGCGCTTCCGGTGTTGCGGTAAAATTTGAAAATGAAACGCATGACAACACCATAAAATACTGCGATCTGCAGGGTCAAAATGCGACCAGCGGCGCGCTTCCCGGTGTAGCGGCCGGCGTTGTGTTCATTGGTATCACCAACGGCCTCAACGGCAACGACAACAACACCATTGATAATTGCAACATTCACTCTACCGCAACATCTAATACGCTGACGATGGGTGTGTATTCTTTCGGTCCGTCCGGAAGCACGACGATCACATCCAATTTCAATGACAACAACACGATTTCGAACAACAATATTTACGACATCTATGGCGGCGTCAATCTCACGACAGCCGGCATTGAACTGGAAAAAGGAACCAATGCATGGACCATTTCCGGCAACAGTTTCTTCCAAACGGTTACTCGGGCCCCTGCGTTAACGGCCGGTGTATCGAACAGGGCCATTTACCTGATTCCAACCAACACAGGAGGCATTGGTAACGGCTATACCGTAACCGGAAACTTCATCGGTGGCATGGCTCCTCAGTGCGGTGGAAATAACTACCAGAGTATTTCGACCGGCGCATTTAACAATCAATTCCAGGCCATGCATCTTTCCGTTGCAGGCGGTGCAACAACCAATGTCAAATCCAATACGATCAACAACATCCGTATCGAGCAAGCAGCCAGCACCGGTGATTTATTCCATGCAATCTGGGTGGCCAATAACGGAAACATCAATATTGGCGGACCGCTGGCCAGCGATGGT
>Ga0315912_10001507_pt1 | contig 28218 bp, 17 predicted proteins | sample VfabasoilMG_FD_204469 | JGI IMG/M metagenome (GOLD analysis project Ga0315912, IMG submission 204469) | Garden soil microbial communities collected in Santa Monica, California, United States - V. faba soil | ecosystem: Environmental > Terrestrial > Soil > Garden | place: USA: California...
CGACCTCGCCACGCTGGGCGTGAAGATGGTCATCGATCTGCAGCGGGATGGCTTGGACAACGAGCGGGAACTCGTCGAGTCCGCGGGCATGAAGTTTCACAGGATTCCGATGACGACGCGGACGGCTCCAACAGGCGATGAGCTCGCCATGTTTCTGCAGCTCGTCAACGATCCGAAGAACCAGCCGGTCTACGTGCACTGCGCCGGCGGTCGCCATCGAACCGGAGTCATGACCGCGGTGTACCGAATGACGCACGACGGCTGGACCTCGGATCAGGCGTTCAAGGAAATGAAGAAGTACGATTTCGGCGCAGACTTCCTGCATCCGGAGTTCAAGCGCTTCGTCTACGCCTACCGCGTGGACCCGATTCTCGCGATCTCCGCTCCGGCGCTCGACGCGGCAAATACAGCACACTGACGCGCACTCAAGATTTACTTCGTCGTCGTTGATTAGCTCGTTGGCTGTTGCACGCACCTCGTAGAGTCGGGGCCGCCCTCCCACCTCTACAAGGACACGCAATGAGCCAATGGATGCATCCGTCTCGCCGCCGATTTCTGCAGACCGGCGTGGTCACCGCCGCCGGAGTTGTTCTGCCCCAGTGGACATTCGCCAAGGGGGCGCCAGCGATCATCACGTCGAACGCCGAGCGCCCTCAGGCCTTGCAAGGCCTGCAGTTTGGTGACCCAAGCAATGGTTCAGTGGTCGTCTGGAGCCGCAGCGACCGCCCGTCGCGCATGCTGGTCGACCTGTCGTACGACGAGCAGTTCAACGAGGCAGCCCGCATCATCGGCCCGTACGCGCTGGACACCAGCGACTTCACGGCGCGCCAGGATGTGACCGGCCTCGAAGCCGGGAGCGAAGTGTTCGTACGCGTCTCGTTTCAGAGCCTTGACAACGAGCGTGCGATCGGTGAGCCCGTGACGGGACGCATCATCGTCCCGCCCTACGGCACGACACACAACGGGTATGGACCGCATCAGGACCGTGGCGACCTCCGATTTCAGTGGGGCGGCGATACGGCAGGTCAGGGATGGGGCATCAATCCCTCCTTCGGTGGGATGAAGATCTACGAGACCATGCGAAAGCGCAACCCGTTGTTCTTCATCCATAGCGGCGACAACATCTACGCCGACGGTCCGATCGCATCATCGGTCCCTGCAGAGGGCGGCCAGGTGTGGACCAACATCGTCACACCGGAAGTGGCCAAGGTGGCGGAGACGCTGAATGAATACCGCGGCCGTTATCGATATAACCTGCTCGACGAGAACGTGCGTCGTTTCAACTCGGAAGTTCCGCAGATCTGGCAGTGGGATGACCACGAAGTGACGAACAATTGGTCTGACTCGAAAGATCTGTCTGGCGACGCGCGCTACTCCGAGAAGAACGTTCCGCTGCTCGCCGCTCGCGGCACGAAGGCCTTTCTCGAATACGCGCCGATGCGCCCGTTCAGTGCGCGTGAATCACAGCGCGTCTACCGGCGATACAGCTACGGCCGGCTGCTGGAGCTGTTCGTCCTCGACATGCGCTCGTATCGCGGTCCTAACACGGCGAACCTGCAGACGACGGCGTCTGAAGAAACGGCGTTTCTCGGTCGTGAGCAACTCGAGTGGCTGAAGGCCGGTTTGGAGAACTCGAAGGCCGTGTGGAAGGTCGTCGCAGCGGACATGCCGATCGGGCTGAACGTCGGCGACGGCGTCACGGCGACGGGTCAGGCTCGATGGGAGGCGATTGCGAACGGCGAGCCCGGTGCGGCCAAAGGCCGTGAGCTGGAGATCGCCGAGCTCCTCCGCTTTCTCAAGCGCAGTCGCGTGCGCAACGTCGTGTGGCTCACTGCCGATGTGCACTACTGCGCGGCGCACTATTACGACCCGGCTAGGGCAGCGTTCCGCGATTTCGATCCGTTCTGGGAGTTCGTCGCCGGTCCACTCAACGCCGGCACGTTCGGTCCCAACGCGCTGGATGGAACCTTCGGCCCTCAGGTCGTGTTTTCCAAAGCGCCGGCGGCAGGGCAAGCGAACCTGTCGCCCTACAGCGGGCTGCAGTTCTTTGGCGAAGTGAACATCGATTCCTACAGCGCCATGATGACCGTCGATCTGCGCGACATCAATGGTGTTTCGGTATTCAGCCGGAAACTGGTGCCAAGGAACTGGTAGGCCGATACTTCTGGCGTGCGGCAGGACTCGTGGCCGTTTCGTCGCAGCGATGCCCTCTTCGTTGTCGCGGTAGTGATGGTCGCATTGCCCGCTCCCGGCAACGAATTGGGCCTCGCCATTCCATCGGCCGTGAGGCTCGGGCTCGTCGCCGCGGTTGTGTCGATCTGGATACGCTTCCGCGTATTCGGCGGCAGCGATCGGGACACTCCCTAGCCAGTACGGCGAGTCATGAGCAGGTTCGCGCACCCGTGCGCGCAATTTCATCGAACTCGGCCATACACCCTTCCTTTTTCCGATCCGAAAAACCTAAGAGCGCGGCAACGTTCACCTCGTGAGCGAAGGAAGGGTGTGTGATGTTCAAGCTGAAGACGTTCCTCATCAAAGAACGCGTGGGGTTCCTCAAGCTCGTGGACACGTTTGACATCTACGATCCGGCGACCGGGGCGCAGGTGGGAATCGCTCGCGAGAACATCTCAATCCTGGTGAAGCTGCTCCGCTTCCTGATCAACAAGCGACTGCTCCCGACCACCGTTGAAGTGCGCGAGCGCGAAGACGGTCGCGTCCTTCTCACCATCTCGCGCGGCATAACCCTTCTGCGATCGCATGTCACAGTAACCGACAGCGTCGGAAAGCAGATCGGCTTGTTCAAGAGCAAGCTGTTCTCGCTCGGCGGCGGGTTCCACGTCCTCGATGGTCTTCAGCAACCGGTTGCAGAGATCAAGGGCGACTGGAAGGGATGGAACTTCCGGTTCCTCACGCCCGACGGCAACGAGATCGGCAAGGTCACCAAGAAGTGGGCGGGGCTCGGCAAAGAGCTCTTCACATCGGCCGACAACTACGTCATCGCCCTCAATGAAACGGCGGCGATTCGTCCGGATGCCGCTCCGCTGCTCCTCGCAGCCGGGCTCGCCATCGACACGGTGTTCAAAGAGAAGTGATCTCGTAGCCGCCGGCTACTTCGCGTCCACAGGATGTGCCGCGAGGTAGCCGCTGACCGCCTCGTCGATGGTCGCAAAGAACGTTTGCTCGCCGAAGTGCGCGTAAAGCCCGAAGCGTTTCAGCTTGTCCTTCACCGGGTCCTTCATCTCGGCAAAATACAGCTCGATGCCCGCGGCGCGCAGTGCGTCGTCGAGCTCACAGATGGCATCGGCTGACGTGACGTCCACGCTGGTAACGGGCTCGGCCGCCACCACGAGCCAGCGAACCGGCGTCGGCGAGCTTGCGACGGCGTTGAGCACCCGGTCGTGAAAGAACTCGGCATTCGCGAAGAAGAGCGGCGCGTCCCAGCGAAACAACACGAGCCCGGGGACCAGCCGTGCATCCGGATATCGCGTGATGTCGTGATACCCCTTCACGTGATTCACGTGGCCCAGGACGGCTGAATGCGGTCGCCAGCCGTCCCAGAGAAACTCGATGACGGCCAGTACGATCGCGAGCACAATCCCAGGGATCGCACCAAAGACTGCCACGCCCGCGAAACACGTCATCGACAGCCAGAACTCCCAACGCTGGATGCGATAGATGCGCCGCAGATCCGTCACTTCGATCAGGCCGATGGCGGACGCGATGACAATGGCCGCCAGCGCGGTGTTCGGCAGATCCGTGAGCAGTGAGGGCGCGAAGAGCAGCAACAACGCGATGGCGAGTGCGCCCACCACTCCCGTCAACTGTGTTTTGGCGCCCGCCGCCTCGGCGACCGGCGTGCGAGACGAGCTGCTGCTGATCGGGAAGCCCTGAAAGAACCCAGCCGCCACGTTGGCCAGGCCCAGGCCCACCATCTCCTGGTTCGGGTCCACGGGCGTTCGCAGGCGTGCCGCGTAACTTCGAGAGAGCACGCTCGTATCGGCAAACGAGACGAGCGCAACGGCGAGGCCGCCTGTGAAGATCGGGCCGAGGCTGTCGATGGGCACCAGCGGAAGGCGCGGTGCCGGCAGCCCCTGAGGCAGCGGACCGAGGACCGAGATTCCCGCGCGGGCCGCGAGATCGAACACCGCAACCGCAATGGTGGCAGCAGCAACGGCGATCAACATTCCCGGGAGACGCGGCCACCGCTTCAAGAAGAGGATGAGCGCAAGCGAACCGCCGCCGATCGCAAGCACGGCGAGGTTGGTGCCTCCGTCCCACACCTTCTCCGCAATGGCCCACGTCTGCCGAAGCGGTCCTTCTCCGCTCACAGACAATCCGAACAGCTTTGGGATCTGGCTGAGGATCACGGTCACCGCAATGCCGTTCATGTAGCCGTAGCGGATCGGTTTCGACAGGAGCTCGGTGATGAAGCCAAGGCGCGCGAGGCCCGCGGCGACGCACACCACTCCAGACACGATCGCCATCAGTCCGCCGAGCGACACGGCGCGCTCCGCATCGCCCGCCGAAAGAGGCACCACGACTGCCAGGATCACAGCTGCCAGCGCGGAGTCTGGCCCGAGCACCAGAATGCGACTGGGGCCAAACACCGCGTACGCGATGAGCGGGACGATGGTCGCGTACAGGCCGTTGATACCCGGTATCCCGGATGCCTCCGCGTATGCGATCCCAACCGGCACCAGCATCGTCGTCATCACGAGGCCTGCGACGATGTCGTTGCGCAGCCACGATGACTCGTACTGACGAAGCACCTGTAAGCCGGGAATCCAACCTATCCAGCCGGTTCGATCCGCCGGGCGAACGATTCGGCCTCGCTGAGGGCCATCGGATGAAGCCAATTCAGTCATTTTGATTCTTTTTTGGCCCCGGCACGCGTGAACGGCTTCAGCGAATAGGGCGGGTCCGGTTAGGATAAACGCGCTGACGAGGCCTGATGTCCAAAACCCGCCGCGCTCGTGTCGTCCTGGCTGCACTCTTGGCGCTTGTGCCAGGCACCGCGTTTCTCTCTGCGCATCACTCGTTCGCGATGTTCGACACCGCCAATCCCATCACGATCTCCGGCGTCGTCACCGCATTCGAGTGGACCAACCCACACGTCTACATCGAGGTTGACGTCGCTGAGGGGCAGACAACGAAGCACTGGGCCATTGAATTGGGGAGCCCAAGCATCCTCATGCGGGGCGGCTGGAAGTTCAACACGATCAAGAAGGGCGACAAGATCACCGCCGTCGTGAGCCCGCTTCGCAACGGCGATCCGGGAAGTCTGCTGACTCGCGTGACGCTGGCCGATGGCCGCGTGCTCGGCAACGGTGGACCGGCTGGTATTGGTCCCGGCACTCCCCCGCCGACAAGTGCCGCGCCACGCTAACGAGCGATTGATGAAACCCGACCCTCGAATCGTTGGATGCGTAGGCGGCCTCGTCCTGTGTGCGATGGCCTTCGCGATTCCTGCCGCAGGGCAAGGCCAACGTCCGATGCTCACTGGCGTGTGGGCGCCGTTCGGGGCAGGGCGCGGGGCCGATCCCGCCGTGGCTCCCCCACCTGCCGGGCCAGTTGTCTTGAAGCCGGCGTACGCCAAGGACTACCTGGCTCGACGCGCTGCAGATGCCGAGGCGACCAAACGTGGTGAACCGCCGGCCAGTGGCTCCGTCGTCTGCGTACCATACGGCATGCCGCGCATGATGGCCGTTGCCTCGTATCCGGTAGAGATCCTCGAAACCTCCGGACAGTTCACGATCATCGCCGAAGCGTTCAGCGAGGTTCGTCGTGTCTTCATGGGGCAACCGCAACTGCCCATCGACGAAGTTCCTCCGGGCTACTACGGCCATTCGGTGGGGCGCTGGGACGGCGCGACGCTGGTCATCGACACGGTCGGGATCAAGGAATCCGTGCCCGGTTATCAGAACATTCCGCACAGCGATCAGATGCGCATCACCGAACGATTGCGGCTGGTGACACCTGATGTTCTTCACGATCAGATCACCATCGACGATCCGGTCGTCCTGGAGAAACCAGTCGTCTACACACTGGCCTATCGCCGCCTGCCCGACTACAAGATGGTCGAGTTCGTGTGCGACAACAACCGTGAGTACGTTGACGAGAAGGGGCGCGTCCGCATGCGCCTCGACGGTGGCGGCGGTCGCTAGAGGCACACTCAGTTATCCGACTTCAACACGAGAGACGATGATCAAGATCACAGCGGCCACACTTGCAGTCAGCATGTTGATCGTTCAACCGATGCGCGCTCAGGCGCCAGCGGCCCAGGCGCCGACGCTGCCGCCCGGCGCCCTGGCACCAGCCAACCTGGCCAAGCCACGCGCGAAACCGCCGTTCGATGTGACCGGCGTGTGGCTTCATGCCGGCGGACCGGGCAATGGCTTCCGCTTCTCTCCTCCTCCCGGGTTCAAGCTGACGCCCGAAGCGCAGGTCCACTACGACGCGGCGCAAAAAGCGCAAAAGGAGGGCAAGGTCTATCGCGACGACATCGGCCAGTGCTGGCCGGCTGGGCTGCCCGTCATCATGACGCGCGTCTGGCCGATCGCGATGATGCAGTTCCCAACCGTGATTTACATGGTCAGCGAGTTCATGAACAGCTTGCGAATCGTGTACATGGATGGACGTCCGCATTCCGATCCCGATGTCGTCGTGCCCAGTTTCAATGGTGAGTCGATCGGACGTTGGGAGAAAGACACGCTCGTGATCGACACGCAGTATTTCGTCGGTCACCACCATTGGATTGACTCCGGGATACCGGCCAGCACCGCTCTGCACATCGTCGAGCGCGTGCGCATGATCAACGAAGGGAAGACGCTCGAGATCGAGTACACGTTGAGCGACCCCAAGAGCTGGGAAGGCGAATGGAAGATGACGAAGCGATGGAACCGCCAGGACGATCGCGACATCGCCGAGGTCTCCTGCCTGCCCGATCTCAACGATCACATGCCGAGCACGCGCTCGCAGGACAACGTTCGCTAGTGGAGGCTCAGATGATTCGCTCAGTCGTTGGACGTGTATGCGTAGTGCTCCTGGCGATGTCCGCTACTGTGCTCGCGCACCACTCGGCAGCCGGCATCGATCGCACGAAGACACAGGTCGTCTCCGGCACGATCAAAGAGTTCCGCTGGACCAACCCGCATTCCTGGATTGATATCGACGTTACCGATGACAAGGGAGTGACGCAGACGTGGTCCGTCGAGATGACATCGCCGGCATTTCTCGTCCGGGCAGGGTGGAAGTCGTCAACGCTCAAGCCTGGCGACAAAGTGAGCATCTCATTGCGACCGTTCAGGAACGGAGACCCGGGTGGCCTCTTCATGTCGGTGACACTCGCCGATGGTCGCGTGCTCGGTGAGCGACCGGCGGCCCCACCGGCACAGCCCTGACACTATGCGTTTCGACGGCCACGTCAAGATCACGCTGCACGCGCTCGACATCCTCGTGAATCTGTCCGGGCGGAAGGATGTCCCCTGGCCGGCGCCCACGTCGACGATCGGCGGCAGATCAACTCCGGCCGGACACTGGAGTGGCGTTTTCGATTACCTGCAATCGCCGTTCGCCGGACTGCCACAACTGGTCGCGGGTCTGTCGGACATTACGAATGCTCGTTCGCACTTCGCGGGAGACCTGCAGCGCATGCATTTCATGCGCGCCACCGACGAGAACGAGTGGGACGCTTACACGAACGCCGTCAGTTTCATTCGAGCCGAGACCGAGAACTGGATACGCGCGCGCACAGAAGGTTTCTGGGACACTGTGGCTCGCAGCGCAGCGAAGAGCATCCTCGCTCCCGCCCCGGCTCTTGCGAAGAGCACCCACTTGGACGCCTCGCTCGCAAAGGCGCTGCACTGCCTTCAGGATTCGTTCTCGCCGGCGCACGTGCGGCGCTGCGAAGTCGATGAAAAGCTGCCGCTCGGGTCGGCGAAGAAGCAGGCCAGCCCGGCCTGTTTCGAAAGCGGGCCGCCAATACGCCGCATCTTCGACTACAACCATCCGCACGACGATACCGACGCAGAGGCCAAGGCACAGCACGACGAAGAGGACTACTACGGTGGCTCCCCAGACAGCGCCCCGGCCAATGCCGCCGCGTACGCCAGCGCAGCGCTGATACGCGTGGCGCTCGATTCGATCGCACGACGCCAGAGCAACAGCACTGCGTGGGCCCAGTTCACGTCACGATGGCTGTCGCACCGGCTGCAGCTTGATATTGCCGGAAAGCCGCAGGCCCCGCTGAACCTCGACACTATCCTCCAGCGCTCGTGCTCGCCATCGAAAATGGTGTGCGGCCGGTGTCCCGATTAGGAACGATCGGCCTATAATCCGCCCAGCCGTCTCCCACTCCCCGGGGCAAAGACGACGACCGCAACGTGTGGAGGTCGCATGTCACAGCGTCGCCCCTTCATCCAGGCTGTCACTGCTGTCGCAACGACAGTCGTCCTGGCATTTTTCGCACTGCAGCATACGAACGCCGATATCGGGCGCTTCGTACCCACGTGGCGGATGATCGGCCAGGACATCGCCAACAGCAGAAGCCAACCGTTCGAACGCCGGATCTCTCGACGCAACGTGGATCGCCTCTCACCGAGGTGGACGTTCACGACTGCCGGCGACGTCTCCGCAACTCCCGCGGTTGACAACGAGGCAGACAAAGAACGGGGACGCGGCCATCGGCGTCTCGTGCTCTACTTCCCCGACTGGGGCGGCATGCTCTGGAAGCTCGACGCCGAGACCGGAGAAGTGCTGTGGTCACACGCGATCTTTGACTACAACGGCATCCCGAATTCGATCTCGCGAACCAGCCCAGCGATCGCGAACGGCCTGGTGCTCGTTGCCGATCTGAACGGCAACATGATCGGAATCGACGCAGCAACCGGCGAGCGGGTGTGGCTCACCGAGCTCGATCCCAACCCCAATACCATCGTCACCACTTCGCCGGTCGTGCAGGGCAACACGCTCTACATCTCTACTTCGTCGTCCGGTGGCGGTGACCCACGCCTCATTTTCCGCGGCAGCATGGTCGCGCTCGACATCCGCACCGGACGAATCATCTGGCAGACGTTCGTGCTTCCAGAAAACAACGGCGTCCCCGGCGGCTTCGCGGGGGGAGCGTTCGTGAATCCGCCGGCGATCGATCTCTGGAACGGCGTGGTCATCGGTGCCGCAGGCCAGCTGTACGCGCAACCGGCATCGGTCACCGCCTGCCTCGCGGCCGCGCCGGGAGGCTGGAGCGAGTCGTGTTTTCCAGCTGGGGCGTACTTCAACTCGGTGGTCGCATTCGATTTGCGGACTGGAAAACCGCGCTGGTCCTTCCGCGGTGCTGGCCCACAAGCGCGCCAGCGCGGATGCGGGCCCACACCGCCTGCCTGGTGCCCACCATGGGAGAACAACTTCAGCGTGTGGGACTTCGCCGGATCGGGCGTGAACGTATTTCCCGCGCGCATCGGACGTCAGTGGCGCATGATCGCCGGCATCGGTCAGAAGAGCGGCGTGTACTGGGCACTCGACGCGGCCACCGGCTCTCTTGTGTGGAGCAGGCTTGTCGGCCACGGTGATGATCCTGGCGGCATCCAGTGGGGAACGGCGTTCGACGGCCGCCACATCTACGCGGCGATTGGCCAGGTGAGAAACATGACGCCGTACACATCACCATCGGGCGAGATCATCACCAGTGGATCGTGGGCCGCGCTCGATCCCTCGACCGGCAAGATCATGTGGCAGACGGCTGATCCACAGGGTGCATCAGACCTCGGCGCGCTGACGGTCGCCAACGGCGTGCTCTACGCCGGCTCGATGGCACACACCGGCGATCAGATGTACGCGCTGGATACATCGAGCGGCGAAATTCTCTGGAAGTTTCCTGCTGGCGGATCGGTCGTCGCCGGTCCGGCTATCGTCGATGGCACCGCGTATTGGGGATCCGGTTACGCGCGAACCGGTGGCGTCGGCAACAATCAGTTCTACGCCTTCAGCATCGGAGCACGATAGCCAGGCAATCGACACCGTAGGGCGGGTCTTGCTTTGTAGACCCGCCGGGTCCAAAGAGCAGGACCCGGCCTACGGTGTCGAAGGTCTTCGTGTTTTAGAAATCGAGTTGCGCGCTCAACTTCATGAAGCGCGCTTGCAACACACTGTTCGGCCGTAGCCAGGTATCAGTTGTCGGCACGAATGTCTGGTTGTAGGTCAGCACCGCATTGGAGTTGGCGATGTTGTACACATCGAGGCCCACCGTTGTGCGTGTGCGGCCGAACCTGAGGATTTTGGCGAATCGCATGTCGATCTGCGTGACGCGGTCGCCGTAGAGTGTTCCAGGCTCGATGAGGTTCACGGCGATCGTCTGGCCGCCGACGCCGGCGAAGGGCCGGTTCAGTCCAACCGTCGCGGAGTTTGGAGCGGTCCAGTTAGCGGACAACGGCGCACCCTGATCGCTGCGCACTGTCCCTGCAAGCTGCACGTCGATCTTTGGAATCGTATACGAGCCGAGCGCTGTTGCTCGGGTCACCCATCCCGATGATGTGTCGCACCAGGGGTTGGTCGGATTCTGGGCGAGAAGCACTGTCCATTCCGGAATCGCGCGCCTGACTTCGCAGTAGTCGTTGCCCGCCACTCCCGTGTTGAACCCGCCCTGCAACATCAGGCCGTTTCGCATTCGCGCCGTGACGTTCAGATTGAGCGAGTTCGCGACCTGCGACCAACCGCCATAGTTGGAGTCGAGCGACGTGTAGTTGTCGTTCAACCGGGTCGAGGCAAGAGGCGTGACGTTGTAGAGGCCGCCGAGCACGCCGCCACCTCCATCAGGCAAGCGTGAATCGACAGGAACATTGACGCCGAACTCCGTGTGATCCTCGGGCCCGCGCGTGCGGTTGTCGATTACGGTGGAGTTCACCAGCCACCGTCGCTGGTATCCCACTTCGACGGCCAGGCGAGGAAGCACTTCGTGCTGCACCGAAGCACCCCACTGCCAGTCGCCAGCCCTGACGCCCCACCCCGAGATGAGCGCGGGATCGAGTGTTGACTCGAAGGTCTGCGTCCCGAAGTTGGCATTCGCATTCGGCCCGCAGAGGTCGCCGCCAGTGGCGCGCAGGTCCTGATTGGCCGGATTCATCAGATCGCAGTCGGCGATGTAGTTGCGGTTGGCGTCGGTCCATGCTCTCGTCGTCGTCGTCGACAGGCGTGCTGTCGGATTGAGGGCGATGAACAACCCGCCATTCTGCGCCGCCTCGAGGTACCTGCCGAAGTTCACCTTGAGTGATGTCTTCCCGGTGCCAAACACGTCGTACGCCAAACCGCCGCGTGGCCAGAGATCGTTGTATCCCTCGACACCTGCCGTTCTCGGATACACGATTGCATTGGGGAAGAAGCGCACGGGGCCGACCGCCTGCTCCGGGAAGTAGCTCCATGCGTGGTCGTATCGCAATGCGCCTTGCAGGGTGAACCGCCCGTGCGTCCATTGCTCTTGTACGTAGAAGGCATCGCTGCGAACCGACTGCCGGATGTCGAAGCGATTGATGTTCAGCGTGATCTGATCGGGAATGGCGTTGTTGAACCTGTATTGCAAGTACTGAAGGTTCGCGAAGTTCTTCCGCTGATCGATGAGCAGCGCCCCCTGATAGCCGACCTTGATGCTGTGACTTCCGGTCACGAGGGATGCGCCGAGATTCCACTGGGTGTTCCAGTTGACGTTCGAGAACCAGTTCAACGATCGATACGTGAGCCCTGGAATGTTGCCGTTACCGGCACAGCCGCCAGCGCACGCCTCGACCACGCGTATCAGATTCTCTGTCTCGAGGCCGGGAAGCTGGCCACCGCCGTAGCGGCTTCGGTACATGCCGGTGCCCGCTTCCAACAACAGCCGATTGCTCACAGGTGATGTCCACTTCACCTGCGACACGCGGTTGCCGTAGTCGCGGTATCCCGCCGTCTCGGGTGCGAGAATGGCAGACGCCGATGGCGTCGGGGCCGCCGTCGATCCGGCGAAGATCTCGCCGTCGCCCGATTCACGACACACGCCTCCACCAGTGAATCCAGGCGCCGCGCCGCCTTCGCATGGAAGCTGCTGGTCGTAGAACACCGTGAACTTGTTTCGCGGCGTGGCCTGCGCGGTGAGTCTGAGAGCGGTAATGCGATAAGAAGCCGCGAGCACTGCCGGGCGGCTGGTGTCGGCGACATACGTCCATTTCGTCGGATCGCCGGCATTCGCATTCGCGAACATCCCAGGCACCGTGCGTTCGCTTCCTTCCTCGCGCAGGTTCAGGTAGTACCACAAGCGATCCCTCGCGATGGGCCCACCGATACCGAGATTGAAGTCCCAGACCTTCCTGGTCTCACCGGGCGTCGTCAGCCCGCGGTCGCGCAACTCCTGCGTGTAGTTGCTGCCAACCATGCCGCTCGTAACCCCGGCCGCGAAGAACGTGCCTCGCACGGCGTTGCCGCCTTCCTTCGGCAATATGTTCAGCGACGGACCGCCGCCTTCGGTCTCTCCCATGCCTCCAGTGGTGGTCATCGCGATCTCACGCGCGTTCGCGACGTCAGCGATGTACGACGACACGCCGGCGCCGTTGAATGCCGAGCCAACACTGATGCCATCCACGTTGACGCGGCCTTCGTTGGATCGGCCACCAAACCCGCCGAACACCACCATGCCCGGTACCACCTGGGCATCCGTCGGAGCGCCACCCTGATTGACGCTGTTTGGAATCAGCTGAATCAAGTTGTTGTAGGACCGCGACGAAGGAATCGCGCTGATCATGTCGTTGTCGAGCACCATCTGCCGCCGCACGCTCTGCACATCGACAATCGGAGACTCTCCGGTCACGGTGATCGTCTCCGTGAGCTCGCCGAGACGCATGTCGGCGTTGATGGTCGCCGTGAATGATCCTTCGAGGGTGATGCCCTCACGCTTGACCGTGCTGAACCCGGGCAATGTGAACGTGATTGTGTAGGCTCCCGCCCGCAAATCGACGATGCGATATTGACCGCCGCCATCGGTTGTTGCGGTCCGAACCTTTTCGATGATCGCGGGGCTTGACGCCTCGACGGTCACGCCCGGCAACACAGCGCCCGACGAGTCCCGAACCGTTCCTGTGATCGACGCCTGGGCAAACACGACTGCTGGGGTCACCAGGAACAACGCAAGGACGACCCAGGCAATGCCAGGTGTGCGCATAACGCTCCCTCCGGTGAGTGGACGAGTTTCGAAGCAGCGAGATTGTTGCAGGAAAGTACCGCAGGCAGGCTCAAAAAAACGTCAAGATATCTGGATGCAGGCTTCTTTCGCTCAGTCATCCCTCGACCGCGTATTTCCGACGTTGACCGATGTGCAACTCAAGCGGATGGCCGGGCTTGGCCAGACGCGGGCGGTCCGTCGCGACGATGTGCTCGTCACGGAGGGGCAGCGGCAGGCGCCCTTTTTCGTCGTTCGCGCCGGCGCGCTTCGAATCGTGCGCCCCGCCGAAGGCACGGGGGAGTCAGTAGTCGCAACTCTACGGTCCGGCCAGTTCACCGGCGAGCTGAACATGTTCTCGAACCGCCGCGCGTTGATGCAGATCCGCGTGAGCGAGGACGGCGAAGTCATCCAGCTGGATCACGCGCAGGTCCAGTCGGTCGTTCAGGGCGATGCCGAGCTCGGCGACATCCTGATGCGCGCCTTCATCCTTCGCCGGGTCGAGCTCATTGCACAGGGCCTCGGCGACGTCGTGGTTGTCGGATCGGAGCACTGCTCCGCCACGCTTCGCATCAGGGAGTTTCTGACACGAAGCGATCATCCGCACGCCTTCATCGATCTCGATCGAGACGCAGGCGCTCAGGAACTACTGGATCGGTTCTCGGTGACGATCGAGGAGGTCCCTGTCCTGATCTGCCGAGGGAAGACGGTGCTTCGGAATCCCTCCAACAAGAAAATTACCGAGTGCCTGGGGCTGAACGATCCGCTCGATACCACCAGGGTGCGCGATCTCGTGGTGGTTGGTGCGGGACCAGCCGGCCTGGCCGCAGCAGTTTATGGTGCGTCCGAAGGCCTCGACGTGCTCGTCCTCGAGTCATCGGCACCCGGCGGACAAGCGGGAGCCAGTTCGAAGATCGAAAACTACCTCGGCTTCCCCATGGGCGTATCGGGCCAGGAGCTCACGTCGCGCGCCTTCACGCAGGCGCAGAAGTTTGGTGCGGATGTGCAGGTTGCGGCGGGCGGATCGCGCCTGGTCTGCGCCGATCGCAAATACGCGGTGGAGATGGCCTCAGGAGAGCGCGTCCAGGCACGCGCGGTGATTGTGGCAACCGGCGCCGAGTATCGAAAGCTGTCGCTTCCCCACTTGTCCAAATTCGAAGGTGCCGGCATCTACTACGCCGCAACACAAATGGAAGCGCACGTCTGCGCCGATCACGAAGTCGCGATCGTCGGTGGCGGAAATTCAGCGGGCCAGGCGGCCGTGTTCCTGGCGCGCACGTGCCCTCGCGTCCATGTGCTGGTGCGATCTCAGGGCCTCGCATTGACGATGTCGCGGTATCTGATTCGTCGGATCGAGGACAACCCGTCCATCGTCGTGCATCCGTTTACGGAAATCGTGGAGCTCGATGGTCAGAACGCGCTGGAGTGTGTCACGTGGCGCGATAACCAGACCGGGCAGACCGAGGCTCATCGCATCAGTCATGTGTTCATCATGACCGGAGCCACGCCGAACACTGGCTGGCTGGATGGATGCGTTCAACTCGATGCCACCGGCTTCGTCAAAACCGGTCCAAGTCTCACACCGGAGGATCTGACGGCGGCCGCCTGGCCATTGGCGCGGCCTCCCTATCTGCTCGAGACGAGTCGGCCACGTGTGTTTGCGGTGGGTGACGTCCGGGGTGGCAACGTGAAGCGCGTTGCGTCCGCGGTCGGCGAAGGCTCGATTGCCGTGGCACTCGTTCATCAAGCGCTCAAGGACTGAGCGCCACATCAGCGCGTGGGGCCTTAGTAACCTGCGGCGCCGCCGCCGGCCTGTGGGAACTCTCGCATCGCACCCGCACGGCGCAGGCCGGTCTTCTGGTCGATCGACACGCCGAGCCAGTAACCGCGCGTCGCATTCGACGGCTTCGTGATCTGTCCGAGATCCTCCAGCGACTTCAGAAACGTCTCGCTGAAGTCCCCTTCTCCCACCGTCGCCGCCAGTTCCGGCGGTACGCCAGGCACGAACTCGAACGACCCGAGTGCAGGCGCATCGATCGCCTGCTGCGGTGTCATGCCGTGGCCGAGCACGCTGAGCAACGCGGCGATCGATCGCGTGCTCGAGCCCGTGCCGGCGCTGCCGAACCCGAGCACCACCTTCTTGCCCTTGACGGCTATTCCAGGGTGAGTCGTTGCCGGCAGGCGCGATCCCGGCGGGAGGCTCGCGATCGTCTTCTGCTGGAAAGACGCGGAATCAGGAATCGACACGCCGTTGACGAAGATTCCGGTGGAGCCCCAGTTCACGGCGTTGATCGTGTGTACGACGGCGGCAACGTTTCCCGCTTTGTCCACGGCGACGATCGCGTCCGTGTGCTCTGATGCCGGCAGCGGGATGACGTCTGGAGCAAACGTGCCCGCCAGCATGGCGCCGTAGATCGCATCGGAGACCTTCTGCTGGGGACGCACCCGTGGCGACATGTCGATGTTGAGCGCCTTGGCTATTTGAGCCGAGCCACTGGGCCCACCCAGCATCCCTCCGACCTTCGCTATCTGGAGCAGCGTGAAGAGCGTCATCGGATCTCGATCGTAGGGTTGTGCCCGCGCCAACCCCGCTCGCTCGGCGATCTGCATCGCTTCCACCATTCCCAGGCCCGCCATCACGGGCAAACCGAGCGAGTAGATCTCGTATCCATTGAACGCGGCGTGAACGGGTTCGGTCCAGGCGGGCTCGTAGGCTGCCAGATCCTCCATGGTCATGAAGCCTCCGTCGCGCTGGACAGCGGCGACGAACGCCTGCGCCCAAGCCCCCTTGTAGATGTGACCGCGCGCGCCATCTTTGACAACGGCGCGAAGCGTGCGCGCGAGCGCGGGCTGCGTGAATATGTCGCCGGCCTGATAGGAGGTGCCGTCCGGCTTTGTGAAGACCGCTTTCGTTTCCGGCAGGCGTGAGAGCACTTCCCAGCGCCCGCGAATGGTTGCGAGCTCGGACGGCAGCAGCGCAAATCCCTGTTCAGCACAGCGAATCGCCGGTGCGGCAATCTCTGCGAACGGCCGCTTCCCGAATCGCTTGTGCGCAGCTTGCACACCCGCGAAGAACCCGGGGACGAGTGCGGTGCGGCCGCTCGGCGGTGACGCCGGGCCGCCGCGAGCCGATGCGATGAGATCGGCGGCCGAGGCCCCTCCGGGGATCGTGAGCGGGCTCTTCTCGCCGCGCACGGTGTTGAAGCCGGCGTCGAGGCTGTACGGCTTGCGAGTGGCGGCATCGAAATAGACGAGGGTGATGATGCCGCCGTAGCTCACGTACGAGCCGAGCGCGCGGCACGGCTGCATCATCGCGACGGCCATGGCGGCATCCATCGCTGTGCCGCCACGCTTCAGGAGATCGAGGCCGGCTTCTGCCGCGCCTGCGCCGGTGGACGCGACGACCATGCCCTTTGCGGCCGTGATCTCGGGAGTGGCCGCCAGAGCAGGCTGGGTGCCGAGCAACGATCCAAGCCAGGCAACAGCGACAGTCAGAGCGGAGCGCATGCCGCTAAGACGAAAGACCAGTGTGCGTGGTCGGCCGCTACGCACCCCACCCGGCAGGCGGATCGACGCGGCCCTGCGTGAGCAGCCAGTATTCGCGCAGTTCACGACACTCGCCGGTCTCCGCAAACAGCAACAGGAACTCACCCGCGAGCGTGAGAGGACCGTCGTTGGTCTGCAGGTTCGCCCACCACTCCACGGCTAAACGCCGACCGTCGACAATCGACTTGCCGTAACGGAGCTCGACGCTCGTCTGTGATGCGGTGACGTTCGCCCAGTAGTTCCGAATCGCCGCGCGGCCGACGAACGGCGGCTGAAAAGGTTGTTCGCGATATGTGGCGTCTTCCGTGAACAACCGGCCGGCAGCCTCAGCGTCACGTTCGATCCACGCGCGACGATAACGCTCCAGCCAGTCGACGTATGCGTGTTCGGAAGCATTGGCCATGTCTGGCTCTCCGTGAGTGTTCAATCCGCGAGCGTCTGCGCGAGATCATCCAGAACAGCCTTCTCCTCCGGAGAAATGCGCGAGGTCAGACCAAGGAAGCCTCCCGTCGCCTCCGCGACGCTACGCGCGCGCTCGAGCCCCGAGGCGCGAATCTCGTCGCGTTCCTTCTGCGACAGCGACGGCCAGAGCGCTCGTATCTGACTTTTCCACGCGTCGAGAAGTTCCACACTGGGCTGTTGTACCAGCCAACTACTGAGCATCTGCCCGGCAACGCTCTCCGGCGCCACGCCCTGTGACGCGGCGGCCTTCAGGACCGCGTCACGCTCACGCGGTTCGATCTTGCCATCAGCCCAGGCGATCGCTGCCAGCGGCACGAGTTGCAGGGCGAGCACCGTCTGCGGCTCGAGCCCGAGCTCGATGAGGTGGTCGATGAACGCGTCGTCGTTGACGCGAACGACCTCGCGCATCGCCGCACGCCGCTCCTGCTGTTTGGCCCGATCACGCATCTGTTGCAAAAGCCGGGCATTCTCCTTCGCGAAAAACGCATCCTCGAGCTTCCTTGCAGCATTGTTGAAGTCGTCACGTTCCACGTTGGTCTCCTCGTCGTCCCTTCGGATACGACGGATACGAGCAGATTGTTCTGCGTGCTGCGAGGTGCCTCAGCGTTGTGAATTTCGATGTGCGCGGTCGGAGTAACCGATCCAGAGGATCGCCACCGCAGCCGAGGCCGACAATGCGACCAGCGGCACGAGCGATAGCGAAAAGCGCCCGGTCGCGTCCCTGATCGCACCCATCGCGAATGTCGTGCCGAACCCGGCGAGATTGCTGATCGCGTTGATCTGAGCGAGACCCGCCGGAGCGGTGCTCGCTGACAGCCACTCGGTTGACACGGCCCACGCCGGCCCCTTGCCCGCGTAGATGCCGATCGCGGCGAGACACAGCAAGACGACGATTGGCGTGAGCGCGTTGAACACGATCGCGCATGCAAAGCTGACAGCAGCCAGCATCAATGGAATCGCCGCATGCCAGACACGCTCGGACTTCAAATCGGAGTGGCGGCCCCACAGGATCATGACGATCGAGGCGAGCGCAAACGGTATCGAGTTCAGCAAACCCGTTTGCATGTTGGTCAGGCCGTACGACTGGATGATTTGTGGCTGCCACAGTTGCACGCCGCTGCTGACCGCCGTGCTGCCGGCGAGCACGAGGCTGAGAATCAGCACGTTGCGGTTGAATAACACCTGCCACAGGCTTCCCTCTTTCAGCCGCGCGCGCGGCCGCGAGTCATCCGCAAGACGTTGCTGCAACCATCCGCGCTCGTCGGGTGAAAGCCACTTTGCGTGTGCAGGACGGTCGGTCAGCACGAACAGGCACACGACGCCAAGCACGACTGCCGGCATGCCTTCGATGATGAACATCCATTGCCAGCCACGAAGGCCGAGCCATCCGTCCAGGCCAAGCAGCGCAGCGGAGATCGGCGACCCAAGGAAACCGGAGACAGGTATCGCGACGGTGAAGAGCGCGATGATCCGCGCGCGGTAGCTCGACGGAAACCAGTAGGTCAGATACAACATGACGCCGGGAAAGAACCCGGCTTCGGCAGCGCCGAGCACAAACCGCATGGCGAAGAGCGACTGTGGACCGGTGACGAGCGACATCGCCATGGCCAGCAGGCCCCACGTGACCATGATGCGGGCAATCCAGAGCCGGGCGCCAACGCGCGCGAGCATGAGATTGCTCGGCACCTCGAACAGAAAATACGAGAGGAAGAAGATCCCGCCGCCGAGGCCGAAGACCGTCGACGACAATTTCAGGTCGCGCACCATCTGCAGCGCCGCGAATCCCAGATTCACGCGATCGACGAACGACACGAAGTAACACACCATCAGGAACGGCACGAGCCGAAGCGTCAGCTTCCGGATGATCGTCGCTTCGAGGTGGTTCACTGAGGGCTCGGCGGCTGTATGCATCGACACGCATTGTAGTGGACGATACCTGTCGCCTCGTCAGAGCGAGAGATCGTCGAGCCTCCACAGGGCAAGACTCTTGTCGCTGTACGCGCCGCGCGCCTCGGAGCATCGCTCGTTGACCATCCTGAGCGGCTCCGGAAAGTCGAATGGCGACGCTCGAAGATTCAGCGGCCGCCACACGCCTCCGGACGTATCGTCGTTCCTCTGGCGACCGGTAAAGGTCGTCGTCAACAGGTAACGTGCTCCGCTGAGTTTGAAGTTCCTGAGCGTGGAGCGCGCTTCCGCGAACGACAAATGCACGAGACAGTCGCGACAGAGAATACAGTCGGCGCTGGGCAGCGGCTCGCTCGTGACGTCGATCGTGACGAATCGGCGACGCGGTCCCCCGTATCGGCGCTGGTTCTCGGCCACGATGTCACGCAGGATGTCGGCACCGACGTATTGATCGAGGCAGAGCCGCATTTCTTTCATCCAATTGAAGTCTCCACAGGGCGCGTCGAGAAGAGTGCGTATCTGCAGGTCCTCGAATAGCAGGGGCAGCCGTTCGCGCAGCTCCGCCGTCTGCGCGAGGCACGACCCGGGACCGGACAGCGACTCGTCGCCGAATGCACGATACTGCGCCACCATCGCCGCGAACGCGGTCTCGAGCGTGTGCGCGCCTGACAGGCTCGTGACCTCGTCCTCGGGTGCCGCTGCGGTCTCGATCGAAAGCGATTGATTCAGGAGATACGAGAAGAAGCTTTCGGGATGGAGCAGCGATTCAGCCGGGTGCGCGGACTGATGTCTCGAGACGGTGGTGTTCGACAACATGTAGCAGGTGGCCTGCCGATTGAACGCCCGGCCGTGAGTTGCGGAATCGCCGCGCGCAAAGAAAGCTTCAGGCTGGCTCCAGCAGATGGGCTGAATGTCTTTGACGGCGTACTCGTGCCACCGGGTGCCGCTCGCGTTGATGATGCCGGTCAGCGGCTCCCCACCGAGCGAGATCCATCCGAGAGGCTTCCCTGAGCGAAGGATGCTGCAAATGCGCCGATAGAACGCGTCCGCGACGGGGCTGCCTCGGCGCGCGCCGATGAAGCCATTCGAGACGTACCCGGAGCGCTCGCGGTGGCCGACGAAGTCGCTGGCCGCAACACGCTCGAGAACCGGCCGGAGCGGCCGCATCACGAGACAATCCGCATCGATCCAGAGCCCGCCGTACCGCGCCAGCAGGAAGGCGCGGATGAAGTCGGCACGATGTGCGACGTGCAGTCTCGTGATGTCGATGTCGCGATCGCAGTCCCACAACGCTGCGAACCCGTCCGGTGTCAGCACCCGGAGGTCCGGCGCGTGTGCCTCAAGGGTCTGCCGGCAGGCCGCAATCCAATCGGGACACGGACCCTCCCAATACACCCACACCGGCAACACTGGATCGGCGCGGGACTGACGGCGGCCGGCGCGAACAGCGGGCGGCTGCTGTTCAGATCTCGTCGTGGCGCTCTCCGGCGCGCGCTCATCCTGCGCGCGCCCCATGAGCACTGAAAGAGGCTGGGCAAGCGCGAGCGCGACTCGCACCGGATCGTTCGAGCGCTCTGGGTAATGCCATGGTCGAATGTCCGCTTCCGACAACGCCGCCATCGCTTCATCGCTGCACGCGGCCACCGCGCCCACGCGTCGCAACCACTCGATCTCGTCGGGCCGCGGGCTCCAGTCGTGCTCGATGACCACGACCGATCTCGCCCGGACGCGCCGACCCTCGTCATCGCTCACGCACGCGGCAAGCGATGCCCCGATCAACACGAGCGCGTCGGGTGTCCGCTGCGACTCGACTTCGCGCAACAGACCTCTCCCGTCATCATCATCGGCGATTGACATGACCTCGACCGACGCACCGAAGGCCGTGCGAAGCGCGCCACCGACAGCGACCGCTGTCGACTCGTGCCGCGGGCCGGTGACGAGGAGAATCCGCTGGTCCTCGTCCCACGCGCAAGGCAGGTGGTGTGAGGGCGGAAATGCAGACAGAAATCTTTCGCGGTCCCGCAGCGCCCAGACCTGGTTGAGCAGCGCCACGTTGGCAGCGTAGTGCGGGTTCTGCTTCATGGCGGCGCTCCCATGGCCGCCCGAGATCGGATGATAGAGGTGATAGACGTCCTGGTCGCGTCGAGACGTCGTGGCATATCGGCCAAGAAGTCCCGCCTTGTGATTCCACGCGTTGTCCTCGCCGCCCCAGCCGCGAAAGCCCTCTACCAGCCCGCCGTACTCCAGAACGAAGTCGCGCCGGACGAGGCCCACGCCGCCGGAGCATCCTGAGCGCCCGCGCCCGGAATGCAGCACGTTGGTCGGCGCGCAGCTGCCCGGATTGAGCTCGCCTCGCATGACGAGACGGCTCTCCTGTTCGTCAAGGTAACGAATGGTCGTGTAAGGGATCAGATAGTCGAGCCCCCTGTCGAGGAGCTCGGCGGTCGCCCGAGCCACGAACGGTTTCTCCGTAACCAGGTCGTTGTCTTTCCACAGCACGAGGTCGTACTCGGCGAGCGCGGTTCCGACATTGAGTGAGCGGGCACGCTCGAACTGATCGTGATGGCATGTGAAGACGTACTTGTCGGCCCATCGCCGAGCGAGGCTTTCCGCCACCGGGGTTGCGCCCATCTCAGAGACGATCACCTCGGATACGCCATCGCACTGCCGGAGGCTCACGAGCGCTGCGGCCAGATGCGGCAAACGGTCGGAGCCACCGTGGGGTACGACAACACTGACACCCTGCTTCGACGACGGCCGCTTCGGCGCTCTCTGCGTGACGGCCCCCGCTTCGGCGTGCACGGCTGTCATCACCACGCGCGCCGCAGAACGGCCGGCCCGATCGATCGCGTCCTCGACCACCGGCAGCCAGAACGTCGGCCACTGCGACTTGAAGTCCCAATGCTGCTCGAGCCATGCGCGATTCATGCGGCCTTCTTCTTCGAGCGCCGCGGCGCCACGAGAAACGAGCGCCGTCAACACCTCCTCGAGATCCTCCAGGCGGCTGAAGACAAATGGCAGCCTCGTCGCAGAGGGTGCACAAGTCCGCACCGCACCTACGACCGCTGGCAGCAGGCCAACGCCGTTGACGACCACGCAGCCGGCCGCCAGGCCCTCGAGACTGTTTCGGTGATAGCTCCCCGTCACACACTCGTCGATGACGATGTGCGACCGCCGCTTCATGGCGAGCGACTCGGCATGAGCGACGTGGCGTTCGCTCACGACTTCGAGACGAACGGCACACCTCCTCGCCAGACGCTCGAGGACGCTCATCGTCGTGTCGTAGCCCTTCGCGTGCCAATAGAGCCGATGCCCAGTCGGATAGCGTTCATGCTTGCCGGATGGCGTGTAACAGACCGTGATCTGCGCCGGCTTGACGGCGGGCTGGAAGGCAGCTTCGTCGATCGGTACCGGGTTCGGCACGATGCGCCAGCCGGCAAACTCGGGAAGGCCAGCCTGGTACTGTCCAACGACAACACCGGGAAACCCATCTCGAACAAATCGCTCGTCGACGTTCCACGCGTAGTTGTGCGCCATGGTCACGATCGCCTTGCCGCCAAGGACTCGTTCGTGGCGCGGATCGACCTTGCCGTTGTGGACGATGACGATGTCGGCCTGACGGATTGCGGACTCGGCCTCCGATGACATCGTCTTCCAGTCGATGCCGCCGTCGAACGCGACGCCGTTCCCGTACGCACGATCGGACCACACGCACTGCGCCTCATGCGTCGTCCCGTTGGCGATGCAGCGGGCGAGGATGGCCGGCACGCCTGCGACCGGCGTGACCGAGTACGAGACGATCTTCAACGCGGCCGCGGCGGGCGCCCGGTGACGCGCACGTTGCGGCGGGTCGAGCCTTTCGAGGAACGAGTGCAGCGGCACTCGCGGGAGCGAGAGCCGGCTCGTGGCGCTGAGATTCACGAGCTCGATGCCCTGGGCCGAGGCAACGTCGCGAAGCCTGGCATATTCGCGATCGATCTGATCGAGACGCGCACTCAAGGGATGGATACCGGTGGCGCCGAAAAAATGGCCATCGGTGAAGTCGACGCCGATGAGGCCGATGCGCGACGCACCCATGAACAACGCCAGCGACACTGCGACGTACGGCGAGTTCTGCGTGTAGTGCAGGACGTCCGGCTCGTCGAACCCGGTGCCGCCGAAGCGCCCAAGCCGGAATTTCACCAGTTGTGACTGTTGCAACTGAAGATCGAGCTGCGAGAACACGAACCTGGCGCGTGACCGCTCGACGTGGCTCCAGCGGTCGCCCGTGAATTGGTCCGGCGGGTTGACGACGACCACGTAGTCAGGAGTGAACAGGCGTCCCACGTCGTTGGTGCCGATGGTGACGCACGCGGACGGATCCGCGAGCGTCCTCAGCGACTCACCGCAGCCGCAGACGATGATCGTCTCGCCGCGATGACGGTTGCGGAACTCGGTCAGCCCGAGTGGGGCCCGTGTATCCACAGTCTCGAGCGCCGCGCCGCTCACTAAGCGCCCTCGTAGAGCAGCACGTACTTGTCGTCACGAAGCTTGTCGATGAGCGCCTGGCTGACCCCCGCCGGGGCGAGGTCTTCATACCGATGAAACGGCTCGTCATCGTCACGCGCGAGCCGGAGCCTGCGAATCTTCTCTGCGAGATCCGCGGTGATGCCAGGAATCTTCTGCAGCTCGCCCGGTGTCGCGTCGCTGAGGTTGATGTATTCCCTTCCGATGCCGATGTCCCTGTCCGGCCCGAGGTCGTTCTCAATCGTCGTGTCACCCGAGCCGAAGAGTGGCTTGCTGGTATCCGCTTCCCACTTGCCCCTCACCTTCTTCATTTCGTGGCCCTCGAAACGAATCTCGCTCGGGAGCTCGTTTTCCGCGTCCAGGGCGTTGCGCTTGGGCTTGGGTGGCGTGAACTTGACCTTGACGATGTACTCGACCACTTTGCGCTCGCTCAGCACGGCCTTCTTTACGTGGGTTTCGAAGCTGGCCTCCATCTGCGTGTTCGCGCTGCGGGTAATCGGCACGAGGTTGTCCTTGTTACCGGGGCCGTGAACGTGATGATTCAGGAGATGGCCCTGAACGTACGTCATCGGCCGGCGATTCACGGCCAGCCACAACTTGGACTCCTCGAACGGCTGGCTCCCTGCGTTCCCGCCTGGCTCGAGGCTCAATGGGCTCGCAACCATTTCTTCCCCGACGTGGTCCCTCAGAACTGACTTCGGCGTCCACTCGACGTCGGACGCCGGCAACTTGCCGCCACCGAGCTTGGGCAGCAACTCGGCGATCTTCTCGAACGAGGCCTGGATCGCTTCTCCATCCGCCTTGCCAAAGCTTCCGCCTGTGTTCTTTTTCAGCTTGTCGATCTTCTTCTTCTCGACCTCGATCGCCTCGAGAGCCTTCTTCTCGTCCGGGCTGAACGGCTCCTGCTTGCGCTCCTTGAGGAACTCCTCGAGCACCTTGGGCGTGGATTCGACCATGAGCTCTGCGTCGGGCCCTTCGCCCTGAAACTTCAGCGTGTGCTCCTCGCCGCCGAACATGAACTTCTTGCCGGCCTTCCACCAGTCGACGACTTTCGCCACGCCCGCCTTGATCAAGCCCAGGATTGCGCCACCGATGGCAAGCGCCTTGTCGATGAGCCAGTCGATCGCGTCCGCGACCTTTGCGCGAATCGCCTCGAGCACCACCTTGATGCGCTCGCTGAGGTCGCCGAGCCCGATCTGGTTCGCCAGAAACGCGAGGATGATCGGGAGCGAGCGACCCATCAGGTTCTCGACCATGTTCGCAGCGCCGGCGATCGCCCCGCGCGCGATGTCGGCAATCGTGTCGAACACGACGTTCATGATCTCGAGGATCTTCTTGAAGTACTTCGCGAAGGTCTGAAGCGCCTTCCAGATCGCGACAATGCCGTTGATGACGACGCCGATCGGCCCGCCGGCGACGAGCGCCAGCACTTTCTCGAGGGCGACCTTCGTGACCGTCTTGGTGATGTAGCCGACGGCCGTCGTCAGCACACTTCCCCACAGATCGCCCAACTGTCCGAGGAGCTTTTTCCAGACACCCGCTGGCCCTTCGTTGAGGAGGGTGGAAACCCACTCCCAGACCTTGGCCATGATGGTCAAGACCTTCCGGATGGCTTTCGTCTTCTCCGGACCAATTCGTTTCTCCAGGCGCTCGAGTACCCGGTCAACCGTGACGTCGAGCACCTGGAGAATGAACTCGAACACCGCCGGGAACGACAGCTCCGTAGGCGGGGTGAGCCCCGCTTTGGTCGCGGCCGCGAAGATCCAATTCTGGAGGCCGGACAGCAGGTGCTGAACGATTCGCTCACCGAACTGGAAGATGCCCAGCTTGACCGCGCCAAGCATTTTGGCGAGAAACTCGAGCGGCTTCTCGAGAATCAGATCGATCGAATCCAGCCCTCTGGTGATCACGGTCTTGATGAGATCGAGCGGCACCTCCAGCGCCTCGAGCAGCAGGACCAGCACGTCGAGCGCGGCTTCTTTGAGCTTGCCCTCGATGAAGACTTTGCGCAGGAGCGAGAGCGCCGTGGTCTTGATCTTCTGCCACATCGCCGGCAGCACTTCGGTGATCTGCTTGAACAACGGGATCCGCTTCAGCACCTGGTTGATCAGGAAGTTGACGAATGGATCGCGGAGACACGCCGGTATCTTTTGCCAGGCCTCGGAGGCTACGAGCACCGGAATCCTCGCGATGTCGGTGACAACCTCGCTGACCTTGTGAAGCGCATCGAGCGCGGGCTGAAGCCATGCCTTCAGGCGCGCCATGCCGGTCGTCACCCACTCGACGAGCGTGTTCAGCTTTTCAGTCGCCCACTTCGACAGCGCGAGGAACTGCTGGCCAACCCACTCGATGAACTGCTTGGCGAATTCGAGAAGCGATGAGGCGAGGCTCCCGGCGAACTGGCCGATGGCTCCGACGACGTCGCCGAGCCTGGTGCTCACACTGGCAGCGGCACTCTTGAGAGCGCCGGTGACCATCGCGATGCCTTGCATCAGCCCGGGAATGATGACGCCCTCGAGCACGCCGCGCTGCGCGATCAGATCCGCCCGGCTTCGCAAGTATTGGCGGATCCACCTGATCCCGTACATCAGCCCGACAACCGCTCCGGCTGCGAGCAGAAGCGGGCCAGCCGGTGAGAGCAGGAGCACGATGCCCGCAATCACCGCGAGTTGTTTCTTGTATGGCTCGATACGCGGCTTCAGCCACTTCCACGCTTCATCGGCCTTGGCCTTCACCCACTGCAGGAGACCGTTCTGTCCCTCGGGGCCCTCGCCGATTCCGAGCCGATCCTTGACCCACTGCCACGCGTCCTGCCCGGCGTCACGGATCTTTTGCGTGCTGTCCCACAGCTTCTGGCCAAGCGCCTGGATGCGCGCCCAGACCTCGCCGCCGATCTCCTTCAACATCTCCCAGATCGGCGCGCCGAACCGGTTCCAGAGTCCGCCGAAGAAGTCGCTGACCTTCTTCGCGAGCTCCTTGATCTTGTCGCTCACGACCGACAGCACTCCCGACACGACCTGCTCGATCTTCTCGGCGGCCTCGGTGATCGAGGTGCAATCGCCCTTCGCGATCTTTGCCGCCGCCTCCTGCATCCATTCGACCAGCGACTGAAACACGGTGGTCAGCGTGGCCGCCACGCCGGTGACCGCGCGGATTGGCGCGGTGAGTGTGTCGACCAGCCGCGAAATCGCCGCAGCGATCTGATCCTGGAGCCAGCCGACGATGCCGTCCCGCATGATCGGTTCGAGATCCGGCGCGAACTGCCGGACGAGTCCCCAGACGACCTTGTCGAAGAGGCCCTCGTCGCGCTTTGGCTCCTGGGACCGCCGAGACTGTGGAGATCCCAATGCGGGGGCGGGGGCCGGAGCGGGCGTGACCGCCTGAGAAGCCGGCGCGGCTACCGGCGCCGGCGTCGATTCGGCAAGACGCAGTGCCGGCGGACCGCTCGCCGCCGGCCGGCGTGCAGACGAGGCCGGTGCCGCGCGCGCTGGTGCGGGTGACGGCCGAGGCGTCTCGGGAGTCGGCGCGGGCGCGCGAGCCGCAGCTTTCATACGGCGTGGTCATGGTGCAGTGCGCCGGCATATTTCAGCGCGGCACCTGGGCGGAGCGGACACGCCGCACCGCACTTGACGAACTCACGTTGCACGGCCGCCTCGATGTCGCCGGGCCGTATGCCGTCTCCCCGTTCGAGCGCCAGCAACGTCGCGTGCAGCACCGCGTTACGAATCTGCGCGCCGGTCATCGCACATCGCAGCGCGACCTCGCGCAGCAAGTCGCCGGGCACGCGATGCTCGCGAGGTAGATGTGCGTCCCAGATCGCCAGACGCTCTTCGGGCCCAGGCGACGTGAAGTCGACGATGACGTCCATGCGGCGAGCGAACGCACGGTCGATGCGATCGGCGGCGTTGGTCGTCACGAACAGCATGCCATCGAACGACTCCAATCGCTGGAGCAGGAAGTTGGTCTCGAGGTTCGCGTACCGATCGTTGGACGTGGTCACGTTCGTTCTCGGCGTCAAGAGCGCATCGCCCTCGTCGAGCAGCAGTACCACGTCGAGCTCTTCGCCCCGCGAGAGCACCCGATCGATCGCCTTCTCTGTCTCACCGATGAACTTGCTGACGAGGCCGGCCAGATCGAGGCGGAAGATTTCCTTGCCGAGCTCGGCCGCCAGAAGGCGCGCAGCCATGGTCTTCCCGGTGCCGCTCGGGCCCGTGAACAGGGCGCGCACACCCGCCGTCGCATCTCCGGCGAGCGGACCAGCCGCGGCGCCGAGACTCTCGCGCCACCGGCAACGGGCGGCGAGCGCGTCGAGCTCACGCCTCGTCGCGGAAGAGACCGCGAGCCGGCTCCAATCATCGAGCGCATCGAGCCGGGTGGCGAGCGTCTCGAGGGCTTGACGACCGACCTCGCGCGTCGCGGCCCGCACGTCGGAGGACGTCACCGTCCCGCGGCCGTCCATGACCGCCGACGCGCGCGCCAGGCGCGCGGCTCGGCGAATCTGGCCGCCGGTCATGCGCCGCTCGACGATCGAGTCGAGATCCTCAGCCCCACAACAATCGCCGAGGGCGGCGCGCCAATGACGACGGCGCTCGCCTGCGGCGGGCATCTCGAGCGTGAGCGTCACG